>Ga0209636_10006730_pt1 | contig 11739 bp, 11 predicted proteins | sample DeeMarSWOR152_54_FD_187464 | JGI IMG/M metagenome (GOLD analysis project Ga0209636, IMG submission 187464) | Marine sediment microbial communities from White Oak River estuary, North Carolina - WOR-1-52-54 (SPAdes) (version 2) | ecosystem: Environmental > Aquatic > Marine > Intertidal zone >... | reverse complement strand
AAAACGTCTTAGTCATGGAGATTCGGGGAAAAATTGCGGAATGGGATCAATCAATTCATACTATTCGCTGAGCACTCTTTTGTCAAGGAGCCGGCCTTTGTCTCGCTGATCCCTGCCGGAAAGCGCGCCGGCTAGGGGCCCCGAGGGGTGTCCCCCTTCTTGGAGAGGTCGCTAATAGACAACTGTGTTCTCGGGAACCTCAGGGGGCTTCGGGAACCCCTGCCTTGACAATCTGCTATTCTCTGCCTATATTATACCTAGTGGGGGTAGTCAGGGAGCCGAAGGATGGGAGGTTTTTGAGAATAGAGTAGGGAGGGAGCGTTTATGCCTATCTATGAGTATCGGTGTAAGACCTGCGGTCATGTCTTTGAAACGCTTCGCGGAATTCACGATAAAGACGAGGAGGTCATCTGTCCAACCTGTCGCAGACAAGGCGTTGAAAAGCTCCTGTCCCCTTTTAGTTCAGCGGGAAGTGAATCCCAGGGGTCATCATGCGATTCGAGCCGTTTTACCTGAGCGTAGAGACTGGGTGGCAGTTTGCCGCCAAAGGATGCTGGCCCAAATCCGTTTCCGACCGTTCAAAGGGAGGATTTCACCGAGAACCAAAGACCTAGCCTTCAGGCTCATACTCACCTGAGGATGGGACATTCCTTCCTGTTCCTTGAGATATGGTATCGAAAGGATCTTAACGTACCCTCAGAGTTTCCTTTTCCTGCTTCTGGTAATCTCCAGAAGGTCACTTGACAGACTCCCAAGAGGCCGGGCTATTATACCAGTAGTGGAGAGTTAGGACAGAGCTGGAGCTTGTATCATGGGATCCAATGAGAAATCTCCGGAGCGGTCCGCGGAACGGGCTGCGGAGCGTTTTGAGATTGTTTTTCTGCCTGAGAAGAGGAGGACGACCGTCGAACGGGGGACGACCGTCCTAGAGGCGGCTGATATTGCTGGAATACATATCTACAATCTTTGTGGGGGACAGGGTGTCTGCGGCAAGTGCAAGGTGAGGGTCAGGAAGGGGACCGTGGAGGGGCTTTCCAAATACCTTTCCATGCTCAGCAAAGAGGAACTCCAGGAAGGATATGTTCTGGCCTGTCAGACTCCGGTGGAGGCGGAGCTGGAGGTCGAGGTTCCTCCAGAATCCCGTCTGGAGGGGGAGCAGATTCTTACCGAAGGCGGCACGGTCAGTTACAGCGAGCCTGCTTTCATGGAGAGGCACCCTCAGGAAGAGACAAAGGTTCCTTTCTATAGCCCATTGACGTCGAAGGTCTACCTTCAGCTGCCTGTTCCTAGCCTGGAGGATAATCTATCCGACCTGGATAGGATCTACCGTGAACTGAGAAGGAGATGGGACATTCCGGTCCTGGACATCGAAGTGGATGTGCTCAGGGCACTTGGTCATCGCCTGCGTCAGAATGATTGGAAGGTCACTGTGACTCTAGGAAGAAAGCCGCAGGGTCTTCGGATCCTCCAGGTGGAGGGTGGAGACAGGAGCAAGCAGAATTTCGGTGTTGCCGTGGACGTCGGGACGACCACAGTTGTAGTTCAACTGGTCAATCTGGCGTCGGGTCAGGTCATGGCATCCTGTGCCAGCCATAACCGGCAGATTCGATACGGTGAGGATGTCATCTCGAGAATGATCTATGCCTGTGATAGCACCAATGGTCTGGGGCCACTCAACCGGGCGGTGGTGGACAACATCAATGACCTGATCCACCGTCTGACTGGAAGGGAAGGGATTTCTCTAGAGCACATCACAGCGGTTCTTGCTGCAGGGAATACCACGATGACCCACCTCCTGCTTGGATTGGAGCCGTGTTTCATTCGTCTGGAACCTTACATCCCCACGGCGGGAGTATTTCCGGTGCTGAAAGCCGCTGAGGCGGGTATCCGCATCAACCCTAGCGGGGTGCTTGCATGCATGCCCATTGTGAGCAGCTATGTGGGAGGTGATATCACGGCTGGGGTGTTGGCTTCGGGGATCGACGACTCGGCCCAGCTGTCGATGCTTCTGGATATCGGGACCAACGGAGAGATCGTCCTGGGAAACAATGATTGGCTTGTCTGTTGTAGTGCCTCTGCAGGGCCCGCTTTCGAGGGAGGTGGGACCAAGTGCGGTATGAGGGCCGTGGAAGGGGCGATCCAGTCTGTGGGCGTCTCCGAGGGGGAGGTAAGTGTCTCTACCATCGGAGAAGGTAAGGCAAAAGGGATCTGCGGGTCAGGTTTTATTGATGCCATCGCGGCTCTCTTTGAGAACGGTATTATCCAACCGGATGGAAAATTCGACATGACTCACTCTCATCCCCGCTTGCGAAAGACCGGGGAAGGAGTGGAATTTGTCTTGGTCTCATCAGATGAGTCCGAAACCGGAAAGGACATCGTTATAACGGAATACGATATTAGCAATCTGATAAAATCAAAGGGTGCAGTCTTTGCGGCCGCCACAGTTTTGCTTCGCAGTGTAGGAATGGACTTTCCCGACATCGAGCGAATTTTCGTTGCTGGCGGATTTGGAAACTACCTGAATATCGAAAAAGCCATCGCCATCGGCCTCCTCCCCGATCTTCCACCGGATCGGTTCCAGTTCATCGGAAACAGCTCGGTGGCAGGAGCCAGAATCGCTCTGGTTTCGAACCATGCCTTTGAAAAGGCTCAGAGCATAGCCAAGAAGATGACCTACTTCGAGCTCTCAGTTAACCCCGACTTCATGAATGAGTTCATCGCTGCTCTCTTTCTTCCCCACACCAATCAAGAGCTTTTTCCCACGGTGATGGGAGAAGGTGGATAGGACCCGAGATATCTCATGAAGTTTTAGTGTCCTGAGATCTCAAAAGTTTTTCCTCGACATCTTGGATCTGATCCTTTTTCTGCCTGATCTTGTTCTCCAGTTTTTCAATGGCAAGAATCTGATGGGGGCGGACCGAATGGGCCGGCAGTTGCTTCTCCCGTTGCTCTACTTCCCTCTTCAGTCGTTCGATCTCAATGAGCAATGCAGCCCTTTTCTTCTGCAGCCCTTGTTTGTTATCATTCCTTGTCATAGGGGGACTCCTGCCCTACATTCGTGACGCTTCGTCTCTTTTGCACCAGGTCCACAGCCACCATAAGAGCCTCTTTTAGACCTGCAGGATTTGCCTCTCCTCGCCAAGCAATGTCAAAAGCGGTTCCATGATCAACCGATGTCCGGATGAAAGGGAGGCCCAGTGTCACGCTAATCGTTCGATGAAAGTCCAGAGTTTTTGCGGCGATGTGGCCTTGGTCGTGGGTGAGAGCGATAACCGCGTCATAAACTCCCATCAGGCATTGGTGAAACACCACATCCGCAGGAATGGGACCCTTGACACGGATGCCAGCCTCGTGGGCACGCCGAATCGCGGGTTCGATGTCTTCAGTTTCCTCTCTACCGAAAAGCCCGGCGTCACCCGCGTGTGGATTGAGAGCTGCCACGGCCAGCCTCGGCTGTTGAAAGCCAAGTTTTCTCATCTCGAGGTTTGTGTCGTTAATCGTCTGGTACAGTAGGGGTTCCTTTAACAACTCAATGGCCTGTCGCAAGGAGACATGACGAGTCGCGAAAAAGATTCGTAGAGAGCCCGTTACAAACATAGTCATGGCTCTCTCAGATTTGGCGAGATCTTGAAGCATTTCGGTATGTCCGATCCAAGGATAACCTCCCAGTTTCAGGGCTTCTTTATTGATGGGACCTGTTACGATAGCTTCCGCCTTGTTTTCAAGCGCAAGCTTGACCGCCTTGCGAATCGAGACCACGGCAGACCTGGCCGCCAAAGCCTGGGGTTGACCCGGAGTGACATTTCTGATGCCGTCTGTTCGCACATCGATAACGTTGATCTTCTTGAATTCAAAGGTGGAACGGGCAGGATCATCGATGGGATGTATTTGGCTTACGAGTCGGAGGCGATGAGAAACCTCCTGAATGACCCAGGCATCACCGACAACAACAGGATGGCAGATGGTGAGCAGCTTGGGTTCGTCCAAAGCTTTTGTCACGATTTCTGGGCCGATTCCAGCAGGGTCTCCCGGAGTGATCAAAACAACAGGAGGTGAAGTCGGTCTGCGAGGATTCACAGAATGATGATTGCTCATATCCCTTCCGAGAACCAATGATGTCCCAAGAACGCCTCTCTTCTTGGGACATCAAACAGAATCAAGAATATTTTTGTCCTCTTTTGCAAGATAGAACGGTGTTGTCAACAGCAACATGAGAGAAACGATTATCAGACTGCTTCCAATGCCATATTGATCAGCGAAGAATCCTATCAGAAGGGCTACGACTGCCGCTGCAAGCGACGAAGCCTGTGACTGCACCGAAAGCCCGGTTGCGAGTACATCCTGTTTCATCATTTCGGCTACATAGGAGACTTCCATTGGCTTTCTGAGGTTTTGGGCGAGGTATATGCAGATGTACAGTATGATCGATATCACCGATATTTTGAGATTAAAAGAGACCCCAGTCAGAGCACCCATTGAGAAACCTGCGACCATCGTGATATTCAGAGGCAAGAATAGATTCCTGAATCTTTCAGCTATGTTCCCTGACCGTCTTGAAGCAAGGGAAGTAAGCAGGTATATGCCAAAATACACAATGCCGACCACGATCGAAGTTCTTTGTTCATTTCCAAGGAATAGTAAGATCGGTAGGGACAGCGCAAAACTTCTCAAGATAGGTTGAATATAGTCCTTAACCGCTTTGAAGAAACCATCGTATACTGATATGTTAGCGATCGCCCTTATCAGATGGATGTCTTTGAAGGAATAGGCGAATTCCTTAATAATTCTTGCAAAGTTCTGCTTTATCTTCTCTCCTTCGAGCCGTTTGATTTCTCCATCCAATTCTCTTGGATAGCTAATCATGAGCAGTAAGTCAAGGACATACGGTATTGTCGTATAGATAAAAATGTACTGATAGCTACCGCTATAGAATACGATGAAAGCGGCAATAAGTGAAGATATGGCCGAGCCTATCTGAGCCCACGAACGAGTATTTCCGTAGTAATATACCTTCTGGTCTTTCCATCCTCTTATGTTGAGATACTCGAATATCATCGCCTTGTGAGTACCTGTTCTAAAAGCTTCACCAAAGGAGAAGAATACCATTGCAATAATAAGCAAAATGTATTGTCTGGAAAAGTAGAATATAAAGAAAGATATGATGTAGGAAATAAAAGAATACACCATGGTTCTTCTTCGACCGAGAGAATCTGCTATTATACCTGTTGGTATTTCAAGAATGTTCGTCGAAATCTCTCTTATCGCGTATAATGTTCCGATCTGAAGGTATAGAATGCCTTTTTCAGCGAAGAAGAGGATTAAGAATGGCTCAAAGAATCTAAGATTCTTCAGGAATCCATAGAGGGAAAACTTGTAGAATTGAAGATCCTTTTCAAAGGCTTGTCCCATGAGATAGAATCCTGTGCTTTCTTGGTGTGATATGGAGTCTCCGTTCTGTCAAGAGATGTTCCAGAACTGCGACAATTTTTCGTTTCGATTTGCCAATATTCTATGATTTCTGGGCATATTTGCAAGTGCTCACCATTTCACTTGGCTCCCACCTTCGGGTCTTTCCTCTGTTCGTTGTTCTGGGGACACGGTACACTAGATAGCTCTCTTTTCGCTCCTGCCTCCATGGCAACACTTTTTCAGAACCCCCATGCAGGGAGGGAGAGGCTGGTTATCTTATCCTCGGGCCGAGATTTGTTTGCCGTTCAGTAGGGAGGACTTCATGAGTGAAGTGGCGTTTCCTTTCCCTGTCAAGTGGTTGGTGCGAGAGCTCCGAAAAACTGAAAAAGGAAGCTCCTAGCTCGAAGGGCGAGTTTTGGATTTGCAGTGAAAAGGCGAGCTTTGGAATTGACGAAAAAAGCTTTTGAGCAACAAAGAGTGACTTTTTCAGAGACCTCTGTGCCTGTTAAGATCTTATATCCAAAATACCTGTGGGAGACCAGGATCTATCGTTTGAGTACCTTTTTTGACGCTTGTTCGGCTGCGATTAGGATGGGATCGAATGTTGGGGAAAAGGGTGGGGCATAGGCGAAGTCCAGACGGGCGATTTCATCGACACCCATTCCCTGATGAAGGGCGACGGCCAAGGTGTTGATCCTTCGGGCGACCCCCTCCTTGCCGATCATTTGTCCCCCCAGGAGTCTTCCGGTTTTTCGGTCAAAAACCAGTTTCACGGTCATCGGCTTTGACCCCGGCATATATCCCACCCTGGATTGATGCTGGATGATTTGGGTCTCCACGTCGAATCCGTGGGCCGTTGCAACTTTGGTGCTCAATCCGGTCAGGGCCACTTCAAGATCAAAGACCTTGAAGGCCAAAGAACCGACGATCCCGTAAAAGGTTGTGTCTCCCCCAGCAGCATTCTCACCTGCTACCCTGCCCTGTTTGTTGGCAATGTCCCCCAAAGGAGCATAGACCGGTTCGCCGCTCACCAAATGGAAGGATTCGCAGCAGTCCCCTCCGGCAAAGACGTCCCTGAAGTTTGTCCTCTGGCACGGATCAACCCGAACGGCCCCTGTATTTCCGAGAGAAACCCCCGTCTGCTGAGCTAGCTCCACATTGGGGACGACCCCAAGCGCCACCAATACCAGATCGGTAGGGTACGATCCCTGATCCGACTCGACCCTCGTCACATTGCCCGCTGCGTCCGTGGTAAAGGAGGCAACATGGCAGTTGGAAACGAACTGGACTCCCTTGTCCTGGATCTCTTTCGATATCATCTCGGAAATCTCGGGGTCCAGGTTGCTTGCCGGAAGTTCGCCTCGGTACATAATCCAGGTCTCAAGCCCTCTTTCGATAAAGGCCTCGCACATTTCGAGGGAGATGTACCCGGCCCCAAGGATGATGGCCCGCTTCGGCTTTTTTTCATCGACGAAGGTCCTGATGTCATAGCCGTCCTGCACACTCTTGAGGGCAAAAACGTTATTTCCGTTGCTACCAGGGAGATGCAACCGCCTGGACCGGGCTCCTGTCGCAATAACAATCTTGTCGAATGACAGATGACGAGTATATGATTCCTTGAGGTCGATCACCTCCATTCGTTTTTCTTCGGAGTCGATCCTCGTGACCCGATGCTCGGTCAGAACTTCGATGTTCTGTATCTCTTTGAACTGCTCCGGAGTCCGGACAATCAGTTTTTCCCCATCTTTTACCACATCACCGATGTAGTATGGTGTTTCTCATGCTCCGTACGAAACATACCGGAGTTGCTCGAACACCATTATCTCCAGATCCGGATTAACACGCCTGGCCTTTGCAGCCGCGCTAGGACCTGCAGCCGAACCCCCGACAACAACAAGTCTCTCTTTTCGCTTCATTGTCCTATCCCTGTTTGATTGCATTTTTTGGGCCGGTACCCTTCCTTGGACTCCGCTCAAGGCAAGCCCGGCGGTCACCAGAGCCCTCGGGCAATGTCAGTTTTCAGTGGTCAGTTGCAGCGATGAATCCAAATAGTCGGATGAAGAATGAGCTACTTTGAGCCTCTTTTTGGTACGTTTTGAGTTGACCTAGACTAATCTCCGAACGATGTACCAGGAACAACGTCAATATTCAAAGACTGCTCCCACATGGCCATATCGAAACCGGTCTCCAAAAACCTGGAACAGCCTGGCCGCTGCGGGAAGCCCCGTACAATGGGAGACACCGATAAAGGAGACTCGAAGTGCCTTAAGGGCCTCGATAGAGCTTTCAAGTTGTTCGGATTCCAAGAAATCGAGGTGTGTTCCCCCAATGAGGCTGTAAATTCGATCCTTTCGCGTCTTTTCAATGGCGTGATGGATAATGTTGATCATGCCCGCGTGAGCGCATCCGAAGACAATGACCAGTCCCTGAGGGGTATCCAGAATGAGGGACTGGTCATCTTTGAATAAGTCCAGAGTGTAGTCTCCATCACCTTTGCTCTGGAGTCTGGTGTCTGGTTTTTCAAACAGAGTTTTTCTCGGAACTTCTCCGGTTAGAAACATTCCCTCTCCAATTTCCAAAAACTCCGTGGTCAGTGCAAATTGGGCACCCATGAGTTCGAGATAGGTTTTCTTATAAGGCATGCCAACATACCTTGGCCGGCTGTCTTCTTCTGTCGGCAAAGCAATTCTGTCCAGGAAGACGTCTGGATGGGCATGGACCTCTACCTCCCCCCTTAGGGCAAGTATCTCTGGGAGCCCGCCGGTATGATCGTAGTGGCCGTGGCTGAGAAATATTTTGCTGACGCTCTTCAGATCCTTTCCAAAGGTCAGAGCATTGTCAACAAGAAACTGACCACTTCCCGTGTCAAAGAGGTAGTTTGCCTCTGGAGTCTCAATATATGCTGAAAAACCGTGCTCGGCGCTTCCGATGCGAGCACCGATCGTGTTTTCACAGAGAATGGTTATTTTTGCTTTTTTGACCATGATCTTCCCCCTCAGTCGTCTTCAACCCAGATCTTCTCGGCCATGCCATAGCCGATAGACACCTCTTGATCACCGGCTCTGATCCGTAGCGGCGCCTCGGGTTGTTTGTACTCACTCTGAGTGATCTTGACGATTCGAATCACACGGCCCTCCTCAATGCCGAACTCCTTTAACATGGAGCGAGCCCTTGAACCTGCGGCAATGGCTACAATCGGAGCCTCGTCCCCTGCCCTCAAGGTGTTTAGTTGGGTTCTCCTTCTTTTTGTCACAAGGATTTTGGATGCGTCGCCTTCACAGATGCTCGACTGCATACCTGCGATCTCGACCAGAAAGTCCCTGTCCGGTTTCTGTCCCGCCATTTCAATCACACTGCCCGTGTCGATTCCAAAGTATCTTTTGAGGATCTCAACAATCGTTTGCCCCCCGTGAATTTGGGAAATCACTGCACGATCGCCCGGATTCATTTCCACGAGACCTGTAATCGTGCCGCCCTGATCGACCCGCAGTTTCATGCTGACCCCGAGGCCCAGGGTGACTCTTCTCCGACCGATTTTGATTTCGATGCAGCCTGAAAGAGGAGCCAGCGCCAGACGTTCCACAAGCACGCGCTCCTTTATTCCCATTCCCGCTACCCTTTGCCTGAGGCTGGGTCCGTCGATCCGGCTGATTCGAGCTTTTTCACCGATCTTGAGGAGCTGGATGTTCTTTTCCATTTCGTCTTCTCACGCTTCCCTTCAGGAGAAATCGGGTGCCACGGCCTTACGTCCGGCTACTTCACTTCGTCTAGTTTTTCCTGGGCAGACAGGAATTGCCTGTTTGATCCCACCACCAGATCAGCAGCCTGTCGGATCAGGCCTGCGATTTCACCGAGTCCTTCTACCTCGAGTCTATCCGCCCACTTCCGATACTCCTGGGCATGCTCCTCGTTGTGAGAAATCCAGTGCTGAATCAACACGCTCAGCTTTTCAACGATTGATTTGTCCTTCACCACGGTCTCCTTTCTTGTCACTCGCATCAAATTTGTGATGTCGTCACTGGTGGCTGATCGCTGAATGAAGATCAATTCCCGGAGTTTCCCTTCGCTAACGTCAGAAGCCTCACCCCGTGGCCGTGGAGTTGTCTGAAAGTGGCAGCCTGGCTAATGTATCTTAAGACCTCCTCCGAATCGACTACCCGTGTTCCGCAGATGACATCGATTCCATAATCAAAGAGGAGGGGCGTCAGGGGAGAGGTTGGTCCGGTCAAGACCACAAAACTATCCCTGCACAGGGACAAAAGCTCTTCGATGGTGTGGTTTATGAAACTCGTCCCGGTCAGGCAAACCACGTCACACTGGGGAAGGATGCGACTCGTTTCACTTTCGGGCAGATCCCCTGGACGCACCCGCTTCTCGATGACCCACAGATTCTTTGCCGTTTTTTTCAATTTTGGGACAAAAGGGAAGTGGCCGACCACGGCGATATTGCGATTCCTGCCCTTATCGGCCAGCACATCATAGGCATTGAGGTCCACGCATCGGTCCTCGTCCACATCGATCAAAGAGTTGATGGTCGCCATGCCAATGGAGGCCTCCAGCGTGTTGTCCGACCGGGCATACTGAGCGAGTTCAAGGGCCTTCTTCTGCGTGAGGGATCCAACGTCCCTTACGCCGGACTGGTGGACGTCTGTCTCCCCTTCGAGGGCCCGGTATGTGGTGGAGAGGGCCGTGTGACGGCTTGTGACAGCGGTCCAGAAGGCACAGCACCGGACCTCTCGAACCTGGTGATCTCTCCCCGAGAGGCTGTCGATGAGAGTGTCTAGTATTCTCATGACATACTCCATTATCTGGACTATTGAAGGAAGTTAGGAGCCGAAATCAGAAGGCATAACGGGAAACTCAAGGATCTGTTCAGCCTTCGTCGAACGGTTCAACTTCCAAAGGGGCAGAAACGATTCAGGTTCAGAAGTGTCGCTGCACCTGCAATAGTCACCCCATAGAAGATCGTCGTTTTTTCAATCAAGAAATCTATAACCGTTCCATTAGTGACCGTTGTGCCAGTGACCACAGAAAGATCACCCCATGCAACGTTCTCTGGCGTCTCTTGAGGGTCCCCGATGACTATTCCGGACTTCGCCAGCCCGATATTGTCTGGATCCATGTCGGTCACACGGATATCGAATTCTCTTGAAAGGGCTTCCACCATTCTGGGCTGAAACCCCACCATGGCGATTCTAGGATGGCCAAATTGTCTTCGAATGTAAGAGACCAGATCCAGGGCACACCGGGGAGGAGCCTGGTCTTTGCAGTGAATCGTAGCATCCACCATTCCCAAGTATCGCATGACCGCATTCAGACTGGATGCGAAGACAGCCCTTCGAAAGTTGTTCTTCAGAGGCATGGTCGTCACTTCGGACAGGCTTCCCGAAAAGTCGCCGTACATGTCGGTGAAGGCATGACCGAGGGCCCCCCGGAATTCGGCCTCCATGATGCGTTCTTTCCCTTTCAGAAGGGGATAGTCCTTATCCTCAGGGTTTCCGATGGCTTCCTCAGGGGTCAAGGATTTGGCCGTGACTCGAATCGTCTCAGGGCCCCAGGTATTTTTATCGATCATCTCCAGGAATCTTTGCCTGAGTATCTGATAGACATCCATGAAGAACTCTTTCGGTCCTTTAGTCAGTTTTCTTTTACATCGGGAGCCCTGGCAATTCCTTTTGCACTTCCTCGAGCGAACTGGACGCTGTCATATGAACATCGGTTCCGCTATCGGAGAAAACATAGCTGGGTCCCCTGCCTTTGAACTCCTTTTTTGTGAGCACCGTGTCAATTCCCTGTTGAATCAGCCATTCACTAACTTTGATCCCCTTTCCCTTCTCCTCGTTCAGGAAGGGATTTCTGAGAAACCTCTCTTCCAGAATGGCCCTGTCATCGGCCTTCACCGTGACGAGATAAAAGACTGGAGCGCCTCCAAAATGAAGTGAAACAGTTCTTTTGTCCTCTTCCAGAGGGATTGCACAGACCTGAATGTCTTTTCGTGCAGGCTCGTAATGAATCAAAATGTGGTCCACGTGAGAGACCTTCTTCTGGATGTTTCCCTCGATCCTCTGGCTCACCTGGTGGGCCTTTTCGAGATTCCTTATGCGGAGGGAAATATCGGCTTCAATGAATTTGAAACGCCCGGAGTTTCTTCCCCAGAGGGCGTTGATCCGGTCCACCTGAGGATCACTCTGGATCGTACTTTTCACAAGATCCATGGTTTCAAAGTCAAGCGATGCATCGAGAAGGACCCGGATAGAATCTAGGAATATGGTGATGCCAGCCTTGCCAATGAAAAAAACGACAACCAGCGCCGCAACCTTGTCCAGGGGG
>Ga0209636_10006729_pt1 | contig 11739 bp, 9 predicted proteins | sample DeeMarSWOR152_54_FD_187464 | JGI IMG/M metagenome (GOLD analysis project Ga0209636, IMG submission 187464) | Marine sediment microbial communities from White Oak River estuary, North Carolina - WOR-1-52-54 (SPAdes) (version 2) | ecosystem: Environmental > Aquatic > Marine > Intertidal zone >... | reverse complement strand
TTTAAGACTGTAAACATGCTACTCCTTCTAATGGCTATAGGCGCAATGGGTGTCGGCGTCTTCACGAAAGATTTCACAGTTGCACACGGCGCGGTGTCTTCAATGGCTTTCTTTTTCGGTGGGTTGTCAGCCATAGCATCCTTTAAAGTGCTGGAAAAGCCCCTTTCTCTGATAAGCATAGCACTTGGAGCGATGACGCTTGGAGCATTAGCTCTCTTCTCAAGCGGTATGATCACAAGTGGTTCAGTAACCAGCACCGAAGCGTATGACAGCATCTTCTACTTGGGTTTAGGTCCAGGTGGAATGGAACGCATGATTGTTTATCCGATGCTCATATGGCTTGCTGGATTTGCTGGACACCTAGTTACGAAGCGAGAACTATAAACAATCCGACATATTTGGGAAAGTGATACTGGCATATCTTGAGAAAATTTGATGCCTATTTTAGCTATTCGTTTGCGGCAAGCAGCAAGAATAGCAGAGTTAAACCGATGCAGCTGTAAAACTAGTTATCTAGCGCCAAAAGCATAGTCAAGTCACTTACAGACCGACGTGTCAGCTAAATGAGGCGTACTTCAAATTACCATTCGTTAGGTCATAGTAGGCTATGTGTGGGTTGTTAGCAGAATCTAACGCAAGAAAACAAAATGCGCCAACGTCTCCGTTTGAATCTACAGTTTGTATGCTCCAAGTTGTTCCCGTCCATTTAGCGTACTTCAAATCTCTATTCGTAATGTCACGGTAGCTAATATGTGGGTTGCCAGCAGAATCTAGAGCAAGTGAAGAATACTCGCCCACATCTCCGTTTGAATCTACAGTTTGTATGCTCCAAGTTGACCCAGTCCACTTGGCATATTTCAAATCTAAATTCGTAGCGTCAAGGTAGCTTATGTGTGGGTTACCCGCAGAATCTAGAGCAAGAGAGGAACAACCGCCAACATCTCCTGTTGAATCCACAATTTGAATGCTCCATGCTGTGCCAGTCCACTTAGCATACTTCAAATCACCGTATCCAGGGTCATAGTTATGGTAGCTTATGTGCGGGTTCCCAGCACTATCTAAAGCAAGAGAAGAAAACGAGCCAACGTCTCCGTTCGAATCCACAGTTTGAATGCTCCAAGCTGAACCATTCCAACTAGCATACTTCAAATCACCATTGGTGACGTCGTAGTAGCTTATGTGTGGATGACCACTGGAATCCAGAGCAAGAGAAGAATGCAGACCAACGTTCCCTGTTGAATCTACTGTTTGTATGCTCCATGCTATGCCATTCCATTCAGCATATTTCAAATCGCCATTTGTGTAGTGCCAGTAGCTTATGTGTGGGTTGTCAGCTGAATCTAAAGCAATAGAGGAAAACGAGCCAACAGCTCCTGCTGCATCCACAGTTTGTATGCTCCATGCTGTGCCAGTCCACTTAGCATACTTCAAATCTCCATCAGGTTCACCGCTATAGTAGCTTATGTGTGGGTTGTCATTGGAGTCCAAGGCAAGAGAATACCAACCAGCAAGACCTGTTGTATCTACGGTTTGGTATATCCATGTCGGTGATGGAGTTGGAGTAGGAGTGGGTGCGGCAGTTGGGGTAGCAGTAGGCTGAGGCGTTGGGGAAGAAGTCGCGGGAGGCGAAGTTGGAGTAGGAGTTAACGTTGGCATGGGCGAAGGTGAAGGCGTAGGCAGAGGCGTCGGCGAAGGCTCAGGTGTATTTGCCTGCGTCAACATGTAATAACCTAATCCAGAACCGCCCGCAGCCACAATAGCAATAATTAAGATAGCAACAATCTTGGTTAAAGCGGGTCTCGACTTGCAAAAAAAGAAACGTATCCTGTCCATCCCTTGTCAACTCAAGCAAGATAACGCTTGTTTAGATATTATGAGCTAACTATTATATAAGACTGCTGCATCACATGCAAATCCAAGTTAAATTTATGTACCATATTATTCTTCAATCGCCATTTTTTTATCTACCACAAACACTTTCAAACCAATACCGAGATTTGTAAGCAGCAATTTTATAAATACTTTAGATAATACCTTTTTAACCCTAAAGCCAAGCATTTAGAACGTTGAAATCTATAACCCCTACTAAAAAGGTGTTTGAAACCCCTTTTCCATTTATAGTTTCTATATAAAAGGGGGTATAGACAAAAAATCGCACAACAGTTCAGCGCTCCGTGCAAGAGCACAACCCATGACCAGCCGTAACTTAGGGTTACCAATTTGCTTCTGACATCTACTAACCGTAAGTTCCCGTTCTAATTTTTTCTGCAAGCAAATCAACAAACTCAATCGGCCACACATCATCACACACGTCATCAGCAAGCACCTTCCGCTGATGATAATACGGGATAAGGTCATTCTTCAGCAGCAAAATCAGAAGGAACTCATGCCCATAAGTCCGCTTAAAAAGCGAGTATTTGTAAGCTTGTTTCCGACTCATCTCATAATGCGGCTCCAAAATAATCCTCCTCCCCTGAACCGACCTGTCAAGAATAAAATCAGGTGTATACGTGTCACCAGGCAACGGAAAAGTAATCGTCTCATAACCATAGGAAATTTTCATCTTCGAAAGTATACTCGCAGTCTTCTTCTCCCACCCACTCTTATAACGACCCATCGTTTGATAGTAAGCATGCGGCTGACCAGTCACCTTATGCATATGGTCAAAGAACTGCAGCGCCTCCTTCAACGTATTCCTATTCAAATTCTTTCGCTTAAGCCACCTGCCAAGCAAGAAAAAAGGATAATCAACCTTCGCAGGATCCTTTGGGAAAAGATGCTTAGCAAAGTCCGTAATCCGCTCACGCGCCTTCATCGCCGCATTCTTATCTCTCCACAAAAAAGGCGCAGATGACCTTATCAAGCCCAAACTCACCGCAACATCAGCATTTTCTCTAGTTAAAGGAACACAGAGATTTTCTGGCGAAAAACGACTGAAAAGCTCCAAATCAGGCTTAGAACGCACCATCCACCTCAGATATATCCACGCTTCATCTTTATGCGGCACATTCGGTACCTCAATGTTTTGAGCAAGATCTTCCGCCAAATCCTCAGGCTTGCTAAACCTCTGAGAATATTCTACAAGATTTTTCTCCGCCTTATTCCTAACAAAACTGTTAACGCGGGCAAAAACTTCAGGTATCACTTCTCTATAAGGACCCAAATTATGGTAAAATCCACATTTTATAATCTCCTCCTCAAATATGTGAGGCTTACGAATTTCAAAAAGACGATTGCCAAATTTTTTGTGAAGATGGACGAGAAGGCTCCTGGCGTTTTCTGAAAAGCCAACAACTCCCTCTTCAAGCACCGATGATGCCAGCAAGAAATAATGCGCAGCTGTCTTCTTTTCTTCGTAGTCTTCAGAATATGGGTTAACGAGCAACCTTGGACTCATCCTCCGATCCCACTGGACATCAACAACATTGGAGTTCATGTCCACAAATCTCGCAAGTGAGGAAAGCACGTCGTCCATTTCCATAACAGCCAATCTCACAACAGTAATGTGTAGAATGATTTAATAATGCTATTCATAGTGGACATGAACTCGATGGAACAAGACAATTGAAGTTGACTATATTCGCAACTCTAAGCTAATATACTGTTCTTTCCACTATCCTCTTAGCACTCAGAATTATTCGGTGAGATAGTTGGTGGAAGTGCCAAGTTGTGAAGAAACTGATTTGCCGCAGCAAATTCGCGTTTCAGTAGGTTCCGCCATAATTCTCGGACTTTTAAAGGGCAAACTTGACGCTGAACCCACAACCGCCTATCTGATGACGTACACGACCGGCAAGTGCACAGCCAACTGCGGTTTTTGCCCTCAAGCACGAAATAGCCACAGCAAGACAGAACTGCTCTCAAGAGTCTCTTGGCCTCCTTTTTCAACCAACCGCGTCCTTAAAGGAATTGAAAACGCATATACTAATCGGAGAATAAGACGCGCCTGCATCCAAGCCCTGAACTACCCAGAAGTCTTCACGCATCTGGTGGTGTTAGCCAAAGCAATAAAACAGCAGGCCACTATTCCTGTTTCAGTTTCGTGCCAACCTCTGAACAGCCAAGACCTACAGCAACTGGCTGAAGTTGGCGTGGACAGAATCGGCATAGCCTTAGATGCGGCAACCGAAAAATTGTTCAGCGAAATAAAAGGCTCAAGCGCAGGTGGCCCTTACACTTGGGAAAGCCAGTTCAGGCAGTTGCGCAAAGCGCTTGAAGTTTTCGGCAAAGGAAACGTGAGTACGCATTTGATTGTTGGGTTGGGCGAAACAGAAAACGACGCAATCAGCTTAATCCAAAGATGTGTTGACATGGGTGTTTTGCCAGCTCTTTTTGCTTTCACGCCAGTTCGCGGCACGACCTTAGAAAAGAAGCCTCAGCCTTTAATTGAAGGGTATAGGCGAGTTCAGCTTGCGAGATACTTAATTGTCAATGGACGCGCACGTTCTGAGGATATGCGTTTTGACGGTGCTGGCTGCCTAACGGATTACGGCATTGAAAAAGCAACGCTTAAGTGGATTGTAGAAACTGGCAAGCCTTTTCTTACTTCTGGATGCCCAGACTGCAATCGCCCATTCTACAATGAGAAACCAAGCGGTCCCATCTATAATTACCCTCGAAACATACGTCTGGAAGAGATTGAAGCAATAAAGCGGCAGTTGCGTTTAGAGCCGTGATTCTAAGGGCGCATTGGCGAATTATTTTGCGGTTGATGATTTAATGTTTATTTCCTGCAGCCTAGGCTTTTGCCGAGTTATCTGTTCAACCAAACGCCAGAATTCTCCCATCATGTAGCCTTTCTGCAGCTCTCTCATGAGTTTTTTCACTTGATAAAACGTCATTTGAGATTCACCTTTGTCTAAACTTTCCTGTGGGCCTTTTATGCGTCTGAACAACTCGTCCATCTGGCGAGGTGAAGCTCTTATCCCCGCTTTTTCCAGAAGCTGCTGGATCAACGTTTGCGCCGTGTTTCGACCTATGAAAAGGGTTGTTTCGCGTCCAACAATTTCGGGCGGGAAGGGTTCAAAAAGCAACGGTTGCGCCTGCATCTCTTCCAGCGCCTGATCTACTTCGTGAGCGAATATGCCATCGCCTATTATAGGCTTATGAAACTGGATTGGTAACGCAAAGGCTTTTTCAGCTGATTGCGAAAGCCTGTAAACCTTTCCCAAGTCAACTCCAGTGTCGATGTTGTAGAGGAGCTCTAGTGCTACGGCAACCTCTTCGAAAGGCGCTATGCCCGCGCGTGCCCCGAAGCCTGCGATGCATGTGTGAAGATAAGTTACGCCTTCTTCTACCGCCGCTAACGTGTTGGCTGTTGCCAAGCCAAAGTCGTTGTGGCAGTGAACCGAAAGCGCTGCTTTCTTCCTCACCGTTTCTGGCAAGCCGTCCCTGATGTGGGACATTAGATAGCGCGTTGAAAGCGGTCTAAGAAAGCCCACAGTGTCAGCTACGACTAGCCTACTTGCGCCAGCGTTGGCTGCGGCTTCAAAGATTTGCAGAATGTCTTCAAGCGTTGTTCTTGCGCCGTCCATGAGAACGAAATTTACGCGTGCCCCGCGTTTTCGGGCGTATTCGATGCTTTCAACTGTTTTCTTCAGTGCTTGCTGTTTGGTCATTTTTAGTTTATACTTGAGGTTAAGCCCGTTGAACGGCGTTTCTATGGTTACTTCTTTTATGCCGCATTCTAAGCAGGCGTCCACGCTTTCTTTGGTAGCTTGTGCTGATGCTGTGAGCGTTGCGTTTTTGAAAGTTTCGTTAACGATTCGTTTGACATTATGTTTATCGCTTTCGGAGAGGGCTGGGAAACCAACATTAATTATGGACATGTTTGCGTCATCCATCAACTTGGCAAGTTTAACCTGCTCTACATATGTTAAAAACACCGTGGGGGTCTTTATGCCCTCTCGGAAAGTCTCATCCCAAATGAAAACTCGCTCAGGAAGTTTTGGCGGCAAGTTTTTTCTCAGACGGTTATAATTTGCGATTAGCCCTTGGGCTTCAAGTTTCTTAAATATAGTTTTCCTCATTGAAGACACAATCCAACAGCATCGAAACCAAACGCAGTGTTTTATTTGCCAATTCTTATATAAAAAAAATAGCATCTATACGAAGTGGGCGACGGTTCGGAGAAAGGTTCGCACCGCAGATTTTTAGGAAAGCCTCTGTGATACTTAATCGCAAAAACCTTCAAGGTATGCTCAGACTACAAAAGTCTTAAGTGCTATCGCGATAAATTCAACGGTGTCGGACGGGGCACTTGTGAGCAGTTTCAAGAACACGATTGAACGAATCAAAGCCTTAGAAACTGAAAGAAGAAACCTGCTGCTTGAGATTGAGGAGCTCAAGAGGATGGCTGACGCGAAAGCCAAAGCTCTGGAGAGCGAGATTAACATGCTACGGGACGAAGTGAAATCGTTGCGAGACCTTTTAAGCGGAGAAGACTTGGAAGTTGATTCAAGACCGAAAAAGAAAAAATAAGTTCCAACCGCGTACTTCTTGAACGCTCATCAGACCTGTTTTGCTATAAAACTCTTCTTTTTTCCGCTTTTTTGCTTTTTTGTTTCAAGCTGAGGCTTCTGCGCATAAAAAATGTTATTTAGCAGTTGACGACTTTCTTGTCTCTGGTGTCAGCTTGACGTTTAAAGGAAGAGACATAGTATCAATCGAAGACTTCTCCCGCGAAGAAATCAACTACATTCTTAACATCAGCCATTCCATGGAACCCGTCGCCGCGAAAGGATCAGATATGCTTAAAGGAAAAATCCTCGCGAACCTGTTTTTTGAACCCAGCACTCGCACACGCTTAAGTTTTGAAGCGGCAATGCTCAAACTAGGCGGCTCCACCATAGGCTTCGCCGAAGCCGAGATTGCCTCAGTCAGGAAAGGAGAAAACCTCGCGGATACAATACGAACCGTGGAGAACTACGCCGACATAATAGCGCTGAGACATCCGCTCGAAGGAGCCGCGAAACTTGCCGCGGAATTCTCCGAAATTCCCATATTAAACGCGGGTAGCGGCGCGGAAGAACATCCAACGCAAGCGCTTATGGATTTGTACACGCTGCAAAAAGAGAAGGGAAAAATCGACGGACTAAAAATCGCGTTGGTAGGCGACTTACGGTATGGGCGAACTGTTCACTCGCTTGCGTATGCGCTTTCCCTCTACAACATCGAATTGTACCTGATTTCGCCTGAATCCCTGAGAATGCGACACGAAGTTATCCGCGCGATTCGAAACAAAATCTCAATAATTGAAGACACAAATCTGGAAAAAATAATCCCGCAAATAGACGTTTTATACGTCACAAGGATACAGAAGGAGCGCTTTCCAGACCCAGCAGAGTACGCCAAAGTCAAAGGCATCTACAAGATAGATTTGAAAACCCTGAAAAGCGCAAAAAAAGACTTGATAATTCTTCATCCGCTTCCACGCGTAGACGAAATTGCCGCCGAAGTTGACAGCACACCGCAGGCGCGTTACTTCCAGCAAGTCTGGAACGGAATCGTGGTAAGAATGGCGCTTTTAGCATTGGTGCTAGGCGCCGTCAAATAAGCTTAGGTCAAGTAGAGGCGAAGCGGTCAAAGGTTGTCAGAGTGCTCATGGAGCCGCAAGACGGGCACTTGTGCAGGACTCCGAACCAGCTTTTCTTGCAGTTATCGCAATACGTGCTTATGCGGTTGTAAGTGAAGAAGTCCAAACCTTGATTCTTAATCAAATGCTCCGTTAAGTTCATGAGTTCCTCTGGCTTGTATTCGTTACTTTCCAATTCTATTATGTTCAGGCTTCCTCCAGCATTCAAGCCTTCAAGTTTTTGTTCAATCTCTAGCGATTCAGCTGGAATGTAGGGAAAATTGCCAACCGTCAGATTTAGTCGCTTCGTAGTTGAATAGAAAGGTTTCTCGCGGGTTCCTGAAAACTTCACCTTGGCAACTCCGTACTTTTCAACGTCTAATTGCGCTAGTCGCTCAGACGCTTCGAGGCTGCGCAGCACTGCGGGGAATAAGCGCTTTCCATGTTTTCTGCCGACTTTATGTCTGAAAGCCAGCGCATTCTTGGCGATTTCCTCCGCGAACTTGACGCTTTCTTCATGGCTCAGGTTTTTCTCGCAGAAAGTTTCCACAGACTCCCGGAATCCTGCAAAATTTATTATGCGTGAACAGTTTTCAAGCCTGAAATACGTGTCACCGTTGGAACTCTGCATCATGAATGGAAGGGAGCTTTTTCCGCGCTGTTTAAGTGCCCTATATTTGATTCTTAATGCACGGGCTGCCAGCTCGCATCGTTCTTTTAAAATTTCAAAAAACTTGCTTTTGTCCTTCTCGCTTTCGTGAACGATTCGGGGCAGATTAATCGTTACGATTCCGAGGCAGCCTGTTCGTAAAGTGTCTGTTTCCCAGTCCTCAGTTAAATCAGCGCCAAGTTTTAGGCCTGAAGTGGAAAAAACCGTGTATTTTCCTTCTTTTTGTAGCGTATTAGCAAAGTATGGGGTTCCCTTTTCCGCCGCCAAACTGTGCGCTTTCAGAAGAACTGCTCTTGCCTGTTCATCTGCTAACGCTTCACTGTTTATTTTTATAACAAGTTTGGGGTTAAGCAAGGGTTTCGGAGAGCTTTCGTCCGTGAACACTTCAATGGCAAGCGATGCCAACAATCGGCTCTCTTCGGCGAAGTCTCCATATTTGCCACACGTTTTTCCTTCAGGTCCAATGGCTGCCTTGTCTGCAATGAATTTTGGAATCGAAAGCTCCAGTCCCAGCGCAGTCTCGGCGTGGTGATGAACGTTCAATATGAATATGCGCAGGTTTTCCTTTACCCTTGCAGCGTCAATTCCCCTTATAAAGGGTGCGAGAAACACGTTGAAGTAATCGCAAGTTTGAATTTCATTTATTTCCCTGCTAGTGTGCAAGAGGACAGTAAAGGCAATTGATAATGCAGCCTCAAAATTTCGAGGAGGACCCTCTGAGATTTGAAAGGGGCTAGCCAGTTTAAGGCCGTTTTGAAAGAAAAATCGCAAGTCGTGCATTACTTCGTTTGGCTTCAGAATCCATGTGCCTAACCCATTCACGTGAAGTGCGCCGGCTACGTGAGCGTCGGCAATGTCTCTTGGGAAAACGTTCAGAAGCGTATATTCTCCGAACACTGTTTTTCCTGCTTTCGAAAGCAGAGCCGATGAACCATGTGGGTGGTCTTTAGCGTCTATCAGGGTGGTTACTTCATAAACTGGCATGCCTAACCGCGTGAGCTTATGGCGGTAATCTTCAAGTCCTTTTTCGACGAGGATGGCGTTTACAACTTCTCTGACCAGAGGCGCTGTCAGATACTTGGTTTTCGACTTGAGCAGGCGCTTTTCCGCTTCTTTAGCTGCTTTCTGTGCGAGTTCGGCTGGCACTTTGGCTTCTTTTATAAGTGAATTGGCGATTTTGTTGGCGTCGAACTCTTCCAGAGTGAAATGTGAGGTGCGAACTATCATTCCGCGGGGTTTGTCGGCTTTCTTTTCTACTTTGTCCGCTACGTCAAGAACCATTTTGCCCAAGTCGGTTAAATAGTACTTTTTGGCTTCTGCGTCTGCCTCGACCAAGTTTGCTTTGAGCAGAAATTTTAGGTGGTAGGCGAATCTTCCTGCGTCTCTGCTCGGGTTCATTTTCAGCGCGTTCATCAACTCGGTGTAGGAGAGGGCGTTTTTATCGGAAAGTAAGTTTAGGATTTGCAGTCTGAGAGGTGACGAAACGGCTTTTAGAACTTTTACGCCGCGTGCACGATGCGGAAGCCTCACCAACTTTCGTTTCCCCTCAAATAGCGCATACCTAATTACCAGAGCCACAGTTTAAACTTTAGGTACAGATTTGCACATGGCATTATTCACGCTGATTGAGAAGCAAACAGGGCTGGAACTGATGTGCTCGGACAAGACTATACCCCCCTTATTTAAAGGCGGAAACGCTGAGTGAACGGCTGGTTCTTTGTCAAGAAATGTTGAGTCAAGGAATCTTTACAAAAACCCTTTTTTATGGAACGCATGGACTATTCTAGTTAGGGGGCTGCGCTGTGACTAAGAAGCTGCTCTCAAGGGGATTCCTCACGAGAAAGCTAAAGTCAGTGGTAGTTACCCTCTTTGCAATTCTCGTAGTCTCATTATGCGCTACATCCACAGAATTCCGTGCAAATGCTGCTGATTCGGGAGATGACTGGCCAATGTTCCACCATGACGCGGCGCACACAGGCTATACAAACTGTACAGGTCCAACAACTACTCCTGTTGTCTTGTGGAGCGCGGAAACCTACGGTCCCGTGCATTCTTCTCCCGCAATAGTGGATGGCGTAGTGTACGTGTCAGCTTGGTTTTTGCATGCTTTCAACGCGTCTACAGGCTCTGAAATCTGGAACGTTCTTGGCGGGGACCTGGCTTCTCCTATTGTCATTGACGGTTATGTTTACACAGGCAATAACGGCAGCACCGTGTACAATGCTTCAACAGGAGACAAGATATGGAGTACGCGGTGGAGAAGTTATAATTTTTACACGCCTTATCTTGCCGTTGAAGGCAACTACGTCTACACAGGCGCTACAACTGTTGAAGGTGAACACGTTATGCGTGCTCTTAACGCTTCTACTGGAAGCGAAATGTGGAGGTACAAGACTGAACCAGATTCTTCTCCTGCTGTTTATGGCGGCTACATCTACTTCGGAACATTTAACATGTCGTCTACTGGGCGGTCAGGCAGTGTTTGTGCGCTTAACGCTCACACAGGAGCCAAATTATGGGAACATCGACTCGAATCCCGTGTCGAGTCTTCTCCTGCAGTCTCAGACGGCGTTGTTTACGTAGGCTCAAGTTTTGCCAATTTTTACGCTCTTGATGCTTTGACAGGTAATGAAATATGGAGCTATCCCATCATGGCGCGTTCTTCTCCTGCTGTCGTTGACGGTCGGGTTTTTGTGGGTTCTCTTGATTACAATGTTTATGCTCTCAACGCTTCTACAGGCGCCAAAATATGGAATTACACAACAGGATATGTTGTGGACTCTTCTCCAGCAGTAGCTGGCGGCGTGGTTTACATTGGGTCTGGCGATGGCAACCTCTACGCGCTTAACGCTTCATCAGGAGCTAAACTGTGGAATTACACAATTCAGCCTTTTCTGGATGAGCATGGACTTGACAGATACATGTTTGCTTCTCCCGCTGTCGCTAACGGCACCATTTATATGGGTTCTGGTGACGGAATAGTTTTCGCCTTGGGCGCGATGCCTAACCCGACCCCTTCACCATCAACGCCACTTTCAGATTTACACTTAATTGTGATTGTTGCGGTCGTGGTAATCGTGACTCTGGCGGTTCTGTTTCTTGTTTACAGGATAAGGCGGAAAGGAGCGAAAAACTCGCCGCGCAACATGTCGCCTCCACAACCTTAATTCACAAGTCCACTTAGCCTCATGTTGCTGTTGCGGCAACAACTATTTATTAAGACGGCGCCATGCAATAGTTAACTTGTTGAAAATGAGGCTTAGACGATGAAAGCTGTGATAGTTCAGTTTCCCTTCGGCGTTGTGGCTTTCGACGAGCAGGGCAACGTGGCAGATAAGGCGTTATTTTCGAAGAAGCCGCTGGCAGCCGCCAAGAGCATTATAAAGATTGAATCTGGGAAAATCTCTGAAATCTCATCCTTGTTGACCACGCTTCAGAACCGCGGCTATGACGTTTTCGTTTTCGAGAACGCAGGCATAGCCAACGACGCGCAGCG
>Ga0209636_10006728_pt1 | contig 11741 bp, 10 predicted proteins | sample DeeMarSWOR152_54_FD_187464 | JGI IMG/M metagenome (GOLD analysis project Ga0209636, IMG submission 187464) | Marine sediment microbial communities from White Oak River estuary, North Carolina - WOR-1-52-54 (SPAdes) (version 2) | ecosystem: Environmental > Aquatic > Marine > Intertidal zone >... | reverse complement strand
ATCAACTATTACGGGGGAAGCAGGGATTATTTTCGCGTTAACTGCTCCTTTCTCTTTTGCAAAATCTTCATATTTCAAAAACTCGCTTATCGAAGCCATTTTCAGCTCTTTAATTTTCTTTCCGGTCTTTTTTAAAATGTTTTAAAATTAGAATTTAAAAAACGATCCTTTTTCGCGTTTTTGTTTTTAAAACATTTTTGGGGCCTGAAATTTTGAAATGATATGGTTAGTAATAGCTTCTACAGATAGTTTTAGGAGGCTTTCACCTTTTTCGGCTGATGATTGTTCTATGTTTGATGCAAGTACGCCGCTTTCACTTAGTAATGTCCAGGGGAGGTCGTCTAAATTATCTATAACGCGGTCATCCCACTCGTTTACAGCTAAGTTCAAACGTACTAATTCTGGTCGAAGGTGTAATATGAGGGAGGTTTCAATAGCGCCAGCGTGAAGATCTTTTTTACCGAAAAGTTCTACAAACTGTTCCCTAAGGAATTTCCAAGGGTTAAGAAACTCGACTTCGAGCTTTTCTTTTTCTTCTATTCCGTTTTCTTCTAAAGTGTACTTTCTAGCAGACTTTATGGTAGCTTCATATTTTTTGAAAACTGGGACATTGCCGCCGTGCCAGTAAACGACTCCGAGATATTTTACACCACTTTGTTCAAGAGATTGAAAGATATCAGCAAGCAAAATAAGCAAAGTTGTCGACCTAAGAGAGATGGTTCCTGGAACGCCTAAATGCTCTTTAGAACAACTGTATGGTAGGATGGGTAAAAGGTAGGCGTCTATTTGTTCGCTAACTTTCTTCGCTATTTCTTCAGCGATTATTAGGTCTGTAGCAAGGGGCAGATGAGGTCCGTGTTGCTCGATCGATCCTACAGGCAATATAGCTGTTTTAGACTCGATTTTTTCAAGATCATACCATGTTTGAGTTTCCCAAAGCTTCAAACTCGATTTGCCTCCTTTATTTTTTGAAATTAACATGTTTTTTAAGCTTTATGCTTGACATGAGTTATAACGCCGATTCCTTTAGTTCGCCCTTCACGGAAAACAAACCGCATACCAGGCACAATATATTCTGGTCTACAGATGAACTGGAAAAGTATCGTAGAGCGATCTCCTGTCCTTAGATATTTTTTATTCATCCACAAAATGCGGGCTGTTTGTTTTATTGTGTGGCTGTGAATAACTGCTTGATAGCCGGTCTTGATTGTGGTTTTATGGTAAAGTATCATGCATTTTGCTTCAAATTCTCTGACCGCTTCTGGGCCTAATTCTTGGCTTACTAGTACCTGCCCTTTCCTAACCTCTTCTCTTTTAATTTTGTGGAGGGCAAAGGCAGCGGTTTGACCTGCAATCACCCGTCTTACTGGGGTACGTTTATAGTGGATTGATTTGACGCGTACTTTCCTAAAATCACCGTCATCAAAGGGTCCGAGAAGTATTTGTTGGTTTACTTCTAGGGCTCCTGAAAGCACTGTGCCGGCCACAACTGTTCCTACACCAGTCACGGAAAATACTTCATCAATAAAGGTTGAAAAGGGTTGGTCCATCTTCTCTTTGAAGTCTCTTACCTTAGGGAGAAGGTTAAAAAAAGATTTTAGGAGGTCTAGACCTTCTCCTGTTGTGTTGCTTGCGAGGAAAACGGGAACGATTCTATATCTTGCCCCAGTAAACATGCTTTTAGCGCAAACAACTGCATCATCCACATCCCTGACTATTACAGGAATCTTATCCACGCCTGGTAACTTTAAGAGGCGCTGTAAATCTTCAATAACTTTATTGAGAACCTCTTTTGGTGCAAGATCTATCTTTGTGATTACGGCGAATATTGGGTAACCCAAAGCAAGGGCTACGCCTAAGTGTTCCTTGGTCATGGGAAGGACTCCCGCGTTACCCGCCACCACAAGCATGGCGTAGTCTGACGAATAGCCTACTAAACCAAAAATAGTTGTTCTTAAGTATTTTTCATGGCCTGCAAGATCGATGAAGTTTATTATTTTTGATGAATGGGCAAGGATTTCAGCGTCTCCAGGGGGGGATGGGGGTAGGTAGTTTACAATCTCTCCTCCTTCGTCAAAGCCTAGAATTCTCGTGGAGATTGAAGATGTTCTACCGGATAGGAGTTCGTGTTTATGCCTGAATAGGAGAGTTCTTGCAGATCCATTGCCATCGTCAAGTTTCCCGCTTATCAGGACTCCTGCAAGGGTGGATTTTCCAGAGTCCACGTTGCCGATTTGAGCAATATTTATATCTATTGGGAAGCTTTCTTCATGGAAACGCCTGACTAGGATTTCAGCGATTTTTCCCTTACGGCCTTCCCCCACCCTTATAACGGTTAGCTGAGCTTTTATTTTTTCAGCCATCAGTTTTAGGACTTCGAGACTTTTTTCAAGCTCTTCCTCAGATATTCCTAACGGTTCCCCATCGTCAGTAACACCTAAGACGTAAACAGCTTCACCTTCCCCTTCATTTATCCTGTAATTCATTTGGGTGGCAAGGCTTTCAAGCTTTTCCTCACTAATATAACGTACAGGAGTTAGCTTAAGCTTGTATTCTAGGTTTCCTGTCTCTTTTTCTTTTACGCCTATACTGTTTTCAATATCAGGGAAACTCAATCTTAAGGCCTACCAACCCATAAATATCTAAAAAAAAGTGCAATATCCTTTTAAAAGATACTGTTTAATAAAACAAAGAGCAATATCCTTTTAAAAGATACTGTTTATTTTTACATCAAGACAAAACCACTTCAAGGGTATATGACGGGGTATAGTCATGCCTGATAAGATGAACGGTGAGATCGTTTGGAACAAATTTAAAGAAGTGAAAAAGCGTGTTGCAAAACTTAGGGAGGAGAAGGATTATCTTGTGTTTTATAAAGCGCTTAAAATTGCGAAGGAACGAGAAGAAAAACTGTTAAGCCAAGAGGAAGAAAAAGGTTTCTCGGAAGCCCTAGAAGAGACGGGAGGAGAAAAGTTGACGGAAGATATGGACGATAATTTCAAAAAGATCTTTGAAACGGTTAAAGAACGCGATGAAAACGTTATAAGTATCATGATGGAAAAAATACCACGTGTAATCCAAGAAACGGGAGAAATTGAGGATAAAAGATATAAAATAATTGATCTAAAAAGCTATTCTCCTTTTGTTAAAGGATTAGCCTTTGCAAAAGAAAGGGAAAGACGACAAGAAAACTACATAAAAATAAAAAAGAAGGAAAAAAGGCATGAAGTACCTTTAAAATTAAAAACAAAGAAAGAGCCTTTTTAGTCCTTCATGAGGTCTGCTATGGAATTAAGCACGAGGTTAGGTTTTGTTTCATTTATTAGATGTTCTTCACTCTTACCTGTGCCTGTTCTAACAAAAACTGTGAAAATTCCAGCTGCTTTACCTGCTTTTATATCGGTTGTAATTCTATCTCCAACACACACCGCTTCTTCAGGTTTTATACCTGCTTTTTCTAAACCTAAACGGATTAGGAACGGATTTGGCTTTCCAATAACTGTTAAAGCCTTTCTTCCTGAACATATTTCAACAGCCGAAACTAAAGCACCCGCCCCTGGTATAGGAAATTTTTCAGTGACTAAAAAAGGATCATCGTTGGTAGCAAGGAGTTCTGCGCCATTATAAAGATGTTTTAAAGCGGTGGATAATTTTGAATAATTAAAACCCTTATCTAAGCCCACAACAACAAAATCAACAGATTTATTATCCTCCTCATCAACCACTTTTAAACCCGCATTTGAAAGCTCTTCTTTTAGACCGGATTCACCGATCACGAAGACACGATTAGCTCTTTTTTCTTTAAGATAAAGGGCAGCTCCATAAGCGCTAGTGAGCACTTCATCAAGCCTAAACTTTTCCCCAAACAATTTTTGAAGCTTTTCAACATAAGAAACACGACTTTTAGTAGAATTATTTGTAAGCAAAAAACAAAACAAGCCACGTTCACGTAAAAACTTGATAACTCGACTAGCACCGTGAATAGGCCGATTACCCATCCATAAAACCCCGTCACCATCAAGGAAAAACAAATTTTTATCCCGAAGAGGCTCAATCAACTCCAATTAGAAAATCCTCTAAACCGTTTTTTTCCGCTTAATGTATATTTTTTTACAATAATCTATAAATATCCTGATTTTTAAAATGAATGGCGTGATTAATCTTCCATTTTTTTCACAATTTAAACGAAATAGACAATTAGAGCTCATTATATTCGTCTCTGTAATCATACATGCTATACTTCTCTTATTCGATCTTTTCATGACTCACATTTTTAACAAGGAGACTTTATCTGGTGTAACTTTTGGATTAATGACAGATAGAGCTCCCGATATAGAAGTTTACGAGGCTCGTTCTAAGACGATTTTAGAAGGAGGAGTTTTGTATCGTGACGTTTATACTGAGAATCCGCCTTTAATCCAATACTTATTAGTTTTACCATATGTGGCTGGTGGGAGCATTTTCGCTTATCAAATCTACTTTTCAGCTTTTAACATACTTTCAGCGATCCTAATCTACAAATTCCCTTTAACCGAGGATAAAAAGTTGGAGTTTTACGCCAGTTTACTCTTTATTACAAATCCGCTAACTCCCATTGTTGCCGTACTTAAAGTAACGGACGAACCTGTTTGTGTGTTTTTCTTTTTACTCCCTATCTATTTTCTTTTAAAACATAGATTACGATTAGCAAGCCTATTTTTAGCGATAGGATTTCTCGTAAAATTTTTCCCGATATTGCTATTACCGATACTCCTCAAAGAGGAAAAGAAATGGCTTGAAAGACTGATTTTACTGGGAATTACTTCCGTTACGATAGTCTTAATATATTTACCCTTTTACCTCATCGCTCCAGACGAAGTAATGCACCCAATAAGAAGGTATTTTATAAACCAAAAAGTTGAAGGTAGTGGTCTCTATACAATCATTGTTCATGATGCCGATATTAGCTTGCCAGACATCACAAAAAGGCTATTAATCATCCCAATAGTCCTTACATACGGTTTTGTCTTTAAAAGAAACTACGATCCTCTCAAGTCAATTGCTATTATAATAATAGTCTTTCTCATGGTATACACAAAAGTACACTTTGAATATTACTTATATGCGATCGCTCCAATCTCTTTCTATGTCGTGGAACCATCAATTAAAATAGCATCTTACTATGTTTACGGTCTAATAGCATTAAGAACCCACGAATGGCGACACGACTCCTTACCCCTAGTTCTAGTACATGTAATTATCCTTGTATTAATCAGCATATTTCTAATCATAACAATAATCAATACAAAAGAAGAAAAAGAGGCAGAAATAGATACTGGTAAGATGGTCGAATTCTACCGATACATAGTACTGATTTTAGTTGCATTTTTCATGTCTCAATGGGTATTCGTGAGGTTATGTGACTATTACTAAAACTTCGCTCTAATGAAAGAGTTCAAATCGCTTTTTTACCCCTTTTCAGAATCAAGTTAGCGGAGGAGATAGTAGTACTTGATAAGAGCGTAATAAAGTGGTATATTGAAGGCTGCAACACCTATTGCGTATCCAAGATAGTAAACACCGGTAGGAGATAATTCAAAATAATTCTTGTAAGTCAATTGTGCAAGGATTAATGTTGCAGGAATTAGCCACGATGCAATGAATAGTTTTATACTGAAAAGTTTGTGGGGATTAATCTTGCTATAAAGGGTCGAATACCAGGCTACAAGCATGCCTAACCAAGGCATAGAATACATGAAATATTGAGGCAAAGCTGTCATACTTAAAGCAATAAAGCCCATGGTCCATAAAAAGGCGAGGAAAACAAATTCAATATCTTTTAACACATCTTTATTACTAATAAACTTCTTTGTAACAATAATAAGAAAACTTATCTTTAGTAAATATTCGAGTGGCGTTAATTGGTGAACTAGTGTAAGATCATAATTTTTCCAATATCTATTCTTTGGAACACTTCCTACTGAATCTGGATAATAATGAGAAAATAGGTGAGCAAAGTAACCGTATACAGTCACACGAGGCCTTGCAACCCTAGCAAAAGTTAAACTATAATGAACGAAATTATTAAAATCTAAGATCCAGAATGGAAAGGTTACAATTACACAAAAACTTATTACAATAGCGAGATAATGCATTAGGGGTTTATTGGACAAGAATCCCCAGTAAGAACTTGTATGTTCTGTTTTTGTTTTTTTCCAAATCTGGATCAAATATGGCACGAGAACTAAAGCAGCTACATATTTGAACATGACGCTAACGGCTAAAAAAAGAGCTGATGTTTTCAATTTGTCCTTTTGCAGGAAATAGAAAGATAGAAGAATAAAAAATAGTGGGACAGCATCAAAATGGCCCCAACTCATCGAATTAATTATATCAAGAGGGTTCACTGCGAGGAACAGAGCTGCAATGATAGCTTCACGCTGCGAGAATATGTTTCTTGCAATGATATATATAACTAATATATTTAGCATTGAAAAAATGAAAATAAAAGCTTTCACACCATCAACACTGGGGTCTCTTCCAATTAATTTGAACCAAAGTGCTAGAGTGTAAGACCATAAGGGCGGATGGATGTCTCTGAAATCACGATAGGGAACTTCACCATCTAAAATAGCGTTAGCTCTTCCTACATAAAGTCGAACATCCGTCGTTTCTGTTTCCAATACCGAGTAAAAAAAGAATGGTATTCTTAAAAGGAATCCTGTAATAAAGATAATGATGAAGTATTTATGAGCATTGATAACTTCACGGAGATTATTCTTAAAAGATATCATGAGGCGTTCTAGACTCCTTTTGGATTATTACGCTGATTCTCGGCGAAATGTACGCATCAATATTGTTTGTTTAGGGATTCTTCTGTTTATTAAGGAGATATTAAAAGTTTTTTTGTGCTAAAATATCTAGTTTTGAGTAATATTTAAAAAACGTATAGAATAGCGGAATATCCAAAGATAAAACACCAAAAGCATATACAATGTAAAAGGTACTCTTTGGATACAGGTAAAAGTGATTCCAACGGCACAAGTATGCAAAGACTATTGCTGCGGGAACGATCAAAGATGCTATTATTACCATGTCAAAAATTTTGTTAATATTAATTTGAGTTATATATCGAGCTACTAGTATACCTAGCCAAGGCATTAAATGCTCAAAGTAAGGTGGATTAGCAGAAATACTAAGCGAAATATATAGAGCTGACCAGAGAAATGCTAAGTATACAAACGTTATATTATCCAAACCTTCTCTTTTACTAAGAACTTTTTTCGTTATAATTAAAAGGAATCCTAATATAATTATGAAAGCTATTCTGCCTAATTCAAATATCCAATCAGATCCTGGATGATAGTAATTATAGGCATGAGCTATAAATCCGTATATACTTATTCGAGCTTTCAGATCCCGAGCAAATAGTGTTGTGTAAGAATAGTAATTGTCCCAAGCCATAATGATGAATGGTAAAGCTATAGCAAAACAGAAACCTATAACCGTTAAGAAGTAAGCCCATACAATCTTATTACGTAAAAAGCTAAGACTATTCTTTGAGCTTTCTTTCTCGCTATTTTTCCAGACGTATATGAGGTAAGGGACGAAAATTAGGGCAGTAATATACTTGAACATAATACCTATACCTAGGATTAAGGCTGATAATTTCCACCTCCATTTTTGCAAGAAATAAAAGGAAAGAAGGGCGAAAAATAGGGGAACGGCATCATACCTTATAAACATCATTGAACTAAAAATATCTAGGGGATTTACAGCAAAGAACAAAGCTGCGATAATGCCTTCACGTTGTGAGAACAAGTTCTTAGCCAGTAAGTAAATAATAAGAATGTCTAACATGCAAAAGATAAAAATGAAAGCCCTCACCCCGTTCTGACTAGGATCCTGACCGATCAATTTAAACCAAGCAGCTAAAGAGTAAGACCACAAGGGAGGCTGAATATCCCAGAAATCACGATAAGGAACTTTTCCCTCAAGTATGGACTTAGATCGACGAACATAGAGTTTGACATCTCCACGATAACGACCCATTGAGGAAGGAGGGAAAAGAATAAAAGGTATTCGTAATAAGAAACCGATGGCAAAAACTAGGACAAAGTATTTATGGATTTTTAACGTTTTTTTAAAACCGCTCAAAACAGTAGATGAACTGAGTGGATTAGGAAGACGGGTTGTTTTTTCTGCTATTTCCTGCGATTTCGCCATATAACTTCCAATCCACCAGTCATTTGGAGCAATTAGTTTAACACAGGTATTAAATTTATCTTCTTTAGCTCTAATTTCTGGTTTTGTTATTTCTGACCCTTTAATTCTTTCGAAAATAGTAAAAATATGAGGGGTATAATGGCTGATGAATATATTATGACTACCCCTAAAGCAAAGAGGGGCAAATCTTTAAAGTATTCATATTCCAGCCTGTAAACAAGGAATATCGCCCAATTAGCCATATAAAAGGTGCTCATGTGTATTATGAAGGGTTTTTTTCCTGTTTTTATTAAGGATATGGAGAGAGGTAAAAAGACAGCAGGTATAATAAAGTATTGCAGAAGCACGTGTTTATTCAAAAGAAGGAAGGTAAGATAAAATGTGATTACAAAAACTTCAAGGCAAAACATTCTCCTTTTCTTTAAAGAAAATTTGCAGGAGAATATAAACAAAGCTGTTATAATGGTGAGAAATATTGCTTGAATGATAAAGGGGAGATTGTATTCTAAGGATGTATCTCCTGAAATTTCGCTTGCTACTTTCCAAACGCTAAAGCCTCTTGCACCTATTTCTGTGTGTTCGAAAACGGTATCATCAAAATATTTTTCGCCTGCCAGATAAATAAAGGGAGAGAGGATTATTAAAACGGTTGTTATGGTGATTATCATATATTTTACTAGCGATTTTTTTGATTTCATGTTGAGAAGAAAGGGTGGTAAAAAGAGAGCTGAAAAGTAGGTATACATAATTGCTATGCCCATCGTGATAGCGCTTTTTATCTCTTGTCCATTTTTAAGGGTTAATAAGGAGATCATGAGTAGGGTTGCTGGTATTATGTAATGACGGCCATAGTATGCCGAGTTAGCAAATATAATAGGGTTTAAAGCAATCATTAAAAGAAAAATCAGCAAAGAAAGCTTGTTTGGTGCTCTTTCTTTTAGATAAAAATATCCGATAACTATGCAGATAAGGTCGAATAAAGAGAAAAGAATCTTAATCGACAACAAAGAAGAACTATCAGTGATAAAGAACCAGAAAGCTATTGTGAGGATTAGTAGGGGAGGTTTTGGGTCAAGAAAATCACGGTAAGGAACCTTGCCTTCTAGGAGGTTGTCTGCCCTGTCTTTATAAAGTGCTGCATCGCCTCTATAAGATTCTCCTCCATAGACAAAAATTACTATAAGCCTGATAAGCAAAGCTAAAACGAGAATAATCAGGAGAATAATCCAAGAAGAAGAAAAAAAGTTTTTTATAAAACGTCTTTTAACTTTTCCTTGGTTTTCCATCGATAAAACACGCCTTAATCAAAGATACAGTAGCACTAGAGAGATCGAGAGGATTATATGAGCTAAAATAAAGGTCTTTTTATCAATTATATGGTTTAAATTTTTTTGCTTTTTTATTCTTTCGAAGGGAGAAATAGTATGGTTATTTTGAGATTTTAAAACGATTAATAATAAGTGGATGACTATTATTGTTACTATTATCCACGCCAAGATTCCCCCAAATAAAAAGGGGAGGTTTCCCTCGTAATAGTCGGATTTAGCCCTGTGAAGGAACATTAAAGTTGGAGGAAGTATGAGTAAAAGTTCGTTTAGAAGCCTTTTGTTAATTAATACGAAAGGAGAAGCATAAAGGATGAAGTATAAGTAGTATGAGGCGTGTATTTTTGTGAAAGTAATGAAAAAAACACATAGGATTATAGTAATGGCTATCCAGTGGTTAAATTTTTTATTTATAACAAAATAAGCTGTGGCAAGATATGTTAGTATGAAGATGATGGTAAAAGGAGTAGTGGGTAGGGAGTAATCATGAGTGTTTGTAAGTAAGGCTAAAATCCCTGTTCCCTCCGCTTTTGAATATCCTTGGAACACTTTAAAAACTCGGTCTCCTGCAAAAAAGTAGAAGGGGAAAAGAACCATTGATGAGACTCCAATGCTTATTACTCCCCTCAGGATCTTTTCTCTAACATCCCCTTTAGCAAAAACTAGTAGAGGAAATAGGAGAGCGATGACTGGTTTAGTCATGATACCTAAACCTAGAATGGTTGCTGCTAAATAATATTTTCCTCTTATTAGAAAGAAAGTTATAAGAATGAAAAGTAGGGCGATTATACATTCATCTTGAACCCTAACAGTGGAGGTGATAATTACAAGCGGGTTGAAAGCATAAAATATTGAACAGTTTCTAGCAAAAGTCTCTCCATGATTTAAGAGTGTTTTATAGATCATGACCGAAGCTATAACGTTAATTAGGGAAAAATAGATTTCAAAGGCAGTTATGCGCCCACCGCCTAAAACTACAGGAGGTAACAAAAAATAACTTGCAAGGGGGGGACTTCTACAAGGGAGATCTCGATACAACACACCTCCATCGAGGATAGTCTCTGTCCTATCAGTCCAAGCATCATAATCTGTTGCTCGGAAACCTTTGGAGAAATTACTTAAAAATAGAGAGTCAAAAACGATGAAAGGAATATGTGCTAAAAAACAAAAAAAAGCAAGACGAAACTCAAATCTAGACCAAAGCCAAAAAAACCTTTTTTCTAAATTTTTTATATTGATTCTCACAAAGCGGGAATTATAATGCTATAAAATTAAACTTTTTGCTTTTTTAGTGTCTTATTCCGGTCCGTGGGGAAAACGCCACAACTTTAAACTTTTGATATTATTGATTTGAGTTCTTCGAGCATGGACTGAGTTTTCTCTAGTTCCTCTGTTATTTCATTGAGTTTTGTTTTATATCCTTCTTCTTGGACTTCACCAATTTCTTTTTTCACGTATAGGGTTTCAATTTCTTCTTTAAGGGTTTGTTCTTTCGTTTTTAATTTTATGATCCAGACATCTAATTGCGCTTTTTCTTTAGCATATTTTTCCTCAAGATCTTGGAGATTTTTTTCATATTCTTCCTTAACCTTTTGGTATGTTTTTTCACTAGCCTTTCCTTTTTTACGAATATCTTCTAATTTAGAGATTTTATCCTTTAGATCCATAATTTCAGATATCATTGCTTCAACAGGCAGCGTTGTTTCACCTTCTTCTGCTTTCTTCCTGTCCAAGTTAAGCTTAACTACTTGTTCTTTTAAATCTTCAATCTTCTTTTTGGCCTCTTTTGCGGGCATTAATCCGACTTTAACCCTTTCACTAACATCATCTATCTTGTCAAGAATCTCTCTTTTTTTCTCCTCAAAAGTTTTTAATAAAGCCCTGTTTACTAAAATCATTTCAATCTCTTCAGGTATCTCTTCCTCCACAGGAGATGGTTCAACACTTTCAGAGATAGCAGGTATATATTTCGGTTCTTCTGAGAGTAATGGTTCGGAAAAAGCAGGTCTACCCGTAGGAGTCTTGCGTGCAGGTGAACCGCAAAACTTGCAAAAATTTGCTCCTTTTACCAAAGGTTTACCGCAATTCCAACAATTTTCAGAATCCATAAAAAAGATCTCCTTGAAAAAGAAAGGAGGTTTTAAAAACAAACCCTTCAACTTTCTTTTTATATTTATACGAGTTAAATTTATCTTTTCAATTTTTTGGGAG
>Ga0209636_10006727_pt1 | contig 11742 bp, 10 predicted proteins | sample DeeMarSWOR152_54_FD_187464 | JGI IMG/M metagenome (GOLD analysis project Ga0209636, IMG submission 187464) | Marine sediment microbial communities from White Oak River estuary, North Carolina - WOR-1-52-54 (SPAdes) (version 2) | ecosystem: Environmental > Aquatic > Marine > Intertidal zone >... | reverse complement strand
ATCGTTTCGACCCTTATTACCACCCTCTTTTTTGGAGGCTGGCAGGTTCCTTGGCTTAGTGCCGAGGGCTTTCTTTGGCCCTGGGGAGGGGAGTGGCTTCTTCCCCATTGGCTCGTGGTTGTATTGCAGGTATTAGCTTTTAACCTGAAAGTTTTCTTTTTCTGCTGGCTGCAAGTTCTGTTCCGGTGGACCTATCCCCGCTTCCGCTATGACCAGCTCATGGATTTCGGCTGGAAACTTCTTATCCCCTTGAGCTTGGTCAATATCGTAGGAACAGGCATTATAATGAGTTTATGAAATGATAAGCACTTTCGTATATTTCATCGAGATTATCAAGGGAAGCCTGATCACTGCCCGCCATTTTGTGGTCAATATGTTCTTCCATATCCTGAAGGTTTTGGGAATAAGGACCAAGAGAAAAGGGGCGGTCACCATTCAATATCCAGAAGAGAAAAAAGAGCTGGCTTCAAGACACCGGAGCTTGCACCGCATCATGACCCGACAAGATGGCAAGCCTTGTTGTGTTGCCTGTATGTTATGTGTTACTGTCTGCCCTTCTGAATGCATTTATGTCGAAGCAGCTGAAGATCCTGATCCAGAGATTCAGAAGTATGCCGTTCAATTCGTGATTGACCTCAACCGCTGCTGTTTTTGCGGGTTTTGCGTGGAGGCCTGTCCTGAAGATGCTATCAGGATGGACACCGGCATAATTGAAATTGCCCAATATGACCGACAAGACTTGATCTACGACTTGGATAAACTCAAAGGATGAGAACCGAGAAGCTCACCCTTGGGAGCCTAGAAATATATGGCCTTCAAGACGGCCATTTTCATCTGGACGGAGGGGCAATGTTCGGAGTTGTTCCCAAAGTCCTCTGGGAGAAGAGGTTTCCGGCTGATAAAAGAAACAGGATAAAACTCTCGCTGAATTGTATGCTCATTAAAACCACCAAGGCTTTAATCTTAGTCGAGACAGGAATCGGGGCCAAATTAGACCAGAAATCGTCTGATCTCTATGCTGTCGAGAGAAAACCTGGACTTCTTCCTTCCCTCAGAAAATTAGGCTTCGAGGCTGAGGACATAAATTTTGTCATTAACACTCATCTCCACTTTGACCATTGCGGAGGCAACACTTCCAAGAATCAAGAGGGAAAAATAGTTCCTACTTTTCCCCAGGCGAAATATGTCATCCAAAAAGGAGAGTGGGAGAATGCGCTTCATCCTTGTGAAAGGGACAGAGCCAGCTATCTGACTGAAAATTTTCTCCCTTTAGAAAAATATGGTCTGGCTGAGTTAATCGAAGGGAACAGGAAGATTATAGATGAAGTCGAAGTTGTTCTGGTTCCTGGTCATACTGCTTTTCACCAGAGTGTCAAAGTGCACTCCCAGGGGCAAGTCTTTTTTTTCTTAGGAGATTTAGTCCCGACAAGCGCACACATTGGTTTACCCTATATCATGAGTTATGATTTATTCCCTCTGGAAACTTTGAAAAATAAGAAAACATATTATGAAGAGGCAATTAAGGAAGACTGGATTTTGGGCTTTAACCATGATCCTGAACATTATTTTGGACAAGTCGTGAAAGAGGGGGATAAATATAAATTCCAGCCTCTCCTCGTTTAGCTGAAAGAAACGACATCTCTTAATTAGTAAACAGCATAAATTCGCTTTTTTTGATCGAGATGGCCTTCTAGTCGGATGCCAAATAACCTAATTTTTAAAAAAATTTTTCGATTTGATTCGAGAAAAATTATTTCAGTTTGACTTTATACTGAGAAGGATTATAATAAGAAATTCTTTATAATATCCATAATCATTTATATCATTTTAAGTCATAATTAGGAGGAATAATATGAAAGAGGTTACAGTCGAAGAGTTGTTAGCCAAGGCTGAACAGCCCTCTAAGGATGCCTTACGTCTTCATCCCTTTTATAAAGGAAAAGTAGGAGTGACACTTAAATGCAGGATCCGAGATTTTAATGATTTTGGCATTTGGTACACTCCTGGGGTAGCAGCTCCTTGTAAGGAGATTCAACAGGATAAAGAGAAAGTCTATGAGATGACCAATAAATGGAATTTCGTGGCTGTTGTCTCAGACGGATCAAGAGTACTAGGCTTAGGCAACATCGGGCCTGAAGCCGGCTTGCCTGTCATGGAAGGGAAAGCCCTCCTCTATAAATATTTAGGGGGAGTAGATGCTTTCCCAATCTGCCTTGATGCACACGATCCTGAAGAAATCATTCAGGCTGTCAAATGGATTCAACCCACATTCGGAGGCATCAATTTGGAAGATATTTCCCATCCAAAATGCTTTCATATATTAGATACACTAAGAAAAGAAATGGAGATTCCCGTGTGGCATGATGACCAGCAGGGAACAGCTTGCGTAACCTTGGCCGGCCTCCTCAATGCTTTAAAGATTGTCAATAAAAAGATTGGGCATGTAAAAGTGGCTATGATTGGTGCTGGGGCAGCGAACATAGCTATAGCCAGACTTATCGTAACCGCGGGTGTTGATCCTAAGAATATTATCGCTGTTGATTCAAAAGGAATACTTCATGAAGAAAGAGGGGATAGAGAAACTTTAAAGACAAAATACAAAGAGAAATGGCAGCTGTGTCTCACAACCAATGAAGAAGGGAGAAAAGGGGATATTCCTGAGGCTATGCAAGGAGCAGATGTTCTGATTTCAGCTTCCAAACCAGGACCAGGAACCATTAAAAAAGAATGGGTAGCATCAATGGCTAAAGATGCGATAGTGTTTGCCGAGGCCAACCCTATTCCTGAGATCTGGCCCTGGGAAGCCAAGGAGGCAGGAGCTCGAATCATTGCTACTGGGCGATCTGATTTTCCTAATCAAGTCAACAATTCGCTCGGATTTCCAGGTATATTCAGGGGCGCTTTGGATATAAGAGCCATCCAGATTACTGATGAAATGTGCATTGAAGCTGCCAGAGAGTTAGCTAAAGTTGCCGAAGATAATGGAATTCATGAAGAATATATTATTCCTAATATGGATGAATGGGAAGTTTTTCCTCGAGAGGCTGTAGCTGTTGGTTCTAAAGGGATTGAACAGGGTGTCGCCAGAATAAAGAGGTCAGCTGAAGAAAGATTTAAATTGGCAGAGAACATCATTAAAACCGCTAGAGAGCAAGTCAAAATGCTGATGAAAGATGGATTCATAAAGGATCCAGATAAGCATTGAGAGGTGTGAAAGAAAACAGTTTTTGCATAAATTATTTAAAATCAAATGGTTATTATAAAACTATAAATTCTTATAGACTAAGAAAACCTAGAATTTCGTAAGAAAATCTAATATTTCTTCCTTAACCCAAAAATTAAATAAAATACTTGACAAATATACACTCATATTTTATATTATAAGTATACTAAAATAGGAGGAATAAATGGCTAAAACAATAGGCATTGATTTAGGTACAACCAATTCTGTGGTTGCTGTTATGGAAGGTGATAAAGCGACTGTTATTCCCAATGAGGAAGGAGGCCGAACCACACCCTCAGTAGTTGCTTTTAACGAAAAAGGAGAAATCATGGTAGGCCAGGTTGCCAAGAGGCAGAGGGTTACCAATCCAGAAAATACCATCTACTCCATTAAGAGATTTATGGGCCGTCGTTACAAAGAAGTTCCAGCAGAAATCAAACAAGTTCCTTTCAAGGTCATCGAGCACACGAATAAAGATGTAAGGATCGAAGCTGTAGGAAAGAAATACGCCCCTCCTGAGTTATCAGCCCTTATCCTGCAGAAGTTGAAAAAAGCAGCCGAAGATTATCTGGGTGAAAAAGTAGAAAAAGCAGTTATTACAGTGCCTGCTTATTTTAACGACAGCCAACGAAAAGCCACCAAAGATGCAGGGACCATTGCTGGTTTGAAAGTAGAAAGGATCATCAATGAGCCTACTGCAGCCGCCTTGGCCTACGGGATGGAGAAGAAGAAAGACCAGACAATAGCCGTCTATGATTTTGGAGGTGGAACTTTTGATATTTCCATCCTTGAAGTTGGAGAAGGGGTCGTTGAAGTTAAAGCCACTAACGGAGATACGCATCTAGGTGGAGATGACATCGATCAGAGAGTCCAGGAATGGCTGGTCTCTGAATTTAAGAAAGAATCTGGAATAGACCTGACCAAAGACAAAATGGCCCTGCAAAGATTAAAAGAAGCAGCAGAAAAGGCAAAAATGGAACTTTCTACCACTATGGAAACCGAAATAAATCTTCCCTTTATTACAGCTGATGCCTCTGGGCCCAAGCATCTTTTGATGAAGCTCTCTAGAGCCAAATTAGAGCAGCTGATGGATGAAATCATCCAGAGGACTATGGAACCCTGCAAGCAGGCTTTAGCCGATGCTAATATGAAAGCAGGGAATATTGATGAAGTTATCCTGGTTGGAGGTTCAACCAGAATCCCTAAGGTTCAACAGCTCGTTAAGGACCTTTTTGGAAAAGAACCCCATAAAGGTGTGAACCCCGATGAAGTGGTTGCTGTGGGAGCTGCTATTCAGGGTGCGGTTTTGGCTGGAGATGTTAAAGATGTTCTTCTCTTAGATGTCACACCTTTGACTCTAGGTATTGAGACTTTGGGCGGAGTGTTCACCAAGATGATCGCTAGAAATACGACTATCCCAACCAAGAAAACAGAAATATTTTCTACTGCAGCAGATAACCAACCTAGTGTGGAGATACATGTCCTCCAGGGAGAAAGGGAAATGGCCGCTAATAACCGCACATTAGGGAGATTCCATCTCGATGGTATTCCTCCAGCTCCAAGAGGAATTCCTAAGATAGAGGTCACCTTTGACATTGATGCCAACGGAATCCTTCACGTCTCAGCCAAAGACATGGGAACAGGAAAGCAACAGGCTATTACTATTACCGGACATAGCGGATTAGATGAGAAAGAAATCGAAAACATGGTTAGAGATGCAGAGTCTCATGCTGATGAGGATAAAAAGCGAAGAGAGCTTATCGATGCCAAAAACCAGGCAGACCAAATGATCTATAGCCTAGAGAAGCTTTTGAGAGAGAACAAGGATAAGATCTCGGAGGATGAAGCCAAGCAAGTCCAGTCCGAAATTGAGAACACCAAGAAAGCCATTGAAAGCGATAACATAGAGGCGATAAAACAGGCTATGGAATCTCTTTCCCAGGCATCCCATAAACTCACCGAAATAATGTACCAACAGGCCGCTCAACAGCAGCAAGCTCAACAGCAACAGGCTTCTGATCAAACTGAAGGACAGACCTCCACTGAGGGTGATTCTGAAGAAGAAGTCATTGATGCTGAAGTCGTTGATGAAGAGAAGAAAAAATAATTTTGATTGAATTCTTAATCTTAAAATAGCATAATTCCTAGCGCCCCAAGGTGAGGAATTGGGTGAAGGATGGATAAAGACTATTACAAAATCTTAGGTGTAGACAGAAAAGCTTCCTCAGTTGAAATCAAAAAAGCTTACCGGAAGCTAGCTCGGAAGTATCATCCCGACCTCAATCCAGGAGATAAAGCAGCCGAAACAAAATTCAAGGAAATCCAGGAGGCCTATTCTGTTCTGAGTGATCCCAAAAAAAAGAGCCAATACGACCAGTTCGGCTTCGTAGGGGATGCTCCTCCACGAGGAGCTCAATACAGGAGCTACACAGGAGGATTTGAGGGATTTAACTTTGCTGATTTTGGCTCGTCCACTTTCAGGGATTTTTTTGAAAATATCTTCGGTGGAGCAGCTCCTCGAGCTCAGGAGAGAGTCGAGAAAGGACAGGATCTTCACTACACCATGAAAGTGGGTTTTGAAGATGCTATCCATGGCTTACAGACGAAGATAAAGTTGAACCGAATGGTCACCTGTCCCACGTGTCAAGGCTATGGTTATGTTCAAAAAGGGATTCAGAGAACTTGTCCTGTGTGTGGAGGTAGTGGTCAGCAGATGATCCAGAGAGGTTCCATGAGATTTTCAACTCCTTGTTCCTCTTGCGGGGGCACAGGGAAAACTGCCGGAGAAGAATGCCAACTTTGTCGCGGTCAAGCTCTTATCCCAAAAATGGAATTGATCAATGTCAGAATTCCAGGAGGGGTTAACACTGGTTCAAAAGTCAGGATTGCTGGAAAAGGAAGCGGAGGAAAAAGGGGAGGACCTCCAGGAGATTTATTCATCACCATCGAAGTTGCTCCTCATCCTCTGTTTACGCGGGAAGGCTCCAATATTTACTTGAAACTCCCGATAACTGTATCAGAAGCTACCTTGGGCGCAAAGATTGAAGTTCCCACCTTCTTTGGGCAAACAACGATCAAGATTCCTCCTGGGACAAAATGCGGACAAAAATTTAGGCTGAGAGATAAAGGGGCCCCAGTCTTGGGGAAAAAAGCTCGGGGCGATCAATTCGTAGAAATATCCATCGTGCCCCCTCCTTACAATGATGAAAGAATAAGAGAATTGATGAGAGAGCTGGATAGAATATCCGCCCAAAATCCTCGCGAGAAAATAGGGATATCTTAAAATGGATGAAAAGAAAGAAAATAAAAAATATTATCACATAAGCAGCGTGTCTCGGCTGTATGATATCCATCCCCAGACGCTCAGGCTGTACGAAAGGGAAGGTTTGCTGAAGCCTTCGCGAAGCGAAAAAAATACCCGACTCTATACCGATGAAGACCTGAAACAGCTTGAGGTGATCTTGAATCTGTCGAGAGAGCTAGGAGTCAACCTGGCTGGAATAGAAGTGATCTTGAATATGAGAAAAAAAATTGAGCAGATGGAAAAAGAAGTCAATGAGTTTTTGGAATGTGTCAGAAGAGAATTTTTTGAGGGACGGGAAGAAGAATTCGAGATGAAAAAGGATAGTATAGTTCGAATAATGCCCGCCAAAATCATTAAAATTGAAAAGGTGAAATCTAAAGAATGACCAACCATTATGACGACTACTTGACTTCTAAGAATCTTAGACTCTACTTGGATCAAATAAGTAAATTCCCCACTCTAAGCGAAGAAGAAGAGAAAAAACTGGGTGAACTCATCCGAAAGGGTGATAAGGACGCTTTGAAGAGATTGATTGAGGCTAACCTGAGGTTTGTTGTCTCCTACGCCAAAAAGTACAAGGGAATCGGCTTGGGCTTGCTTGACCTTATCAATGAAGGGAACTTGGGATTGATAGAGGCGGCCAAGAGATTTGATCCTCGCCGTAATGTCAAGTTCATCTCCTATGCTGTATGGTGGATAAGGCAGGCTATCATTCATGCCTTAACCCAATATTCTCGCATTTATAACCTGCCTCAAAGGCTATCAGATCAAATCTCGATGATGAAAAAAAAGACAGCCGAACTTAAGATGAAGCTTGATAGAGAACCGACCCGGGAGGAAATCGCTGAGAGTATGGGGATAACAGCTGAGGATGTTGAAGATCTGCTCCTCTTGGGAGAGGAAAAAATCTCCTTGAGCGATAAATATCACGGTGATGAGATGGAAGTAGGAGATAAAATAAAAGACAATATTACCCCTTCAGTGGAATACAAAATCATTAGAGATTCGGTCCAGAGCGAGATCCGTGAGTTGCTAGAAGGGCTGAGTCAGAAAGAATCTTCAGTCCTCAAGCTAAGGTTTGGACTGGATGATCATGAACCAAGAACACTACAGGAAATCGGAAATATGTTGAGTTTATCCCGAGAAAGGGTCAGACAGATTGAGCAAAAAGCCATGAGAAAGCTTGCCCGCTCTCATAAACTTCAACAACTCAGAGGATATTTGAACTGATGACTGAAAAGGTTTGCCAATTATGCCTCGGAACGGAATGGATTTTGGAAAATTCCAAAACAGGCGCTATTGCCAAACGCTGCCAATGTTTCTATGAGCGGCGGAACGAGATGCTTCTTGAACAGGCTAATATCCCCAGAAGGTATAAGCACTGTACTTTAAAAAATTTTGAAATTCACCATGAATCCCATAAAAATGCTTTGAAGATATCCAGTCAGTTTGTTAAGAATTATCCTGTACAAGATGTCGGACTGCTTTTCATCGGTCCCTGTGGGGTAGGAAAAACCCACTTAGCTGTCGCCATATGTCGGGAGTTGATCGAGAAAAAACATACTCCTTGTTTTTTCTATGATTTTCGAGAGCTCATTAAAGAAATCCAAAGCACCTACACTCCTGATTCCTTATTGACAGAGTCTGAGGTGTTGAATCCAGTATTCCAGACTAAATTATTGGTGCTGGATGAATTGGGAGCGAAGCGGACCTCAGCTTGGATTGAGGAGACCATTTTCTATATCATCAACCAGCGCTACAATCACAAGAAATTAACGATTTTCACTTCCAACTACTTAGATACAGAAGAAGAGGAAGATAAAAGAGATTCGTTCTATAAAAAGAGTGAAGATTCCCTAGTCGATAGAATCGGGGTGCGCCTTAGGTCAAGACTGTATGAGATGTGCAAGATTGTTGAAATTCTGGGTGATGACTACCGAAAATATGCAAAAAAAGCGAGTTATCGCTTTTGAACTGAATACATTTTCATAACTTCCCCCATAACTGATTGATATTCTTGGAGAATCATGATAAATTAGGATGGCTATTCCTCGGTAGCTCAATTGGCAGAGCGGGTGGCTGTTAACCACTAGGTTGTAGGTTCGAGTCCTACCCGAGGAGCCATCATTTCCCCTGTCCTCGCCTGATTTTGTATTGATTCTAGGGGTCGAAATTAAGCCTAGTTAAGCAAAATTTAGGAACGATTTAGTCTTTATACAAAACTATCTTGAGGGCTAGCGTTCAATTAGCTTTTAAGAGTGAAGTAATATCACCTCATAATTCATCCCAAAAGGCTATTTACTTGTTTCTTTAAGCTGACTTATGATTTTTTTCCGAAAGACCAAAGGGCACTGATTCTGTTCAATTCTAGGCGATAAAGGAGGACAGCAAAATGAAAGCCAAGAAATATCCCTGGTTGTTGATCATTGTGATTTTTGCTGTGGCTGGATGTGCCACCAAGCATAGCCATTGGCAAAAGACTGTGTCGGAAAACACAGCAGAAGCCTACGAGGAGTTTCTGGAGAAGTATCCAGAGAGCAGTTATGCCGAAAAAGCAAAAGATAAGATTATGGAATTGCGATACAACGAAGCTGTAAAGGCAGATACAATTCAAGCCTATCAAAATTTTCTCGAGAGCTATCCTGAAAGCCGCTTTACTGAAGATGTATTGTCGAGGCTAGATCGACATAAACACCAGGAACGGATAAAAGCCCTTAACTCGGTAAAGAGGGTAAGAGTAGCCGTTATTCAATCCTATGAAAAAGCAGCAGAGTTGAATCTTCCTTTCGAAGATTGGACAAGAAAGCTTCTTGAATATGCTGGACGTAAAGCCTTAGAAGCTGAGGCCAGACATTATGATATGGCAATAACAATACGAGCCAAAGGGAAGCCATTAGGAGCTGTTTATTCATTGGAGAGATATGAATATTCTGGAGCTTCTTTATCAGGCTCGATATCCATAGAATTGCCGAATTTACCACCTGATACAGAAATATTTGAGTCGACCATAAACCCTCCAGACAAAATTGGATCTATCCACTTCAATGCTTCTGATGCTCCTTATTGGGAGGCTTTTAGGGCCGATGGCTCCTTTTTACCGAAAATATTTGAAATCATGGGAGATTATTTCGGGAACCAACCTTTGGTTGAAGCTATCAAAGATGGGAGTCTAAATATCAAATTTATGCCCGCGGTCTCGCTCGAGAATATCAAAAACTCTCTTGAAATCAAGCAGCTCATTGCAGCCCTTGAAGATAAGGAATTCGGATCGAATATTGCCGATGCCCTGGTAAAGATAGGAAAACCGGCAGTCAAGCCCTTGATTTCAGCTTTACAAGATGAAAACAAGGAAGTCCGAAAGAATGCAGCCAGAGCTTTAGGGGAAATAAAGGACCGCCGAGCAGTAAGACCCTTGATCGCTGCCCTTGATGAGGAAGATGAAGATTTTCGGGAGATTGTAACAGAGGCCTTGGGAAGGATACAGGATCCCCGGGCCATTGAGACTTTGATTTTTATCTTGGGCAATAAAGAGGAGGATGAAAATTCCAGATGGAAGGCTGCAGCTGCACTGGGCAGAATAAAGGATCCTCGCTCAGTGGAGCCTTTGATCACTGCCCTGGGGGACAAGTCAAGAGCAATCAGAGGAGTTGCCGCCGCAGCCCTCGGAGAGATAAAGGATAACCGTGCTTTAGAGCCTCTGATCAATACTTTAAGAGACAAAGATAAGAGTATTCGACGGAATACTTCAGTAGCCCTCAAAAAAATAACAGGAGAAGACTTTGGTGAAGACTATAAAAGGTGGAAGAAATGGTGGAAGAAAAAGGAGACGGATTCGTCAAATCAAAAATAAATTATTTCACGACTCTTTAGACTAAAAAAAGATAATTATCCTCAACGATCTCACTTTTAATCAACTCTAGGTTCACTATCTTTTTCAAATCCAGACTTCGAAACAGATTCGTGTTTCTTCGCTCAACGAGAACAGGGGATATGATAAGGCTGATTTCGTCTACAAGTTCCTTATGCCTAGATACTGGATTTCAATTTTTTTGAGGTTTTTAACTGCCAATGCTCGTAGCAGCTCTTGTGAAACGAATCCAGTTGCCGTTGTACATGACTAAATCTTTGTCAAAATCAGATAAAGATTGAACCTGATAGAGTCCAGCTTCAGGAGCATTGGCATCGAAAGTGAATCCTTCCTGGACCTTGTCGCGTCCAAAGGAAGCAGTTATATAGTCTTCTTGGAGCGGGCTCGAAATTCCATATTGGGTAGCAGCTGAGCCGCACCAGACTCGGTATTCATTTCCCCACTCATCAGTCACGGGTAGGACTTTTATATAAAAAGTCGAAATTGCATCATAGAAAGCAGAATTTCCATCATAAGTACCATCTTGGGAAGGGGCTATTCCATGGTCAGTGATGTAATCTGCGATGGCAGTGGAAATATTGGTCAGATGTTTCATGGTGGTTTTCTGCTTGGATTTTTGGATAGCGGTTAGGGCGTTAGGAATGAACATAGCAGCCAGAAGCCCAACAATCGCCACCACGATCAGGAGCTCGATCAGGGTGAAACCTTTGCTGGCTCTTTTCATATCGCCTCCTTTTCTTTTTCGTGTAAGCAATTTCGATTATTTTCTTTAAAGCTGATTGCACCCCAGTTCCTTTTCTTTATATTATTTTTATCTTTCATTGTCAATAACTTACGGATTTCAGTTTGGGGTGTTTTTTCCTCCTCTCCTGAATTTTTTTCTTTAAGATCTTCTATTTCTTTGATGATAGAACTCCCAAGCTATGAATAAAGAATGCAAAAATTCTCACGTTTTATTATTTTGCAATTTTTATGCCAAGGAACTTGAATATAATTTGTTGAGAATAAAGAAGTTAAGTTCATATAACCTGGTTTCTCGAGTAATTTGTGACATTTTTTGTTATTGATGGACAAAAAAGAGACAAATATTGGCACATATTCGATCCAATACTCCTTAAATTGACAGCAGCTTAGACCTATGCTATAAGTTCTAAGGAGAATCGGAGGGAAAGATGGCTATTCTGTTCAAAAAAAAGAAACCAGAATTACCTTCCAAAAAATCTGTCAAAGAACCGCCTGCAGGGAGGAGGTGGAAAGGAATTGCCGCAGTCATTATCCTGGCTTTAGCTTTAGCCTATTATCTTGGCTTGCAGAGTCGAAAAAAAACAGAAGAAATCGTCGAACAAG
>Ga0209636_10006726_pt1 | contig 11742 bp, 10 predicted proteins | sample DeeMarSWOR152_54_FD_187464 | JGI IMG/M metagenome (GOLD analysis project Ga0209636, IMG submission 187464) | Marine sediment microbial communities from White Oak River estuary, North Carolina - WOR-1-52-54 (SPAdes) (version 2) | ecosystem: Environmental > Aquatic > Marine > Intertidal zone >... | reverse complement strand
CGAAACACGGTTAGAAATCTTTTCAGGGTCAGCCTGGCTCATGAGGGAGACAGGGAGGAAAAGAGACCCGGCCCAGAGAGAGTGGTTCTCGCCCGAGGAGAAATACCCCAGATGATGCCGCAGGAAATGGCCATGGCCGCTGAGGCCGGCGGGAGGGGAACTGTTGAAACCGTGAGACGGCAGGGCCGGAAGATTGGCAGGAATGAGCCCTGTCCCTGCGGGAGTGGGAAGAAATATAAGAAGTGCTGCGGTCGCAACGCATGATGGGTGAGCATCAATGAGTGAGGACAAAGAGAAGTCGTTTTTCGTGCCTGGATTTCAGTTCAGCGGCATTTCTGGTGGGATCAAGAAGAATGGGGCCAGAGATCTCGGTCTCATTCACTCTGATACGGAGGCAAATGCGGCAGGGGTCTTTACAACCAATCAGGTTAAAGCGGCACCTGTCTTGCTGGACATGGAGAGAATCGAGAGGGGGAAGGGCCAGACCATTCTCGTGAACAGTGGAAACGCCAATGCCTGTACAGGGGAAAAAGGGCTGGAGAATGTTCGACTCCTGGCAGATTTGGTGGCCGAGGAGCTCCATATCGATCCTGAGGTCGTGCTGGTGGCATCAACCGGAGTAATTGGCCAGCACCTGCCCATGGATCGGATTGTGAAAAAGATACCCAAACTCGTTCAGGAACTGTCGCCTCAGGGGGTCAGGAGTGTGGCTGAGGCTATCATGACGACGGATACTCGGCCAAAGATAGATTATGAAACGGTGAACATCGATGGGAAAGAGATTCGTATATGTGGAGTGGCCAAAGGAGCGGGGATGATACATCCAAGAATGGCCACCATGCTATCGTTCGTCATGAGCGATGTTTCCATAGTGCAGGAAGTCCTGGCGGCGTCGACCCGTGAAGGGGCGGACAAGACCTTCAACCGAGTCACTATCGACGGCGATACGAGTACGAATGACACGTTGCTGGTTCTTGCCAATGGAAAAGGGGATAATCCCACAATCAACAGCGCCTCTCCTGGACTGGTCCGATTTCAGGAGAAACTCTGGGCCGTGATGGGTCGTCTCTCCAAGAAACTGATTGAGGATGCAGAGGGGGCCACCAAGTTTGTGGAGATCGTGGTCAAGGGAGCTCCACAGGAAGATGATGCCCTGAAAGTTGCATTCAGCATTGCACACTCTCCTCTGGTCAAGACCGCTTTCTTTGGCCAGGATATCAACTGGGGAAGAGTGTTGTGTGCTGCCGGCTATTCGGGGGTGACGATGAATCTTAACAGGTTGGATCTTTTTGTGAATGACGTGCCCATCGTTAGGAAGGGGTGCGGCTGTGGAAAAGAAGCAGAGAACAGGGCGACTGAGGCGATGAAGAAACGGTCCTTTGTCGTCACTCTGGACCTGCATCTTGGGGGGGCAGGAGTCTCGGTGTTCACCTCTGATCTCTCCTATGATTACGTGAGAATCAACGGTTCCTATCGTAGCTGACCGAATTGGCCGACGGTATGATCTCCTGGTTGAGGTTTCTCTAGATTCTCAGAGGGAATTGAACAAATTCCTGATGGAGGATCTTTCTAGAATCGGGGGAATCAACACGACGGAGACTTTTATCTACTTGGACGCGATCGACAAATGGTTGGAACTGTGCTGAGGCCGGATATGGGCCCCAGGAAGCGGGAGGGAAGCATGGATAGGACACTGAAGACAATTTTGGAAGACCAAATAAAAGAGGTTCGATCCACAGGCCTTTACAAGGAAGAGAGAGTCATCCTCACCCCTCAGGGATCCCGGGTCAAGGTCCCTGAAGGGGAGGTGATTAACCTCTGCGCGAATAACTATCTGGGCCTGTCGTCGTATGAGGAGATTCTCCAGGCTGCGCAGAAAGGTCTATCAGACTTCGGATTTGGAATGTCATCGGTTCGTTTTATCTGTGGGACCCAGGAGATTCACAAGGAGCTGGAGAGCAAGATCTCGAAATTTCTTGGGACTGAGGACACGATTCTCTATTCCTCCTGTTTTGACGCCAATGGCGGTCTGTTTGAGTGCCTTCTTGGAGAGGAGGATGTGGTTATCAGCGATGCTCTGAACCATGCTAGCATCATCGATGGGATCCGGTTGTGTAAGGCCACCCGCAAAAGATATCAGCACGCCGACATGAAGGATTTGGAGAAACAACTAAAGGAATCATCCGGGTTCAGGGTGAGGATGATTGCCACGGATGGGGTTTTCAGCATGGACGGAGACTTTACCCCCCTAGACGAGATCTGTGAACTCGCCGAGACCCATGATGCTGTGGTGATGGTAGACGACTCCCATGCCACAGGATTTATTGGAAATGGAGGCCGAGGTACACCTGAGTATTTCGGCGTTACAGATAAGGTGGACATCATTACCTCAACCTTGGGCAAGGCCTTGGGTGGCGCGACTGGAGGGTTCACAAGTGGCCGAAAACACATTGTCGAGTATCTAAGGCAGCGATCCAGGCCATATCTTTTTTCTAACTCGGTGGCTCCCCCGATTGTCTATGCTTCTCTCAGGGCGATTGATCTGATCAGCGAGAGCGACGACCTCCGGAGAATCCTGAAGGAAAATACGCAATATTTCCGGGATCAGATGCGGGCGAGAGGGTTCGACATTGAGGAGAGTCCCCACCCCATTGTTCCCATCATGTTGGGCGACGCCAAATTGGCCCAGGATATGGCACGTGACCTCCTGGCAGAGGGAATTTATGTGATTGGTTTCAGTTATCCTGTGGTACCCAAAGGAAAGGCAAGAATACGCGTCCAGATTTCTGCCGGCCATACAAGGGAAGAGCTGGATAGGGCCATCGATGCGTTTACCACGGTAGGAAGGCGGTATGGGGTAGTACAAGAAGGAAGGAATGTGTGAAGCGATTTGTAAATAAGGTCGTGATAATCACTGGGGCCGGTCGTGGTATGGGTCGGGTCTGCGGTCTTTCATTTGCGGCGGAAGGCGCAGCAGTAGCCTTTGTTGATGTGAGAAAAGAGGGCGTCGAGGAGGCTGCCGATCAGGTGAAAACCAAAGGAGGAAGGGCCCTGGCAATAGTGTGTGATGTTTCAAAATCTCTTGAGGTTCAGCGCGCGGTGGGCAGTGTGGTCGCCCAATTCGGAACAGTAGACGTCCTGGTGAACAATGCCGGTGTGCTTCGGACTACCACTCCCCTCGAGGAGATCGCGGAAGATGAATGGGATCTGATCATGAATGTCAATCTAAGGGGGGTTTTCTTGTTTTCTCGAGCCGTGCTACCGATCATGCGGGAGAAACGGTATGGCAAAATCGTTAATATCTCATCTTCAGCCGGCCGCAGCACGAGCGAACTGGGAGGTGCTCACTACACGGTCTCCAAGGCGGGTGTTCTGGGCCTGACGCGGCACACAGCGAGGGAATATGGCCCTTACGGAATCAACGTGAACTCGGTCTGCCCTGGTCTTGTGGAGACGCCCATGATTCGAGAACAGGCAAGCCAGGAAAGACTCGATCACTGGCTGGCACAGATTCCACTAGGTAGGTTTGCCGACCCATCGGAAGAAGCCGACTTGGTTCTTTTTCTCGCGTCAGACGATGCGAGCTACATTACAGGGGCAACGATCGATTTCAACGGTGGAAGTCTACTCCAATAGGAATGGATTGCCGCAATTTCCGGAGATGGTGAGGGTGTGACATGGCGACGATGAAGGCGATTGTGAAGGCAAGGCCGGAACCCGGGGGGCTGGAATTTCGAGGGGTGTCGATCCCCGAGGTCGGTCCGAACGAGGTGCTTTTGAAAAATCGGGTGGTAGCCATTTGTGGTACTGATCTCCACATCTACAACTGGGACGCGTGGTCCCAGAGCCGGGTGAAAATCCCGACCGTCCTGGGCCATGAGTTCGCTGCCGACGTGGTGAAGGCAGGTGAAGGCGTCAAGAACGTCAAGGTGGGTGACTATGTTTCGGGTGAAGGGCACCTGGTCTGCGGATTCTGCGATAATTGCCGAACGGGGAACGGCCACGTCTGCTACGGCTGGAAGGGCTTGGGCTACGACATTGACGGTGCCTTCCGCGAGTACTTCGTGATGCCCGAAATGAACATCTGGAAGAATGATCCCGACACGCCGTATGCCCTCGCGGCGATCCAGGATCCCTTGGGCAACGCGGTCCACACCGTCTTCCGCGCCGATTGTGTGGGCAAGACAGTGGCAGTCTATGGTCTGGGGCCGGTTGGCCTTCTGTGCGTGGCGACGCTTAAGGCTGTCGGGGCTTCCGAAATCTTCGCCTTCGGACGCAGCAACGAGTACCGCTTGGATTTGGCCCGAAAACTAGGGGCCCACCATGTCGTAAAGACGAAGGAAACTCCTCCGGTTGAGTATATCAAGCAGCACACCGAGGGCCAGGGGGTTGACGTGGCAATGGAGATCGCAGGCACACCGCAGGCCATCGAGGCTGCAATCCGGTCGGCGAAGATGGGGGGCGACATCGTGATCTTGGGCATTCCAACCGCGGAGGTTTCCGTCGACTTTGCCGCCGATGTGGTATTCCGTGCGGTGTCGATCCACGGCGTCACTGGCCGACGGATTTGGGACTCTTGGTTCAAGATGAAAGGCCTGTTGAAATCTGGAAGACTCGACGTGGGGCCGGTCATCACCCACCAGTTCGCTTTCGATGAGTATGAGAAGGGATTCGAACTCATGAAGACCGGCAACTGCGGCAAGGTGGTATTGAACTTTTAGCCCTCCTCCTAACGGATTGTCTATTTCCTCAACGTCGCCCTCTGCCGCAGGGGCTTCAGGAGGAAATCGAGGGCGTCGATGATGCTGGGGAAGACAACCTCTGAATTTCGAAGGGTTTCTGCACTCGCGCCTTCTCGGCCCAGGATACAGATGCCAAGAGAGGCCTCTTTCATCATGAGCCGATCGTTGTAACCATTCCCAACGGCCACTGTTCTTTGGGGTCCGATTCTTTTGACGAAGTCTTTCTTCGCCTGTCCCGTGTCCGGTTCATCGATCAAAACAACGTCTGCTTTCACCTTTCTCAGGACCTCGCCCGAGTCACCGCGAGTATCCGCCGTCATGACATAGATGCGGGTCCGTTTTGCCAGAAGATTGAGCTTGTCCTTGGCTTTAGGATGAATCCGACCGTCCACCGTGAGGGTCCCGTTCAGATCGAAGACAATGTTGTCGATGTCCCGGCTATCCTGCCCGGGTGCCTCTATCCTTATCATTTTCCTTCCTTAGCTGGAGTTATATCATCAGTCTCTGTCGAATTACCTCATAGAGAAGAATACCGGCTGCAACGGAGGCGTTTAATGAGGGTATCTGTCCTCTCATGGGGATCGATACGGTTAGATCACACTTGCTGAGTACGAGAGGCCGAATCCCTCGGCCCTCGCTTCCGATGACCATAGCCAAGTCCATGGTCATATCCTGCTGGAAAAAGGAGGTTTCGGCCTCGGCTTCAGCACCGAGGATCCAGATTCCTTCCTCCTTTAACCTTTCGAGGGTTGACGCGATATTGGTGACCCGGGCAACCGGTGTCAAAGCAGTTGCACCTGCAGAAGCCTTCACGACAATCGGAGTGATTCTGGCGGCTCTGTCCCTTGGAATGATTACCCCATGTGCCCCACAGACATTGGCCGTCCGAACCAGGGCTCCCAGATTTCGCGGGTCCTGAATGGAATCGAGGACAAGGATGAGCGCTTTAATCCCGCTTTTCTTCCACCGGTCAATGATTCTATCAAGCGTTGCGTATCCATAGTCTTCCACCATGGCCACAACGCCCTGGTGGAATCTAGCCTTTGCCAAAGCGGTCAGGTCATTTCCTGCACGATACCGAACCCTAACATGTTGCTCTCCGGCGAGTTGTAGAATTCTCTCGAGGTTTCCCTTTCGGCCCTGAGCGATCAGGATCTCCTTGACCTTTGTGTCTGGAGCCCTTAGTGCCTCCATCACAGGGTTAATGCCATAGATGATCTGTTCCATAGGATTCTGAAGGTTGACAACACCTACCTAGCCAGCCCGAATCTCCTCAACAATCCGCTCCACGGCCTCAACGGGGTCCTTTGCAAGCTGGATGGGACGCCCGATCACCAGGTAATCTGCACCCGCCTCGACGGCTTCCCGGGGAGTCATGAACCGTTTCTGATCGTCTTTTGCCGCCTCTGCACGCCTGACACCTGGTGTCACAATGATGAAATCTTTACCACATCTCTTTCGGATGAGTGAGATCTCCTGGGGGGAAGCGACCACCCCATCGAGCCCTCCCTTTTCCGCAAGTTGGGCTAGTCTCGACACCTGTTCTTCAACGGAGCTCTCAATTCCTACTTCTTTCAGGGCCTGACTATCCAGACTTGTCAGGACCGTAACAGCCAGAACTACGGGCTTCTGTGTTCCAAGTTCCTTTGCGGTCCTGCGAACAGCCTCGGTAGCAGCCTTCATCATTTCAAGGCCACCCATCGCGTGGATATTGAACATCGCCACATTGAGTTTGGTCGCTTCCTGGCTGGCCCTTGCAACGGTGTTGGGAATATCGTGGAATTTCAGGTCCAAAAAGGTTCGCTGTCCTTTCTGCCCGATCATAGTGACGACCTTGGGGCCTGCGTGGGTGAAGAGTTGCTTTCCCACCTTAAATAGGCCCACACGCCCCTTCAGGAGTGCGACAAAGCGCTGGGCATCCTCGAAATGCGCCACATCCAGGGCAAAGATGATCCGCTCTCTTGGTTGCATCGTTGGTAGGCCTCCTGTCGCCAATTCACGCGAGGAATGCGACAAAAAGGTCAGGATACAGGAGAAGATTTCAGGTCGAAGAATTCTAAGCTCTGACCTCGAATCACAGAAAGTTGAAAGAGTGTTTGGAACATTTGAATTTATGATCTTGAGGGTGTTTCGTATCTCGGATTTCGTGCTTTGGAATTAGAGATCATTAGCCGACCGACAGCTGGAGTTGGTCAGTGTTCTTATAATTGATTGGGTAACATTAGTCAATTGTTTTGTTGAAGGGTATAATTGTGTCAAGCGTTCCTTAGTGGGGAGTTTCCTGAGTTCTTGTGAACACTGTTGTCAACGAGCGACTTGCGGGAGAAGTCGGGCGCCCTTCGAGGGTGAGCAGGAAGGGGAAAGCCCGGCCTTCAAAGCCGAGAAGGGGCAGGGTTTCTCCACCTGCGAACCCCGAAAGGGTCACTTCGGGAGCTTCGGAGCGAAAGGACAACGGTGTTCACATACGAGAACTGCAGACCAAAATATAATCAACAGGTTGCAAAAATGATGCACCTAAAAGTCAGGAAACTCCAGTTCCTTAGTTAGCCGTCAGCTATCAGCATAAGCGAAAAGAACAACTGATGGTTGAACACGTACGAATTCCTTGAGGTCAATCTTCGCACGTACCACCAACCAAGAAGGAGGAGCCGTGTCCAGAGAAGAGGAGATTGTCGAGGAGAATCGACGAATTCGGCGACTGCGATTCTTGGTCGACTTCTGGTTGCAGCTGATCATGCAGTCTGATCTGTCCCAGGATGAGGCCTACCGAGTAGTCGAACATGTCAAGAGTCAGGCCTGTTCCCTCTTTCCTGGGAAGGAAGATACCTTCGAGCTGATTTACAGGCCGAGATTCGTGCGGATCATTGAGGAGAAGTACGGCCCCCGAGACCCAACGACCAACAGCTCGTCAGGAGATTAAGTATTTCCCATTTCAGTCTGGACTAACCATTCCTTTCTGGCATGTAGGATCTGAGGGTTTCTTGGACCATGGCGACGACTGTTGCCACCGTCTCATCGATCTCCATCCGGCTTGTCTGGCCCGTTTCCCTCTTTCGAATCTCCAGCAGACCCTTGGCAAAGTTCTTTTCCCCAAGAGTGACTCGGAGGGGAATTCCTGTAAGATCAGCATCCTTGAACTTGACCCCTGGACGCTCTGAACGGTCGTCGAAGAGTACCTCGACACCCTCTTTTTGAAGGCCTCGCGAGATTCTCTCTGCTGTCTGCATAAGCTCTCGGTTCTGATCATTCACCGGGACAATGCTTACGTGAAAGGGGGCCACGGACATGGGAAAGATTGCCCCATTCTCGTCATGGTGTTGTTCAATAATGGCGGCAATGGTCCGGGCCAGGCCGATTCCATAGCAGCCCATGACGATGTGTTTCTCGTTGCCCTTGTCGTCAAGATATGTGGCCTTCATGGCCTCGCTATATTTTGTGCCGAGTTTGAAGACCTGCCCCACCTCGATGCCACGATCAAACCTCAGGAGCTCGCCGCATCGGGGACACCCGTCGCCCTCAACTGCCATCCGGATATCCGCGAATCGATCCACATGGAAGTCCCTGTTCAGATTGACGTTAGTCAGGTGAGCATCCTTCTCGTTAGCTCCGGTGACGAAGTTAACCATGGGTTCCAGGGCGTGATCCGCGATCATGGGAACCTTCAGTCCCACAGGGCCGGCAAATCCTTTCGGTGAATGGGTTATTCCCTCAACCACCTCGTCGCTGGCCAGCTCCAGCCGTGACGTTTCGAGGACAGTCATCAGTTTGATTTCGTTCACATCGTGATCGCCCCGAACCAGGCCGGCCACCACCCCCTTATCAGACTCGAAAATCAGGGTCTTTACCAGATTTTGGGGAGGCGTGTCCAGAAAATCGGCAAGGGCGTCAATGGTTTTGATGTCCGGTGTGGGGACTTTCTGCATCCTCCTGTTTTTTTCTTTTCTTTTGGGTTGATCATTCGAAACAAAGATTTCAGCCTTTTTCACATTGGCAGCATAATCACACGCGGTGCAACTGGCGACGGTCTCCTCTCCGATACTTGCTAGTGCCATAAACTCATGGGAGAAACTTCCCCCAATCAACCCGGATTCGGCCTCGACCGGCCTGAAAATGAGGCCACAGCGGGTGAAGATCCGCCGGTAGGCGTCGTACATTTTCCAGTAACTTACGTCGCAGCCCGCTTCGTCAACATCGAAGCTGTAGGCATCCTTCATGATGAATTCCCGACAACGCATCACACCAAAGCGGGGACGGATCTCGTCCCTGAACTTGATCTGTATCTGATACAGATTGAAGGGCATCTGTCTGTAGGAGCGTATCTCCCTCCGGGCAAGGTCTGTGATGACCTCCTCGTGTGTAGGCCCGAAGCAATATTGCCTGTCGTGGCGGTCGGTCATGCGGAGGAGTTCCTTTCCGTATTCCTGCCATCGGTCCGTTTCCTGCCAGAGTTCGGCAGGCTGGATTGCGGGTAGGTAAACCTCTTGGGCTCCGGCCCTGTTCATCTCCTCTCGAATAATATTCTCCACTTTCTTGAAGACGCGCCATCCCAGGGGAAGAAAGGCATAGATTCCTGAGGTCACCTGGCGGATCATTCCGGTGCGAAACATCATCTTGTGGCTGACGATCTCTGCCTCAGCAGGGTCCTCCCGTAGGGTTGGGAGAAAAAACTGGGAAAAACGCATCATGAACTCCTTTAGGCGTGATCGAGCCATATAGTCTTATCGGTTTCTCGTCTTTTGGTCAAGGTCTTCTAGAGGGGAGTTTCCTGATGGGCTGTTGCCCAAATCCCTTTTCTCGACTTTTGTCTGATGAAAGTGGAAAAGGGCGCTCTTCGCTGCTCAGAAATACTCTTTCGAACCCATCACCAAACTGTTCCAAAGTCATTTGGGCAACAGCCGAAAATTAAAGAGCAGAATATAATCAACAGGTACCAAAGATGACGCACCCAAAAGTCAGGAGACCCCAGCTTCTAGATAGGGGAGCTCAAAAAGTTGACAATCCTGGTGCGCCACGTATAATGGGCCTGGCGGCACCGTCATGGATATGAAGCGTGAATACTACGAGGAGATCCAGTTCCTCAGGACCAATGTCGAGCGGACGTGGTTCCTTATTCTCATCGCCGGGCTAATCGCCTTCCCCTTCCTTTTCCCTCGTCAGATCTACCTGGCCAATTTGATTGGAATCAACATCGTGGTTGCGATTGGCCTCAATCTCCTGGTGGGCTACACAGGACAGATCTCCCTGGGCCATGCCGGTTTCTTTGCTATAGGGGCCTACGCCACGGTCCTAGTGATGCTCAGGCTCCATTTTCCATTCTGGATTGCTCTGCCCATTGGCGGATTTGTGGCGGCCCTGTTTGGGTTTTTCCTTGGGCTACCGGCTCTTCGTCTCGAAGGGCCCTATCTGGCTGTAGCAACTCTGGGATTCGGGATGGCCGTTATTCAAATCATTAGCCACTGGGAAGGTCTCTTCGGTGGTCACATGGGGTTGATGACGCCAAAGATAACGCTGTGGCCCTTTCTGATCAGGATTCGAAGAGACATTGATTTTTACTTTCTGATTCTGGTCGTGACCCTGGCGATGGCCACTGGAGCCAGAAACCTGATCAAGACGAAAGTGGGGCGTGCCTTTATTGCTCTGCGAGACAGTGACGTCGCCGCGGCGACTATGGGGGTCAACCTAACCTACTACAAGACCCTTGCTTTTGCGGTAAGCGCTTTCTACACTGGCATTGCGGGGGGATTGATGGCGTTTGTTATGGGGTTCATCAATCCTGGGAGTTTCAACCTGATCCTGTCGATTACTTTCCTGGCCATGGTGGTGGTGGGAGGGTTGGGCTCCATATTGGGCTCAATCCTTGGGGCCGCTCTGCTCACCTTCCTTGACCTGAAACTCTCAGGATTACAAGATCTTCCCGTCTTGGGAAATGCTTTCGTCTTCCTGTCAAAAAGCTGGTTTAGTTTCAGTGGTCTTCCCAATGTGCGGTATATCATATACGGCCTGATCATGGTCCTGATCGTCATTTTTGAGCCTCTAGGTCTCTTTGGTTTCTGGATCAGAACCAAGATCTACTGGAAAAGGTGGCCTTTCTAGCAGAGAGTAGAAGTCAGAAGAGAAGTTCTCGAGGTTCTCATGTTTGCGCAGTTAATCGTCAGCGGATTGGCAATAGGGAGTCTTTATGCCCTGATTGCGCTGGCCATGGTGATCATTTACAAGACGTCAGAGGTTCTCAACTTTGCCCAAGGCGACATGGCCATGGTGAGCACCTTCATAGCTTACATGCTGCTTGAGAGTTACCATCTACCCTTTCCCATGGCCTTTGGTTTGTCCCTTTTATTTGCGGTGCTCCTGGGCATAGCCATTGAATTCCTCTTTCTGCGACAGGCAGAGAATCCAACGATCCTCGGACTGATCGTGATCACCCTGGGGTGCGAGATGATTCTATACGGGTTTGCAGCCTGGAAGTGGGGAGCCGAGCAGAAGAGCCTTCCCTTTCCCATCTCTGATACCCAAGTTTACCACGTTGGCCAAGTGGTGGTTAGCGAGCTCAATCTCTGGACCTTTATGATTTGTATTCTGGCCATGGTTTTTCTTTTTGTTTTTTTTCGCTACACGAAGGTGGGCGTGGCCATGAAGGCCACACAACAGAACCTCATCTCTGCCCGGCTCATGGGAATTCGGACCAAGCGGATCTTTTCCCTGACATGGGGGCTCAGTTCACTCATCGGTGCCCTTGCAGGGCTTCTAATTGCACCGATCGCAACCCTCGACCCCAACATGATGCTGGAGCCCCTGCTCAAGGGGTTTGCGGCAGCAGTTCTAGGGGGGATGACGAGTCTACCCGGAGCGGCCCTCGGAGGATTCATTCTGGGTGTCACTGAGAATCTCTTCGGGGGGTATGTCTCCCTGGAATTCAAGTCGGTGGTGGCCTTTGTGATTATCGTACTCATTCTCTGTGTCAGGCCGAGCGGACTGTTGGCAAGGCACTATGTCAAGAAGG
>Ga0209636_10006724_pt1 | contig 11744 bp, 12 predicted proteins | sample DeeMarSWOR152_54_FD_187464 | JGI IMG/M metagenome (GOLD analysis project Ga0209636, IMG submission 187464) | Marine sediment microbial communities from White Oak River estuary, North Carolina - WOR-1-52-54 (SPAdes) (version 2) | ecosystem: Environmental > Aquatic > Marine > Intertidal zone >... | reverse complement strand
CGATTGCTTCTATTATTTGCTCTTTCGTAACAGCCATCCTCTTTCCACCTTTCCCGCGATTCGATCTATCGAATTTTCCTAACCTACTGGTACTGCGGCACTTTCGCCTTCGTCTTTGCCTTTCCCCTTCTTTTCTGCTAGGTTCTTCAAAACACAAGCAAGATCCCGGATGGGACCCTGAAGTACACTTAGCAATGCCGAAACAGGAGCCTGTATTCCCCCCAGGACCATGGCCAATAGAACCTCTCTGGAAGGTATATTGGCTAGCGCTATGACATCATCAGAAGCGATCAATTTCTTATCAAGTATTCCAGCCTTTACTCTGAAGTTTCGGTGCCTGGCACCGAAATCCCTAACAATCTTTGCAGAAGCCACGAGATCATCTTTACCGAAAGCCAGAGCAGTTGTCCCTACCAAATATTCGTCTATTCCGCTTACACCTAATTGGTTTGCAGCAAGCCGCGTTAGGGTGTTTTTATATACTTTGTAACCTACACCGGCCTCCCGAAATAGCTTCCGCAGCTCGGTCATTTCAGCTACATTCAGGCCCTGGAATTCTGTCAAGATTGCTATCTTAGCCGAACTCAATTTCTCTTTGATCTCTTCAACTGCTGCTATTTTCTCCGGTTTTGGCACTCCGATCCTCCCTAGATTTTCGATTTATAGGAATTCAGAAATTAATCAGGTAATAACTGCCGCAGCCCATGTCATTCTGAGCGAAGCGAAGAATCTCCGTGACGACCTCGCTTTCTTGAGAGATTCTTCGCTTCGCTCAGAATGACAAATGTTACCCGATTATTTTATGAATGTTCATCAATCAAAAATCGCAAATCTAAAATCCATAATATCCTCAATATCCTCTATTGCTCCAATAGGCTAACCAAATGTTGTGTATCCAGTTTTACTCCCGGTCCCATTGTGGAAGAAATCGAAGCACTGCGCAGATATCTCCCTTTTGCGGCCGCTGGTCTAGCTTTCATGATCGCATCCACCATAGCGAGTATATTCTCTCTTAACTGATCGATGCTGAACGATACCTTACCTACGGGCACGTGCAGAGTAGAGCCACTTCTATCCATGCGATTGCTTGGTGACCACTCGATCCTACCCGCCTTAATCTCCTTGACCATCTGTCCTATTTCGGTCGTAACAGTACCAGCTCTGGGACTTGGCATAAGTCCTCTTGGCCCCAATATGCGACCCAGCGGCGCAACAACTCGCATCATATCAGGCGTAGCAACAACAGCCTCAAAGTCAAGCCACCCGCCAGATATTTTCTTTGCAAGATCCTCTCCACCAACGTAATCAGCACCTGCTTCCCCAGCTTCAGTGGCTTTTTCCCCTTGTGCAAAGGCGAGTACCCTGATAAGCGTTCTACCCGTGCCATGCGGCAAACTGATAGCGCCTCGCACCGCTTGATCCGCGTGCCTAAGATCAACACCCAGCCGAGTGGCCAACTCCAAAGTCTCATCGAACTTAGCAGTAGCCGAGTTCTTCACGACTTCGATAGCTTCATCCAACTCATAATGCTTCGATCTATCCACCAATTCACTGGACTGTTTGTATCTTTTGCTTCTTCTCATGCCGAAAAACCTCTTTCTAGATACTTGATACTCGATACTTGATGTTCGATATTCGATGCTCGATTTCCCAATATCCAGCATCCAGTATCTAGTATCCAGTATCTAGTATTACTCTTCCTCCACAGTGATACCCATACTTCGAGCGGTTCCTTCGATCATCCGCATTGCGGCCTCGATACTTCCCGCATTGAGATCGGGCATTTTTGTTTCCGCAATGTCTCTCAAATCTTTCTTTGTTACAGAGCCGATCTTTGAGCGGTTAGGTTCACCCGAAGCCTTTGCAAGCTTTGCGGCTCTCTTAAGAAGCACAGAGGCCGGCGGTGTTTTCAGGATGAAGCTGAAGGTTCTATCACCATATATAGTAACTACTACAGAGACAATTATTCCATCTTGCCCTTGAGTCTGGGCATTAAAAACCTTAACAAACTCTGAAGCATTAACTCCATGTTGCCCCAAAGCAGGCCCAACAGGAGGTCCCGGATTAGCCTGGCCCGCGGGAATCTGAAGCTTTACTACTGCCAACACTTTTTTTGCCATATTCCACCTGATGCCCGATATTAATAACCAGTCAATAGTCATTAGTCAACAATCGTTAGAATGTTATCGTTAGTTCATCTCTAGCGACCATTGACTATCGACTATCAACTATCGACTATCAACTATCCTAATCAGGGCGTCCTCCTACTGTTTCTCTACCTGGAAGAATTCCAGTTCCACAGGCGTGGATCTTCCAAAAATAGAGATCATCAATTTCAGCTTGTTTTTCTCCGCGTTGATCTCATCAACCACCCCGGAAAACCCTGTGAAAGGACCTTCTATGATCTTCGCGTTATCCCCTATAGAGAGGTCAATTACCTGTTTCACTTCCTCACCTGGCTCACGCTCGGTAGTTCTCAGTATATCCTCTACTTCCTCATCTTCCAAGGGGGTTGGCTGTGTACTTGTACCAACGAATCCCATAACACCGGGTGTGCTTTTAACCACGTACCATAGCTCGTTGTCCAGGTCCATTTTCACCAAGACATATCCCGGGAAGGAAGTCTTTGTAGACACTTTTCTCTTCCCGCCTTTGATCTCTGCAACTTCCTGTGTGGGGACAAAGATCTCAGACACCTTGTCCTCCATTCCCATGGCGCGGACTCGTTGCTCCAGGTTTGATTTGACCCTATTCTCATGCCCAGAGTAAGTATGTAGAACGTACCAGGTTGTAGCCATAATTCTCAGTGATCACTCCCTAGTGGAGTCGCATCATTATTTGCTGTAAGATGGTATCAAGAATTCCTAAGTAGAACGCCACTATTACGACGCTCACTATAACCACGCCTGTGGAGCCTGATATTTCCTTACGACTTGGCCATGATACCTTTTTCAGTTCCAACTTCACTTCGCGAAGAAACTTGATCAGCTTTTTAAACATCGCGTTCTCATACCCCTTGATACCGGAAAAACAGGGTTCCAAAGGCGGAAAATAGAGGGGCTGTCCCTCTGGAAGCAACATAAGGATGGCAGGCCCGGTGGGACTCGAACCCACAGCATCTGGTTTTGGAGACCAGCGCTCTACCGTTAGAGCTACGGACCTGCGTGCTGGTTCTGTATGCGGAGTCAGATCCCCGCGTACGCGGGGGACCTATCTGGTTTCCCTGTGAACAGTATGCTGACGGCAGAACTTGCAATACTTCTTAAATTCGAACCTGTCTGGCGTCCGTCGCCTGTTCTTAGTGGTTGTATAGTTACGGCGTTTACACTTATCGCACGCAAGTATAACAATGTCTCGCACAGCTAACACCCCATCCACAATCAGTAACCAGTGGCAAGTGACGCGTAACGGGTGCGGACAACGCGTTGCTCATTGCTAGTTGCTACTCATTGGAAGTGAATCACTCAATGATCTCGGAGATCGTCCCTGCCCCCACCGTAACTCGGCCTTCTCTTATGGCGAATCGCAATTGCGTCTCCATGGCTATCGGCTTACCAAGTTCGACCTCCATGTTCACGTTGTCGCCCGGCATGACCATAGATACACCTTCGGGCAACTGTACCGTCCCCGTCACATCTGTAGTTCTGAAGTAGAATTGGGGCTTATATCCTGAAAAGAACGGGTTATCTCGTCCGCCTTCCTCTGGCGATAGAGCATAGATCTCCGCCCTGAACTTCGTATGAGGTGTGATAGTGTTAGGGGGTGCTAGAACCTGGCCACGTTCTACTTGCTCGCGCTCGATACCACGCATCAAAACCCCTATGTTATCGCCCGCACGACCTTCATCCAATATCTTGCGAAACATTTCTACACCTGTGCATACAGTCGTCTGAGTCGGACGAAGTCCCACTATCTCTAACTGATCTCCCATATGCACCACACCGCGCTCCACTCTTCCAGTGACCACCGTACCTCTTCCCGTAATAGAGAAAACGTCCTCTATCGGCATCAGAAACGGCCTGTCCTCTTCCCTCGGCGGCAGCGGTATATAGTTATCCACCGCGTCCATGAGTTCCACTATAGAATTACACCACTCACACTCGCCGCAGCCACATTCCATAGCCTTCAGAGCGGAACCTCTGATAACGGGAACCTCGTCACCTGGAAAGTCGTGTTCTGTCAGCAGTTCCCGGACTTCTAGTTCTGCCAGCTCCAACAGTTCTTCATCGTCCACTCTGTCTATTTTGTTGAGGTACACCACCATAGATGGGACATTAACCTGATGGGCCAGTAGAACATGCTCGTGTGTCTGTGGCATTGGGCCATCATCCGCTCCTACCACCAATATGGCTCCATCCATCTGGGCAGCCCCGGTGATCATATTCTTTATGTAATCTCGGTGTCCAGGACAGTCCACGTGCGCATAATGCCGATTGGCCGTCTCATACTCCACATGCTGTATGGCGATAGTTATACCACGCTCCCTTTCTTCCGGGGCATTATCTATCGAATCAAAAGTTCGGTATTGTGCAAGTCCCCGCTTGGATAGCACCAACGTAATCGCCGATGTGAGAGTAGTTTTCCCGTGGTCTATGTGCCCTATTGTTCCCACATTTACATGTGGCTTCGTGCGCTCGAATTTTGGCTTTCCCATCTGTCTTGGTTCCTCCCTTGCTGCACGCTTATATAACAGCTACTTATGGAGCCCACGACCGGACTTGAACCGGTGACCACATCCTTACCAAGGATGTGCTCTACCAACTGAGCTACGTGGGCATATTGATTTGCCCTTTATGCACGAGGCTTCCGGACAGATTAAATCACGATTTCGCTAGCAGCAATATTAGCTATCAGCTTACCCTTGACTGGATGCTGACTGCTGTAACCAGTAAATCTGCCATTCATCCCCCGATCGAGATCAGAGGCTCTATGGCAGGAGATGTGTGAAAAATCACGGCATGAACTCTGGAGCGGGAAACGGGGCTCGAACCCGCGACAATTGGCTTGGAAGGCCAATGCTCTACCAACTGAGCTATTCCCGCCCATAATATTAGTCACTAGAGATCAATCTCTAATCACTAGGATGCTATCGTTAGCTTATATCCGAGTAACGAAAGACTGACGACTAGAGACTAAATATGGTGGGGCGGCAAGGATTTGAACCTTGGTAGCATTACGCATTGGTTTTACAGACCAACTCCATTAACCGCTCGGACACCGCCCCAACTTACAGCCAAGCACAGCAAATTTGCTTCTGGAGCTGGCGAGAGGATTTGAACCCCCGACAGGCTGATTACAAATCAGCTGCTCTACCACTGAGCTACGCCAGCTCAACAGACAGTAAAACTTAATTATATATAATAATAAGAGCTTTTGTCAAGCATTTTCTGCGAGGCGACAGGATAAGAAATTGGCACATACACAGATAAATATACCAGAAAAGCTGTCCATTGTCAAATGCAATTTCTGGCGAGCAGGGTTATTCAGTTTTCTATCATTCCCGCGAAAGCGGGAATCCATCAGCGATGCGGACGAGCATAGATTCCCGCTTTCGCGGGAATGACAAACGCTTGCTACTACTTCCAGCGGCCTTTTTTCTGGAAAACCGAATGGCCCTATCTGGCGAGTTCTGCTCATAGGCCGGCGCTGATTATTATCAGCTAATGTAGAGCACAGCACATAGAGCCTCAACTCTGTTATTTCTTAAAACGTCTTTTCAGATCCGCGATCGCGTGTTTATTGACTTTCCGCCATTTGCTGACTATATACCGGCAGATGGCAAACTGAAGCGGCTTTTTCCGCAATGAATAGAATTTCTTCCACGCCCAGAAGAATTTCTCCTGAAGTTCCAGAGGATGCATCTTCTTAGGTTTAAATACCACGTGTGTCCCATCATACAGCGACCAGTTCTTGGTGAATATTCTATTCTCAGAATCCAATATATCGTATAACCTGCTGCCGGGCAGGGGATGGAGGATAGCGAACTGGGCGGAATCCACTTTCATTTCGTGGCAGAACTTGACCGTGTCACTCACTGTATTCAAGTCGTCATCATCGGAACCCAGAGCAAACATACCATGCACCTTCATACCATGCTCGTGCAATCGCGTGATGCATCTTCTCACATCCTCAACTGTCTGCTTTTTGTTGTAGGACATAAGCGTTTGGGGGTTAATGGATTCAAGCCCTACAAGCACATAACTACAGTTGGCGCGAGACATAAGTTTCAGAAGTTCCTCATCTCTAACTATATTGGTTCTGGCCTCTGCAGAAAACTGAATCTTCAGATCTCGTCGCGCGATCCCATCCAGCAGGATCTTTGTGCTCTCTCTGTTATCACCGAAGTTGTCATCATAGAAGAAGAAGTTCCTATGTCCCTGAGATACGCGCATATCGATCTCTTCCAGAACGTTCTCCGGGTCCCTAAGCCTGTACTTCCTACCGAAGGTGGAAGATACACTGCAAAACACACAATTGTAGGGGCAACCGCGTGAAGTAGAGATGGGCGTCCTTCTGGGCGGACGGTCCTGATCGCCCAGTATGGAAAAGTCCGGGAAAGGAATTGTATTCAGGTCTTTCACCTGCGTCCCCTGAATGATGCCAGTCAGGTTAATGTCATTCACAGCGTCCAGGATAACCTCCTCGCCTTCGCCCTTTACGACCAGATCGGCATGTTTAAGCGCCTCTTCAGCCATATACGTGGCATGTGAGCCTCCCATAATTATCCTGATCCTGGGCGCGACCTTTCTTATGGCATCGGCGATCTGATAGGCCCTATTGGCTGTGCTGGTCATGATGGATATAGCGACCACGTCCGTTCGCATTAACGCCTCGTGCAGCCGTTCTTTCCCTTTGTCATATATACTTCTCACGCTATCACGGAGGATCAGTACCTCATGTCCCGCCTTTTCCAAGATCGTTCCCAGGCAAAGCGATCCCATAAGCGGAAGTCGAAAATATCCGTATGCATTGAAAGAACCTCTGGGTTCAATAAAAACAACATTTGCCATGGAGAGAACTCCCTCTTTTGATCAATGAGCTTACAAGCCCATGAATCCGTAAACCCATAAACCCATGTAACTCCTTCCTTCAGAACTCCGCATCATTTCGCCGAAGTAGGTTGTAATCTTATCATTGCACAGTCCAAATGTGTGAGTCACTCTGGGAAAAGCATAGAAAAGAGCCGATAACTTCATAGCTATTTGCAGAGAACGACCCAATTCCGACCGTACAGCCAGTTTATATCCAGTCATATCATACTGGCTCTGGGACAGACATCGTCCAATCACCTGGGCGGCTATAATTCCGCTTCGGATAGCATAGTAGATGCCTTCCCCAGTCAGAGGATCGGTAATGCCGGCAGCATCGCCGACCAGTATCACTCTATTGCCTGCGAGCTTGTACTCGCCGCCCCAGATAGCCAGTGGGTGAATATAAATCTGAATAGACCGATATTGAGGCACCATAGCCTTTAGACATCTCCAGAAACAGTCCTTTAGACCGCGCGCTCTTTTCTGAAGTGTCCCTATACCCACCGATAAATGATCGGCTTTGGGAAATAACCATGCGTAGCCGAGCGGGACAGAGCCGATATCCACCCACATCCGTGAACCGTGTTCAGCCATAGTTGAAGCGTCTACAAACACCTCGCTCTGCACAGTAACTACCAACCGACGCGCGCTGGGTAATCCCAGAAACTTGGCTACTGCGCTCCTTGATCCATCGGCTCCGACTACTATCTTGCTGCGAAACTGCTGCCCAGCGGCGGCTACAGTCGCGCCATCACTGTGGACACAGATATTTGCTACTTCCGCTCCCTGAACCACCTCCGTACCCGCCTGGATAGCTTTCTCAGTGAGCAAATAATCGAACTTATCTCGCATCACCATATAAGCAAGAGGCGATTCAGCGGACACGAGCCGGCCCCGCCCAAACTTGTGTGTGAAATAAAGTCTGTGAATAGTCCTTTCCAGTGCTGGCGATATATCAAAGTCTAGTATATCCAGCGTTCGTGCGGCGATGGCCCCCGCACAGGGCTTATACCTTGGAAGCTTTTCCTTTTCGAGGATCAGAACATGGAACCCAGCCCTGGCCAGATGGTACGCGGTTGTTGTCCCCGCCGGACCAGCTCCGACGATAATGACATCGTATTCCATAATCTGAGTCTAATCGTCCGTTTGCGGACTCAACGTTCCAGGCTGCTTCAAGGCACGAAACGTTCTCTGACAGTTCAAGCAGAAGTTGTCGGTTTTCTTGTCCAGGCTTTTCAAGTCTCTCGGCAAGTACATAACACATTCTGGCTCGGCACTGTTTCGCAGACCGAAAACGTGTCCCAATTCGTGCACAGCTTCTTTCATCATACGTTGGACGAGCAATTCATCATCGGGTTTACCACCCACGTATGAGTTGGGGTCCATACGAAGCGTCGATATAACTGCGGCTTTACTATTTCTGCCAAAATGAGCCTGACCAAAAATAAATGGAAGATCCGATTCAGGGACAAAGAGGTCAACATTGGTTATTCCCAGGATCTTGGCATCCTCCGGGACATCCACCTTGCTCAATTCCGTCAATATATACATTGCTACATACTGTTTCGCTTTGTAATCATAGGCGTAATCGGGGCTGGGCATTCGCTTGTCCAGAGCCAGGTAAACCTTCGTCGTGAATCTCCTCTCCAATTTGGGGATCAGAGGGTAAAGATGTTTTTCGTCCACATCGCCTATGGGGACTACATATATGTCGGAGTCCACATCTATATTCCCCTCCGGAAATCTCTGGGGCGGAGAACCGCATGAACTCAACAGGAAATGTAATAGAAGAAGAGCAGTTGATACTGCAATTCGATAGCCTGGGTGCAACCTCCTCACCTCTCCCGTCAAGCAACCTGACAGCATGTTCTACTGATTGTGAGAAGCTATATGTCTCACAAATCCAGCAGGATAGCCCAAAAGGCCCCGCGCGCTCCGTTTTCTATGGCCTCCACCAAAACACTGTTATCGTTATAGTTATAGTTCTCTATAACATCCTCCTTGCTTCCCACAAGGAATCTATCGTCGTCGCCGATCAATTCCGACACATACGAGTGGATCTCCTCGCCGATTGAAGACGAGATGTAAAATATCGGCTGGAAAAAGTCCTCGTTATTCTGTATCCTTCCAAAGAGGTTAGGGTTGCTCTCTGAAATACCACCTTTTCGGATCGCCTCTGCCAGCGGCGTCCCAGGATATATCCTCACCCCGATGGACACACCCACTCTGGAGGGTTGGACTTCCTTCATCAGCTCGATAGTCTCTCTGAGTGTGTCTCTGGTCTCTCCAGGCCCACCCAGGAGCAAATCATACATGAAGGTCATATCATAATTGTGACATAGCTCTGCCAACTCCCTCACGTCTTTCTTCCTGTGCCTTCTGCCGAGGTTCTCCAGAATAACGTCGCTTCCGCTATCAACGCCAAAATCGATCCCAGCACAACCGGCTCTCTTCATGAGGCGCATAAGTTCCTCCGAGAAGGGTGTGGGACTGGCATACACGTACCAGTGAATCTTACCGCCCAACTCTCTCTCTATAATCTCCCGGCAGACCATCTTAGCGTGCTCAATTGGCAGATTAAACTCGCTGTCGCACGTGTGAAAATGGGCGATCCCTCTCTGGAGCAGCGATTGAATCTCATCCACCACGTCTTCTGGCTGGCGCAATCTATACTTACGGCCTTTCGCCGACGGTTCCGGGCAGTATATACAGTTCTCTCCGCATCCCCTCTTCGTTTCGATACTTCCCATCCCACCTTCCAGATAGTATCTCTCATTATCCACCAGGTCGCGCTTACAACTGGAGAGTGTATCCAGGTCTACAAACTCCTGAGGGTTGGATATGATACCATTTGCAGACCTGTATACCAGACCAGGAACATCAGAGCAATCGTCCCCGGCCACGATCCTTTCCACGAGCTTCGGAAAAGAAAACTCCCCCTCTCCTTGTATACCAAAATCCGCTCCAGAATATTCCAGGATCTTGCAAGGCATCATAGAGAACCCCATACCGCCCAGCACTATCGGAGCATTCGTCTGCCGCCTGAGCTTCTCCACCAGGTCTTTGACCCCTGGAACGAAGAAATCCTGGCTCAGGTAGTAAGCGTCGTCCACATTCCGCACAGTAAGCCCAATGGCCGCTGGGGTGTTATCCGTGAAATACCGGGATAGATCCTCGTTGATGTTCGAGGAGAAGGACAGATCCAGCAGATCGACGCCGTATTCCGCTTCCTTAAGTGCGTGACCCAAGTAATCCAGAGCTATTGGCGTCACCACGGGCTTCATCCGATTCGGGTTGATGAGAAGAACACTCTCGAATGGCATTTCTACAGATTCTGGTCTGCGATTCTGGATTCAACAACGATCAGCGATCAGTAATGATTAAGAGGCAGTCATAACAGAGGTCATATCGTACCGTGTATAACAATAGCACTATCAAGCCCAATTGTCAACCCCAAAACCGTGATGTTCAGACATGAGTTCGGACATGTCCGAAGACAATACCGATGAAAAGGGAGTAAGCAGCGTTCATAATGTCTTTCCATACCTTTCTGACTATGTTGTCGTTCCTTTTGAGCAGAATGAATAAGCCAGAATATAACTTCCGTTTCCGCTCATTATAAAGTCGTTCACGAATCTCCTGGCCTATGAGAAGACCAATGGAGTATGCCAACAGTACCAATGCCACCATCTTCTCCATATTCTCTCGTTTCTTATTCATGATCTTGCCCAGATCCAGAAGGCTTTTCATATCTCTGAAAGATTCTTCTATCTTCATCCTCAGACCATATACCTCTAACGCTCTTGATGGCTTCAGATTTATGCTGCTGATCACCCAAATGGGTTCATTGAATCCCTTATCCCATTTACCGGCCAGGTTCACCTCTACGTTACCCTTGTAGTATACTCCCTGGTAGTGCTCCTCTTCACCAATACCCACCGTGAGAGATATCTTCTCTCCTTCCTCATTCAGGATGGTTGGGTTGTTACCCGCCTTCAGCCTGATTATGAACTGGATTCCTGCTTCTATCAGTTCCTCAAGGAGCCACTCATAGCTGAACTCTCTGTCCAGAACCAATATCTTGTCTCCCAATAACTCCTTCAGTTCTCTAATAGCTCTACTGTGTTCCATGTTCCTAGAACTCATCTCTGAGCCAATGGTCCTGGATGAATAGGTGATGAAACAGAATGGGATAGCTCTGCCAATATATGGTGTAGCCAGAACCAGAATCTGAAAGCCGGGTTTCTCATTCTTCAGCTTGCCTACATAGTCCGTCTTCTTTGCCTGAAGTCTCTCTATGTCAGTGGGATCACCCAACACAAAGGGAGAATCAGAGTCATAGAAACGGTGAACAGCTTCCTTCGGGTCGTTCTTATCTATGAACCTTTGGATCGCCTTATAGTTGGCATCTGAATTCCCTTCCATGGCGTTGAATATATCTGATATCCGGGGTGAATGTGCATCCAGGATACCTTTGATTATTTCAGCAGCTTTCTCACTTTCTCTATCAAAGCATTGATCTGTGAAGCCTTTTATGTTATCTATGGTCGTGACTTCTATATTCATTTCTCTTACCTCCCGTGAGTTAGTATCTCCAACATTATGCCTTTAGCATATTATATCACGGGAGGTCATTTATGTCCGAACTTATGTCCGAAGCTCAGAGAAGTTATTGTTGACGAAATTGAAAAGTTAGACGATAATGAGAAAGAG
>Ga0209636_10006723_pt1 | contig 11744 bp, 10 predicted proteins | sample DeeMarSWOR152_54_FD_187464 | JGI IMG/M metagenome (GOLD analysis project Ga0209636, IMG submission 187464) | Marine sediment microbial communities from White Oak River estuary, North Carolina - WOR-1-52-54 (SPAdes) (version 2) | ecosystem: Environmental > Aquatic > Marine > Intertidal zone >... | reverse complement strand
AAGAAATAATTCGATATTTGAGGTAATCCAACTAAATATAGGCATAGATAATTTAAAATTCTTCGATCTATTTTTTCAGGATTACCCACATGCGTCAATATAATGATCTTATAAATATATATGCAAATTAAAATATTAAGAAATAAATTAAAAATTGCAAAAGCAATAAATCCCATATCAAATCCCATAAAGTAAAATGGTATAAACACAACAACGGATAATGGGAAATATCTAAAAGGATATGGATAATTTGCTTGGTTATAAAGCTCACTAATATCATTGATAAAAACTTCAGATGCTTTGTAGAAAACCTTAAAATCACTCAAATTTTCGAACCAAATTAATATAAGAATAGTTGAGATTATCATATATAAGATATTAATCAAGAAGGAATACTGAAAAAGATGATTTTTAAATATTTGGATTAATCGTTGTTTCATGGTTTTTATTTTAACTTTTAAATCCATATAAATTAACTATCACTTCTTATCTAAATATAGTTTAAGACAATTAATAGATATGATTTTATTATTTTCTTTTATTATCCCATACTTTTTTTATTAATTTCGCCTTTCGATATAAATTTTCAATTTTAGTACCAATCTTATTGAAGTCATGTAATTTTATTGCTTCTTTATATGCATTCTCAACAATTTTTTGTCTAAAATTAGTATCCGAAAACAATTTTTTAATACCATTTAAGTAATCTGTTATTTTGCTTGCCTTATAGCAAGAAATGTTATGTTTAACCCAATCATAAGCTGGTAAATCACTTGCGATGATTGGAAGTTTGCAAATAGCTGCTTCTATTAAAGGAATTCCTTGATTTTCTACGGATGAGGTATTTAAAAATATATCTGCTCCATAATACGCTTCTCTAATATCATCATAAAATCCAGTAAAAATTACATTATCTAATTTCAACGCTTCTTCGATATCTGGATTTTTATTTATAGGGCCAACCCATATAAAATAATAATTTGGAAAAGCTTTGGCAATTTTACCAAAAATATCAACTCTTTTTTTTTTCCAACTTAAGCCCACATTAATTATGATTTTTGCATCTAAAGGAATATTATACTTCGATTTCAAATATTCTCTAAAGTTTTTTCGATAATTTTCTTTCTTATTAAATTCATTAACTCTAATTCCATTACTTACTACGTAAATAGGATATGTCATTGATGATTGTATCCCTTCTAAGCACTTCTTTGAATATTCACTCGGAGTTATTATTAAATGAGCTAAACCATAAAGAAGTTTCAACCAATATTTAAAAATGAGATTGAATATCGGTTTATCAGGAAGAAAATTTCCTGCTAAATCTTCTACGGTTGTATGAGCATGGAAAACTACCGCAGCATTCTTTTTATGTTTACTTTTTAACCTTTTTACTTGCAAGAATGTGAGGGGATCAAAAGTCGAAGCTGAAATTATGTCTGTCTTACCAAGTTCAACCCAAAGTGGCACTTGTTCTTTATTAAAATTCCAAACATTATGGCTTCGTTTCCTTAATTCACTAATAACATCATTTGTATTTGTTTCAATTCCACCAACAGTTTTAACCTTAGTGAATCGCTTATAGAGTTCCATGTTCTCAACGAAAATAATGTTCATAACTTTTAACATATTTTCTAAGAAAAAAATTTAACTATTAAAAGGTTTTATCCCTTGATTAAGAGAAAATAAAAAAATTATTAGTAAAAATGTCGTTTAAAGATTATAAATATGGTCTATGTGGTGTGTTTTGTGAAATGTGTCCAATTGGAACTGGAAAAATTGCTGATTTAGCTACTGAACTTCTAAAATTGACAAGAGGGTCATATCGATGGGCAGAAGAAAGTGTAGATTTTAAATTTGAAGATCTTTGGAAAGGTTTAGAATTTTTATCCAAAGATTCATGCCCTACTTGTTTAAATATTGAAGAACCATGGTGTGAAGTATTAAAGTGTGAAAAAGCAAAAAAATTAAAATCTTGTTTACTTTGTGATGAATTTTTTGAGTGTCCTAAAACCTCCTATCATCGTGATAGATATCCATTTGTGAAAGATCATTATCATAGAGTAAAAAAAATTGGATTAAAGAAACATTTTAAAGAAGAAAGAAAAAAAGTAAAAGATGGTATCATACTTAATGATATCCGCGCTTGGTAAGGACACCGCTCTTTTAAATCATATAATTTAATTGTTATAAAAACATTTGAAAAATCAGAAAAAAAATAAATATTAACTAAGAACTTAAATTCTTAATTTAAAATAAACTAAGTTTAAAATTATGTTATCTGTTAAGCTAAAAGAGGAAAAAACTACATTTGGAATAATAGTAGGAAATAGAGACGTTTTTCCTGATCATCTTGCTGTAGAAGGAAGAAGAGAAATCATTAATATAATGGAAGAATTAGATTATAAATATATCATTCTTAAAGAAGAGGATACTAGATTTGGGGTTGTTGAAACTTATCAAGATTCTAAGAAGTGTGCAGAACTTTTTAAAGCCAATAAAGATAAGATAAGTGGAATTATTGTTGTACTACCTAATTTTGGGGATGAAAAGGGTATTGTTAATTCTATAAAACTCTCTGGATTGGATGTACCCATTCTCATTCAAGCTTCTTCTGATGAAATTAATAAAATGAATAGAAAATATAGAAGAGATGCATTCTGTGGGAAAATCTCAGTATGTAGTGTTTTATATCAATATGGAATACCATATTCACTCACGAATTCTCATACATGCTCAATTAAATCTGATGAATTTAAAGAAGATATCAAAAAGTTTGAAAAAGTTTGCAATATAGTAAATAAACTGAGAGGTGTTCGTTTTGGGCAAATAGGAACAAGGCCAAACGCCTTCGAAACTGTTCGCTATAGTGAAAAAATCTTAGAATTCAATGGAATTACAATTGAGCCTATCGATCTATCAGAAATATTTGGTTTAATAAATCGATTAGATAATAATGATCCAAAAGTGAAAGAAAAAATTCAATTTATTAAGGATTATACTACGACTAATATTTTTCCGGAAGATGGAATTCTTAAATTGGCAAAACTAGCTGTAGTAGTAGAGAATTGGGTATTAGAAAATGAATTAGATGGATTTGCATTCCAATGTTGGCCTTCAATACAAGATAATTTTGGAATTGTGCCCTGCGCAGTTATGAGTATGTTTAGCGAAGGTTTAGTTCCTGCCGCCTGTGAAGTGGATATTTCAGGATTAATTGGGATGTATATTTTACAAGTTGCCTCTGGAACACCTTCAGCAATTTTAGATTGGAATAATAATTACGGAGATGATCCAAATAAGATGGTTCTTTTTCACTGCAGCAACCTTCCAAAATCTTTCTTTAAAGATACTAAGATGACAATACATCCAATAATTGGAGATGATAAGCCAGACGCTAGTTTTGGAGCAATTCAAGGAAGAATTAAAATAAGCCCATGTACTCTTTTAAGAATTGAAACAGATGATATGTTTGGTGATATTAAAGCTTTATTAGTCGAAGGAAATTATACAGATGATCCTTTAGATACCTATGGGGGCTTTGGAGTTATTGAAATCCCCAATTTGCAAGACATACTTAAGACATTATGCAAAGAGGGTTTTGCTCATCACGTTGCGGCAACTTTAAACGAAATAGCAGAAGTTGTCAATGAAGCCCTTGCTCATTATTTAAGGTGGAATGTAATCCGATATTAAATAATTCATTTTTTTCTTTTAAATTTCAATTTTTTTTCAAAAAAACCGGATTCAATGATTTTTTCTTGTTTTGGAGTTAAATGTGAAAAAACATCAAATCTATAAAATATATTTTTTTTATTTTGAATTGATTTCAAATAATCTAAAATCCTTTTACATGTGAGATAAATCGAATATTCAGAAATATCACATCCAATCCATTTTCTTTTTAATTTTGTTGCTTCTAAAAGAGTCGTTCCTGAACCACAGAAGAAGTCCGCTATGATATCTCCTTCATTACTGCCTAGTTTAATAATTCTGCTAAGCAAATCATGATGCTTTTGTGTAGGGAATCCCGTCCATTCTTTTGAAGCAGGTTGCATGCATGGAATACGCCATACATCATCTAATTTTTTATCAGAGACCAATCTGTAAATCACATGTCCATATTCATCTTTAACATTCCTTAAAACCCCATTAACCATTTCTCTTTTTAATTGCTTTATTGGTTCTTTTCGTGGAATTCGAATCTCATTCAAAGTATGATTTTCAGATTTAGAATAAACCAAGATATTATCATGGGCACGAGGGAGATTCATTTTTCCGGCAGAATATTTATTATAATAGTACCATATAATCTCATTTACAAATCTTTTTTCTCCAAAAACCTCATCAAGAATGAGTTTTATATAATGACTAGCATGCCAATCTAAATGTAAAAATAATAAACCTTCCTTTGCTAATAATTTTTTTAATAATATTATTCTTTCATAAAACATTTGTAAGTATGAATCCAAATCTTTATTCCAATGATCATAATATGCTACAGTATTATAGTTATTATCATCTTCAGTAATATCTATGTGATAATTAACTCCTGTAAAAAAAGGGGGATCTATATAAATTAAATTTACCTTCTCTTCAAAATTGTTTAATAGATATAGTAAAACTTCTAAATTATCTCCCCAAAATAACTTATTTCTCCAAATTTTTCCACTTTTTTGGCTAAAATTAAATTCCCTATTAAAATCTGATTTAATCTTAATAATATTAAACTTGTCTTTGTAATAATTTTTCAAATTCTGGATATTATCTGTAATATCTTCTTTATTTTTCCAAGTAATTTCAACCATTATATTTCTTTACTTTTTCTTCGTTCTTATTTAATTTTAATAACAAAAGTGAGAAATATATGAATTTTCTTAATCACCTAAAAAAACGGCAGATTAAAGATCCTAATTGTTAATAAAGTGAAAATTATTAATAGAGATATTGTTATTCCTTGATAAATTAATAAATGAATAGCATAAACTTTCTTATTCTTGTCTGGATGTAAATTTTTTGTAGAGTAAAATATTTTATTTATAATTGCTGCGGATAAACCGATTGCAAGCATAATTAGAGCGTTAGCGATGTTCACAAGGGATAATGTATATATCGTAGCTATGAACAATGATGATGCACCTCCGGATATTAATCCAATTATGAAAGCAATAATATAAAATAAAAAGTAATTTATCTCCCCTATATTCATTGAGATGGTTTCCAAACCTAAGGCTAATATAATTGCTAAGAGATAAGTTCCAGAAAAAATTAAAGCACTTTTTAATGATAATGGATTTTTAACCTTTGCTAATGCTAAACTAGTTTCTTTTTTTTTTAAAATTAAAAAAGCACCAACTAGCCCTATAGTGGATGTTGTTAATAAAGGGAATAATGAATATAAAAATAGATTAAAAGCACCTAGAAATACGATTAAAATCATCCTAAGTAACATAGTTTGTATCACAAGCCAAATTGATGAAGAAGACGCTCCAGATTCAGCTAACTCTACTGAAGTGGCCTCACTATGAGCAAATCCCCCTAAAAATGAGATATAATATAAATTATTTTTAGTTGAACTTTTTAGAAAAAAATAGCTGAAGTATTTAATTGTTAAGATTGTGATGAAAATTATGATGATAGAGCGAATTTGAATTCCTAAAATATCGATATCAGGAATTAAGATAAACAATAAAATAACAATCGCAATAAATTCGACGGTTCCTGTCCATTCAATTTGTTGCAGTGCTCTAATTTTTTCAAATTCTTTTTTAGTTGACAATATTATTAAAAATATAACTGATATTGCAATAGCTAAATATGGGAGATAATAACTTAAGATTCCAGTTACAATTGCAAGCAACATCGATATTGTGGAAGTATAACCTGGTTCTTGCGTATGAAAAAGACGATATACACTTCCTATTGAGAGAAAGATTACCATTGCTCCGAAGACTAAAATAATTAATATAAAGATTATATCAACAATGAAAATTTCATATAAGATAATTAAGGTTGTCGACAATAATGCGTAAGCAATATGATCACGAGCACCAAACAACTTTCTCGCTCGTGTTCTTTCAATACCAATCAAAAATCCACAAAAGAGAGAAACTAATACCTTTATGAAAAGTTCATAAAATTCTTCTAAAGGAATTGTTTGTAATAACATAATTGATACATTCGAATTCTTTAAACTTAAGATAATTATAAATTCAGAGATACACTTAATTGAGATTTTATTAATTTTAACAAAAATGAAGGATAAAATAAAAATTTATTAAATTATTGGTTTAAATTCTTTTCCAATAATTGATCAAATTCTTTATCTGAGAGAAATCCTTTATGAGCCATCAGTTCCTTTATATCTTCTATCACTTGAGGTGCTGCTTTTGATTCTGAGATATTATCTTCCAATGTTTTAATTTTAAGACCTAATGCCTCAACTTCTTGTGTTTTAACATCAAATTTATTTTTAAGTTTTACTATTTCAGCTTCCTTATCATTAATAACTTTATTAAGATCATCTTTCAGGCTTTCAATTTCAACATATTTATCTGAAATCGTTTGTTTTAAATCTTTTTTAACAGCTTCCAGTTCTCTTTCTTGTTGTTCCATATCTTCTAACTTTTTAAGTTGTTCTTCCATATCAGAAATCTTTTCATTAGCGTCATTAACTTTTTTTTCTAAATCTGATTTTTCAGACTTTAAACTTCCAATTTCTGAATCTGCGTCCTCTTTTTCTTTTTTAACCCTTTCCATATCCTTTTTAGTTGATTCAAGTTCACCTTCTTTTTCTTTTAAATCTTTCTCAAAATTAGCTAACTTTTCCTTTGTATCATTTAAATCTTTTGTAGTTCTTGCGAGTTTTGCTTCAGAATTCTTTAATTTCTGTTCCAAGTCATTAATTTTAGATCTTAGATCCAAGAGAAAACGATTTTCTATCTTTTGGGATTTACTCGGATTCTCGTTAGCTTTTTGCCAATCAATAGCCAGTTTTCTCACCTTTCACTTACTAATTTATCTTTCTTCTATTCTTAATAATAAAATATACTTTTGGTTATATATAATAATTTTTGGTTTAAATAATATTATTTATAGCATAGTTTAACTAAACTCGTCTAATATATCTTCGAGTTCTTTATCTGAAAGAAAGCCTTTATGAACCATAGTTTGTCTTATCTTTCGTACAATTTTAGGAGATGATTCTACCTCTGATGTTTGCGTCTCGAGAACTTTTATTTTATTTAATAATTGTTCCATTTCTTTATTATTCAGATTTAGTTTGTCTTTACATAAATCTATCTCTTCGTTTCTTCTTTTAATATCTTCTTTCTGGGTTTCAATAGTTTTATCTTTAAAAAGAATCTTCTGTTCTAACTCAGAAATTTTTTCGGTTGATAATTTTAATTCTCTCTGTAGTTCTGTTATTTTTTCATTTGCAATTGATAATAATTCATCTAAATTTGAGATTTGTGGTTTTAACTTAGTCAATTCGATATCAACATTTAATTTTTGTTCTGCCACATCGTCTAAACTTTTCTTCGCGGAAGAGAACTTCTCTGTCATACGTGTCAAGCTTCTTTCCCTTCCTGACAATTTAGTTTTAGTTTCTCTTAATTCTTCATCGTTTTTTTTTAAATGTTCTTTAACAATTACTAATTCTCTTTCTAATTCGTTAACTTTTGCCCGTAGATCTAATAGAATTCTACCTTCAATACTCTGCTTCTTTTCAGGGCGCTCCTCGGCTTTCCTCCAATCTATCGACAAGATTTTTCACCCAATCTAAGTTATATTAAACAATTATTACTATTCAGTTTTACAATTTTCAATTTATAAAAATTGTAGAGGATTTAATTATTGTATATAAATAATCAAAGTCTTTCTTATAAAATATTTCGTGTTTTAAATTTTAAATTAATCTCAATTTTTTAAAATAATCTGATTAGATTAATTGATTATAAATGAAATCTATTTTAATGATTAAGTCCTTAAAATATTTGAATTCCTATTTAAAATATTTTTCCGTATATTAGAAGATATGGTTCAGATTAAGATTGGATGTGCTGGATGGAATTATAAAGATTGGATTGGCCCTTTCTATCCAAAATCAATCGAATCGATCCATCAACTTGAATATTATTCACAGTTTTTTGATATTGTTGAAATAAATTCAACCTTTTATAACTTACCTACTATTAGTATGGTGAGCAATTGGAACACAAAGGTTCCAAAGCAATTCTGCTTTATTGTTAAAGTATGGCAAGAAATTACACATAAATTGCATGAATCTGATATTGATTATCGAATAGATCAATTCTTTTACAGAATGAAACCCTTAGAAAATAAGATGATTGGTTATTTATTTCAATTTCCTCCTTGGTTTCATTATTCTGAAGAGCATCTTCAAAAATTAAATTATCTGATTAATGAAATACCTTTTAATAATTTATTAAAATACATTTTTGAGTTTCGAGATAATTCTTGGTTTAAACCAGAAATATTAAATAAATTTATTAACGGCAAAGAGAAGATTTTAGGAACAATCTATAAACCTGATATAAGTGCTTATTACCTCCCAAATCAAGTTAATTACTATATTCGATTAATTGGAGATCGTGAATTAAATGTATTTAATCGAGTTCAGAGAAAACAAGAAAATATGCTTAGAGAACTCATAAAAAAAATAGACACTCTTCGAAAAGATCCTGAAATATATAAAATATTTATTATCGTAAATAATCATTTTATGGGTTTCGCACCAGAATCTGTTAACTTACTTAAGATGAAATTGAATTTACCATTGAAAAGTTTTAACCAGCAAAAAAAATTGACTGATTTTCTTATATAAAGGATAAAGAAAGTAGAACTATGTTAATATTTATATATAAATTTTATAATTTTATCGAATTTTTTTTATTAATTTAGTCAATTCCTCTGAAAATTATTTTTAGATTAGATCAATTTGATTATTTTTTTTATTAAAATAAATCCATTTTCAAAAAGAAGTTTTTTAACTTCTATTTGAGCATTTTTCAAATTATTTTGAATAATAAAAAAAAGAAAATATTTTGAAATAGATTTACATGGTTTTTTATTACTTAAAGTAAATTCATAAAAATACTTATTCCGAAGCCCCACAATAATATACCTTGGATTAAGCTAAAAATCATTATAATAAAGGCAATAGGAGGCCATGAAAGGAACTTTGAAATTGCTTGTAAAACTCCCACATAGAATTTAGCAGTAATAGCAACAATAGCAGCAACTACAATAAAAACGATAATAAGTAATAATTTTGGATTTATCCATTCAGCAATGTCTACTTTCATTTCATAAGGTATTACAGCAGCTAATACTACAGCAGATATTGTACCTGCAATTAATCCTAATATACTTGCAAGTGGTAAATCATTGATTGGTTTAAAGAACATTGCGATTCCAACTATAATTAGGAAAATACATGTAAAGTGATCAGCTCCATCTCCCATATATCTAAAACTTGGGGGGATATCTAATATTAATCCCATTGCTCCTGCCCAAATATCAAGAATTCCAACTAATACACCACCATATGATAAAATTCTCAAGAATTTTGTAATGTTGAACTTTTTACCTTCTTCTAGTTTCCTTTTGGTGAAAGAACCTCGCCTTTTTCTTTCATATCCTAGCCAAGTAAACGCTATAAAGCCAGTAATACAAACCATTACGCCAGCAGATTGAGCCACCCAATCGAAAAATACTTTAATATAAGACCAGTAATCTGTTTGGAATATCAAAAAAATCACATTTTATAAAATTTTTTTAAATATTAGATAAATTATGTTTTTAAATATTTATTGTTCTGGAGATTTACTCCTTTAAATAGTTATAAGTTTCTGACTTTTTAAACTGAATTAAGTTATTACTAAATTTTAAATATCCCAAGTCTATGATTTTTTTATGGAAATAATTGAAAATTTGAAGAAATTAGGTTTAAGAGAAAATAGAAAATTATTAATTCTTGTTGTTTGGCTCCATCTTAACATTTTATTAATGGCTTTTCCTGTAAGCATTAATATTCAGCTTTTCAATATAGAAATAGATTTATTAGACCTAATTGGGATGATAATTTATTTACCATTTTTAACGTTTATTACCTTTTTATTTATCTTATCCCTCTTTTCCAAGAATGATGTAAAAGAAATTGCATCTTGGAAAGTTTTACTCTACTTTTTTTTATCATTACCATTAATGTTTCTATTAATCTTTATTTTGGTAGGATTGTTTTTATTTTCAATAATTTCATACTTTTTTTGGACATCTTGGTTTATTTTATACGGTGGTTATCTTTCGAGTAAAAAATTAGATGATACTTTAAAAAGAAAAATGGAAAGTGGATTAAGTAGATCTATTACATTTATAGCTGGTTTTAGTTTAAGTCTCGTATTATTAGGAGGATATTTAATGGGTTCCCAATTTATAGAAAATATCACGGGTATTGAAATAAATCAAGCAGCTATAGTGATCTTGAATTATGTTGTAGTTTTTATCGGAGGAGTTATTATTTTCTTTTTAGTAATTGCAATTATTTGTTTAATAAAAAAAGTTTTTACTGCTTGGCTAGGGATGTTTTCATTATTAGTGGTTATGTACACCTTTTATTTATTGATTAAACTTTTTCTAGCACTCAAAAATATAGGAGGAGGAGAGTCTTCTTTTATTACGCAATTTATTTTATTGTTTGTAGATTTAGGAATTTTATTATACTCTATTAGTACATTGATGGGATCCCAAGCAGAACTTCTAAGTAAAAGGTTTAAATCTAAAAGGATTGGTCTTGATACTGTATTAATGTGGTTATTATTTTCTAAAGTCTCCTATGAGTTTGCTAAAAATTTTCCATACACCTTGTTAGGTTATTTACCATATGTTAACTTTTTAGCTTTCCTAAATGAGTCGATTATAAACCTAGTCAGAAATATTTCCATTTTATTCTTCTTTATCCTCATTTTAATCGTACTTGGATCCTATGAGACAAGAAAATTTTATCGAATTGAGAAGAAATTTAAAGAGGAATTAGATAAAGAAGTTAAGGGACTTTTAAGTTTTGAAGACACTATTAAAATGAAGAATGTCCAATCGGATCCTAAGATTGTTAATAATGCTGAAGAATTGGAAATTTTTAAAGAAAAAGTATTTCAAGAAAGGGGAGTAATTGAAAGAAATGACTTTGAAGTTGGTGGAGACAAATAAAATAAAACTTTAAATCTAATTCTAATCACACAACTGCCAATTCTAACGAATGCTTAAAACTTAATAGATTTTTTCTCTCTCTCTTAAATTTTATAAATTACTAAATTAGCATAGATTAAGCCTTTAATAATTAGTTTTATTAGAGACTTATTCAAAAAATATCATACTTAATTTCAAGATGTTGTTTTGAATGGGTGATTTTGAAAACTCAATTGATAAGGAACTATTTTTGGAAAAATTTGAAAAATTGTCGCTAAAAGTGGAACAATTAACAGATGAAATATCAAAAATGAAAAATAAATTAGATAAAGCTAATTTAATGAATAGAAGTTTTGGGCTTAAATCTATAAGGAACTCAGAACCGTTAGAATTTGCTAAAGAAGTCCATGGAATAGGCAGTGCTACAAAAAGATACATTTTATCCATTCGTGCTATAACTGAAAATTGGAAAGGTCGGAAAAATGATGTTTTGATTGTGGTAAGACAACAAGAAAAAGAAACACATATGGACT
>Ga0209636_10006722_pt1 | contig 11745 bp, 12 predicted proteins | sample DeeMarSWOR152_54_FD_187464 | JGI IMG/M metagenome (GOLD analysis project Ga0209636, IMG submission 187464) | Marine sediment microbial communities from White Oak River estuary, North Carolina - WOR-1-52-54 (SPAdes) (version 2) | ecosystem: Environmental > Aquatic > Marine > Intertidal zone >... | reverse complement strand
GGGTGGGCAGTCACAGTGCTCTGTCACGTCCATCAGGTAGCTTAGGTGTACGACTTTTCCCTTCTTGTTTGATAGTACTGCCCTGACGATGTCCACCATAGTCTCGGCGAATATCTTAGCGCCTTGCTCCTCACTCACCCGGTCGTGTAGACGTTTCCTCCTCGTATCGGGTGTCGTGCAACCAAGAGCCAGGTTCTTGATCAGTCCTGCCAGTCCTGTGATGTGATGGAAGTTTGTGTGAGCGAAGTTGATTAGAGCGTCAGCGTCATAGATGTTTCCGGCAACTTTGACTTCCTTTAGGTGTGTGCCACTGACTTGTATGACTCGGTAATCGTTCTCCTTTATCCCATTAGTCGGGATGATCGGTGCGCCTAGGGTGGCGTAGCTGAACCCGTTGTACATGGCTTCTTCCAAGTGTGGGAAGCCCCATGTGTTTGTGACGAAAGGTCGTCCACCCAAGGATTTTATAACGTCTATGACCTTCCTGACAAAGGAGGGCCTTATGTAACGGTAGCCCCCGATTCTGCCGAACGTCATCTTGATAGCTACGATGTCGCCGTCATCTATGGTCTTTGATACGCCTGCCTTATCGAGGAGGAGGGGAATCCTGTTTATGACGCTTTCGGAGCTGAGTTCATCTCGACGACTAAAAGGGATACCTATGCCGAGGGTTTTCATACGGGCTGGACTGAAGAAAACTTCACTCATAGAAAATCACCCATAAATCGTACTTTAATAGCATGTTTGGAATTAATAAGATATTCGGAACTAGGGTACGCTTACTCAAAATAGCCGCCTTTACGAGCGCGCGAAGAACTGCGGAACTTGATAGGAAAACAATCCATAACGCGCTAGAACTTTAAGTTTACAAAAAAATGCGAAAGGTCTTAGGAAAAAAACCTTTTTTATAAAGTTCAAAATTACTATCTAAACCCGACAGTATTATTACGACGGCTATGTATGGTTAAGTGGTCTCTTGAAATATGGTCCAATGAGGTGAATATATCACAAATCAATTTCAACTACCGAAGCGTTTTTTAGACTATACGGATGGGACGGTGTCATTATTGAGAGGCAAAAGTAAAATACCTATGCTTACAAATATGAGGTTATGGATAGAAGTATGCCAGAAGAAAAGCGTCTAAGAGTGGGAACGGTGACACACTACTACCCAAGGATCGGAGTAGTGGTGATGGAGGTGACGGCTCCCATAAAAGTGGGAGATCAAATTAGGATAAAAGGCGCTACCACGGATTTTGAACAGATAATAGAATCCATGGAAATAGAACACAAGAAGGTCCAAGAAGCAAAGCCTGGAGACTCCATTGGACTCATGGTTAAAGAGAAAGTCAGAGAGAAGGACCTTGTCTATAAGGTAGTAAGGTAAGTGAGTAACCGCCTATATCTACATGAATATCTACCCAAGCCGTAACATTGATGTATCCACTATCATACATAATACTTAACCTCTTGGGTTATTGTTTCAAATCAGTTTACACACCCCTAAGCTCCTTAAGTAGTTCAGAGCCTTTGAAATAAGTGGCAGAAAACAGAATGGTTGGTTGAGAAGTAAGGATCGCTTGATGATCAATTCAGTACTTATAGCCATCCCGCTTGTCTCGACACCCATTGCTGCGGTTTTGAAGAAGCAGTATATTATTCACAGCCGTGGCCAAAACGGCCTACTTGCAGATGTAACTATATAACTTTAATATCTCGACGCATTTCAAATTTTGAAATCGTCAAAAATGAATCTTGGTGGAAAAACCTATTTGAAGAAGCCTAACAGTCTATACTCGATTTATTGATAAAACGGGTGGTGAAGGTGATTTTGAATGTTAAGAACTCCTCTAACTTAATCAACATGGCCTTGAGAGTAGACTCTAAAGAATTTCTTAAACTTATTGAATGTACTTTTAAACGATTGGCTGGGGAAAAAGGTAGAGTTGGTAACTTACAAATCACTGGTAGGCTTGTTAAAGTTCCGCCAGTGGGCAAGGCAATTATTGTGGGAGACATCCACGGAGACTTGGAAAGTCTTGCGCACATCTTAAAGAGCAGTAGCTTCGTGGAGAAGACTCGTAAAGACGAAAACTTGCTCTTAATTTTTCTCGGAGATTACGGAGATCGTGGCATTTACTCGCCTGAGGTCTACTACGTCGTCTTGAAGCTCAAAGAGATGTTCTACCAAAACGTTGTATTGATGAGGGGAAATCACGAGGGACCCGACGACCTCCTCGCGTATCCACACGATCTACCACTTCATTTACGCAGGAAGTTTGGCGAAGACGCGTCAGATATCTACGTCAAGCTCCGAAAGCTCTTCAACCACCTCCACAACGCAGTCCTCATAGAGAAACGATACATCTTGCTCCATGGCGGCGTGCCCAGCAAAGCGTCCAATATAGACGACCTAGCCTATGCCCATGAAAAACACCCTCATGAAAGTCACCTTGAAGAGATTCTCTGGAGCGATCCTCGGGAGGGCATAATGGGAATCTACGCCTCACCTAGGGGAGCCGGCAGGTTCTTCGGTGAAGATGTTACTAACAAGTTTCTGAGGATGCTAAAAGTCAAGGCGCTGATTCGGGGACACGAACCAAGCGAAGACGGCTTCAAGACAAACCACGGGGGAAAAATCCTAACGCTATTCTCAAGAAAAGGGTCGCCCTACTACAATAGCCATGGAGCCTATCTACAACTGGACTTATCTAAGATGGCAGAAGACGTAAAGCAGATTAAACAACATATTCTCAAGTTTTAGATATGCCGTTTCTGTAAGATAGAAAAAAATTAGTGAGACGAACCTTACCCTTAAAGAGAAACAAGACTAGTGTTAAGAGGGACGAAATTTGAAAATGGGAATCATTACAATGAACGAGAATGGATGGTGCTCCAATCAACTCCGAGAGGCTATGAAACGGCGAAATATAACACCTGTATGTTTCAGCTTCCCTCAGCTCGTTGCTCGAGTAAAGTATAGCCCTAAAGAATCCGTGGGTGAAACTAACCTTCTTGAAGATTTGAGGACTCTTAATATCCGCCCGATTGGACGAGGCTCCCTTGAGGAGATAATTTTCAGAATGGACCTCCTACACCGCCTTGAACGCTCGGGAATGCTAGTCATAAACCCGCCCTCTGCCATCGAGCGTTCGGTGGACAAATATCACGCCCTCACACTTTTGGAGGAACATGGCCTGCCCGTTCCCCGCACGGCCGTAACCGAGAGTCATGTAGAGGCTTTGAGATCCTTCCATGAGTTGGGAGGAAACGTTGTTATCAAGCCCTTGTTTGGATCCCGAGGAATTGGTTCCACAAGGATTTCGGATCCAGACGTGGCTACGAGGGTGTTTAGAACTGTTTCCTTCTACCACGGAGTTCTTTACCTTCAAGAGTTCATTCCCCATGGATTTTCCGACATAAGAGCCTTCGTCATAGGCAACCGTGTCCTAGCTTCCATGCGTCGAGTAGCGGAAACATGGAAGACAAACGTGAGCTTAGGTGCGAAGCCAATGCCCCTCAAGCTAAATGAGGAACTAGCGAATCTTGCGGTAAAGGCTTCAAAAGTAATCGGTTGTAAGGTAGCTGGCGTAGACATTTTAGAGGGGCCGGAAGGGCCGGTCATCGTTGAACTGAACAGTCAGCCTGGGTGGAGGGGACTGCAATCAGTTACTGAAATAAACATCGCAGACGAGATCATCCATTTCATTCTCTCTGAGTTAAGGATGTAGGTTCAACAACCACGGTTCCAGACTCGATTTGGATGGTAAAGTTTTGGACAGTTGATCATTAGGTATAACTCTTAAAACTTATATATAGCCGCCTAGAAACGAAATGAATAAAAAAATTCTGTAGGCAGATTAACTATTATATATCAACAATTTTTAAAAAATATATAAAAATTGAACTAAAAAATGTAAAAAATAGATATTTGGATTCCTAAAATAAATTTTCGTAGTATTAATGGATAAATTTAAAGCATTTTTAATTAATAAAGATATTAAAATATAGCCTTTTTAAATCAAAAAATCTAAAGAGCATATAAGATAGCTAAAAAAACATCAATCTCTTAGAGTCAGAAAATATACGAAAGTATACGTATGAAAATAAGTGAAAGAACTTGGAGGCGGAAGTTTTTTCTATTTCGGTAGTATTTCTGAATTATATCTGAAGGCCAAGCATGGATTTGTGAATTAAAATGCGTGATGTTCAGATTTCGCGAATAGACCTTTCCGCCCAAAGTATTGAGCAGAGGAAGGACTGGGTGGCGGAGGAGAACCCCATCCATATCTTCTTAAATCAAACACATTATGTGACCATCCTTTGTTCGCCAAGCCAACTGAAAGAGTTAGCGATTGGGCATCTTCTCTCGGAGGGGGTGGTAAAATCCATGGATGAAATACGAGAGATACGCTTTGAGAAGGAAGGAAGATGTAAAATACGATTGAGTTCTGACATCGACGTGGAAAAAAGAATCTCGATTTCGCAACCATTTACACGATTAATTGTTTCAGCATGCGGCTCTCCAGACTATTGGCCACTTTCAAAACTTATCGACAGAATTAATCTTCACAAGGTGCCTTTAGGTTTAACCATAGAAGCAAGGGTCATTTTAGAGTCTGTTAGGCGCCTCAATGTGCTTGGTACAACGTTCAGAAAGACAGGCGGGGTTCACATCGCAACCCTCAACTCCAGAGACGGAGAATTGATTGCTATTGCGGAGGATGTTGGACGCCACAACGCGGTGGACAAAATGCTTGGGACTGGTGCATTAAAAAAAATGAATTTCCAAGACTGTTTTCTAGCCTCAAGTGGACGGCTCACAGGGGACATCGTTTTAAAGGCGGCTAGAATGTGTATTCCAGTGGTCGCTTCTATGACAGCCGCCTTAGATTCTGGTATTGAGGCAGCTAAACGCACAGGAGTAACCATCATTGGTTTTGTGAGAGGAAAACGAATGAATGTATATACATATCCAGAACGGGTTAGTTTGAGCTTCTCTTAATTCTTCCATCAGCAAGGTTTATTGAAAGAAGGACTGAGGACGCTTGTTGAAAACATCGGCAATAATTCTCGCTGGCGGCTTCTCCAAAAGACTAGGTCTAGACAAGGGACTAGTTGAATTGGCGGGAAGACCCCTCATACTCCACGTTCTTGACAGAATACATCATTTTGTTGATGAAACAGTGGCAGTTGTTGGTTCAAATAACCAAAGGAGCGTCTTCGCCCCCCTACTGGGCCGCAGAGCGAACGTGGTCATTGACAAGTATGAGATGCAAAGCCCACTAGTCGGAGCGGCCACTGGTTTCGGAAACGCTCAAGGTGAATACTCACTGTTACTCCCCTGCGATACCCCTTTTGTCTCAAGCAGAGTGGCGTCGCTCCTTTTAGACCTATGCGTCAATAAGAGTGCGGCTATACCTAGATGGCCTAGCGGGTATATTGAGCCTCTTCAGGCGGCTTACCAAACAAAATCCGCCTTGAATGCGGCAAAAAGAGCATTGGAACAGGGAAAACTAAACTTAGGGTCAATGATCTCTTATATGGATGGGGTACGATACATTTCGACCATTGTTCTTCAACAGGTAGACCCAAGGTTGCTAAGCTTTTTCAACATCAACACTCTAGAAGACTTGAAAAAGGCAGAGGGGATGCTTAGATAGCGTGGGCACATGTTTCTTGCACCTATACCAAAATTCTCTTATGCTCCAAACAGTAGAATCTTAGGGCATGGTAGGGCTTCATATGAGTTCGATTCAGGTTATCGGCGTGAATGGTCTGCCCATTATAGAGGAAGGAGACAACCTCGCTGAACTCATTTGTAACGCGGCCACGCAACAGGGAACCCCCATCGAAGATGGCGACATAATCATAATAACTCACGTCATCGTATCGCGCGCTGAGGGAAACGTTGTGAATCTCGATGAGGTGGTTCCCTCGCCTTTCGCAAAGCTCCTTGCTCAACAATCCAATAAGGACCCATCTTTGGTCGAGGTTGTTCTTCGAGAGTCAAAGGGCATCGTAAGAATGGGCGACGGAAACATCATCACAGAAACCAAGCACGGGTTTATCTGCGCCAATTCCGGGATTGACAAGTCTAACGTGCCTGGAGAAAGAAGCGTCGCGCTTCTACCTAAAAATCCTGACCTCTCAGCGCTGCGAATTAGAAGAAAAATAAGGATGTTGACGGGAAAAGATGTGGCGGTCATCATCTCCGACACTCACGGGCGCGCACTAAGGTTAGGAGAGATCAATATTGCCATAGGGGTAGCTGGAATCAACTCAATTCGAGATCGGAGAGGTGAAACTGACTTGTTTGGTTACGTTTTGAGGGTGAAGAAAACAGCAGTTGCCGATGAGCTATCTTCAGCCGCTGAACTGGTCATTGGACAAGCAGACGAAGGCATCCCCGTAGCCATCATCCGAGGGTATCCATACCCAATGTCGGAAAAAGCAAAAGCAACAGAATTAATAATGCCAAAGGAGAAGGCCCTGTTCATTTAATACTTTAAGGTGATTTCCACCGCGTAGCTTAGCCTCTTGAAGCGCATGTTTGATTAACCGTTGAGTTGAAGTCTTAAACATTTGTTGCTTTTCGGGTATATTCCAGTCTAGCCCATAGACTACTATATTGTGATTAAGAACCAGTTCGTACAGTCCATTTCTTTGACTATCTTCTCAAAGTGATCGCACGGTTTAAGACTTAAGTTAGTGACTAATTAAATTCTAGAGTGAGATGTTAGACAAGACTGGTGAAAGAGACCTTCTGGTATCCATCTTAAAACTAACAAGGGATGGAACGGTTCAACAAAAGCTGATAAGCAAAGACGCTCGGATCTCCAACCAAGTCGCTGATGAGCTGCTGGGAAAGTTTAGACAGGCGAGTTTCATTCAATGGAAGGGTAAGGCAATTGATGCATTTCCTCATCAACGCGTCAAGATCGCTATTCACGCCATTAAGTTGGGAGCAGATCCCGAGAGAGTGTGTAGGTTTCTTCAATGGAATGAGTTCGAAAACATCGCGGCTGAGGCTTTCGAAGCCAGCAACTTAACTGTGATAAAACATTTCCGTTTCACGTGGGCCGGAAGGAGATGGGAAATAGATATCCTTGGCTGTAAAAAACCCATAGTTGCCTGTGTGGATTGTAAGCATTGGCGTCGTGGTTGGAAGAGATCAGCAATCATAAGGACAGTTAAATCACAGGTCGAGAGAACTCAAAATTTAACTGAAGCTTTTCCCTTTTTATATAAGGAAGTAGGGCTGGTCAACTGGAAACGGGCGACGCTTGTTCCGGTAGTCTTATCTTTGATTCCAGGCCCCTTTAAGTTTTACAACAATGTGCCCATTGTCCCAATCTTACAGCTCCAAAACTTCTTGGATGAACTTCCCGCACACGCAACCTTCTTAACGCGCTTCATCACATCTCTTTAGATACTTTTTTACCATGAAATTAAGGAATAGGATGAGTTAGCGAAGTCCATCGGAGAGCATATGCAGCCAGTTAATTTATCCCATTTTTTTAAAAAAAAAATGGGGAGGTTTGTATTATCCTTTTTTAGTAGCATGCCAATTTTCGGATGACCTTTAAGGGAGAAGAAGGAAAACTAGTAAACGCTACGAGGTAATCGCACTCTCATGGCATCAGATAAACCTATCCAGTTTAAAATTACTTTTTTCTCTCTTCTGAATTACGTAATCGTCTGGTTTTCCGACGGATTTAAGAACCCACTTGTATGGGAATTTTGCAGCCAACACCGCGAGCTTTTGTGGATATGCCCCAAACAAGTTAAGAAACTCAAATAATTTTTCAACTTGACCCTTTCGAAAATAAGCTCTTTTCGCACGGGGAGCCTTTACCTCAAAGGCCACCAAGTAGTCACCTTTCGTCGCGAAAACATCAGGTAGGGGCTCTTTGCTTGGCGCACTAACAGGTACGCGGACCGCCCTAAAATCATGAGTTCGAAGCTTTTTCACCAATTCTCGTTCCGCCTCGTAACCTCTTTTCTTTATTCTTCGAATCTCCTTGAGGGTTAATAAACGGCCGCGACGGCCGCCTTGCTTACCTTTTGCTTGAACTGCCAGATCTCGAAGTGACAAATTCTAACCTCACCTTTCCAAAGGGCGAACAGCTAATCTAATTAAGTCACTGAACCAATCTGAAAACGTTCGTGCATTAGCATACTTCTGATATTTTTTTCGATGAGGAATCTTTGAAATCATCCGCAATTCTATCATTTTATTAATGTAATACTTGGCCGTTGAACGGGGAATTCCAGCTTCCTTGCTTAAGTTTCCGCTCGTAAACACTATTCCTAATCGGGAATACGCCGCGATTACCTCCGACGGAAATGGCATGGCTAGATTTACTACTCTTCTAAGTTCTTCTTCAGCCGAAGACATTGTGCAGTCTCCATTTTCGATTAGTATCTATTTTTGAGGAGAGATAACAAGTAAACAGCATCTCTTTCAGATACGCTTTTGCCATTCTCATGGAGAAAGGAGCTTCTCAAACTTTTTGTATCTCGCTTCTGTCACCCCTCGGATTTCGTTTCTTAGGTTTTCTCCACTTTGTCCTGATTCCCTTATTCTCATTATCTCATTAGCAAACTCTGTGTCGCCGAAGACCGATGTTATCCAATTCTCGAAGTCGCCCCTAAAGATGTGAAACTCCAACACACCTACATTAACCTTCTTGAGAAGTTCACAAAACTCTTTGAGACTTTTTGCTGAGAATCCAGTGTATTGACCGATCCCGTCATAGAAATGGAACTCCATACCCTCAGGAACAGGACTAAGAGACTTGAGGGCGATTTTACCCTCCACGGTTATCGAGTACCTCCCATCAACTTTTCTTACGAAACCTGTCTTCACGAGCCCCTGCAGATATCCCAGCATCTGGCCAAGGGTCAGGTCCACTATCTCCGTAAACTCCTTCAAGCCCACTTTACCGGTAACCGCGTTCATAACCTTGAGGATCTTTAATCGATCTTCCACCAACCCCCACCTCAATTATATTATCTCTAAGAAGTCTTTAAATGTTTAATATATTCACGCTAACGAAACATAAGGATAATAGATAGAGAAACTGTCCATAAGTCTGATACTACCTATTATATGAGGCCCCCTAAGAGTTTGGAGGATGAATCAAGGGTTTTAATGTTGATTTTCGAGGCCTTAGACATAATAATGTCAATTTCGAGGCCTCAAAACAAGCGTTTTTCGAAGGGTTTTCAAAGAATGGCTAAAAATTATGTCTGAACTTTAACCCAAAGGTTTTCATAATATTTTTCCGTAGATGCTCTAACTTGGAGCATTAGCGCCTAAAGACGCCATAACTATAAACGGTATCGCCAAGCTTTAAGGGCCTTCCACACCTATAACTGTTGAGGCTCCGGTATCCATTTTCTTCAAGCCATCGATTGCCAAAAACCCATTTATTCCACGTTGTCACCAAGGTTTCTTTCGGTCTCCCAAAGCATGTTGGATAAAACTGTGGTTACAGATGTTGAATACAATTATGTTGGATCGTTCCTTATAGAATAACCAGAATAACTAGAATCATTCCAAATTCTCAAGGCTTTCTGGCGACCGAGTTAACTCGAGGTTCATACTGGGAAAGCCATCGTGCTATCAGTTTAATCTAATTGGCACTCTCAATACTATACTTATCATTAGGTAAACCAACTGCTGGCGATGCTTCTGTATCCTCTTTACAACTCTGCTGGACCATTCCTGTTCCTGAGACAACTGTAGATGCACGCAAAGGAAAAGGTTATACAGACCATCACCATCCTAAAACGATAAATTTAGGGGTTAAAAGAAGCCTATTTCAAGATTTTTCCATGAGAGTATGGCTTTTTGTAATGTTTTATGTAGGAAAAACTATGCATTTTTATTATATCTAAAGAATCTTTTTGTAAGGTTAAGTTACGTTGGTTATTAAGGTAATACCGTACTTTTAAAGTTTATTTGGAGTTAATCTCATCCGACAATAGGGGTCTTCTGGATACAAAAGCATCAACAAAATCTTCCACTATCCATATCCTGAATATATTTTTCTGATCCACGTGTGTAACCTTTACTTTATCCCCTTAATCCACTTATTTACCTTTCTTTTGCTGGTTTTTTCAGTTATATTCTCACTAACTTTTATAACTTTCTTCCTTACCTCTTATCCAGCAAAACGGTTCTATTTCCTTTACAAACACCTATTTTTCATCAGATGTGTATCATTTTTACACATATTTTTTAAAATGAGGAAGATGGATTATGTGTGCTAAGGGTAGGTGAAAAACTGGGAACCGGAGGCAAGGTGACAATGTCCACCGAGTTTGAGGAAGAAGTAAATGAGAATTCCGTGAAAAAACTTAGACTTTTTGGAACTTCAGGAATTCGAGGAACTGCTAATGTGGACATAACTCCGGAGATGGCGATCAAGCTCGGAGTAACTTTCGCCTCTTTTTTGGGTGATGAGGGTACAGTTGCGGTTGGAAGAGACGTTAGATTACCAGCCGAGCTATTACACCATGCCTTTATCTCTGGAGTTCTTGCAGGGGGTGTTAATGTCGAAGATTACGGTCTTGCTCCTACTCCTGCGGTACTTTGGGCCGTTAAGAAAAGAGAACTTGATGGTGCAGCCGTAATTACGGGTAGCCACACTCCCTCTGAAAAAATCGGATTCCTGTTTTTTATGAGCGATACAGCCGAGTTCTCGGTTACAGAATCGTATCAATTTGAAAAAATCTTTTTCAATAAACCTAAAGTCGTGGTTTGGAATGAGGTAGGTAAATGCTCTGAAGTTGATGTTTCTGATCTTTACCTGAGAAGTGTTCTTGATCATGTTGATCTTCGAAAAATATCTTCATCGGACTTTAAGTTGGTAATTGATCCTGGAAATGGGGCATCAACTCTTATTTGTGATAAAATTTTTCAAGCTGCTGGTATTAAAGTAGTTGTGATAAACGGCGAACCCAATGGAATGTTTCCTAATAGAGAGCCTTATCCTAGACCTGAAGTCCTTAGTGAGTTAGCGAGAGAAGTTAATGAGAGTAGAGCTGATATTGGATCTGCCACAGATGCAGATGGTGATAGAGCTATCTTCGTTGATGGCGGAGGCAATGTACTATGGGGTGATATCACAGGATGTGTTTTTGTTAGAGATATTTTAATGAAGCATGGTGGGGGAGTTGTAGTTGCCCCCATTAATACTTCACAATTAATCGAGTGTGTTTGCAACTCGTATAACGGAAGAATATCCTATACAAAAGTTGGACCCCCTCACATTGTGGACGGAATCAAGAAAGTGAAGGCAATTTTTGGTTTTGAGGAAACAGGTAAAAACATTTGGCCAGAAATCATGCTTTATGGTGACTGGATTTTGACAACCCTTAAGATGTTGGAGATTATGGCAAAAAAACAAAAATCGCTCTCAGAACTTGTAAAAGAGTTTCCTAAGTTTCATATGAGAAAGGAAGCCTTCTACTGCCCAGAAATGTTAAAGAGTCGCGTTATGTCGAACGTGTTGAAAGAGTGGAAGAAAAGAGGAGAGGAAGCGAAGGTTGTCACTATGGACGGAATAAAAATAATTTATCCCGATGGCTCATGGATACTACTTAGACCTAGCGGTACGGAACCTGTTTTTAGGATGTATGCGGAGAGCCAAGATCCCATAAGAGTTCAAAAACTCGCAAAAGTCGGTTCGGAGTTAATTAAAAAATCAACTCTCTCGGATAGGTAGGTATCGC
>Ga0209636_10006721_pt1 | contig 11745 bp, 8 predicted proteins | sample DeeMarSWOR152_54_FD_187464 | JGI IMG/M metagenome (GOLD analysis project Ga0209636, IMG submission 187464) | Marine sediment microbial communities from White Oak River estuary, North Carolina - WOR-1-52-54 (SPAdes) (version 2) | ecosystem: Environmental > Aquatic > Marine > Intertidal zone >... | reverse complement strand
GATCGAGCGTGTGGCGGAAGGCGGCCCGGCGGAGGCGGCAGGTATCAGGGAAGGGGACATCATCACGAAGCTCGATGGCGAGAGCCTGTTGCGGGGCGGCGAGGCGTACGATGAGGACGAATCCGCCCCCGGCATGCGGCTGGTCGAGCGAGCCCGCGAGCTCGAGGTCGGCGACACCGTGGAGGTCGAATTCCGCCGCGACGGCGAGACGAAGACTGTCCAGGTGGTGGCCGGCGAGTTCGAGGGTCCTTGGGCATTGAATTTGAACTTGCGAGGCGTGCTCGATCAGTCGAGGCGGCTGCGAGAGCTGGCGGAGCGTTACCGAGGGCTTCCCGAATTGCACTATCTCGGCCCGGAGTCGTTCGCTGTGCGCTTGGGTGCGCGGCTACCGGGCCTTGAGTTGGTCTCTTTGAACCCGGACCTGGGCGAGTACTTCGGGATCGATGAGGGCGTGCTTGTCGTCAGCATTCCCGAGGACAGCGAGCTCGGCCTCAGAGCAGGCGACGTGATCATCGCCATCGATGGCCGCGAGGTCAGGAGCCCGAGCCACACGATGCGGATCCTGCGTTCCTACAATGCTGACGAAGAGGTCTCGTTCCGCGTCATGCGGCATCAGAGCGAGAGGACGGTCGAAGGCAGGGTGCCGGAGACACTCGGCTACAGGGTACGGGTGATCAGGGAGCACAACTAAAGTCTCTGCGGCTCGACGCCGTTGAGCGTCGAGTTCAGGCCGCGGCGCGTGGCCCGATTCGAGGGGGTGCCACGCGCCGCGTCCTCTTGAGAGAGCGAGCCGTCCGGCGCCGCGGCTCGAAGCTACTTCGTGACCCCGACCACGCCGTCGTCGGCCAGCCGCTGCACCTCATCGTCCGAGTAGCCCAGCAGACCCTGGAGGATCTCCCACGTGTGCTGTCCGAGGGCAGGCGATGGCTCGCTCACGATCTCGGCTGCCGCCGACAGGTGGGGCGTCGAGCGGGCGAAGGTGTACCTGCCGACCTCGGGATCATCGATATCGACCAGCATGCCGCGCGTGCGGAAGTGCGGATCCGCGAATACGTCCCTGGCTGTGTAGACCGGGCCCGCAGGCATGCCCGCCTCGTTCAACGTGTCCACGACTTCCTGCCGGCTCTTGTCGGCCATCCAGGCCTCGATGATCGGCTGCAGGAAGTCGGCGTTGGCTGCGCGGCTGGTTCCGTCGGCGCTGCGTGCGTCGTCCACCAGGTCGGGTCGGCCCACCGCGGTGGCGAGCCGGCTCCACACGGTATCGTCGGGCACGTTCAGTGCCACGTAGCCGTCCTTACAGCGGAACGCGCCACGCGGCCAGAGGTGCTCCAGCTTGCCGCGTTCCGGCTCCTTGCCAGTCACGGAGTAGAGGGCCACCATGCGCTCGTTGAGCGCCAGCATGTTGTCGGTGAGCGAGACATCCACGAGCTGACCCTCGCCTGTGCGCTCCCGCATGAACAGGGCCTGCATGATGCCATACGCCGCGATCATACCGGAGTAGACATCGGCCAGCCCATAGAGTGTGAAGGTGGGTGGCTTGTCCGCGAAGCCGATGAGGTCCATCACCCCGCTCATGGCCTCGGCGACAATGTCGAACGCTGGACGGTCGGCGTAGGCGCTGCGGTACCCGTCCATGCGGCCGAAACCCGAGATCATGGCGTAGATGATGCGCGGATTGATCGAGCGCAGTCCCTCGTAGTCCAGACCGATCTTCGCCATCGAGCCGGGCCGCAGGTTCTCGACCACCACATCCGACACGCCGGCCAGCTGCCGCACGATCGCCTGGCCCGCCGCGCTTTGCACGTTCAGAGCCAGACTCTTCTTATTGCGGTTGTAGGCCATGAAGCCGACGCCCTTCTTCGCGCCGTCCTTCCGCGCGAAGGGAGGGATGCTGCGGCGCGGATCCCCCTTGCCCGGCCGCTCGATCTTGATGACCTCGGCCCCCGCGTCGGCCAGGAGCATAGAGCAGTACGGCCCGCTCATGTACTGCTCCAGGCCGATGACGCGGATTCCCGATAGTGGTCGTTGTGGGTCGCTTGTCACCTTTGCTCCTCCCCCCGCGTACAGCCCGGCCAGCCGCTGCCGCGCGGCGATCCGCTCGCTACTCCTCCAGCCACTCGAGCAACGTGCTGACGCCCATGCCCACCCCGACACACAGCGTTGCCAGTCCGTAGTACGGGCGTGACTCCCGCGGAGCCCGCCGCCGCATCTCGTGCAGCAGTGTGACCAGGATCCGGGCGCCGGAGCAGCCGGTGGGATGCCCGAGGGCGATGGCGCCCCCGTTCACGTTGGTGATCTCTTGCCGCAGTTTGAGCTTGCGAATGACTCCCAGCGCCTGCGCGGCGAACGCCTCGTTCAGCTCGACGAGGCCCACCTGCTCGAGCGAGATGCCCACCCGCTTCAGCAGTTTCTCGGTCGCGGGCACCGGACCGTAGCCCATCACCCCAGGGTCCACGCCCGCGACGGCCGAGCCGATCCAGCGCGCCATCGGCGTGAGCCCCAGCTCGCGCGCCTTCTCCCCGCTCGTGAGCAGCAGTGCCGCCGCCGCGTCGTTGATCCCGCTCGAGTTGCCGGCGGTCACCGTGCCATTCTTGCGAAAAACGGGCTTGAGTCGTCCCATTCGCTCGAGGTCGGTGTCCAACACGAAGGTCTCCCCCTCGATCCGGTAGCGGGGATGCTCGTCGGTGTCCGCCTGAACAGGTTCGCCCTTGCGCTGGGGCACGAGGATGGGGACAATCTCGTCCTTGAACTTGCCGGCGTTCAGCGCCTCTACCGCGCGGCGATGACTCTCCAGCGCGAAGGCGTCTTGCTCCTCACGCGAGATTCCCATCTCCGCGGCGATATTCTCCGCTGTCTCGCCGAGACTCTCGATCCCGTAGAGCGCCTCCATGCGCGGATTGTTGAAGCGCCAGCCCACGGTCGTGTCCCACATGGTCCAGTGCCCCATGGGCTGCGCGCGCTCGGGCTTGGGAACGGCCCACGGGGCGCGGCTCATGCACTCCACGCCCGCACCGACGAAGATGTCGCCCTCCCCGGCCAAGATCGCCTTGGCCGCCTGATTCACGGCCTCCAGCCCCGACGAACAGTTCCGATTCACCGTGACACCGGATACCTCCGCCGGCCATCCCGCGAGCAGCACCGCCATGCGGGCCACGTCGCGGTTGTCCTCGCCCGCCTGGTTGCCGCAGCCCGCGTAGACGTCCTCGATGAGGGCCGGGTCGATCCCCACCCGCTCCACGAGTCCCTTCAGCACCTCGGCCAGGAGGTCGTCGGGGCGAACGCCGGAGAGTACCCCGTTTTGCCGGCCGATCGGGGACCGGACGGCGTCCACGATGACGACCTCTCTCATCTAGCGGATCGCCAGCTCGGGGCGGTGGTGGGCGTAACGCACATCTTGCTCGAGGTCCGCGATGAACTCACCGAACCGCTCGGCCACCTTCTGCAGGCGGGGATGGTGGTCCTCGATGAATCGCTCCGGGTCGGGGTCCTGCTGGAACGCGGCGAGCAGGGCATCGGCACGCTCGTCAGTGGCCGCGTCGATGTAGCTGGAGGAGATCCTGAGGGACAGGTCCTGAGCCGAATGGAATGCTGAGCCCGGAAGCGTGGCGATCTCGTAACTGTCCAGCAGATAGAGCGCCAGGTCCTCGTCGTTGCGGACGCCCCGGGCCTCCAGCGCCTCGCGCCACTTCTCGAAGCAGGGAAAGACGTAGAAGGCGCCGGCCGGCTCGACGCACGGCACGCCCAGGCGCACCATCGTCCGGTAGAGGAAGCGAGTCCTGATCGCGTGCATGCTCCGGCAGACCTCGATGTACTCCTCGATGTCGGGGTCGCCGCTGTACGCCACCAGCGCCGCGTACTGCACGGGAGCCGTGACGCTGGTCCAGATGTTGGACGCGATGTTCGAGATCGCGTGCGCCAGCGCCGGCCCCCCGTTCCCTCGGGGCAGGATCGCCGTGCCGAACCGCCAACCCCCGAGGGGGAGGCTCTTGCTCAGCCCGCCGAAGACTACGGTGCCCTCGGGATAGAAGTCCGACATCGACACGTGCGGGATGGTGTTGAACACCGTGAGTGCGTAGATCTCGTCGCTCAGCACCATCAGCTCGTGTTCCCGCGCGAAACGCGCCAAGGCCTTCACCTTCTCCGGGCGCATCACGGTGCCGGTGGGATTCTTGGGGCTGTTCACCACGAAGACCTCGGGGTTCCCCCACTTCTGGCGCGACTCTTGGATCCGGGCCTCCAGGACATCCAGCTCCAGCTCGAAGTTCGTCTCCGGCCCCGTCGGCACGAACGTGACCGGCTTGCCCAGGATGTGCGCCTGCGGCGCGTAGGAGACCCAGGAGGGCTGCGGCAGGATGACTTCTTCGCCCAGCGCCATCAGGCAGGAGAAGATCAGCGACTTGCTCCCCGGTCCCACCACCACTTGCTCCGGGCTCACGTCCATCTCGAAGCGTCGTTGGTAGTAGGCGGCGATGGCCTCGCGCAGCTCTGGGATCCCCAGAGGGTGCGTGTAGCTGCGCTTGTGGGCATTGGCGCCGAGCGCCTCGGCGATCCGCGGATGGATCGGGAAGCGGGACTCGCCGAACGCCATGTGGTACACGTTGCGGCCGTTCGCCCACAACTCGCGGACCCGATCGTTGATGGCGATGGTGGCGGCGGCTTTGAGTCCCCGGATGCCGGCCCGGGAGAAACGAAGAGGTTTGAAGCGTTCGACCACGACAGTGCCTCCAGCACGCTGGGTTCCGATGCGGCCCCCGGTCTCGAGAGGGCCTTCAATTGTCGGGCACGATAAAGGCAACCGAGCAATTGAGCAAGCCTTGGCGTCGGTCCCTCGCGGACTCTCCGAGCCCAACGGCTGCAGGTTCCGTTGACGAGCGCTCTTGGGCGACGCAGTATGCGTTGTGCCAGAAGCGTAGCGGCGCGCGTCCGTCGCGCGCTCGCATAGCGCGGCTTACAACCCACGCAGGAGGAAGACCAGCATGAGTCTCCTGAAGCTCGGTATAGTCACCTGCATCGCTGCCGTCCCGCCAGTCATCGCGCCCGCAGAGCTTGCCGGGCAGGAGCCACAGCCGATGACCGTCGAGGATGTGCTGCAGCTGAAGGCTGTCAGTGATCCGCAGATCAGCCCGGACGGTCGCTGGGTCGCCTTCGTCGTCAGTGAGGTCAATCTCGAAGGCGACTTCATAGACTCCGATGTCTGGATCGTCTCGACGGAGAGCGACGCGCAGCCCGTGCGGTTGACGCGCGGACCGAAGCGGGACAACAGCCCGCGCTGGTCGCCTGACGGCAGCTGGATCGCCTTTCTCTCGGACCGCGACGGAAAGACGCAGGTCTACGGCATCGCGCCCGGCGGCGGTGAGGCGTGGCCCATCACGGACTGGAAGACGGGAGTGAGCGCGTATCGCCTCGCGCCGGACGGCAGCCAGATCGCCTTCACGGCTACCGCGGAGAAGAGTGAGGAGGATGAGGAGCTGGAGAAGCTACGCGGGCGTCCGATTGTCCAGGACAGCTCTTACGCCGACCAGTGGTCGCGTCTCTGGGTCGCACCGCTCGATGAAGTTCGCCGTGCCGGTGAGGCCCGGCAAAGCTCGCCGGACACGTTGCACGTGACGGCATTCGTCTGGGCGCCGGACTCGCGCGGGCTGGCGTGGGCGGCCCGGCCATCGCCGATCCTGCGGACCTGGCGGCTCGCCGATGTCTTTGTCCAGGAGGAGCCGGGCGCCGCGGTCCACCGGGTCACGTCGATGCCGGGCGGCGAGGGCCCGGAGGCCTGGATAGAAGAGCTGGGACTGATCGTCTCGGCCACCGCGCATGACCTTGGCACTTACAACGGCCAGCTGTGGCGGATACCGGTCGCCGGAGGCGACCCCATCTCGCTCACCGCCGGATTGGACGAGCACGCCGGATTTGTAGCGGCGACGGGGCAAGCCCTACTTGTTGAGTCCAGCTACGGCACCGGTCGACGTGTCTACCGCATCCCGCTGCGGGACGGGCGCGCCGATGGGCCGCCCGTACCGCTGAGTGACGATCGGCTCTACTATCACAGCTTCACAGCGACGCGCGACGCTCGCAGCGTAGCATTCGTAGCCGAAGGTCCCACGGCGGCACCCGATGTGTATGTCTCGCCGACCCGGACGTTCAGTCCGAAGCGGCTCACTGAAGTGAATCCTCAGGTGACCGGCTTCGCGTTGGGCGAGCATCGGATCGTCAGCTGGAGGTCCGCGGCGGACGGCGAGCGGATCGAGGGCGTGCTCACGCTTCCGGTAGGCTACCACCAGGGTGACAGGGTGCCGTTGCTGTTGCTGATCCATGGCGGACCTGCCGGCGTCTCCAGCAATCGTTTCGCGGCTTCGCGTGGTGCTTACCCGATCCAGGTCTTCGCAGGTCTTGGATACGCGGTGCTACAGCCGAACTACCGGGGCTCTACCGGATACGGCGAGCGGTTCCGTGGCCTCAACCGCGGTGATATCTCGGGCCGCGACTGGATCGACATCAACTCCGGTGTCGATTACCTGATCGAGACGGGTATCGCCGATCCCGAGAAGCTGGGCATTATGGGCTGGAGCTTCGGCGGGCACCACACCTTCTGGGGCATCACTCAGAGCGACCGGTTCGCCGCGGCGAGCGCTGGCGCCGGCGCCAACGACCTCATCTCGATGTACTCTCAGACCGACATCCCGGAGTTCTACCACACCTATCTGGGACCGAAGCCCTGGGAGGACTTCGAGTTGTACGAGGAACGCTCGGCCTACCGGTGTGTGGAGCGAGTCAGTACGCCCTTACTGATTCAGGTGGGAGAGAGAGACGAGCGTGTGCCCGCCGAGCAGAGCATCCAGTTCTATGAGGCGATGAAAACCATCAGTAAGGCGCCGGTCAAGCTGGTGATCTATCCGGGCGAGCCGCACGGCGTCCGAAGTCCGCGCCATCGACGTGATCTCGTGTCGCGTAACGTCGAGTGGTTCACGCGTTGGATTCCGGTCGCGCGTGACGACTAAATCCGGCGCCATAGGAATGTGGCTCTGTCCATGCGCTGCCTGATCTCGGCCACGTAATCCCAGTAGCTGTCGCTCTCGCTTCCCGGGTGCCAGCGCGAAGGTCGAGGCAGGGCCGCCCCGAGTTGCGCGGCTTCATCCTCACTGAGCTCTGCTGCGGGTTTCGCGAAGTAGTGCCGGGCCGCGGCTTCGGCGCCGAAGATCCCAGGCCCGAACTCCACGACGTTGAGGTAGAGCTCCAGTATGCGCTTCTTGGACAGCTCGCTCTCGAGCTGGTACGTGAGTATCGCCTCTTTGACCTTGCGCAGCGGGTTGCGCGACGGTGAGAGCCAGAGATTCTTCGCCAGCTGTTGAGTGATGGTGGAGGCGCCGCGCAATTCGCGTTCACCGATGATGGCATCGCGTACGGCCTCCCTGATTTCCGTGTACGAGAACCCGTGGTGCGAGAAGAACTCTAGGTCCTCTGCGGCGACCACCGCGCGCTTGAGGTGCGGGGAGATGCTATCGTAGGGAACCCAGCGCCATTCCAGGTGGAGAGGTTGACCTTTTCTTGCTTCCCGATCCCTGTAGCCCGCCACGAAAGCCGTGCTCTCGGGGTTGTGGCCCTTCAGTTCACCGACGTCCGGCCAGGTGATGAACTCATAGGTGCCGCAGGTTAGCATGGTAAGCGCGACGGCGCCCACGCACATCAGGGCCCATCGCCGCATAGCGGAGCGCCCGCCGGATTCCTTTGCCGGCTGCTGTTCCTGTGTTTCGAGCGCGTCACCTTCCATGCATCGACCGCCCCCCTAGCTCACCGTTGACGCTTGGACGATGACAACCGTCAGATAGGCTATGTACCCGAGCAGAAGAACTGCGCCCTCCGGCCGCGAAATACGCCGGCCGCTCAGGCCGATGGGGATGCATGCAAGTGCGAAGACGAGGGCCACCGGAATGTCGAACCTGATGATGTGAGCAGGTACTTGCAGCGGATGCAGCAGGCCGGCGAATCCGAGGATACCCAGCAGGTTGAAGATATTGCTGCCCAGTACGTTGCCGATTGCGATATCGGTTTGCCGCCTCCGAGCGGCGACGGCAGAAGTGGCGAGTTCGGGTAAGGACGTGCCGACGGCGACGATCGTCAGGCCGATCAGCGTCTTCGAAACGCCGAGCAGCTCCGCAAGCCCGACCGCACCGTCAACCACCCAGCGAGCACCGAGCACCAAGAGGCCGACGCCGATGACCACCAGCAGCAGGTGCACGAGTGGTGGAACGCCACCGCGCCAGTTCCGGCCTCGAAACTCGGCCACCGCAGCGCCAGCCGTCTGCAGGGCCCGTCTGTAATACCAGCCCGTATAGCCGATCAGCGTGAGCAGAAGGAGCACCGCCTCCCAGCGAGTGAGCTCTCCGTTCCAGGCAAGAACGACGAGGACTGCCGTGGTCAGGACAACGAGTGCTGCCTCACGGCGGATGAGACCGGCAACGCAACCTATGGGCGCGATGAGCGCCGTGACGCCAACGACGAGTCCAGTGTTGAAGATGTTGCTGCCAACGACGTTACCGATCGCCATTCCGTGCAATCCCCGCAGCGAGGCAGCCGCACTAACAACGAGCTCAGGCGCCGAGGTGCCATAGGCCACCAGCGTGAGCCCGATGAAGAGCGGTGACAGGCCCAGCGCTACCGCGAGCTGCGATGCCCCGCGAACGAGGGCCTCGGCCCCTGCGGTAAGCAATACCAGGCCGAGGACGAGGATGCCGCCGGCTACAAGCATATCAAGTCTCGTTAGCACTGCCCGTCGCGTCGCCGGTCGGGGGCCGCTGACTGATAGGAGCCCGCGGTGCACGCATCGTGGTGGGCGGCGCCTGCGACTCAGCTGGCCTTGGGAACACTGCTGGGGACCAGATTCGGGGCGGCAATGCGCCTGCCATGCGTATCGCGACTGCGGTGTTCCTCGGCTCTGTGCGAACTCGCGGGCTTTGAAGCCTCCTGCCTACGTATCTGTCGGAAACGCGATCGTACCCTCGTAGATGCTCAGCCCAGACCGGTTCGCGACGGTCATGCGCGGAACGCGGGTGCTCCGCATCGTGGCGCAACCGTACTCACCGTCCTTGTTGATGGCCACGAATTTCTCGCCGGGGAGGAAGTCGAGCCCGACCGCCCGGTATCGCGCCGCGATCATCTGTAGGGCATCCTCACAAGCCTCCTGCGGTGAGCGCCCCTCTTGCATACGCATGACGATGTAGTACGTCGCACACGACTTGATCACGTCCTCGCCCCGACCCGTGGCGCCTGCAGCGCCAACGTCGTTGTTCACGTAGAGGCCAGCGCCGATGATGGGTGAATCCCCGATGCGGCCTGGGATCTTGTAGCTGAGACCGCTGGTGCTGGTGATGCCCGCGATGTCGCCGTCAGCATCCACGGCGAGCACGTTCACGGTCCCATGTGTCTCGGCCTGCGAGGCATTCACGGAAGTGCCGGGCTCACCAGGCGTCCGCAGGTGGTCCGGCGGCCCCCAGTCGTCGCGGTCGCTACGCTCTTCGCGCCAGCGCAGCCAGCGCTCGCGTGCCCTGTCGGTTAGTAGATTCTCCTCCTCGAAGCCCCAGGACTTGGCGAACTCGAGAGCGCCGGCACCGACGAGCATCACGTGGTCCGTACGCTCCATCACGAGCCGCGCTACGGATGATGGGGTCTTGATGTTTTCGAGAGCTGCGACCGAGCCCGCACTGTAGGTCTTACCGTCCATGATGGAGGCGTCAAGCTGGACGACACCGCGCTCGTTGGGGAGACCGCCGTAGCCAACGCTCGTGTCCTCGGGATCGACCTCGATGATGTTGGTCGCCTTCTCGACAGCATCCAGAGCCGATCCGCCGTTCGTGAGGATCTCCCATGCCGTCTCCATCGCCCTGCGACCTGTCTCGTTGCGGTGGCTGGTGATGATGAGTGGCGTCGTACCTGTGCTGGCGCTTCCAATCGTGTGGCGCCTGCCGTTCGGGCTCCAGAAGGGACGGAGCGTCTGCCACAGGAAGGCGCCCAGGCCGAAACCGAAGCTCTGGTGGCAAAACCCACGGCGTGTGATCGGACTAGGCATCGGCAATCCTCCTAGGTTGTTGGTCCAGTCGTTAGGCTAGACGGAGCATCGTTTGGTGAACGGTTGTGGTCAGCGGACAAGATGGAAGTGCTCCTGACGGCCGAGCACCCAATGACGCTTCCCGTCCTCATCGAGACGCGCGTCCTCTTCCAGTGCGATGCGGATTTCCTGATCATCCCATTCGGGGAGCGAGGTTGCCGCCTGCAGCTCGATGGCCCACCAGGTGTTGGGTCGGACCGGCACGTCGCCACGACCCGGCACACCCTCCTGACGGTCCCAAAGCCCGACCAGCGGACCGGCGCCGTGTCCATGGTCGCCGACTGGGTGGCTATAGACCGTCCCGTTGATCCCGGCGGCGCGCATCCGTGATAGGGCGCGCTGTAGCACCTGGTTACCCGTTCGCCCAGGTTCCAGCTCCTCCATCACGATGTCCTGGAGCTGGTTGCCCACGGCTAGAGCCTGTTTCAGTCCCTCAGGCGCGTCCGTTTCACCGGTGCGGAGGACGTAACCCATGTGCTGAGTGTCCGTGTTGAGCCCGAGTGCGGTGACGCCGACGTCGCAGTGGAGAATATCGCCGTGCAGGATCACCGGGTTGGAAGAGTCGCCCATCGCGACGCCCCGTCGTTGGACCTCGACCGACGGCTGGAACCAGGTGCCGAGGCCGAGGTCGTTCAAACGCTGCCGCATCCACCAGGCGACGTCCTCGGTGCGCGTGATTCCCGGGGTGATCACCTGATCGGAGAAACCCGTGGTGATGATCTCGTGCGCGGTCTTCATCATCTCCACATAGATCGGCAGCATTTCCGGCAGACGTTCGGCGATGTACTCGAGTGCCAGCCGTTCACGACGGACAATCCGTTCTCGGTATCTCTCCGGCAGCGCTTGCTGCAGCTGTTCCCATTCGCCGGCGCTCAAGCCATCGGAGAAGGCGAAGGTATGGGAGATGTTCACCGCGATGACCTCGGGATCGCACTCCTCGACCACTGGCGGCAGGAGCTTCCATTGCTCGGGACCGAAGGGTTCCGCCGGACGGTCGTGCCCGGCAGCGGCACCAACCTGAGCGCGAGGGTCGCGCACAACGCGATAGAGGCCGCCCTGTGAAGTGCCGCCGATAGCGATACGTTCGACGCCCGCGTCGGGCCCGCGATCGCAGAAAATGTAGATGGTGCGGCGGCGCGCGGCGAAGGTTGTGGGTGAGACGAGAGCGCGGAACACGGGGTCCTCGTTGTACTCACGCATCGGGACAATCCACATGTCGACTCCTTGCTCCCGCATCAGCCGGGGCAACACGCGCTCGAGGCGCAACTGCAGCCAGCGCTGCTGGATCTCAGCCTGCTCGCGCAGCATTCCCAGCGGACGCTCCTGGGCGGAGAGGGCGTCAGCGAGGACCCCCAGCGTCAGAACAGAGAGAAGTAGGCGTCGCATAGATCGTGCTCTCCGATACCGTAGCGGCTGTCGAGGTCGCAGGGCAGTCCGGTGATCGTTCACAACCTAGCTCTGCTGCGCTTGCTGGCACAGTGCCCGGGCCTGGTCCGCGGGGCAAGGTCAGTTTGGGATGCCCGGGTCGCCGGGGGCTGGCGAGTTTCCTATGATTGTGCGGCGCCGGGCTTGAGCGAATCGGGTGCCAATATGGTAGCGGGCAGAGCGACGACTAGCGACCGATGACACGACCGGGTACCGAGGTCCAG
>Ga0209636_10006720_pt1 | contig 11746 bp, 13 predicted proteins | sample DeeMarSWOR152_54_FD_187464 | JGI IMG/M metagenome (GOLD analysis project Ga0209636, IMG submission 187464) | Marine sediment microbial communities from White Oak River estuary, North Carolina - WOR-1-52-54 (SPAdes) (version 2) | ecosystem: Environmental > Aquatic > Marine > Intertidal zone >... | reverse complement strand
ACAAGACCTCTTCAACGTATAAGTGGCATCTTATAAAGTCTGCACGCAAAATCTATATATGAAATCAAAAACTTGAACGCGCGCATAAGGCAGAAGCTGAGTTATGAGGTGTTAGATGAGAAAATTAAAGCGTACGACAAAGGATAGAAATCATCATTGAGGGATAGCGGTTGAGTAACTTGTGGGTTAGACGAGCAGATGAAAGCGACATACCTGTCTTGTCAATGCTTGCTGAAGAGTTCATGCCTCAAGAAGCTACGGGAGAGAAACGAAAAGAAATACTTAGACATATTCTGAAAAATCCAGATTACGAACTGCTTGTGGTTGAGCTAGACGGAAAGATAGCTGGCTTCATTGACCAATGGATTATACATGACTTCGCCCACGGAGCAAAACTCAGCTACATACAGAATCTCTACGTCACCTCCAAGCACAGAAGAAAAGGTGTTGGGAGTAGGCTTCTCGGAGAAATAATGAAGAGTGCAAAGAAAAAGGGAGTTTTAGAGATTCACGTGGTAACTGAATTCGGAAACAGGTCTGCAATCAACTTATACAGAAAGTATGGCTTGGTAAGGCAATCTCTTCAGCTTGAGAGGGAACTTGGATAGATTAACTCTGCAATCAATAAGCTTCACCGAAGCCATCTAGGCTTTCCTTTGAGATACATAGTTAGGAATTCTGCGAGTTCAGAGTTAGTTGAATACAATTCTAGGATCTCTTCATTCACCACAACCTTGAAGCCTCTGGAGATAGCTTGGGCGACTAGATCGGCTACACCAATACGCCTTCCGCCGTCTCTTAGCTTCTCAGTTAACAAATCCACCGCATCTCTGTGCTCTCTTTTGATCTCCACTACCCAGCGACCTCTTTCCACTCGTGGTCCAGAGATAGTGTGTGGTGCCCCTGAGTGTTTCTGCAGGAATTTTTCACACTGCTCTCTTTTTCTGATGGGTGGTCCCCAATGCCTCTTTGTTAGCGGCAAAGAGCGTTTTTCTATCTCAAAGATGAACACGTTGAGGTTTTCCTCGTCGCCCCAGACAGAGTCGCGTATAATGTTGAAGTCGTGCCGTTGAAGCATTTTGTTTAATGACCTTTGTGACTTGTAGAGTTGCCCCCATAAAACATCTGGGACAGTGTCTACTTTCCCGAATTTTACGAAGATGATTTTTGAACCCCGAGTTTCTAAGGCATTGACAAGCTCTTGGGTGCTGATGGCTACGATTTCTGAGGGATAAAAGAACATGCGATTGGGATTCTTTAGGAACTCCCTAGCCGCGACAACAAACTCGTTCAGTCTTTCGTGCCTCACTGCTGCTGCTACGTTTCTTCCCTTGTCTACGGGGTCCACAACAACTAGTGGTTCTTCAAAGATAGTTTCTACGTCTTTCTCTTTTCCCTCATAGAAAGCTTCGTAATCGATGATTCGCCTACCTTTCCAATCCGCAAATGATTCTAAGACTTGGACAAATGAGTCGCAATCTAGGACGAGAAGTTCGCAGAGATAGCCACTGAATCCACCGATCTTTATTTCCGCCCCGTAGACGCCTACGCCTTTCATGAACTGTTTCAAAAGTCTGATCTCTGTGCATACATCTTCGTTCAGGCGTGCTTTAATGTAATCTGTATGAAACGGCGTTCTATCGGTGGCGCTTATCCATCCCCCTTGCTCAACCTGGTAGCATGGAACGATGTTCACTATTGTACCGTCGACTTTCGACTCGAGGTATGGGTGCTCCGCGAACCTCTCAACTTGCTTGAATCCTTCAGTGGCCTTTCTTGCGATTTTCAAGCATCTTGTTCCAAACTCTTCACGGGGAATCGTGGTCGGCACGCACACAAAGATGTCGATGTCTGGTTCCTCCCTAAGCCACGTGTCCTTCGAAACCGAGCCCTCCACCCTCACTCTTGCCTTTATCCCCTCCTCCTCCGTTGCCGCCATCACTTTATCCTTGAGCCGCTCAGCTAAGTCAAGAATACGCTTTCTTTCCTCATCGCTCGGAGTGACTTTTTTCGCTACCTCCGCACAAACCGCTTCCAACGTTAGGGACATACGCGCCACCGAGGAGAATTCGCTCTATCTGAAGGGCTTAATGGCATACCTCTTTCAACATCGAGTAGATTGGACCCTTCGGCGTCAAAACGCTCTTCTTAAGCCTTAGACAATCAGCTCTGAGAATCCCGAACTCGTGATCTGCCAGTTCTTCGATACACCTCACGAGCTCAGCCTTGTTGTGCGCCGTTCTCACTCGAGCGATGGTTAGATGTGGGCTGAAACCTTTTGGGTCTGGCTTGAAGCCCAGCTTCCGAAGGCGCGACTCCAGTTGATCAAAGATATTCCTAAGTTCATCAGCACCTTTATGGATACCTGCCCAAACAACCCGAACATATTTCAGATTTGGGAAGGCTCCTAAGCCTGTGAGTTCTACATCGAACGGAGTGAACGAGACGCTTTCCATCTCTTGATGGATTGCGTTGATCATTGTGGGGTGTATGTTTCCGAGGAATCGCATGGTTACATGAATGTTCTGAGGCTTCACCAACTTCAGGTTCGCCCCAGCGTTAACAAGCCTGTCTTGCGCTTCTGACAGTTCTCTGAGCACCGCCTTGTTGTCGATATCAAAAGCTATGAAGCTGCGAATCGTTTCTGGCATACAGATCCTCTCTGTCCCAAGTAGTGTCTGCTCGTTCTATTTATTGTGAGGGACTATTTTAGCCTGTGTCACATCCAATGGTCTCATAGATTCGGAATAGGTCAGATGCCTGTTCACGTCTGACATCAACAGACTGCGACCTCTTCAATCATAAAAAAGAAGGAACGCTGAGTATTCAGCGTCTATTTCACACCGTCAACCAGGTGTTTCGGGATAAGGACTCTGGGATGTTGAACTCTATCGACAGCGGAGCAGTCTTCTCAAGCCTGAGCTCAACGGCTATTCTATCCCTGACAGTAGCGAGGTAGCTTGAACCTAAGGTTATTATGAGATAACCTTTCTCGTCGCTATTCAAAGATTCGTCGTTGTTGCTGTTTTCGATGGCGAGAACAGCTGCGGTATTCCACGTTGCGTGATAAGCTGCGTAGGTTCCATTCACCCACTTGGTGCCGTTGGTTTGCTGATGGACACCGACAAAGTCATCGAATTGGTGACCAGTCGGATCATATGGATCTTCTGTAACACTGTCATACAGCATGCCGTGGTATACGTTTGCCCACGCGTCATTGTTTACCTTCAATGTCACTACTGTTGCGTTCTGCCACAAGGGCACGTAGTCCACTCCGAAAGCTCTCACCGGAATCACAATGGAGTCAACGCTGGTGTCAGTTGCGGTTGTTCTGACGAAGATGGTTCCATCCATGGTTAGTGGTGTGCTGGCCTGCTGGAGTCCCTCTTGCACGACTGCCTTGCCCCTCTCGGTTGCGAACAATCCTTGGTTTACAACCATGAAGCTGAAGGCAGCAGCGATGATCACGAAGGCTATCAGCACGATCGCGGCTTCAAGACCGACCATTCCTCGTTTCTCTTGCAGTAGCTTCTTAAACGGCTTCTTCATTTTCATCAATCCATTTGCAGTGTTCAGATTCAAAAATCGTATAAGGCTTATGAAGTGCCAAATAGTATTGGAAATCCAGTTTTTCAATAAGTATAGATATATTTACAAAACTGACGAAGTAGATCCGTAGCCGTAGTGTCGATGGGCACGCTTAGAGGAGAGTTGGAGTGTGAGAGAAAAAATCGTGATCGGTGTGGCTGGAATGCCAGGAGCTGGGAAAGCCACGATTAGGCGGATGGCTGAGAAGATGGGCTATCCCGCAGTTGTGATGGGAGACGAGATAAGAGAAGAGGCCAAAAGAAGAGGGCTGAAGCCGACGCCAGAAGATCTGGGCATGCTCATGCTCAAACTCCGAGAAGAAAAAGGGCTTGGTGTTGTGGCTGAGCTATGCGTCCCCAAAATCAAGGAGTCAGGGTCAAAGATCGTCATCGTTGATGGGATTCGAAGTTTAGATGAGATAGAAGAGTTCAAGAGGCATTTTCCAAACTTCTTCCTTATTGCCATTCACACCTCGCCCAAGGCACGATTTGAACGTCTGTTTCAAAGGAGGCGAAGCGATGATCCAAGTAACTGGGAGACTTTTATGGAACGTGATTCCCGAGAACTCAGCATGGGTCTAGGAAGCGTTATAGCAACGGCGGACTACCTGATCGTGAACGAGGCGACAAAATCTCAGCTGACGAGGAAAGTGCGCAAAGTTCTGAAGGATGTGATGAAGGCTGAATGAAATAGAGGTCAACATAGAGGTTGATGTCAACCCCACCGAGGATTTGGAGAAAGTAAAGCAGGCTGTGGAGAATATCTTTGGAAGGGTGGACTTTGAAGTCAAGCAACGAAAACAAGGAAGCCTGCTGGTCGCCCAAACCAAAGGCGAAAGTGGTCTATCGAAGTTGTACAATCTCCTTCGCAGAGAGAGAATCCGTGACGCAGCGAGAGGCGTGTTATTTGAAGGATTGAGAAAAAAATCGATAGCTTTCTGCCTAAACAAACAAGTAGCGTATGCGGGCCACATCTCATTCTCGCAACTCACTGGAGAGTCCCCGCTAGGACCGATAGAAGTCCGAATTAGCTGCGAGGACCCGCGAGAACTGATTGACTGGCTAGCTCCCAAAACCACTAGATAATCTGGCGTGGCTGTGGCGTTTATGGCTAAAATGAAAATAGGCCTGTCTATGCTGTTCTGTCTCGGAGAGCCGTTCCAGTCCCTCATGAAAAAGTTACACGAAGTTGATGTAAGTTACGTAGAGCTTCTTGATGAGGGATTACACAGACTCGAAAACAAACGAATGAAGACCTTGAAAAAGATCGCCGAATCAAAAGACCTCAAGCTAACCCTTCACTCACCATTCGCAGACATCAACATAGCCGCCCCCAACCCGGTCTTGCGCAAGACAATTTTGAAGCTGCAGCAAAAATCCATTCTTCATGCTCGTCAACTTGATTGTCAGGTGTGGGTTTTTCATCCAGGCCTGAGAACAGGCGTCAGCCCTTTCTATCCAGGCAAAGATTGGCAACTCAATCTCGAATCTGTGAGAACTCTGCTGAAATTTGCCAGAAGAAACGATGTTAAGATAACCATTGAGAACGTTCCCGAGCCCTATCCATTTCTCATGAAGAACGTAGAGGACTTTTCCCGCTTCTACAACGAATTAGGTGAAGATATAGGATTAACACTGGATGTTGCGCATGCAAACTTGAACAATGAACTTCAAGACTTCATCACCCATTTCTCTGACAGAATTGTTCACGCGCACGTCAGCGACAACGACGGAATCCATGATTCTCATCTTGGAATAGGATACGGGAACATAGAGTGGAAGAGCGTTGCCGAGACGATGAAGAAAGTCGGATACAGCAACGTCGTCATGCTGGAGTCCGTGGACCACGTGAAGGAGAGCCTTCAAATCCTACGCAGGCTCTTCTCCTAAGCATCCGAAAGTGGAAGATCGATTTTCATAAAGTCCTCGGCCACATCCACATTGGGAAAAATCTCCCTAGCCTGTTCAAGCAGCAGATCAGGCTCCTTATACCGTGCACTAATATGAATTAGAACTAGCCTCTTTGCCTTTGCTTTTCTCGCGGTTTGTGCTGCTTGACTTGCCGTGGAGTGTCCATCTTCTCGAGCCTTCTCCGAGAGCTCGTCGTCGAATGTTGCGTCGTGAATCAGTAGGTCGGCGGCCTCGAATAGTTTCACCAAGCTTCTCGAAGACCTCGTGTCTCCCGTGTAAGCGATTTTCCTCGCCGGACGCAATGGGCCCATAACGTCCTCTGGCTTGACAACTCCCCCGCCGGGAAGCTTCACGACTGAGCCTCGCTGGAGTCTTGACCATAATGGTCCTTCTGGCACTCCTAGAGCCTTAGCCTTCTCTGGATAGAACCTTCCCGGTCTAGGTTTCTCCACCAAGGCGTAGGCCAAGCTGGGAATGATGTGGTCTGCCCAGGTGGCGTGTACTTCGTACTCCTCCTCCTCGCACACCAAGCCCGATGTGGTTATCTCGGAGACTTCTATCGGGAAGATGAGGGTGAACTGAACCGTTTGCCTGATAGCCTCAACGAAAGCTTTGATTCCTGGAGGCCCGTATATCTCCAGCTTTCTCTCCCTGTCGAGTAGCGACATAGTTTGAAAAAGCCCCGGCAAACCTAGCATGTGATCCCCATGCATATGGGTTATGAAGACCTTTGTTTCCCTATGAAAGCCTACGCCGGCTTGAATCATCTGGCGCTGAGTCCCCTCTCCACAGTCGAATAGGATAAGCTCGCCCTTCCGTCGAATCGAAATCGCTGGTAGGCCCCGCTGGGGTGTCGGAATGCTCGCTGCGGTTCCTAAGAAGATGACACTCAGGCTCATTTCAGACCCTCTCGAAGACTGCTATCTCCCTTGTCAAGCTTCTATGCACATAGACAAGATGGGACTCCACATGTTTAAGATCTAGTCTCTCACCGATCTCGCCTATCCTTATCGATTTTGGAGAGGCTATGCATATCCGCCAGCCCTTCGAAAGTCTTTCGATTATAGCTGACAAAGCTTCTTCGACGAGCTGTTGTGTGCCCCATCCAAGTGTTGTTGCAGACCTGCCATAGGGCGGGTCAGTGACAATACAGTCTGTCTTAGTGAGGGGCAGACGACGAGCATCCGCAACAGCCACTGCCTCAGGCTCTAGCCCATAGTGAAGAAGGTTCTTCAGACTTCCCCTAACCATGTGAGGTTGCACATCCAAACCCATCACACGGCATCCCATAAGCCCCGCCTCCACGAGTATGCTGGCGGCTCCACAGAATGGGTCGAGAACCAGATCGCCCGGCTTAGGCCGAGCCAGATTCACCATGCACCTAGCGAGCTTAGCCGACATGGCTGAGGGATGAAAGAAGGGTCTCTTCTGAGGGTTCCTCTCGATGAAGGGTTTTGCACGGATTTCAGCCATCTTCAAGCCAAAGACGAATCTGTTCTCAGTCAAGACGCCAAAAAAAGTCCGTTGTGGTTTGGTCAGGTTAGCCGTTGTGCCTTTAGTTCTGCTTAAAATCACCTTTCCGAGCTTTCGCTCAAGTTCCAATCTATCAATACTAGAAGCGCTTCCTCTTATTCGACGAATCCGAACTGCAAGGCTCTCCCCTTCTTCAAGAAAGCCTTCTAAAGATACTGCGCGTGCTTTCCCGAGGATGCTGGCGACTGTGGCGTCGCAGTTGAATAGCTCCAGCCCGCACACTCTGGTCATTGCGGATCTCGACTTCACAGCCTCTACACTCTTACTATCAGCCTCAACAAGCAGAACCTGAGGTAACCTCTCCTCGATCCTATACTCGTAGCCCACAGCCTCGAAAATGGCTCTCAGCTCAGACAGGGGAAGAGTTGGATGCTCGCCTGAGAGTAGAAAGAAAAGCCTAGCCACATTGAAATCCTCTTAGCCCAGCGCCTTTACAATTAGCGGAGCAACCGAAACCACACTAAACGGGCTGGGAACAGAGTCGGTTCCAATGATGCCTTCAGCACCGCTTTCTAAGATCCTGTCTTTTGCGTCTCCGATGAGAAGGGGGTGCACGCATGACGTGTAGACCCTTCGGGCGCCCTGCTTCCTAGTCCATTCGACAGCCTTAGCCATCGTTCCGCCGCTGCTGATTATGTCATCAAATATTACAACATCTCGGTTCTTTATGGGCAAGGTTTTCTCTTCTATCGTTACTTCTCCAGTCACTTTATCTCTTTGGGTTGAGGCATATCCGTAGCCGCCTTCCAAAACACTATCCGCTTGTATTGCCATATTGACTGCCTTTTTGCCAAGTGATATGGAGAACGCTTCTTTGAAGCCCTGCTGCTTGAAATATTGGGCTAGGAGACTGATGGCTGATAAATCATCGATGTACATTGTGAAAGTCTTCAGGATTTCTGGATTGTGAGAGTTTACTGTGATTATTCTAGTTACGCCACATGTTTCAAAGAGGCTTACAATAGTCTTCACGCTGAAGGGCTCTCCCGGTCTGAAGCGCTTGTCTTGTCTCGCATACGCAAAATATGGAACGACTGCTGTGATGCTCTTGGCTTTCAGATCTCTTGCATTATTGGCCATGATGAAGAGCTGTATCAGGTTTTCATTCTGAGGCGGACCAGTTGTTTGGACGATCGCAACATCCTCGCCTTCCACACTCTCAGTGAAGCGGATGCGCGACTCTCCATCTGAGAAGCGCTTGAACTCTATGGGAACAAGCTTTTTTCCTGACAATTCAGCAATCTTACAGCTTAGTTCTTGGGAAGCTGGACCAGGAATCACTATCAAATTCAATTCCCCCGGCGGATTCAACTGAAAAGACGATAGAAGTTATACTTTTCCTTTTTTCCCGATTTCTTCTATCAGTTCACTTGCTCTGTCCATCCTTATCTTGCGCTCTTCAACCATCTTCTCCGCTACGAGGTCCACTAGCTCTCCTGATGCACCGGCCATGATCGCCAGATTCCTAGCGTGTAGGGACATATGGCCTCTCTGTATGCCTTCGTCGGCAAGCGCTCTCAATGCTCCTAGATTCTGGGCCAGCCCCACAGCGGCCATCACCTCCCCAAGCTCGTTGGCAGTTTTCACACCAAGAATCTTCAGAGCTATTCTAGCTATAGGGTGCACCTTCGTGGCTCCGCCTATTGTCCCAACAGCCATTGGAAGCTCAATGGAGCCTACTAGGTCTCCGTCCCTGTTCTTCTCCCAGATGGTGAGCGGGCTATACTTGCCCGTTCTGGCGGCGTAGGCGTGGGCTCCTGCCTCCACGGCTCGGTGATCGTTGCACGTGGCTATTACGACCGCAATTATTCCGTTCAGTATCCCCTTGTTGTGGGTTGCGGCTCTGTATGGATCCGCTGCTGCGAAGTTGTAAGCTTCTACAATACCGTCAACAACTTCCTCTCCGCCGACATCCTCCTTCGCCACAACGGTCCAAGCCCGCGCAAGCCTCTTCGTGGCCAGATTAGATATTATTCTGAGGTAGACTCTGCCGTGGGTTATTCTCTCGATGAGCGGGGCAACAGCCTCCACCATAGTATTGACAGCATTAGCACCCATCGCATCCCTGCAGTCCACATGCAACTCGGTAATGACCATCGGTCCAGAATCCGCTTCAATAACCTTCACATCCAAGTCCCGGGCACCACCACCAACCGAGACCAGCATCGGATCCTGCTCATTCGCCTTCTCAATGATCTTATCCTTTGCAGCCAAGATGGCCATCTTCGCCCCATATGGATCGTCTATATCCACAGCCTGAATCTGCCCAATCATGATGGGTTCAGTGCTGCCTGTAAAGAAGCCTCCTTTCGATCTCACCATCTTAGCGGCGTAGCTGGCTGCAGCCACAACAGATGGCTCGTCAATCGCCATCGGGATCAAGTAATCTCTTCCGTTTATCAGAAAGTTGACCCCGATTCCCAATGGGATAGGAATGGCTCCCACAACATTTTCGATCATCTGATCAGCTAGATCCAGCCTTAGAGAGCCTGTTGATTGGAGGAGGTTAACTTCTTCATCTGTTAGCGCTGCGAACTTCTTCACAAACTGCACCCTTTCCTTTGGGGTCAGCTTGTAGAACCCGGAGATTTCAGATGTTTTATTCACAAGAACACTCTCACTATACGGGTCTATCAGTTTTGGTAAATGCATATGAATTTAACTCTACTATCTAACATGCAAAACAGAAAGTTCTAGTGTTTTCTCCCAAGAGGCGAATTTTTATGTAGACTTCATCTTCATATCGGAGGAATGAGGTTTTCTCGCATGAGTGAGGAAGAGAAAGAAGTCAGAAAGCTCATAGACAACGCAGAGCGGCATATTATGGCAGATGACCTCAAGACGGCAGGAGAAAAGCTACACCAAGCAATACAGATAGCCAACGACACTGGAAACGAAGAGTTACTCAACCAAATCTTGGAATTCACACGAAAATTCACGTACAGCAGTAAAACACAGTCAATTAAATTAAGTCCTATAGAAACGGACGGGTTAATTTTAGACATTGGAGGCGGCGGAGAAGGTATAATAGGTAAGCTGAACGGTAAGCAAGTGATTGCGATTGACACAAGCGAGAGAGAACTACATGGGACTCAGAATGAAGCATTAAAGGTCGTAATGGATGCAACAGACCTAAAATTTCTTCCAGAGTCCTTTGACGTTTGCACTGCCTTCTTCTCTTTGATATATATTCCAAAAGATAAACACTTGAAAGTATTTGAAGAGGTCCACAGAGTCCTAAAAGACAATGGAAAACTCTTGATATGGGGTGTGGAAATTCCCAAGAAATTCGGAGATTACAAAGCATTTATGGTCTGTCTAAAAGTTAGACTGCCGAATGAAGAGACAGAAGCTGGATACGGAGTGAAATGGCAAGCGCAAGACATTGAATATTTCAAAGAATTAGCGCAAAAAACAAGGTTTAAAGTAATAGCTGAATGGAGCCAGGGTGAAATTTTCTATTTGGAAATGTCGAAAGAAACATAATTTCTCCTATGTTTTTAAATCCCGAAATTATGGGTTGACTGTGGAGGTTCATAAAAAGGGCGTTAATTAATCGGCGTTGACGCTGATTCTTCTGATGAGTGTTGGTGGTGTGAAGGTTAGGCTAAGCCTTCGAAGGTTTTCTTTGATCGCTATTGGTTCTTTGAGTAAAGCCTTCATTCCATCCACATGTGCTGCTCCGACAAGAGCCAATATTTTAGGCTCCTCATCTTCCTTCAGCTTTTCAGAGGCTATCCAAGCCAGTCGGACCGCCATAAGAGCGTTGCGTTCGTCAATCAACACCCGCCAAGCATGAGGAGCTTTTAGGCGCAGTATCTCCAGTCTTCGCTGTTCGGAGTTCAAAACTTCATCTTTGTAGCCTTGCTCCCATAGTCTTGTGATGTCATCTTCTCTAGGGATGTAGGGAATGTGTACACGCGAGAGCCAATTCCATCTTGTAGCCGTCCGATGCTTAAGTTGTAGTATTCTCTGGCTTATCTCATGCTCGGACATGTCGATGAGCCAGATGTTTGTGTCAACGTTTCCGATGGCTTCGGTTGCAGCTATGAACTCACACTTGCTGGTGCAGATTGCTCTTCTCGGACATGTAGAACAAGCAATGTTCAGAATCCTGAAGCGTCTCAGGTCTAGCTCAATGGCTAAATCGCTCGGCTGTAGCTGCCTGACAGCCTCGTAGGCGTCTTGTAGGCTACGTCTAGTGAAGTGAGCCGTGCCGACGAAGCTGACGTAGTCGTTGTAGTCTTCGTTGTAGATCTCGCCTTTCACGATTAGCTCGCCCTTACTCGATCTTTATCGTCTTCTTTTCATCGCTGACAGCGGTTTTCTTCTTTGGAATCAAGACCTCTAGGACGCCGTTGTTGTAGTTTGCAGCTGCTTTCTCAAACTCCACGTTTCTGCTGGGTAAGTCGATGGTCTTGTAGAAGTTCTTTGCTTTGATCTCTGCTTGGGTGGCTGTTACGTTGAGTTGTATGTCATCCTTGTCGACGCCGGGCAGTTCTATGTAGAGCTTCACGTGCTCCTTGTCCTCGAAGATATCGGTTAATGGTTCACGAATCTCGTCTAATGCTTGTTTTGGTACTGTTAATGGGTCACCGAGCTGGAAGCGTCCTTGAGCAACGTAGCCTCTGACGCCAGGCTTCTCGATGGGCCTTACATCCCACTCGCCTTGTAGTCTGCCGCTCTTGATGGCTTTGTCTATCTCTTCCATCTGT
>Ga0209636_10006718_pt1 | contig 11750 bp, 9 predicted proteins | sample DeeMarSWOR152_54_FD_187464 | JGI IMG/M metagenome (GOLD analysis project Ga0209636, IMG submission 187464) | Marine sediment microbial communities from White Oak River estuary, North Carolina - WOR-1-52-54 (SPAdes) (version 2) | ecosystem: Environmental > Aquatic > Marine > Intertidal zone >... | reverse complement strand
GTGCTCATTGGGGTACCTATGGCTTGCCTCCAGCACGGGCATCGGTCATCCTTCCTCTCTCTGTGTGGAGCAATTTCCTCACTGGCGCATACTATCCCAAAGGTGGCAGTGGGGCATTTCGTGATGCCTTTCTCGATGCCTTGAAAAGCAGTGGTGCTGAAATGAAAAGCCGTTCACGGGTAGTAAAGATAGAGAAGAGGGGAGATGAGTTCATCGTTGAGACGGAAGCCGCTGAGAAACACACGGCGCGGGTGGTGATCAGCGATGCTGATCCGGTTCTCACCTTGGGGAAATTGGTAGATCCGCAGATAGTGCCCTCCAAAGTGCAACGCAAGGTGAAGCGGCTACGGCCCTCAGTGGGCGCTTTCTACGCCTTTATCGGCACTGATCTCGATCTTCCCTCTCTGGGAATCACCGATGCCAATATCCATCACTCTGATGATTTTGATCTCAACAAGATATACGATACCATAAACGCCTCAACGCTCCCCGAAACCATGCCAGGGTACTTGATCACAAGTCCCTCGGTGAAAGATCCCAATGGCGGGCATGCACCCCACAATCACCACACGGTCGAACTTATCACTTTCATTGACTACAGTCATTTCGAGAAATGGGCCGATGCTCCTTCTATGAAGCGAGGCGAAGACTATGAACGCTTTAAGGAGCAGATGGGACAGCGCCTTGTGAAAACAGCCGAAAGGTATATCCCCGGACTCAGTGAACACATGGAGTTTGTTGAATATGCCACTCCTCTCTCTAGTGAGTATTGGGTGAACGCTGTGCGAGGTGGATGCTACGGACCAGAGCAGACTCCTGATCAAGTGGGACCAGGTCGGTTTAGTGCTTTCACTGCGGGCATCGAAGGACTGTTCCTGGTTGGCGCGGGCACCATCGGTGGGGGAATTATGCCCTGCGTGTTATCCGGCGTTCTCGCAGGAGGAAAGGCTGCCAGTCTTTTAGGAGTGAAATCGTAGGTAATTCGAAAATCATTTGAACGTGATGATTCTTTGGGCAGGGGGTAATCGGGCGAAAGAAATGGTTATGGCAAGTAGCCCGCACTTCTTTACCTAGAGAACAAAGGCAGGTACTAACAGAAATTAAGGGGGGCAATCATGAATGACGAAAGGTACAAAAAGGCGAAGAAAAGGGTAGAAGAGCTAAAGAAGTTCTATGGAAATGTAGTCACCTACGTGGCCATAAATATTATTCTCATAATCATAAATCTTGTCACGAGCCCTGGAACCTTATGGTTTTATTGGGTGACGATTTTTTGGGGAATCGCAATTCTGCTTCATGCCTCAAGAGTTTTTATTCTCAGGGGCAAATTCCTTGGTGAAGAGTGGGAAGAAAAGAAGATAAGGGACCTCATGGAAAAAGAGGAGAGATATAAAGGATAAAAAATCACCACTCAATAAGTCTCATCGGTTGGGTCTAGGAAGATCTCAGTTTTTCCTTTTCACCATGACTATTTATTGCATAGGGGCAATCTAGCCACCATTGTTGGTTTTTCAGTGAGTGATTCAAAAGCGATCCGCTGGATGGATATTCTTCATGGGAGGTAGTTGTTGAGTAGAAACGCAATTAAATAAGTTTTGATTTTTCTTCGTATGCAATGTTGCATCTGAGACTGTCGAAAAACCCTAAAACAATGATTTTGAGCCTTGTAAGTAGTTGATTTTACTACATTTGGATTTCGATAAAAGGCAATATTTGGACTTTTTCGACAGTCTCTCTTGTAATCTGCAGTCGTGAAATCTTTTTTCTATTCAGCCTTCCTAAAATGGATTGATGGCTTCCTCTTAAACCATTTCACCATAAATTTTTTATCATTACTTATTAAATTTCCGTAGCACACAATATTTCTCTTGACTTTCAATTATTTTGTGCCATCACAAAATTGTCTATAGTTCAATACCTCAACCTTCAGGTAAGAGCCATGAGAAGGAGTCCCCTAAAGATGCCGCTATGAAGCCTCCAAAAGGGATATTTTATCTCTTTGGAGGAAACCACATTCTCACAATGTGTTCTTTTGTAAAAGGAAGCGTTAGCCCTATCCTATCAGGAAGGGTCAATGCATGACGATTGAGATGATATTATAAAGAGGAGGAGGCACCATGGCACGGTATCTATTAATATGGTCGTTAGATCCAGCAAGAATACCGGTAGATCCCAAGGAACGGGCAGCCGGATGGAGCGGTTTATTGGGGATGGTTAAACAAGACTTGAAGAAGGGTATATCAAAGGATTGGGGAGCATATATCGGAGAAGGCAAGGGTTACTCTATCGTTGAGGGAACAGAGACTGAGATCTCCATATTAGTGCAGCAGTATAGCCCATACGTCCACTTCGAGACACACCCTATTATGTCGGTGAGCCAAATAGAGGAAATGTTAAAGGCTCTCTCAAAATAAATGGCGAGGTTTTGATTGCGTATAAGAGAGATGTTGCCGCTATTGGATCATGCGTAAGCGCTTCTATTTAGTAAAATAAAAACGCTGGTAAAAAAGTAAGATTACATGTGATCTGGTTCTGATGTTATATAGAGCCATGCCGAGACAAGCCCGCCTGGACACTCCCGGTGCCCTGCACCACATCATGATCCGGGGTATCGAGCGCCGAAAGACATTCATAGACGACCCTGGCCCAGACCTGATTCTGTACGCCAATAACACGTGACTGTATTACGTGGTAAGAATCCATAGCGTGAGCTCAGAATAGTATTCATCGCGCCTCCCGATCCCGTCCCGGTCTCGGGACGGGGAGGGCGGGCAGGGACCGGGAGGATTTCCTAGAGAGCCTCTCGAAGCTCCTCCCTCAAAGTGGAACTGCCTGGTATGCATGGGTTCTCATCCCACATCATGCCCATTTCCTCTTTCGAACAGGACTCCTTCCCCTTGCCTCGATAATGAGAAGGCTCCTTACGGGATACGCGGTGAGCGATAACCGCCGCCACAGCCATTTTTTTTGAGAATCGATACAAACCCATCGCCTGTGAGCACGATATCTACCTCACGGAGCTCGTACGCTCTATTCACCTCAACCCCGCACGTGCCGGTATGGTGCCAGGGATCAAGGGGTTGAATAGCCGATTGGTAACGGACTATTCAATCTTTTCAGGGAAAGTGACGGTCTCTCGGCTAAGAGGGGACGCGATGTAGACCAAGTTGACTTCTATCTTTTCTAAGGTCTTTTCCTTGATAGCCTTCATTGGGATTGTGACATCCAGTTGGCCATCGAAACTTTCTTCAGGCTTAAGAACCCTAAAATACAAAGAGGCTTTCGTTATTTTCTCCCCAGGTTGAAAATCGATTGGCTTCCCAGCTTCGTCGAAGTATTCAACCGTGACCGCTTGGATATCCAGCATATCTTCCGATTTATTGGTTATTTTGATGCGACCCCTGAGGTTCGGGGTTTCGACGATCTCTTTAGAAGCTGCGTCTTCAACCGTGATGACTTCAAGGTCGCTAAGGTTTATAAGAAAATTCGTGCCCGTAACCTCAGCCTTGGGTGGAACCAAATTCTTTGTGATTCGTTGCTGTTTGGGCGCCTCCGCCTTCTCCTTAGCACAACCAAAAAATCCAATGGCCATGCTTAGAGCTATTAATATAAAGATCTTTTTAAAATGCATACCGTTTCCTCCTTTCTTGGTTAATAGAAATATTAGACTCTTAAATCTGGATTCTCTCTATCGGATTATCTCCGTAAAATTTGAGAGGGTTAATCATGTGGGCCTCCTTACTCCAGGGAACGGAGGTCCATTCTGAAGAGGAAATTCAAAACCCCTGCCTTTAATGGTAAAGTCATGTTGATAGTTATATCAAGATCTTGAAGCTATCGGGTTGAGTTGATGATTAATAAGCCAACAGAACTATCTATTTAATGATTCCCCAAGATGCCGTTATTATCTCCGGTGCGAATCTCCTATTTTTGTTTGTTGAAAATGTCCTGAAGAAAAGATTCACGCACACCCGAGAAGCCTTTTAAATGCCACCTAATACTCCCTTTTTTGAATATAACCTTTGGAGGCCTTTAGCCATCGCATGGTTTGTTATTATGTGTTGAAGCTGGGCGGCACTTAAATTTTAATCTTGATTATGTTTATCTCTTATAAACTTCCTCCTGAAATTTGATAGACTGATTAAATGGAATAGTATTTCTAAAATATTATCATCAAATGCTTCTTATTACTATTAAAAATAATTAAATTTTTCGTAACACTTTAGCTCTTTGAAATGAGCTGATTAATGAGCATGGGGATGTCTTTTTTTGCTATGCCCTCATAAATGCACAGGAGTGGCCCTGATAATCGGGATTTAATAGACGGAGATTATACTAGTATTGTCACGTTGCAATAAATCCCGATTATCAGGGCCCAGCACGGGGTCTTGTTTTGAGGGCATTGAGCAAAAAAAGACATCTCCATGCTCATCGCTATGTTAGAAAAATAACAAGGTAGCCTCTGTAAAAGGCCAGGTGAGTAGTACATTTTCAAAGAGCTAAAGTGTTACGAATTATGTTAGTATCCCTTATGACCGAAGGCTATGGAAGCACCCTTTATACTATCCTGCCTTTACTCAAGGTTACTATCCTTCTTTTTGTATCCTTCAGGAGCTCCTGACTGTGAGTAGCAACAATTACTGTGGTGCCCCTGATATGTATTTGCTTTAAAAGTGCCATGATCTCCATAGTTAAATCCGGATCAAGGTTTCCAGTAGGCTCATCGGCTAATAGAATCAAAGGATTATTTATTATAGCTCGAGCAATGGCAACCCGCTGTTGCTCACCACCTGAAAGCTGAGGAGGGTAGTAAGCCTCTTTACCTCCTAAATTCAGGTACCTAAGTGTCTGATGCACACTTTTTCGTATCGTGGATCGTGGAAGCCCCATTATTTCAAGGGCCAGGGCTACATTCTCAAAAATAGTGCGTCCTTGAAGCAACTTGAAATCTTGAAAGACTACCCCTATTCTGCGACGCAGCAATGCGAGATCTCTGTCTTTAATCCTATTAATGTTTCTTCCATCGACTAATGCATGTCCACTAGTTGGGTCCTCTGCGCAAAAAATTATCTTTAATAAGGTGGTCTTTCCCGCACCACTGGGCCCTGTGATGAAAACAAATTCCCCTCTTTCAACGGTCAGGCTTACATCAATAAGTGCCGGATTTTTCGAGCCAAAGTTTTTATAAATGTGGAAGAGCTGGATCATCTTACCCATAACTGTATTTAGTGCTGATAAAAAATCTAAATGCCACCCGCGTTAATCAATAACCCTCGGCTAAGAGAGCATCTTATGCGAACTGTTTGAGATCGAAAAAATGAACGTTAGATCGAGAGGGCTCGCCAACAACCTTTTACCTGCAAAAGGCAGTGGTAGGGTGGTATGAGGTTAATATTTTTTACTCATCAACAAGATAGCTATTAGATGAAGAGGTGAAATATGTCAAGAAGCTATTGACTCTTTATAATCATCATGACTTGATCATAGGCGGGTTGTGCTTTTTAGGGTTTCATTTGGCATACTCAATAGCCCTAGTTTCTCTAATTACTGTTACCTTTATTTGTCCAGGATAGGTGAGCTCCTTTTCTATTTTTTTCGCCACCTCGCTACATATCATTGCCGCTTCTGCGTCATCAATCTTATCGCTCTCTACTATTATTCTCAATTCCCTGCCCGCCTGGATCGCATATGATTTATTGACCCCTTTTAACGACATGGCTATCTTTTCCATGTCTTCTATTCTCTTTACATAGGATTCAATCATTTCCCTACGCGCACCAGGTCGTGCACCGGATAACGTATCAGCTGCCTGGAGAAGTACATCCATAACAGATGTAGCTTGAACATCCTCATGGTGAGCGGCTATAGCGTGAACTACTTGATCAGATTCACCATATTTCTTTGCGAGGTCTGCACCTATAACTGCATGTGTTCCCTCAACCTCATGATCCACTGCTTTGCCTATATCATGGAGTAGCCCAATCCTTTTAGCTTGTTTCTCGTCCAGCTTCAACTCTACGGCCATTATGCCACATAAAAAGGCAACCTCAATCGAGTGCTGCAGAACATTCTGAGCGTAGCTTGATCGATACTTTAACCGACCAATTAATTTGATCATTTCTGGGTGAATTTCGTGGAGACCAATATCAAACGTTGCCTGTTCCCCGGCCTCTTTAATGCTGACTTCAATCTCTCTGCCTACTCTTTCAACAACCTCTTCAATCCGAGCCGGGTGAATCCTGCCGTCTTCAATTAACCTCTCTAACGCTACCTTGGCCACCTCTCTTCTGGTGGGATTAAAACCTGAGAGCACCACAGCCTCGGGTGTATCATCAATAATGAGATCTATGCCGGTTGCCGCCTCCAAGGCCCTAATATTCCTGCCTTCTCTCCCAATAATCCTCCCCTTCATTTCATCATTTGGAAGATTAACCACCGATACACACTCTTCTGCCACATAATCACCAGCATATCTCTTAATGGCTAAGGCCAAAATCTCCTGTGCCTTTCTGTTGGAAATCGTTCTTGTCTCCGCCTCAATTTTCTTAATAAGTTTTGAGGCCTCATGACGTGCCTCTGATTCCATCGAAGAAACGAGCATCTCTTTTGCCTCAAACGCTGAAATCCCTGCAATTTTCTCTAGCTTCTGACGCTCCTCTTCAATGAGGCCATTAAATTCCTCTTTCTTCTTCTTGAGTTCGTTCTCCTGGTTCGTGAGGCCCGCCTCTTTTCTTGCAATTGTCGACTCTCTTTGCTCGAGTTGTTCTATCTTCTTATCTAAGGTTTCTTCCTTTTGAAACAACCTTCTCTCTTGATTCTGCAACTCTTTTCGTCGTGATCTTGTTTCCTCTTCAAAATCAAGTTTCATTTGATAGAGTTTGTCTTTGGCTTGGAGCTGGGCCTCTTTCCTGATTGTCTCTGCCTGCTTGCTGGCCTCAAGGATAACCTTTCTAGAATAGTCTTCTGCAGAATCAAGCTTGTTTTCTATTATCTTTTTGCGAACGACAACACCAATCACTCCTCCTGTGAAAATCCCTGCCAGCGCAACAATAACTAAGTAAGTGATCCACATATGCTCATCACCGCCTTTTCACTTGATAAGAGAGTTCTTAGGAATAAAGAGGGGTTGATAGAGGCTTCGCGGAGTGAGAGATAATTGAGGCTAGGTAAAACTTACTCCCAAAAGGTGCTCAATGAAAAAATAAAAACTAAAACCTGTGACCCTACGGTTTTTATTGTGTCATTATGATTAATTGCGCTTTCTATACTGAGATAGTAATATCTTCTTCTATTGTAAATCCAAACGGAAATGTTTTCTCCACCCTTAGACTATCAATCCACTCTTTTTTCTTTCCCCCGCTCCAATGCCGTGTTGGCAGTTCTTTTTGAACCTAAGGTTACTTAGGTGGGTATTTCTTAGCCCCATTAGATCACCTCCGGTAATCAATAACCAGAAAGACACACAAGGACAAGCGGAAATTCCCAATCTTATTAGTGTTGACTCAAAAAACTTCTGCCAATCACGAACATAGCAGGGGAAAGGTTTAATTCAATGCCTTGGTTACGCTCTGTATCAATTTCTGGGATCTGTTACTGATTTCTCTTAGTAGATTCTCCTTTTCTCTTTTAAGTTGAAAATAATCGCCTGCGATATCAAGTGCAGCCAATATAGCTGTCTTCTCATCGTTTAACCCCTTTTTAGAGTCACTTATTTCCTTGAGTTTCTCGTCTACGTATGCTGCCACCTTCAATATCTGCTCCCTATCATCAGACCCTCTGACAGCGTATTCTCTGCTCCTTATTTTGATGGTAACTTTTTCGCTCACCGGGCTCATCACACCAACTTATCCGGTAAATTCATCAATCTTACTTAAAAGAACGGCTATCTTTTTTTTCACTAACTCTTTTTCAGCCTGCAACCCTTCTACCTCCTTCGCAAGCGAGCTAATCTTTTCCTCTCGCGCCTTTGCCTGTTTTTCCAAAGAATCTTTCTCATCTTTGAGAGAACTCAGCAAAGCAATCAGCGACTCTATTCTCTCTTCTAAGAGATTAAATTGATCTAATTCATCTAATCCCATGAGAGCCAATAAGGTTATTAATAATATTTCATTATATCTTGTTTGCACAGAAAGTCAAGAGATAAGAAGGCAAGGCAAAGGGTACCTATCAATTAGCTAAAAACCAATGGATGAGGTTGCACTATGACTTAGCCCCGAGGCAATGTAGATGGCACGACAAAGATGATACAATACAGGAGGGGAGTGTTATGAAATAAGTTTAAAAATCCGTAATATAAAAAAGAGCACCCCAACAACCATACCAATTATGGCGCATATCTGGGCAAGAAAAAACAGGAAAAACAATTTCGTTTTGAAATCCCTCTCTTGCTCATAGGTTCTTTTCCTTTTGCTTACCACAACCTTATTAGTCATAGTGTGCTTATATGGTATGAATGTTGGTCTAGAGGATAGTTTTTTCCGCTCCCCATTGTCTTGATAATATTTCCTCAAAAAAGGACAGCGCCTATTGGAGGGGTGCTTACCTCTTTTGGAAAATTATGATTTTCTCGCTTCAAGTGAGGCCTTTATTTTCTTTAATCGCAGAAAACTTTCTCTTTCTATCTCCTCCATCCTCATCTCTATGTGCTTAATCGTCGCCTTTAGCCTGGGAATAACAATGTACTCTAATGCATTTACCCTTCTCTTTGTCTTTTCCACTTCCTGAGCAATTCTCCTTACCGATTCTTCCACTTCCGCAAGCTTCACAATTAATGCGAGAGATTCCTCAAAGCTCTTAGTGGCATCATCAAGTTTTGCATTAGTACTTAAAAAGCCATAACCTCTCTCATTAATCCTTCTCACCAGATGGTCGACCTCCATAATGGGTACTGAGACACCCATTACGTTTTTGGTCATGAAATTGAGTTGCATATCTCTCGAGGTAATCCCGCTTATCTGTTCTATATCCCGGACCCCCAACAAAACCTCAGCCATAAGGAGATTCTCAAAGGCGCTTTTTAGGTGTTCCTCTACCTTCTCCCTTGCATCCCTATACTTTTTAATCACTACCATGAGCTCGGAAATCAAGGCATCTCTCTTTTCCTTTAGCAGCCTGTGTCCTTTGTCGGCAAGCTTTACCCTTCTTTTAAGCCTGAGTAACTCCATCCTCGTGGGCTTTACGTTTTGCAATATCTCCGCCATGCGTTAATCCTCTGCCTTCGCCGCCGAACCCTTCCTGTAATATTGCTTCACATATTTTTCGTCTATCCTTTTTAACTCCCCCTCTGGAAGCATTGAGAGGAGTTCCCAGCCTAGATCAAGTGTTTGCTCAATGGTTCTGTTTTCATCCACTCCTTGGGTAACAAACCTGTCCTCAAAGATATCGGCAAACCTTAAATTAAGGCGATCCCTTTCACTTAATGCCTCCTCTCCTACCACGGCAACGAGGCTTCGCACATCCCTTCCTTCAGCATAGGCAGAATAGCACTGGTCAGACACCCCTAAATGATCTGCCCTTGTTCTGCCTTCCCCTATCCCCTCGTTCATAAGCCTTGACAAGCTTGGCAAGACATCTACAGGGGGGTAAATTCCCTTTCGGTGCAATTCTCGAGAGAGTACAAATTGCCCCTCTGTGATATATCCAGTAAGGTCTGGTACAGGATGTGTAATATCGTCATCTGGCATAGAGAGTATGGGCATTTGGGTGATAGACCCTTTCTTTCCGATGATCCTTCCTGCCCTTTCATAATTAGTGGCGAGGTCGGTATACATGTATCCTGGGTATCCTCTCCTTCCAGGGACCTCTTCTCGCGCCGAAGAGATTTCCCTTAGCGCCTCACAGTAGTTAGTCATGTCTGTAAGTATCACAAGCACATGGGTGTCATAATTAAAGGCGAGAAACTCAGCGGTGGTGAGGGCCATTTTTGGAGTTATTATCCTCTCAATGGCAGGATCATCGGCCAGGTTGATAAAGGAAACTATTCTCTCTAATGCCCCAGAGGATTCAAAGCTATTCATGAAAAAATTTGCCTCTTCATGGGTGATTCCCATGGCAGTAAAAATAACGCTGAAAGGTTCTTCTGAACCCAACACCGTTGCTTGACGCGCTATCTGTGCGGCAAGTTGATTATGAGGTAAACCTGCGCCCGAAAAAATTGGAAGTTTTTGCCCTCTTACCAGGGTATTCATCCCATCAATGGTAGAAACACCCGTCTGGATAAATTCATTCGGATAGTCCCTCGCTGTTGGGTTTATAGCGGCACCTATAATTGGCAATCGTGCCTCAGGAATAATCTCGGGGCCACCATCGATCGGCCTGCCCAATCCATCAAAGGACCTCCCGAGCATCTCCTTTGAAACAGATATTCTCATAATATCCCCGGAAAACCTCACTCTCGTTCGGTCTGTATCAAGTCCTCTTGTCCCTTCAAACACCTGGATAACGGCCACATTCTCTTGGGATTCCAAAACCTGGCCCATTCTGCTCTCACCTTCCGGGGTACGAATATACACAACCTCTCCATAAGCCACCTCTTCCACGCCCTCAACGATCATGAGAGGTCCCGCGACTTGGGTAACCGATCTATACTCCCTTGATTTTATATCCTTAGGCTTCTCTGTCATTTCTGGCCCCTCAAAGATTCAAATTCACCTTCAATGGATTTTATTAACTCCCCGTATCTCCTTGGAAAATCCTGGTTCGGCGTATACTTCATTCTCGCTATCTCACCCTTTACTTTCATCCCTGCTATTCTGTTCGCTACAATCCCTGATTCAATTGCCTTCACAACCTCCTGGTAGAATTTCTTAATGATCTTAAGCATGAGATATTGCTTTTCTTTGGAGCAATAAGAATCTATCTCGTGGTAGGCATGTTGTTGAAGGTAATCTTCTCGAATCATCCTTGCCACTTCTAAAAGCGCTCTATCTGCTTCTGGTAGTGCATCTTGGCCAACTAGCTGAACAATCTCTTGGAGCTCTGCCTCCTGCTCCAAGAGGGCCATCATCTCTCCTCTTAACGCTTGAAATTCCTTGTCTACATTTTCATCATACCAGGATTTGACAAAGTCTAGATAGAGTGAATAGCTTGTTAGCCAATTAATAGCAGGAAAGTGTCTTCGATCAGCCAGATTGGTATCTAATGCCCAGAAGGCACTTACCACCCTCAAGGTGTTTTGGGCCACTGGTTCAGAGAAGTCGCCTCCTGGTGGGGAAACAGCCCCAATAATGGAGACAGACCCAAGTCTTCTTTCCTTCCCCAGTGCCGCTACCCTGCCTGCCCTCTCATAGAAGTCAGCAAGCCTCGTACCTAAGTAGGCAGGGAACCCCTCCTCACCCGGCATCTCCTCTAGCCTTCCTGAAATCTCTCTCAATGCCTCAGCCCAGCGTGATGAAGAGTCAGCCATTAAGGCCACATCATATCCCATATCCCTATAATACTCGGCAATTGTAACCCCCGTATAGATAGAGGCCTCCCTCGCTGCCACCGGCATATTCGAGGTGTTAGCAATCAGGGTAGACCTCTCCATTAGTTTTTCTCCGGTGTTTGGATCATCTAATTCTGGAAAGGTGATCAAAACCTCTGTCATTTCATTTCCTCTTTCTCCACAGCCAACATAGACGACAACCTGGGAGTCAGCCCACTTTGCCAGCTGATGTTGGCTCACTGTTTTGCCAGTACCAAACCCTCCGGGGATCGCAGCAGTGCCTCCCTTGGCGATGGGGAAAAAGGTATCATAAATCCTCTGGCCT
>Ga0209636_10006717_pt1 | contig 11751 bp, 13 predicted proteins | sample DeeMarSWOR152_54_FD_187464 | JGI IMG/M metagenome (GOLD analysis project Ga0209636, IMG submission 187464) | Marine sediment microbial communities from White Oak River estuary, North Carolina - WOR-1-52-54 (SPAdes) (version 2) | ecosystem: Environmental > Aquatic > Marine > Intertidal zone >... | reverse complement strand
TAACACTCGAATTTTCTATATATTTAGTTTTAAAATTTATTACTTTTAACATAAGTCCATTGCCGAAATATTTTTGGCCGTATTCATTAATCTGTCTTCGCACATCAATTGGTATTGTTAGCTGAATATTGTCTCCAAAATACTCCTTCTGAAGCTTGACCGATTTTTTAATGGCCATCGCGGATAAAACATCGTTTGTGGAAATCCGGTAGTTTAACTTGGAAACGACATCTTTTATGGCATTCCAGACATCTTGCCTTGGAATTTCTTCAAACTCTATAGCGAATTGGTCACTATGCCGGAATGCTCTTGATATACTTTCAGTGAGCGAGAATTCTTTTAATATTGTTCTTTGGTGATGGGGTCTATAAAGCGAACGAATGAGGTTCGTTTTGAATGGAATGAGCATATTCCGGGAGACTGCAGAAAGTGTTGTAAGAAAATAAAAATAGCTGTAGCCATCACCGGCAAGATGATTCATTTTGGGAATCAGTATAGTGCCATTCCTATAATGAATAATTTTTAGATAGAATAACTTCTTCATTTCAGATGGATTAATACCGGAGTATTTCTTATAAATATTTATGTTTGTTTCTGTTGCATCGAATTCCTGGTCAACCACCTCTTCATCAAAACACTCATTTTCTGAATAATTATCAAAATAGATTACTCCTGACTTGTATTTACCAAATAATGGCCAAAAATCGGAAGATAATTTAGTTAGCGCAGACCTTATTCTTTTAGTTTTAAATCTCTCTTTGTAGTAAAACAGAAACTCTATAGGATAACTTCCATTCGCGAATAAAGTATCAACCTGCGAAATATTTATCTTCCTCATTACTTCCTCTAAATTAGCATAGATCTCAAAATGTATTCAAATAAAAAGAGTATGCCTAAAGCGCAGGGCGTTTGCCGCCCATGAGAATTGTTCCTCTTGCTCAGCGCAGGATTTTGATTTGCAAATCCACATTATTCTTTCTTAGATTGAGGGGGATTTTTATTATTTAAGCTTCAGCCTGAATGCATATCCTGGAGGCAGTAGAGAGAAGGGGAATTCTTTCTTCTCATCTCTACGGTCTTTACGGCAGCACTGGCTAGAGGAATAGAGGTCGATATCCAGTTCTTCAGCATTTTCTTTAAATACATCCATGAGAGTAACATATTCTGAATTGTTTCAGACTTGAAATATTTTGAGAAAATGACACATGCACAGCGTCAATATTTTATGATCCAATTGAATCCCATTAAAAAAAGGAGGGTAGACTATGGTCAAGCAGAATGATCATGGAGAACCGAGACTTCCGTTCCCAGTGAAGTCCGTATATATTCCGGGCGGAACGATCGAAATGTATGTAATACCGGATGAGAAGAGAGCAGCAGTCCTAGAGAAGCTTTATCCATTCATTCCAGTCCCCTCACTCGATGAAGATATGTATGATGTGCACGCAGAAAAAAAATTCAGAGTCAGGGATTTCTGTGTTACCAGAGAGGCAGGGATGAATTTACTCGTCAGTCCATACTATTTTGAGAGCGGCGGTACAGTCATTGATTGGGTGCCGCCCGATTCTAGGGATTAGAGAACTTCGAAGAAGCCACATCATGATTGAGGGGATTATTCTATGTCAAGATAAGAATTTGGTTTTTGTACTTGCCGTGCTTTACTTACATTTTTATCCAATTTCCGCCCTTTGACATCCTTTACAACCTATATCATAGAGAAATTTTGTGGTCAAACACAGAGAAATCGGGAGAAGAGATGTATTTACAAAAATATAATGAAGGAAGCTCAATGGGAGAGCAAGAGTCCTGCTTTGTTTATCTCTTCCCTGTGGGCATTGGCATAAAGGCCGTAATAACGAATCATCACCTGACCCTTATCAGGAATATGAGATGTGACTCTGGCGATAAACTCCAGATAATCCATCCGCTCAAGCTTTGAGCTGTGCTTTCCGTATTGATAGATTACCTGCCCCTGGGCTTTATCAAAGGAGAGCCGCTTGAGGGAGAGGATGGGTCTTATCATGTACTTGCCGACTCTTTCCGCCTCCTGCTTACTTGTGGCTCTGACTTTGCTATGGACATGGAAACATGAACAATTCATAAAAAATGTCGATGAATATCAAAAAAAAACAATACCACAATTTGCCTTAATATTCAGGAAAGCATGATATTAAATCCTCTCCATGATATCACTTTTATTAATAATCGACATTTTTTACTCTTTGAGCGGGCCGATCTTACTGTATCTGCTGCGTTGCAGCACATTCGCGGTGAAATACCACAGCTTCATGAGCTGCGCCTTGCATCTACAGCAAGCTTGACTCGTGAATTGTCCATGTTCCCCCGCTATGGCGCCAGTGCAATATTTTCTCCACAAGCGTGAAGTTGATCAGCTGCTTACGAACAAGCAGGGAGAAGACCTCCCGGGTAAAGAGCTCTCGTAAAAGATCATCGTTAAAACGGGAAACACTGTGGAAACGCTCCTGCCGGTCTGAACCGGCCTCGGAAACAAGAAAATGGAGGTGCGGGTGAAGATTTATCCGGCTTCCAAACGACTGTATCACGGCGATAATCCCGGGCGTAAGCTCTCTGCCTGCAGCAGCCTTGAAGTATTTGAGAAGCGCCTCTTTCCCGCAGAGACAGATATCTGAGAGAAGCGAACGGTTGTATTTGAAGAACGCGCGCAGCATCTTAGGAATAGTGAAGACCACCTGACGGTGAGGCACATCAATGAGAAGCTTCTCTCTCATCCATTCTCCCCACTCCTCGCGTCTCTTGGCCTGACATGAGGGGCAAAATCCGCGAACTTTGCATGAGAAGCTCAACAATCTTTCCGTTCCACAGTCAGGACATCGAATCCGCGCAAAGCGACATTTCGGATTGCCGCAGTCAAGGTACTTCTCGACGACTCCTCGAATGACTGAATGAAAACTGTTGGTATACCTGGATCGCCCCAAAACTGAAGATCAACGTAAAACACCTATCCTCGGATGAGTTTATCACGTCACAATGGATAGAGGATTCAGTTTCCAACGTCGGGCTAAAAGCGGAAAAAATAGGTTATTGGACCTTTATTCCCAGAGGAGACATGCCTGCTTATATGGGAAATCTACTGCGGTTTTTCGATATTCTTGGAATAATCCTCAGGATCTCAGCGCTCAGGGGCGGAATCCTCTTTTCCGCGGTTAAATCTTAGTCCCAACCTGGTCGAATCTCACAAAAATGTCAGAGCATTCGACAACCGTCTTCAGCTTTCTTTTTTCGATCTGAGTCCTCTTTCTTTCAAGCCAGGAATCGTGCCGGGAAAGAGTCTCTTCGGAGTCCGTAACATCTGACACAGCATGTAGAAAAAAGTCATCCCGCAATCTCTTTGATCTGCTCTAAAAATCGTTGGGCCGCATTGTCCCAAGTGTACGGATTTGCGTCAGGCGAGATCCGACTGCCTTCTTGAAGCTGGTTCAATCTATCTGGCTCCCTCATGAAAACCAGGCAAGCATCGCACAGCTCATCGATACTCTCATAAACATGGCCGTTCTTTCCTGGATCGATGTGGGCCTTCACAAATCCAGCCTCCAAAGCAAGGATGGGAAGTCCGAATGCCCTTGCTTCCTGGATAGCCATTCCGTAAGTTTCCATATTCGAGGATGAAATGAAGACCGATGAACTCTCATATGCTCTTTTTAATCGGGCCGACGACAGCGGGCCGCTGAACGTCACGGAATTCTTGAATAGAGGGTTCCTCTCGACGATAGAAAGACAGCACTGGCTGTATTCGGGATCGATGTCGAAACCCCCCACGATCCGGAGCTGAAAGCTATCCTCTTCGGTCACTCGTTTTCCCAGAACCTCAAGAAACTCCAAAACGCCCTTCCTTGGGATGAGGTTAGCAACCAAAATCGCCACAAAACCCTTGACCGTTTTTCTATTCCGAGAAGGGAAAAGGGAAAGCGCCGGGGGTACCACGATGACCGGCTTTTCTGAGAGTCCCCTTTTGTGCAGGACCTCCCGTGTGAACGGGCTCGTAACCAAAAGGCCCGAAACTTTATCGAAAACGTCTTGCTCCCTTGCCATCTCAATCTCATAGGCCTCGCCCTTCAAATCCGGCTCCAGGCTTTTAAGATGATGAACGATAAGATAGATATCTTCGTTACTCCTCCGAATCTTGAACACATCATCGATAAACCCGACGCACAGCGTATCCACCCAATAGATGTATTTTTCCAGGGATTGAAAACGCTTGCGCGCTTCCGCAAACGGAAGTGAGGTTACTTCAAACCCAACCCTTTTCAAAGCCTCTACAAGCAATCGGTTGTAGATGTTCCCACCGGAAGGAAGTGTGAAATTATCGGGGATAACGAAGATATTTTTCGCTCGATGGTTCAAAGCAGACTCTATCCAGCTATCCCAAACTCTCACCTTCATAACTCGCCCACGCCACATGGGATTCATGGAGAGTCACTTTGATAGATCCGCTGAATCGGTCCAAAACACGCCGTCGGACTTCATCGTGGATGTATTTGGCCAAAACCTCTGTTGTAGTCAATTCGTCGCGGAATTCTTCCAATTCATCCAGGTTTTTGAAATTGAGCTTTGCCGTCACTTCTTTGACTACCTGAGAGGCCAAGCCTATGTCCAGGACGATCCGATTTTCATCCAAATCAGGAGACCTGAATTCCACGTCGGCCGTGTATGTGGCTCCATGAAGATCCTGTGCAGGTCCGAAAATTTCCCCTTTCAAAGAGTGGGCGATCATCATGTGCTCGCGAACGGATACACTGTACATGTTCTCCCTCCTCAATCAATTGTTAAATTCAACACCCATACATGAGCCGTGCTGATCGATCACAATATATCCAAATCCTCGCTGGCAGTGTTCTGTACTTCTCAATAAACTACGAGATAGCTCAAGCCCTCTGTTGGCGGTGTTTTGAGATCATCGAACACTCGAACGAGATCATCGAACGGATAGGAATGAGTGATATGAGTATCAAAAACATCTCTTGCAAGAAACTCAAAAACAAGAGATTTCCGTTTGTTGAAATCCCATTTGGAACGGAATTGGGGAGGGATCGAGGACACCTGAGAGCTCAAGATCTTTTTCCTCATGGAATGAAAGCTGCCGCCCAGATTCAGGCTAACTTTTTTTTTGCCGTACCAGCTGAGTTCGACCACGCGGCCCTCGAATCCCACACTATCAATAGCGGACTGAAGCCCATTGGGATCTCCGCTGGCATGGAAAGCCACATCGAAGGCGTTCGATTTATTATCGGGGCTCTGGACATCGAACTCCATTTTCTCGGCCAAGCTCAATTTGAGGGGGTTGTTATCGGTTATTGTGACCTCCACTCCTGGGAAAAAACTGAGCAGCCTTGCCACCAAAGACCCGACTATCCCGAATCCTACGACGAGAGCCCGCTCCCCTATCGTTAATCCGGAATCCCAAACAGCATTGACGGCGGTTTCCATATTGCTCGCCAAAGTCGCCCTTTTCGAAGGGATATCGTCCGGCACCGGAAACGCATCCTCTTCTCTCACCACACAGCGGTTCTGATGGGGATGAAGAATGTGGACGGTTTGTCCTATTCTCTCGAAAGAGCCGTCGATGATCCGGCCCACCAGAGAATACCCATATTTCAGCGGAAAGGCAAAATCCCCTCCCATATAAGCCGTCTTCATCTGCGAAAACAAATCATTGGGCACGTCTCCCAAGAACACGAGGCGTTCCGTTCCCGGGCTTATCGCAGAGTATGATGTATCGATACAGCACCAACCCTTACGCAGATCGGGGAGTTCATCTTCACGAAAGACCGCTTTTCCGGCCTCCTCGAACCATAAAGATTTTGCATGGTTCATTCGGTTCACCTAACCAATCGGCGCGATCGCCCCGATAAATAGAACACCTTCATCTTGCAGCACATACCGCCAGGTCTTGAAACTGTACGCATCGGCGATTGTCTCGACTGGCGGAAGGAGGAACGAATCTACGCCTTCCCCGATCATCATCGGAGAGATATACAACTGTATGACATCGACATTGTTTTCCTTGAGAAACAGCGAGCTCGTGATAGATCCTCCTTCGATAAAAACGGAATAAACGCCGCGTCGGTACAGTTCTTCAAGAATATCCGTTGTAGGGATCAAACCATCCTTATAAGTCATCTCGATGTATTCGACATCGGGGAGATCAATTTTTTGGCTCTTGCCTATTACGATCACAGGGTCCGGGCTCGCATCCAATAATCCATCCGAGGGACTGATTTCAGAGCCGATTAGAATGCGCAACGGATTTCGTCCCTGGACGCGCCGCACTGTAAGTTGAGGATGATCTCGTTGGAATGTCCTCCCCCCGATGAGGACACCGTCACAGAGGGCGCGCATGCGATGGACGTGCGTCAGGTTATCTGGACTGCTGATCCACTTGGAATCGCCAGAGAGCGTGGCGATACGGCTGTCCAAAGACTGTGCAAGATGGCTTACTGCAAACGCTTTTTTTTGGCGCCGTGCATAGAGGGGGGCAAAGCAGTAAGGGACATATATTTTTATCAAGCGGTTTATCTGTTCGGTGAGGTCGTCAGTCTCACCCTCTGTGACTTCAATCAAATCTTTCAGTACGAATATGGCATCGGCGTTTTTGGAATTTATATCGGCTTTTTCTTCGTCGATGACAACAATGGCAGTAATGGAGTCTTTTTCTGGCGCGAGGATTGAATTTATACAAACGGCTGTGTTGGCTCCGAACCTCAGACTGGAGAAAACAATCGGTTCAGTGAAATCTTTAATCGCTGCACGAAGGCGCAAAAGAGAATGCCAACAGCTCTCTGCGTATCCGTTAAGAGAATCCACTACTTGTTCCCTCCCAAAGGGCTTTCCCATATTACTGAAACGACAATAATAATGCAAATATATCTTGGATATGCCTTGGAGTATGAATTGGCATCCGAAAGCAAATTCAGAATGTATTAAACATCCTCATGTCGAGAACCCAGCCCAAAAATTATCATCGTCAACATCTGATTACATCCTTACCAGGATAGTCTGACTTATCAGTGAAGCACCTCAGGAGTATCGGGTCTTTGAGGCTCTTTTGAGTTCCTTGGCCTGCTTCGTGAATCGTTCTGAGAGCTTTTTTGGTTGTTCTCTGTCTATTGGAGGGCCGAGTTTATCTGAAACTTGATGGTTTGGAGATCTCGGGGAATTTGTGTCGCTTGTTGAGTCATTGACCTCGTCGGTTTCGGTGTGATAACTTCATTCTAGGATGTCTTTAGTTGGAAATTGGGAAAAATTATGAGAGATTTGCAGCAAGCCCAAAAACGAAATTCTTATTTTTTCAGCAGCTGCTGTATTGCCAGCTATGCTGAAATCGTTAAAGCAACTGTTCAAAAGCTCCAGGAACAGGGATTAAGGCCGTTTCTATTCCCGGCCATGGGGAGTCATGGTTCTTCTTCCGAAGGCCAGAAAAAAGTTTTAGAGCATTACGGCGTAACCGAAAAGGATATGGGGGTTCCGATTCAGTCATCCCTTGAAGTTGTACAAATCGGAGAGACAGAAGATAAAGTTCCTGTGTATGTTGATGAGCTTGCCAGCAGGGCCGATCACATTGTTCTTATCAACCGGGTTAAGCCGCATACGGAATTTGAAGCGGAGCACGCGAAGATTCCATTAATCCTTGACAATGACCACGATGCTATCCATGCAGCCATCGGCAATACCGGGCTCATTCCTGCTGAGCAGTTAAAAATTATTCGCATTAAAAACACTGCGAACCTGGGTGTAGTAGACGTATCTGATGCCTATAGAAGTGAATTGTCCAAAAGACCTGACTTGGAACTGATTGATGGATCAAGGCCTCTGGCATTTGATGTGAACTGGAATTTAACACCATTTCAAAACAGCAAGGAGTAAAGTTTGAAAAACGATTTACGTATAGAAAACCACCCGATTCTTGATTTTAAGAGAGGGAAAAAAATTACTTTCCAGTTCGAAGGAAAGCAGGTTGAAGGATATGAAAATGAAAGCATTGCCGCAGCCCTTTTTGCAAGCGGAGTTAAAGTTTTCAGCCACAGCAAGCGCTTTAACAATCCAACAGGATGGTTCTGCGGTATCGGAAAATGCTGCTCCTGCCTGATGCGTGTCGACGGAATTCCAAATGTCAGGACCTGTGTTGTTCCGGTGAGAGAAGGAATGCAGGTGGAGAGGCAGGGACAGAGAGCAACGCTTCCATCTCATGCCGAGATAGATGTGGAAAGGGAAGAAATAGATGTCCAGGTACTCATCATTGGCGGCGGACCTGCCGGCCTGGGAGCGGGCATAACTGCCGGGCAGCTTGGGTTAAGCACGGTAATCATTGACGAGAATCACAACTACGGGGGCCAGCTTATCAAGCAGACCCATAAGTTCTTTGGTTCAAAAGAGGAATACGCGGGCTTAAGAGGGTTTGAGATATCTGATATCATGTACGGGGAGTTCATGGAAGCAGGCGGTGTGTATCTTAATGAGACCAGCGCCGTTGGCTATTACGGAAAGAAGAATAATAAGCATATATATATCGCATACCAAAGAAGAGAAGACGGTTATACACTTCTTGAAATTTCGGCAAAATATATTGTGGTCACAACCGGGGCCTTTGAAAATTATCTGTCGTTTCCCGGGAACTATCTGCCGGGCGTTTACGGCGCGGGTGGTGTGCAGACACTAATGAATGTTTACGGCATAAGGCCAGGAAAAAAGGCATTGATTGTAGGCGCGGGGAATATCGGGCTCATAGTGGGATACCAGCTGCTGCAGGCGGGAGTTGAAGTAAAAGCTTTAATTGATGCTTTGCCTAAAATCGGCGGCTACCTTGTTCACGCGTCCAAGCTCAAGCGCCTTGGGGTTCCTATTTATACAAGCCACACCATTAAAAACGCCCGGGGAAAGGAATCAGTGGAAGGAGCCACTATTGTAGAACTTGATAAAAATATGAATCCAGTCAAGGGAACGGAAAAGGATTTTGAAGTGGACCTTATTTTAATAGCAGTCGGCCTTTCGGCATCCAATAAAATTCTTTCGCAGATAGGATGTAAAAACACATACGTGAAAGAAATGGGAGCGTGGCTTCCCATACACAATGAATATATGGAAACAACCATTGAGGGAATTTACCTTGCGGGAGACGCTGGAGGCATAGCAGAAGCAAGTACGGCAATGCTCGAAGGAAAACTTGCCGGTGCAGCTATTGCCGAAAAGGAAGGCTGTGACAGGGATAAAATAGAGACCGTTAAAAAAACCGTTTTTGGCGAGCTGTCCCAAATCAGGGAAAGTGAATTTTTAAGGACCATTGAAAAAGGTAAAAAGAGATGTCACCGGAAATGGGAAGAGGTAAAGCAGGCATGAAAAAAGAACCAAGAGAAATAGGATACCTGCCATTTGAGGTTATTAAGAAAAAAATAACGCTCCCTTCAAAAGAAAGAATGGAAAAAGGAGGGGTTGCTATTATTGAATGCGTGGAGGGTATTCCATGCGACCCGTGCGTGGAAAGCTGCAATTCCGAGGCGATCATAAAGGAAGGCCTTACCAGTCTGCCGCGTGTGGATTATGAAAAGTGCACAGGATGCGCGCTGTGCGTTGATTCCTGCCCGGGACTTGCTATTTTTATTGTTGACTGCAGCAGGGAGGATAAGGCGCTAGTGTATATTCCCTATGAAATGCTGCCTGCCCCTCAAAAAGGGGATAGAGGAGATGTGCTTGACCGCGCAGGAAAAAAAATCGGATCCGCGGAAGTCACGAAAGTCCGAAAAGGCAAACGCGGAACAACCGTTCTTGGCATACTTGTGGAAAAAGATCTTGCCATGGATGCTCGGGCAATAAAAATACCGGAGAGTTCAAATGGATAATGAAAAAGAAACCATAGTATGCTTCTGTGAAGATGTTACGGAAGATGAAATCATAAACGCGATTAAACAGGGCATGACAAAACCGGTGGATATTAAAAATTTTCTCCGCGCCGGTATGGGGCCATGCCAGGGCCGGGGATGCGCGTCGCAGGTTATGAGGCTGATCAGGCAGGTAACTGGGCAGTCCCCGGAACAGATTAAGCCCCTTTCCGACAGACCCCCTATTAAACCTGTACCCATAGGAGTGCTTGATGAAATAAAAAGACAGGGGGGACAGAAAAGATGAAAAAGAGCGCTGAAGTTGTCATTATAGGAGGGGGGATAAACGGCTGCTCCATTGCTTATAACCTTGCGAAGGCAAAAGTAAAGGGCGTGGTTCTTGAGAAAAATTATATTGCAAGCGGGGCAAGCGGCCGCTGCGGCGCGATGATCTGGGCGCAGTGGTATGAAGGATCCAGCGAAGTATTGGCAAAAGTCGGCAACATGACTCTTAACCGGTACGCGAATCTGGTAGAAGAGCTGGATGCGGATATTGAATATACCCTTGAAAGTTCAATAATGTTTGTTGAAGAAGGAGAAGAGGAAGAGTTTGAAGAAGATATGCTGGAGCTGGAAAAATATTTTAATGTTCGCCCGGAATTCCTTAAGCCTGAAGAGATTAAAAAAATAGCGCCGTACATCGGAGTTGATAACCTTGAAACTGTTGGCGGGTATCTGCAGACCGGGCATATATCAAATGCTTCTGCAAACCCGTTCCTTACTATTCACGCGCTTGTAAATAATGCGAGAAGGCTGGGTGCTGAATTTTATACAAATACCGAAGTAAAAGGAATCATCGTTAAGAATGGAAAAGTTGAAGGTGTTCGAACCAGTCAGGGAGATATAAAAACCAATATTGTTGTGAATGCTTCAGGAGCCTGGTCCGCGGATGTTGCCCGCATGGCGGGGATAAAAATTCCCACAAAGCCTTTTGGTGAAGAGGCGGTGGTAACAGAACCGCTTATGCCTATCCCGTATTTTCCCCTGGCCCTGGAAAATTACGGCAGACAGACAAAAAGCGGCCAGATACTTATCGGAGAAGAGCCCCTGCCTGAACAGGAACCCGGCTACAGCACGGAAATAACTCTCGATTTTCTTCCGCGCATCAGCGAAATGCTTTTAGACCTGTTTCCAACATTCGGTCATATAAACATTTTGAGACAGTGGGCGGGAGTAGAAGATGTAACGCCTGACCAGCTTCCTATTCTCGGGAGAGTAGATGAGGTGGAAGGCCTTATCCTTGCCTGCGGCAGCCAGAGTTTTGGGTTCTGCCTTTCTCAGGCAGTCGGCGAGATCGTTGCTGACATCATTATGAAAAAAGATAAACATAAGGATATCGCGGAAGCATTAAGTTTAAGCCGCTTTGAGAAAAAATATCGGGAATTTTCCGGGCGCTGGTACAACGACTAGAAGAGATACTGCTTTATAGTATACTAACTGTATAAAAAATATAACAAAGGAGAATAAGCATGGGAAAACAAAAAATAATACGTATGAACAGTGATGGGCCTGAAGGAACAGGCCTTGAATTCTGGGGGCACCTGGAGTCTGAAAAAGTACTGGAAGGAGAACCTGTTGAAAAAGGATATAACTATTTCACTAATGCCACAGGCCAGCTTACACATATATAAGAAATTCGTTTTTGGCATTGGCACGAATCCCTCACAGTTTTCCGTAATTCTCACCCGCTGACATCTTGAAATGAGAGTATCGCACAAGAAAATACCAGGTCAAGGACTTAAAAAGAGAAAAAAACCACCGGCAACTATCAAACATTAGCTTTAAGGTAAACTTCACCCCTCAAATCGACAAAAAGCAGCGAAGAAGCTCCTTAGAAGTA
>Ga0209636_10006716_pt1 | contig 11751 bp, 7 predicted proteins | sample DeeMarSWOR152_54_FD_187464 | JGI IMG/M metagenome (GOLD analysis project Ga0209636, IMG submission 187464) | Marine sediment microbial communities from White Oak River estuary, North Carolina - WOR-1-52-54 (SPAdes) (version 2) | ecosystem: Environmental > Aquatic > Marine > Intertidal zone >... | reverse complement strand
GGGGATCTTTTTTGCGCATCATGGTTATAGAGCCATCTCCATCCAGATCTTCTGGTCCGTCCTCATCTGCCTTTCCATCCCTGTCGTCATCATGGGGGATCAGTCCTGTGCGTGGAGAATTGGGATCGGAAACCCGGTTGATGTAGTGATCCCGGCTGTCGGGATTCATGGTAGGAATCACATAGAAAGCCTTCTCATCCAGTAGCCGGGTAGCGAATTCAGTCTTGCCGTAATTTTCGAGAAGATACCATAGGGCATATAAAGCCACTTCGGTTCCCTGTATCTCGTTTCCATGGATGTTTCCATCTATGTAATAGCCCGGTTTGTGTTCGGCTGGGCCTGTCTCAGGATTGTTGAGGATCACTCCCCATATATCTCTGTCCTGGTAGGTTTTTCCCAAGGATTTGATGCTCACAAACTGGGGGTAGGCTTTTTCAAAAGCCTTCAGCGTTTGGGTGAGTTCTTCCTGGTCATAGAAATGGTCAAAGCAAAGTTTGACCTTTTCTGCAGCGAATACATCTGGAATCAAAAAGGATAAAAGAAGGACAATTCCAGTGAATACTGATAAGATATATTGCTTTCTCATTGTCTCCTCCAAATTATTGAAGAACGATACTCGTTGTTAATGTGCCCAATCTCGGTGATTTGGCTGTTAAGGCGGCTTTCGATCCTCTTTTCCCTTTAATGGTCCATTCGACCTTTTTGACATCTCCGCTGCCGTCGATAAAAGGGATGGTTACGATTTTGCGGCCAGAGAAGATCATTTGGTTGTCCGAGGGTTCAAGCTCGACTCTGATAGGCCATGCGGTTCGAGCTCTTCGTCCTTGAGCCGTAGAGGTGGGAAACCATCCTTCGTTTGTCAGATATACGGTGACACGAAACAGATTTTCTCCAACAGCTTCCACTTGGGTGGACTTGATTTTCAGTTCAGGAAGTTTTTCCATCAGTTCCAGATAAAAATCTGTATGAAAAGAGAGTGTATTCTTCATCCTGTCTGGAGGTGGTGTGGTTTTCAGGAAGGGAGCGAAACCGCCGATCTCGACTTTTCCTAGTGAAGGATGTTGGTAAGGCGTCCACTCCACAAATCCCTTGCCTTCCAGGGTGGAATCGGCCCATTGGAGAATATAGGCTTCAGGATGTTCTCCCTCTTTTGTTGCGGCTTTTTTGGGCATTTTTTCCACCATTTCCGCCATCTTTTCAGGAGTTATACGCCCTGATTCAACCATTTTTCTCACCATCTCTGGTTTAAAGTTCGGGGGAGCGCCCTGTTCTTTGAGGAATGCGGCTATCGTCTCGTCACTCAGATTCAGGAATTCATCTGAAGACATGGTTTTTAGCTTTTCAACGGTCAAAGCATCTTTTGCCGGCTCTTTCTTAGGCTCTGGAACTTTCCACAGATCAACGGAAAAGACCGGAACTCCGTATTGAAAATAGCCATAGGCGACAAAGGAGCCTTTGCTGATCCCTTCTGCTCTTGCTTCAGGATAGTCGAGAGCAGCTTTTTTAAGGGCGTCTTTATAGTCTTTCTGAACCGCTTCAATATAGGGAAGGTCCTGTCTATCGAGGTTCATGGCTGGTCCCAATCCCAGAAACATGGCCACCAAGCTTTCATCGATTTCAATGCCTCCGCCGATATTCAGACCTTTCAAGATTTCTATGAGTTCCTGCATGGTGTATTCTTTTTCAGGATCCAAACCGAGAAAAGAGGCAAATCGTTCCGGGACTTTAAATTTATCCCCGGCTGCGCGGGCCCTTCCTGTCTGCTGAAGGTTGAGAATGGTGTTTTCTGTTGAAAAATTCAGGATCATGGCAATGTTGTTTTGCGATGTGAGAAATTCTAAGAGGGCCATGGTTTCCTTGGCCGATACAGGCCACAATCCAGCTTCTTTGATTCCGTATTCAAAATCATGCGGAAAGTTACGGTTAAGCGAAATACCGCCTAATGGATCTTCGTTGTATTGTCCATCCCCATCATTATCGAGGCCTTCTGAGTAGATTTTATACAGGCCTGTCTCTCCTTTTTCTGGATCTGCCTCTTTCATCAACCTCGGTTCAGCAGGATCGGGAAGCCATTTTCCTTCTGGATCTTTGACCCTCATTTTGGTGATCATTCTGTCCTTGTTGAGGTCATCAGGTCCGTCCTCATCCGTTAATCCGTCTACATCATCATCCATGGGTCTATGGTTTGTTCGACGTTCCCAGCGGACTTCTGAAAAGTAATTTTGAGCAGTATCAGGATTCAGCAAGGGAGCAACATAGACTGTGCTTCTCTCCAGCAGTTGGGTTATCTTTTCTTCGCTGCCGTATTTGGTGAGAAGCTTTTGGATCAGCATCAAGGCGGCTTCGGTTCCAGACAGGTGGACACCTTCGAGGTTTGCGGAGACGAAAACAGCAGGACGTGCATTAGGATTGACTCCTTCCTTTTGTTTTGCTGCGATCCCAAGAACCAAGAGGTCTGTGTTTCCTTCGCTCTTGCCTATGTTTATGAGCTTGGTGAGCTGCGGATACTCTGCATTCCACGAGCGGAGCAAGGAATTGACTTCAGTCGGGCTGTGATAGGTATCGAAGTCTAGCTCTTCAGGCGCTGCAAAAAGGACAAGAACGCAGATCATCAAGAGAGTAGTTGGGATGAAAAAAAGACGCTTCATATAATCCTCCTTTTTATTGACTTATGTTCAATTCTATCATTTATGGTTTCTACGGATAAAAAGATAAAAGGTTACCAGGAAATCTTCAATCCGGCAATTCAGGGAGTTCAGAGATTCCATTGGCTTTGGCGTCTGTAAACACAATTTGTTTCAGGTCTTGACGCTGGCTTTGATCCAACATGTTCGGTAGATTCTCACCAAGTCTCTTCTTGACTTCTTCTGATGCTCTCTCAGCCAGGGATTTTTTTCCGAGCGATACCCAGGAATCATATGTATCTCGGTCAATAAGTTTTGGATAGGTATGTTCTTGTCTGTACCATTTCCGGGTGTGATCAAGAGTCAGGAACTCGGTTTGTTGAGAAAATCCTTCGAAGAGGTCTTTTGCGAGGGGAGATTCACGTTGGGAAACTCCTTGGATGAGCCGGTAGGCCATTCCACAGATTTCGTTATCCATGACCAGCTTCTCAAGGCTCTGGCAGCTTTCAAAATTCAACATGCCCGGGCCAGAGACAACATTTATACCTGAAAGAGCCGCCAGAACCGCCCCGATTCCTGTCTCGAGACCTGCCTGGCCGTCGATGATCTTCGCATCGCTCAGGCCCATGTATGCATGGGTAGGGAGATTGAGATGTTTGGCTATTTGAGCATAGGCCGAATCAATCATCATCGTTTCGATTGCCCCCATGGGTGTGGTGCCTTTCCGCATATCAAAGCTTGAGGGCGAGCCTCCGAAAATGACAGGGGCTCCTTTGTTTGCCAGTTGACAGATGACCAGTCCGCAAAGATTTTCGGCAACATGCTGGACCAGAGTCCCCCCAAGAGTTACAGGAGAGGTAGCTCCGGTCAGACCCATGGAAATGAGTTCCGATGGAATCCCAGCCCGGGCACAATCGATGAGACTCTGAGTCGTGAGATTGCTCCATTTGAGGGGAGGGGAGGGACAGGCATCAAAGATCGCAAGAGGCTTTTCGGAAAGAGCCTGCTGACTGCCTCTTATGGCAACCAACATATCGTACATAGGTTGAAATCCTTTGACCCGGAAGGTTCCTGTAATAACGGGTTTGGAAGAATACAGAAGTCCGATGTAAAGACGATAGCTGTCGGATAGGATTTCAGGCACATCTCCGCTGACCAGACCGGTACTCTGGAAGTGAATATTTTCTAAACAATCTGTCAATCGGACGAATTCCACGAGATCCTTAGTGACAGGTTTTCTCTGTTTCTGGGTTTTGTGGTCAAGAATTGCCACGGCAGCTGAGCCAGGATCAAAGTGAACTTCGTCGTTCCCCACAATGAACTCTTCCTCGCCTGTTCTGTCAAAGAGACTAATGACAGAGGGTGTGGAAGAAAGGCTGTGTTCGACAAGATCTGGGGAGACGAATACCCGTTGAGTTTTTTCATCGATTTTCATCCCGGCATCGGAGAAGAGATCCAGGGCCTCCTTGTTTTCGATAAAAATCCCGGTTTTTTCTAGAACAATCAAAGCTTCCTGGAGTATTTTCTCGATGAATTCTTCACTCAGAAGATCTAACTTGGGTCTTTTTGTTGGAATCATGTCTTTCCTCGACAAAAAAAGTTGAATTTAAACAGAAGAAAACTATAAAGCATTATAAAACAAAATACTAGCCCTATTCGGATTCGGTTTTTAATATAATCAAACGAATCGATGAGCAGAGAGAAAGAACCACACCATTTCGGAAAACAAAAAAGCGGTGTCAACAGAAGTTGCATGAACTATAGGGTAGAGCTGAACTCTAATGCCTCTACAAATCTTTGCTGGAACGAAGGTCTTGAGGCTAAAGAAACAAAACGAATCTTTCTCACCAGATTTTCGATGATCTTCCTGGATTCCGCAGAAACGAGCATATTTTTTGCTCCAGCCAGTGAAGCATTGCCGATGAACAGGATTTTGTCTTGGTCTATTCGAGGAAGGAGTCCGATTTTCATGCTGTTTTTGATGTTGAGATAATTCCCGAATGCACCAGCAATGTAAATGCCATCCAACCGGTCTTTTGTGAGATGATGCTCATCCAGCATCATCTTGATACCTGTCTTTATGGCCGCACAGGCCAGCTGCATCTCCCTGATATCGTTTTGAGAAATAAAAATCTTGTTCCTTATTAAAATTTTTTTGAGTTTGCCATTGATTTTGCCGCTAGGAGCGACCTTCCCCAGTTCCAGAAAAATGGCAATAAGATCGATAAGACCGGTCCCGCATATCCCCTTGGCGGGCTTGTTTCCCAACGTGTATGTTTTGAGCTTGTCCTCGAATTTGGCTTTATAGATAGCGCCCGGCAGAGCGAGCATACCGCAGCTGATCTTCATTCCTTCGAAGGCAGGTCCAGCAGCTGTTGAGGTGGCGATAATCTCTTTTTCTGTTTTTAAGACAATTTCTCCATTTGTCCCTAGGTCAATGAACAGATAGATGCCCTTTTTTTGAGCCAGATCAGAAGCAACAAGACCAGCAGAAATGTCACCGCCCACAAAGCTCTTGATGTTTGGAGCAATATACACTTTTGCGTTGGAATTTATGCGCAATCCCAGTTCTCGGGAGGATAATTCAGGCAAACAGCTAAACACAGAATGATAAGGTGCAATAGCTAGGGTATCCGCAGGAAGTCCTAGGAAAAAGTGATTCATGGCTGTGTTTCCTGCCACAACACAGTCGTAAACGTGGATTGGATCGACTTGTGTTTTTTTCAATAACTCATCTATCATTGAATTGATGTCATCTCTGATTTGATCGCGCAATTTATCGAGCTTTTTCATGTCCTTGAAGGAATAACTGATCCTGGAAACCACATCTGCGCCACGTATGGATTGAGAATTCAGAGAAGTGGTAAAACCCATTGTCTCCCCTGTATTGAGATTGATGAGTTCGAGAGCGAGGGTCGTCGTTCCGATATCGATGGCGAGGCCATAATTTAAGGCCTGCGTGTTTTGGGATTCGATATCCAGCAAATCCTTGTCTTTATATGTCACCACAGTCACATTGTATTTGCTTTTTTCCAACACTCTTCCCATATTTCTCAGCAGCCCAGAAGGCGCTTGCAGTTTTTTCTTTTTCAGATGTCGCTCCAGGATTTCCATAAGGGATAAAGGTACTGAAATTTCAGGCTTTGGCAGTTGCAGATGAAATTTTTTGACCGCAGGATGGACTGGAACTGCGGATCGAAGTCCAGATGTCAAAATAACAGCTTCCTGAAGTATCGATTCTTCGGGTATGTTTATCCTTATATCCCCCTTTATTCTGTAGAGGCACGCTAATCGGTAATTAGGCGGATATTTTTTTTGTTCGATCAGGTATTTCTCGTTTTTGCTGGGGGGAGGTAAGGCGCCTTCGAGGATTTCCACAAAGCATTTTCCGCACACTCCTTTTCTGTCGCAGTAGACGCTGAGGTTGATGCCTGCTTTTTGAATAGTATCCACAAGCGTATCGCTTTTATTGGCTCGAAGTGTTTTTTTATGCGATTTGATGTTGACAGTATAAGGCATTATCTCGTTCTCAGCTTATTAAATTATTATTTTTAAAAGTATTTTACAACCTTTTTGACATCTCACACTGTCCGTGGAATAATTCTTTGCGATCAGGAAAAGGAGATCAAGATGGAAAAATCTTACACTGGATTGGAAGACCGGGTGGCTATCGTGACCGGGGCAGGCAGAGGCATTGGTCGTGCAATCGCTCAAAAGTTGGCCGAGGCAGGAGCCAGGATTGTTGTCGCCGATATCCACAGTCGAAATGCACAGAATACAGCTAAAGCGCTGGATAAAAAATTCGGATCATCCATGGCTTGCAGGGTGGATGTATCAGATGAACGATCCGTGGAATTTTTAATCGAGAAAACTGTAAAAGCTTTCGGGAAAGTGGATTTCCTGGTGAACAATGCCGGTATCATGTTTCGCACCAGGATTTCGGATATATCTGCTGAGGAGTGGGACCAGGTGATCAGAGTGAACCTGACCGGTCCATTTCTCTGTGTCAAAGCAGTTCTTCCAGAGATGAAGAAAAACAGATTTGGGCGAATCGTAAACATCTCGTCTTCTGCTGGAAGGAGTGTCAGTACTCTGGGTGGAGTCCATTACACAGCTTCCAAGGCTGGATTATTGGGAATGACTCGAGCCCTTGCCAAGGAGGTCGCCCCTTTCGGAATAACCGTGAACGCTGTTTGCCCTGGTTTGATCGATACGAGAATGGTAAAGAAAAGCACATCCAAGAAAGAACTCGAGGAATTCCTCGAATCATTTCCGATCAAAAGAACAGGGAAACCGGAGGAGGTGGGTGACCTTGTGGTTTTCTTATGCTCGGATAAGGCTTCCTACATTACTGGGGCGTCGCTGGATATCAATGGCGGAGATTTGATGATTTGACCTGAATTATTCATAAAAAATGCCGATGCTTTTTTATTCCAGTAAAATCAGATAGTTATCATGATTTTGCTGAAAATCTTGAAAAAGTTTTTTCAAGAAAGAATTTCCATATTTATCGGCATTTTTTACCCTTCGGGCGAGTCAATCTCACCGGGTAGGTTGGGTCGGTATCGGCTTCGTTGTAGCTCATTCGCGGTAGTCCACTACAGCTTCATGAGCCACTTCCTTGCCGCTACAGATTTGTTGGGCTGGGGTGGGTTGGCCGTGAATAATTCAGGCTAGCTTACTTGATAAAAATATATCAAGATTTTCATTTCTGTTTGTTATATAATAATTACACAAGATGCAAATCAGAAGAAAGTTCGGAAGCATCAAGTTTGTTGCAGCCTTTTTTTACTTGTTTGCTTTTTCGGCCTTCGAATCGCTGTTGTTTCCATCCAATATGTCATTTGATTCACAGAATAAAACACAGGTCCAAAAAATGTTGAAAGAAATCCATGATGAAGTGGTGGAGATTGGCGTCCAGATCGAAGATAATTTTGTCAAAAGAGAATTCTGGATGGAATTGGATGGTAACGAGGGCAACAAAGAAGAACATGTTGTGGTGATGAGGCATGATGATGGTCATGATCTGAAAATGACAGTCCAAGTGACATATTACATGCCGGATAAAGGTTTCCATTGGGTTCGTTTTGCCCATGACACAAAGTCTGTCTTGTGCTGGATAAGAGATGACAGCTTTGAGATTTATCGGAGTGACTACAGCAGTGAAGAAATGGTCAAGCTCTTGCCAGAGATCCTCAAAGGCATCCGCAACAAGAAAGAAATACTCAAACTCATAAAAAAAGAAAATTAAGCCGAGAAATATCCCTCATATCCTTCTTGAATTTCTATCACAAAGGAGTCAACACGAATGAAAAAAGTGACATTTTCACTGTTGGTCCTCATCTGTCTCATCGTTTTCGTGGGGATGAGCAGTCTCATAAAGACACAAAATCTCCCTAATGAGAGAGAACCAAACGTCTTGACGGATGCCTGCACAGATATTGTTGTTGGTAAGAGCGCTTCCATTGATGGATCGGTGATCACTTCCCATACAGGCTGTTGTTCTGAATGCCGCGTTCATGTGGTGGCTTCTCAAAGCTTTCAAAAAGGGGAAAAGGCACCTGTGTATTATGGACTTCAGGATGTGAAAAAACCGCTGCACGAATACGGGAAAATCATCGGCACCATACCACAGGTGGAAAACACCTACAAATATTTCCACACAGGCTATCCGCATATGAATGAGCACCAATTGGCTATTGCAGAGAGTACATTGAGCCAGAGAGAGGAGCTGAAGGTTGATATCCATACCGGAAAACAGATCATGACGATAGAACAGGCCATGCTGTTTGCCCTTCAGAGATGCCGTACAGCGAGAGAAGCCATTCAATTGATCACATCGCTGGTTGAGAAATATGGATTTTTGCCTTCATGCGGCCCGGAATCCGAGGCATTATGTATTGCAGACCCGAATGAAGCCTGGATTTTGGAAGTTTTTTCTGTTGGTCCTGACTGGGAGCCAGAGAGCGGAAAACTCGGAGCGATATGGGCGGCACAGAGAGTTCCAGATGATCATGTGGCTATTGTGCCCAATTGGAGTGTGATAAAAGAGATCGATCTCACAAAACCAGATTCATTCATGGCTTCTTCCAACTACATGGAAGTCGCTGTTGAATATGGATGGTATGATCTTGAGAGTCAGAAGCCTTTTATCTGGCAAGAGGTCTATGCTCCATTGCCCAGAGAATGGGCTGTAAGCCGTTTTTGGCTGTTTTTCAATACTTTTGCCCCTCATCATGCAGATTGGCCCGATAAAACGCTCTCATCGCCGTTTAAAGGCTATGATGCCTACCATCAGTATCTTGAGCCTCTCTCTACATATCCATTTTCTGTAAAGCCGGAAAAAAAGGTATCTGTACAAGACGTCATTGCGTTTCAACGGTCTGTATTCCAAGGGACCATTTATGACATGACTGCTGATACGGATTGGATGATTCCAGATGGCCAGGGTGGAATGAAAAAAAGTCCGTTGGCTACACCTTTTCCAACCAGAGACATGAGAGAGCTGTTGGATATTACCTGGCGCCGCATGGTTTCAAGGGGAGGCTATGGGATGGTCGCTCAGTTGAGAGGGTGGCTTCCCTCGGCCATAGGAGGCATTTACTGGTTCTATCTGGATAACCAATGCGTCAGTACATATATTCCTATCTATGCCGGTGTTAAAGAGATTTCTCCCCTGTACAAGACCTATGATCCTGATCGGTTTGATGAAAATTCAGCTCGTTGGGCAATCGATTTTGTGGACAATCTTTTGTACCTGAGATGGCAGCACGCGATCAGAGATCTCAGGGCAATGAGAGATCCCCTTGAGGCTAGATTTTTTCAAAATATGGCAGCTATCGATGACAAAGCGTTCAAGCTTTATAAGGAAGATCCAAAATTGGCTGAAGATTTTCTCACTGAATACACAAAATCCAATATGGAAAAAATCGTAAAGATGTACAGAGATCTCAGAACTTTGCTGATCACGAGATACACCAATAATAAATTAGGATTGTGATCCATACATCCATTTATCAAGAAGGGAACTAAGTTTCACAGAACCGGATCCATCACACAAATATGGATGTCTATGACCATCTTATGCCCGAGGATCTGATGCAGTCTGCTGTGATCATAGCCAGATAGACGGTTGATTGACTTATTAGACCTATTGGGGTAAGTTGAAAATAATCATAAAAGAAAGAAAAAGATAGGAAGGAAAAATGGACAAACATGTCACTTTCGTGGCGGTGATCAACATCGCTTTTGGCTTCTTGGGAATATTTCTGGCCTTTTTCTTGTTTGTGGTTTTGGTAGGAGCAGGAATCATTTCTCAGGATCCAGAGGCAATGAAAATCACATCCATAGTGGGGATTGCCATCGCTTTTTTCTTACTGATGACGTCTATTCCTGAGGTCATCGGTGGATTCGGTCTCATGAAGCGTAAGCCCTGGGCAAGAATTCTGGTTCTGATTATTGCCTGCTTGGATTTACTCATAATTCCTATAGGAACACTCATTGGTATTTATGAACTTTGGGTTTTGCTCAATGAGGAGACGGTCAAAATCTTTGCTTCACCTACTCAAACTTAAAAAATCGTCAAGAGAGTCTATCCACCAAACAAGGAGAAAAATTCCAGAGCATGCTGGAACCAGGCCAGCCATTTAGCCGTCCATTTATAAGCTGCAACTTTGTTGGTTTTTACAGCACAACTGTTGTTCGTCCTGTTAACATCTGAAACGAGTTTGAACTCAGGATCCACTGCAGCTCCTGTAATTCGAGAGGGCGTTCTGTAAGAAAACTTTTTCCATCTATACTGGCCATCCCAACGTTCTAAAACCTCGGTGCCATCGTCAAAAATGACAAGTAAATCAACTGGAATTCTCACCTCGCCCAACCGTCGCACGATCACTTCAGAGTGATACAGATTTGATGGGGGAGAGGTCTTTTTGTTTTCCTGGTATTCGCCGTCGACCCATCCTTGAGGAGTTCGGTCTCTGGCGTTTGTGATTCGAGTGACTGCATAATCCAGCTTTCCTGATCCATAGATGAATTGGTCCAAGAACCAGCTCATATCTTGTCCTGCAAATTCAGAAACGACAGAATAGAAGTCTTTGGGTTGAGGATGTTTGAACCAATGTCTTAGAGAGTAGGCCTTTATCATCTCTGCGAACACATCTTTTCCCATAGACCTTTTAAGGGTCCTGAGCATCAGCTCTGCTTTGGCATATGAGTTGGCACCATAGCTGCTGCTGTTAAGGAAATTCCATGTGCAGTTTTGCATAATATCCATGTTATAGGTTTGGCGGTGGCGGGAAATCCCGCTGGATTCGACCGGAATAAAGACATCTCGAAAAACCAAAGGGATTCCGAAATAAGTCCGAGAATAAAGGGGGAGTCCGTAGGCGGCATAATAAACTTCGGAATCGAGGAAAGATGTGAAACCTTCATCCATCCAGGCATCTTCGAATTCGTTGGAAGCAACCAAACCATAAAAATAATTATGGCCAAATTCATGGATGGTCACACCTTCTGGCCGGGGAATCCCTTCCCGACTCAAAAAGTATGTCCCCCCAGTGAAGAGGGTAGGGTATTCCATTCCTCCTGAGCGACTGTTGTAGGCTGGATCCACGCAGGTGATGGTGCTGTAAGGGTAACCCCCATACCAAAGACTGCAGTAGATCAGGGCATTTTTAACAGCATTCATGTATCTATCTTTGAGATTATCGTGATAGGGCTGGAGAAGAAGAGTGATTTCTGTTTGTTTTCCAGGTGAAAATTCAAAATTCTCTTTATAAACAAGATAGTGAGGACTGGCTGTCCAGGCAAAGTCATGCACGCTGTGCTGGGTGAACCTGTGAGTCGAAGTACCATCCGCATTATCGGTTTTCTCGCACAGTTCACCTGTTGCTCCGACGATCAATGAGGAAGGAAGGGTGATTTTAACATCATAGGTACCGAAATCAGAGTAAAAATTTGTGGTTGCATGAAATTGGTGACAATTCCACTTCCCTTGTTCAAAAACCCCGATTTTTGGGAACCATTGGGCAATGAAGTAATAATCCTTGTGAACTCCGGTCCGGTGTATGGGCCTGGGAATTTTGGAAAAAAAATTGATTTCTATTTGGATTGTTTCTCCAGGCAA
>Ga0209636_10006715_pt1 | contig 11752 bp, 11 predicted proteins | sample DeeMarSWOR152_54_FD_187464 | JGI IMG/M metagenome (GOLD analysis project Ga0209636, IMG submission 187464) | Marine sediment microbial communities from White Oak River estuary, North Carolina - WOR-1-52-54 (SPAdes) (version 2) | ecosystem: Environmental > Aquatic > Marine > Intertidal zone >... | reverse complement strand
CCCAGCGAAGCCCTCACACAACTACGAAAATTACTGCAAAAACCAGAGCCGGTCAGGATTATTGAGGGAATCGACGTTGCCAGTATTGCCGGGGCCGAAGCAGTCGGCTCGCTGGTCAAGTTTATTGACGGCAAACCATTCAAAAGCGGCTATCGGCGATTCAAAATCAAGACGGTCAAAGGCATCGACGACTATGCAATGATTGCAGAAGTGTGCCGGCGCAGATACAAATATGCACTGAGGGGTGAAGAACTCTGGCCGGACCTTGTTTTAATCGACGGCGGGCTCGGCCATTTACACGCCGCGGAGGAAGCATTTCGGGAAATGGACGCACCGACAGTGAAAATCGCCTCAATCGCCAAGAGAAAAGAAGAGATTTTCCTGCAAGGAAGCCCTAAACCGTTGAAATTGCCCTCCCATTCGCCTGTCCGCAAGCTTCTGCAATACGTCCGGGACGAAGCCCACCGCTTCGCCCAGCACTACCACCACATCCTGCGAAGCAAAAAAATGATGGGCCAAAATCGTTAGCCGATTTTTGCCCACAATCCTGAGGCAATGCCGAGGTATCCGGATGGCATCTTGTTAAAACAAGCGGACACAGGCCCAATAGCATAAGTCAACCGCTGCTCTTACGGCACTGACAACGCTACGGCGCAGGCTCAAGGACAATTGTTACCAATACAGAATAGGTAACACTACTTTGGGCTAAGACGCTCTTGCTATCGACTTTATTTTATTGGCATCTACAACCAGCTCTACATGCCCACAGTCAAAGCACATTATGGTATTAACAGGAACCCCCGTCGTGAGCAGCGTTACTAACTTGGCATTCTTGGGACGAGAATAGATCTTTCCGGTGGACTGAAACTCCCCATCCTGGAGATTAGTGCCGCCACATCTCAAACATTTTCTTTCTTCACTCATAATAGAACCTTTCACCTGATATTTTTGATAAAAATCCTATACAGTTATACCGGTACTCCCCGCTCTTTCCTGTTGGAAGTTCATCTGAATCCAGCTTATTTCTATTTCGGTCTTTTTCGAATGTCGGGTTATCACGTCTGCCCCAAGCCGCCAAACAAGGTCAGAAAGGGCAAAATCGGAGCTGTAAAAAAGTGTTTTCGGACCAAACCGGGGTGTTTCGAAAGCTATAAAAAAGGCAGAAAGAAAAGAAATCTGCCGCCGATATACAACTATCGTCCTTTGTATCCGCTCTGGTTATGGAGCACTTCTATAAAGGCCAACATATTCTGGAGGGGGACATCGCCTTCGACTGCGTGAGACGGGGCAAAAACATATCCCCCGCCCCGGCCAGCTTTCAACAGTGCAACCGTTTCGTTCTTAACATCCTCAACTGAGCCGTACGGCAGTGTCCGCTGAGTGGAGAGGCCGCCGTGAAACGCGAGCCTGCCCTTGTATCTCTTCATAAGGTCAAAGACATCCATAACCTCCGGCTGAAAGGGATTGAAGCAATTTAGGCCGATTCCAATCAAATCATCAAAAAGCTCATCAACTTTGCCGCAGGAATGGATAATAACATATTTACCGGCCCCTCGAACCATGGCGTACATCCGCTTCAACTCAGGGTAAATGAACCGGCGCCAGAGGCGCGAACCCATCTGCAGGCCCGTCTGCTGGCCCCAGTCATCGCCGAAATAAACCGCATCTATATCATATTCCAAGGCCTGGATAACCTGGGCGATATTGTAGTTGGCTATCGTATGCAACAACTCACGCACAAAGTCCGGATGGTCCAAAAAATCCATCAGCAGGTTTTGCATCCCCCGAAGCGTCCAGGCCCGCTCATAAAGTGAAAACCCAATCTTAAAAACCCGCAAACAATCCCCATACCTGGACATCTTCTCAGGAATACCCTCAAAAAAACGTTTATCGAGTGGATTGGGAAATTCGTACCCCTTAAGGGTGGGCGCCGGCAAAAGAGGCCTTTCAACAATACCTATGTCCTTATCGACGCTGCGGTTCCACACGACACCAAAAACATCCCGGAACCGGTCATTACCAAGAGGCGTGAAAAAACCAATATCACTGCCAAGCTTGACAAAATGATTATCTAAAACCTTGTCCAAATCCTCCCGGCCAAAGTGGTTTCGCAACTTATCAGCGGCCTCCACAGTAAAGCCACAGTGCCACGGTACATAGGGGACCTGCTTGCCTTCAATCGCCAGCCTAACAACCTGCCTCTTTTCCATTGAAGAGAACCTAAAATTACATAAACCAGGAAGCTATTTGCAGGAGGAAGCGTCCCCTGATACCTCTGGCATACGATGTTGCCTTCATTGTTGCCTTTACCGCTTTGCCGATTTCGGCATTATCTGTTCGCGGAAGCAAAGTATTTGAAACATTCTCAGTTTCGTTGATCTCGTAATCGCAGCCCCTTATTACCACCACGGGAATGCCGGCACCGGTCTGCCCAAACAGGAGGGCTGAGGCGGCAGTCAGCTCATTAGCAACCAGGTCAATGCCTCCGAACTTAGGTTTTCCGAATAAGTCCTTATTGCCGAATTTTTTTGATATCGGCCCTATGCCCGAGGAGCCAACCGCGAAATCCATCGTACCAAACGGAATCATCTCAGTATCGGCCAGGATGACCGCCACCTGCCTGCCTAAGAGATCCTGAATTTGCTCTCTTATTTCTCTTGCCGCGGCGTCAGGGTCTTCGGGCAGAAGGCTTACTATATCGGCAGGGTGGTTCGAACCGTCAATACCTGCATCGCAGGTATGGATTCGGCCGTCTTTACTTCTTGTTATGCAGACGGCCTGCTCATGCTCACAAAGCTCCCTGGTACATTGAATATCCTGCGAAGCATTGACAATGTGCTGCTCAATAATGCCCTTTATCGGCAGAATCACCACAATCTCGTGGCCTTCGTCAAATATCATCTGGAGCCATTTGGCATCTTTACCTGTTCGCCTGGATATGGCCAGGGCCTTTTTGCCAGGCGTCACCTCGCTGAGCTTTCTCATTCGCCCGAAGGCCTTGGACACAATCTTGCTGGTAAGGACAATAATATCCTTCTCTTCCAAACCGCCGATTTCACCTCCGCTGCTCTTAACGATAATCTCAGCAAGATTGTCGCCTTCCCTGATTTCCGGTATCGTCTGAAGACCTAAAACTTCTATCTTTTTCATAACCTATCCTTCAACAACGGAAATTTCGTCAAGCGCTTTTTTCGATAAGGCGGTCAGGCGAACATCATCGCCGAAACGCTCAATTTCAACGTGATGCAAGTCTACAGTTTCGGTCAATTCCGCCATTGCCTCGGTTATTGCGACGCTTCCCTGCGGGCCGAGTATTTTCGGGGTGATATAAACTACAACTTGGTCGGCGAGCTGTTCCTTCAAAAATGAGGCTATTACCGCTGGTCCACCTTCCACAAGTAATTGAACAACATCACGTTTAGCCAATTCACAAATGAGAAAATGCAGATTAGAACGGCCCTCTGTATCAGGGTAAGCAAGCACTTCAGCCCCCTTTTGGGTCACCTTCTCCACAATTTGGGGATTTACCTGAAGCGTTTGTTGACTCGTTAGGATTAGCACAGGGGCTTCTTTAGTAGTTGCAAGCAGCTTGCAATCCAGAGGAATTCTAAGATGATTGTCCAGCACAATTCTCGCGGCTTTTTTTCCTTTGCCCGGTCTTGCCCCGTTAGAAGCAAGTCCCTGTGGAGCAGTGGCGGACTTTCGGCGCTCACTTCTAACGGGGCGAGCCGTCAATAATGGGTCATCGGCAATTACGGTATTTACGCCTACCAATATAGCCTGGACACGTCTGCGTAATTTGTGCACATCTTTTCTGCTTTCTTCTCCGGAAATCCATCGCCGCTCACCGCTTTTTTGGTCCCAGGCCACTTTACCATCTATACTTTGCGCCCATTTCAATATCACCCAGCACTTACCGGTGGCTGCAAATTTGAAAAAAGGAGCATTCAGCAAACGTGCTTGTGTTTCACAGACGCCGGTCTCTACCTCGATTCCTGCGCTGCGCAGCTTTTCAATGCCTTTACCGCTGGCGTGCTCTGACGGGTCAATCGCTGCCACGATAACCTTTGAAATACCTGCGGCAATTATAGCTTCCGTGCAAGGCCCGGTCTTTGCCTGATGACAGCACGGCTCAAGAGTAACATACATCGCGGCCCCCTGCGGATTGACACCCAGCTTTTTGCAGTCTTCCAGAGCGTTTATCTCGGCGTGTGGGCCGCCGAATTTCTTGTGCCAGCCCTTACCGACAATCTGATTTGCCTTTACTAAAACGGCCCCGACCGCCGGGTTCGGCTCAACTGAGCCGATGCCCCGCTGAGCCAGCCTTAACGCCACCTGCATATATTTTGAGTTCTTTTCAGCCATTTACAACGTCTCCTTACCAAGCATATCAAGAAATTGTTTTTCGTTTATCACCCTTACTCCAAGTTTCTGCGCCTTGTCGAGCTTGCTTCCCGGGTCTTTGCCGGCCAATACGAAATCAGTTTTCTTACTCACGCTGGAGGACGCCTTTCCGCCCGCCTGCCTGATGGCCTCCTCCGCCTGCTGGCGGCTTAAATTGGCCAAAGTACCCGTAACAACAATTGTTTTTCCAAGCAGCCTTTCCGACCGCTTCGCCTTTGGCTGCTTTGGTCTTACCCCTGCGGCCAATAACCCGTCGATAACCGCCCGATTCTGAGGCTTGCGAAAGTATTCATAGACGCTTTCGGCCATTGTCGGGCCGATCTGGTCTATCGCCTCAAGCGTTTCCACATCGGCTGACATAAGCGCTTTAAGCGAGCCGAAGTGCTCAGCAAGAATTTGTGCCGATTGCCCCCCAATGTGCCTGATACCCAAAGCAGCAATCAGCCGCCATAGTGATTGGTTTTTGCTCTTTTCTATTGCCTCAATCACGTTACAGGCACTTTTCTCCGCCATTCGTTCCAATTCGATAAGTTGAGATTTTTGCAGCTTATAAAGGTCCGCAAAATTCTTTACCAGGCCGGCCTCGATTAATTGTTCGACTATGGCGTCGCCCAAGTGCTCAATGTCCATTTGGCCCCTGCCGGCAAAATATTTCAAACGCTCCTTCAATTGGCCGAGACAATCCGGATTTAGGCATCGGATATAAACGCCGTCTTCGTCTTTGGCCACGGCGGAGCCGCAACTCGGACATTTGGCGGGTATTTCAAAAGGCACTTTAACATCTGCTTTCGCCTTCACTTCGATTACCTGAGGTATTATTTCGCCGGCCTTTTCAATAATAACTGTATCACCAACACCGACATTGAGCCGATTCAGCTCATCGAAGTTGTGCAGGCTCGCACGCTTAACGGTTGTTCCCGAAAGCTGTACAGGGCTTAAGTTGGCCACCGGGGTTAAAATTCCGCTTTTGCCCACCTGTACATCGATAGACTCGACGGTCGTCTCAGCACGTTCAGCGGGGAATTTGTAGGAAATGCACCATCGAGGGGCCCTGCCCGTGGCACCAAGGATGTCCCGCTGGTCGAAACGGTTAATCTTTATCACCATTCCATCGATCTGGTAGTTCAGCTTCGGCTGTTTTTCGCACCAGCTAAGGCAGATTTTAATCACCTCGTCTATGTTTTTGGCCCTTTTGATATTAGGATTGACGGGCAAGCCCAGCTTTTTAAATTTTTGCAGAGTCTGGTAATGATTTTCAGCCAACGGTCCGGAAAGCTCACCGGTCGCATAGGCAAAAAATGAGAGATTCCTTCCAGCGGTGATTTTTGCATCGAGCAGCTTCAAAGAACCCGCCGCGGCATTTCGCGGATTGGCAAACACCGGCTCGCCGGCTTCGGCGCGAAGCCTGTTCAATTCGATAAATGATGTGGTCGGCATATAGACCTCACCGCGAACTTCGAGCACGTCGGGAACTTTGCCATCGTCCAACAGCACAAGCGGGATGGCTTTTATCGTGCGGACATTGGCGGTAACATCGTCGCCAACTTCGCCGTCGCCGCGAGTAGCAGCCGTTACAAGCTCGCCCCTTTCATAACGAAGGCTTATCGCAAGACCGTCTATTTTTAATTCGACCACATAATCGTAATCTTCACTGCCAAGCTGCTTGCGTACCCTTTCATCGAAGGCCCTCAACTCCTCAGCGTTATAGGTGTTGTCCATACTAAGCATCGGCACAGAGTGCCTGACGGTCGTAAAACCTTCGAGCGGCCGTTCAGAAACCCGCTGTGTCGGGGAATCGGGGGTTATGAATTGAGGATTTGCCTGCTCTAATTCCTTTAGCTCCGCAAAGAGCTTGTCGTATTGCCGGTCACTGATTTTTGGCTCGTTGAGCACGTAATACAGGTAATCGTGCTTTCGTATTTCGCTGCGCAATCGCACAATCTGTTTTTTCACATCTTCAGCCATAACAGCTATTTTATACGCCTGCTCAACACTTTTTGCAAGCCCCGTTAGATGCAAAATGCTTCCGGGGGAAAACCATCTAATATGAGACAGCATCTAACGGGGCAGGACTTTGGTTATCATAACGTCAGGCAGAATGTCAAAATTTTCACAAGAAAGATGGACATCGGCAGTGGACCCGGTTATTATTAAAAAAATGAGCTTTGCATTTGCAGCTTGTGAAAATATGACTTTTTTATTTTTTTCAAAACCGATATGTCGAAGGGTGCATAACCAACGCTTTGGGAAAAGCAACAATGGATAAGAGTAAAGATTTGATAAACGCTGTTCTTGAACGGGCGAAGGAAACAGACGGCAGAAAGAAACTGTCCTGTGCTGAGGCTTTTGAACTGGCAAAAGAATTCAAGGCCGAAGTTGCTGAGATTGGGCGTATCTGCAATCAGAAGAATATAAGAATCTGTAAATGCCAGCTCGGCTGTTTTTCATAACTTGAGCGGAAGGACAGAAATATGAAGCGGTTGAGAACGAGATTTAAACTCTGGCTAAGCAGCGAGGAAGCCGAAGGCGTTTTCGGCGACGGCAAGTGGCGGCTGCTCAAAAGCATCGACACCGAAGGCTCATTAAGAGCGGCCAGCCAGTCACTTCATATAAGCTATCGAAAGGCATGGGGCGACCTGAAGAAAGCCGAGCTATGTCTAAATGTCCCTCTGGTCAAGAAACAGCGAGGAGGCATACAGGGCGGCCGAACCAAACTAACCGAGCAAGGCAAAAAATGGGTAAAAGCTTATACGAGATTTCGCGCTGACATCGAAAAGGCAGCAGAAAAATCCTATAAAAAACATATCAAGGAGCTTGCGGAGTGAGCAAAAGAGCAAAGATTATTTTAACTTTTCCGGCTTTGAGCCTGTTAGTGCTGGCCGGGTTTGTTGTTCGCAGCTCGTGGCTTAAAACTTACTCAGGTCACAAGTCACAACAGTTAATCATTTTTCACGCGGGCAGCCTTGCCGTTCCTTTCAAACAGATATGCGAAGAATTCAATACATATCATCCCGACGTGAAAATTATTCGCGAAGCCGCAGGCAGCCGGGCAGTGGCGCGCAAAATCTCGGACTTACACAGACCCTGTGATATCCTTGCCTCCGCCGACTACACAGTTATAGATACTTTGCTTATCCCAGAATATGCCGATTGGAACATTAAGTTTGCGGCCAATGAAATTGTTATCGCCGGACGCTCAGACTCGCGCGCCGCCAGCCAAATAAACAAAGACAATTGGTCTGAAATTTTGCTGCAAAAAGATGTTTCCTTCGGCAGGTCCGACCCAAATGCCGACCCGTGCGGATATCGGGCTGTGTTAACGATGAAGCTTGCGGAAAAATTCTATAACAGGCCCGGCCTCGCTGACAAGATGTTGGCAAAAGACCAAAGATATATCCGTCCCAAAGAAGTTGATTTATTAGCACTTCTGGAAACAGGCGAGCTTGATTACATTTTTATATACCGCAGCGTCGCCGAGCAGCACAAGCTCAAATACATATTGCTGCCCGACGAAATCAACCTCAAGAAAACAAAGTTTCACGATTTGTACAAGACCGCTTCAGTCTGTATAACGGGCAATACACCCGGAACCTTTATTACTAAATTCGGTGAGCCGATAGTATACGGCGTTACCATACCGAAGAATGCACCGAACCGTGAGCTTGCGACGGCGTTCCTGAGCTTTTTGCTCGATGCAGATAAGGGTGGAGCAATCCTTGAAAAGAACGGCCAAACCTCGGTGGTTCCGTCACCAACAGACACTTTCAGTAGTCTGCCGGAGTCTTTGAAAACCTTCGCGCTTCCACTGTAGCAGAATCTGATGCAAGATACGAAATACAAGATACGAAATTCGAGATATGAGCCGCTTTCGCTGGTGTTTGCCGCACTTGGCGGACTTGTTCTGCTGTTCATTGTGGCCCCGCTGGCAAGTATGTTTGTGAGCTGTTCGGTGCCGGAGCTTGCCGAGACGGCAAAAGACAATGCGGTCCAAAGCAGTATCTGGCTTACATTGTGGACCTCAATGGCGGCAACTATGCTTTTTGCTGTCGCCGCTATCCCTTTTTCGTACATACTGGCGCGAAAGGACTTTCCACTAAAAGGTCTTGTCACAGCCATTATCGACCTTCCAATTGTCATACCACACTCGGCTGCGGGAATAGCGCTGCTCGGTATCGTTTCAAAGAACGGCATTTTGGGAGAGGCTGCATCCAAAATGGGTTTTAGCTTTGTCGGCACGCCCGCAGGCATAATGGCTGCAATGGCGTTTGTCAGCATCCCTTATCTTATCAATTCCGCGAGAGATGGTTTTCTCGCTGTCCCCGTCCGCCTTGAGAAAGCCGCGCTCAATCTCGGGGCAAGTCCTTTGAGAGTATTCCTGACGGTATCGGCACCACTGGCCTGGCGGTCGATTCTGTCCGGCTCGATTTTGATGTGGGCACGGGGAATGAGCGAGTTCGGGGCGGTACTAATCATCGCTTATCATCCGATGATTACGCCGGTGCTGATATATGAACATTTCGGCGCTTTCGGCCTGAAACACGCCCGGCCGGCGGCAGTCCTTTTCATCGGGGTGTGCCTCGTGTTCCTTGCAGCATTGAGACTCCTGGCTGGAGGTAAAAATAATGCTCAGCGTTAGAGAAATCTGCAAGCATCTATCACCCTTCGCTATAAAGGACGTGTCGTTCGAGGTATCCGAAGACCAGTATTTTGTTCTCTTAGGGAGAACCGGCGTGGGCAAAAGTGTATTACTCGAAACCATAGCCGGTCTTATTCGTCCGGACGCCGGCCGGATATTTCTCGATGGAAAGGACATCACCAACGAAAAGATGCAGAAGCGAAAAATCGCTCTTGTCTTCCAGAACAGCACACTCTTTCCGCACATGACGGTTTACGATAATATTGCATACCCCCTGCGCTGTAGAAATGGAAAGACTAAAATCCGCCAGCGAGTCGACGAGCTTGCCGAGGATTTTGCTGTCAGCCATCTTCTTGCAGCAAAAACCCAAACACTCTCCGGCGGAGAGTCCCAGCGCGTCTCTCTGGCCAGGGCTGTAGCCAGCGAGCCGAGATGCCTGCTGCTGGACGAGCCTTTATCGTCTCTGGATACAAAATCCCGGTCTCAGATGCGCGCTCTTCTGCGTAAGATTCACGGACGTGGCCGGATGCAAATAGTACATGTCACGCACGATTACACGGAAGCTGTTTCCCTTGCCACACATGTCGCTGTTATGGAAGACGGAACCATCACACAAGCAGGAAGCGTAGAGCATATTTTTCAGCACCCAAAATCTGACTTTGTCGCACGGTTTGTCGGTATCAAAAACTTTTTCAAAGGCAGTCTTCAAGAACCATCCGACCAGGGAACAAACACAAGGTGCTTCACTTCCGGCAGCCTTCGATTTTCTGTGCTGACCGAAAGCTCCGGCGGCCCGGGTTTTGTCTGTGTTCGAAGCGAGGATGTCACGATTTCCAATACAGCCAATCCAACAAGCGCCCGCAACAACTTTGAGGGCACGATTGTAGATGTTGTGCCGGCCGGCGTTGGGGTCGAGGTCATAGTTGATATCGGTGTTGAAATTGCTGCTATGGTAACCTCTGAGTCGGTGAAGTCGCTCGAGCTCGGCTGTGGAAAGAAAGTATGGGTAAGTTTTAAGGCCTCGGCTGTTAAATATGTTGAAGAATAAAATGACAAAACTCGATGGAATGCTGATGATTGGGTCCGCCGGCTCGAATGTCGGCAAGACGGAATTGGCCTGCACACTCATTAAAAAATTCAGCAGAACCGCAAATATCACAGGAATAAAGGTCACTACGATAAAAGCCAAAGACGGACAATGTCCCCGCGGCGGCCTCGGCTGCGGTGTCTGCTCATCGCTCGATGGAGACTTCTCTATTACGGAAGAAACTGACAGCAAGTCAAAAAAAGACACGGCAAGGCTGCTCGCCGCCGGGGCAAAGCGGGTCTTCTGGCTGCGTGTCTTGAAAAAGAGCCTTAAAGAGGGATTAACAGCCCTGCTGGATATAATCGGGCCCGATGCAATTTCGATCTGCGAATCGAACTCGCTTCGTCAAGTGGTTAAGCCGGGCCTGTTTCTTATGGTCAAGGCCCGCAACTTAAAATCGTGGAAAAGCTCGGCTAACAATGTCAAAAAATATGCGGATAAAATTGTTGTCACCAACTCACACGGTCTCGATTTTGACCTTGACCGAATAAAGCTTACGGATAATAAATGGACGCTAACGGAAAAGGCAACAGCGATAATTATGGCAGGTGGCAGAAGCTGCCGAATGGGAATGGACAAGAGTATGCTGCAGATTAAAGGCCGGCCAATCATTGAGCATATTCGCGACCAGCTTCGCGGCACATTCAACCAGATACTTATAAGCACGAATGAAATGGAAAAGTATGCTTTCCTCGGCTGCGACTGCGTTCCAGACAAGATTCCAAACCAAGGCCCTCTGATGGGTATCGCTTCCGCTCTTGGGGCCTCAGCCAACGAACTCAACTTTGTTGTCGCCTGTGACATCCCGCACATAGACATAAGATTTGTCAGAAAAATGCTCATCGAAGCTCAGACAGCAGATATGGTCATTCCAACCGACGGCAACGGAAAATACGAGCCGCTCTTTGCAATATACAACAAAAGCGCTCTTAAATGTATAAACCAGGTTCTGTCATCCGGAAAACATAAGATAAGCGATGCGTTCACTCGCTGCAACGTCAAGTATATTAACCTAAAAGCAAAACAGTTTACCAACCTCAACACAATGGAAGAGTATGAAGAATTCCGAAAAAATTATGATGCTCAAGTTTGAAGATGCGTTTGAAATCGTGATGAGCTCGATTTCGGGCAGACCACTCGACACCGAACGTGTCGACATCGACCGGGTTTTGAATCGAATCCTGGCGGAAGACGTCGCCGCTGATAGAGACATTCCTCCATTCAACAAGTCGGCTATGGATGGTTTCGCCTGCCGCCGGGCCGACCTTGAAAATGAGCTGACAGTAATTGAGACAATCCCCGCGGGGAACGAGCCCCAAAAAGCGATTGGCAAAAACGAGTGTTCCAAGATTATGACCGGCGCTGTTGTGCCTGAAGGAGCCGACTGCGTTATTATGGTCGAGGACACCAAACCAACAGCAGACAATAAAATTCGGTTTACCCCGTTAGAGATTTTAGAGTTAAAGAAAAAACAAAAAGCAAAGAGCTCTCCAACGGGATTTATCGGCGAACATTCAACCGATAATATCTGCCTGAAAGGTGAGGACATAAAAGAAGGAGATGTAGTTCTCAGGGCGGGTGCAAAGATTTCAGCCCAGCACATCGCGGTGCTGGCAAGCCTCGGC
>Ga0209636_10006714_pt1 | contig 11753 bp, 10 predicted proteins | sample DeeMarSWOR152_54_FD_187464 | JGI IMG/M metagenome (GOLD analysis project Ga0209636, IMG submission 187464) | Marine sediment microbial communities from White Oak River estuary, North Carolina - WOR-1-52-54 (SPAdes) (version 2) | ecosystem: Environmental > Aquatic > Marine > Intertidal zone >... | reverse complement strand
CGTCATCACATATATCTTCTTCTCGTCCGTGTTGTATTTCTCAATCGCCTTCAATAACGCAAGGTCGTCAATAATTCGATATGGATTATACGCCGGCACTCTTGTGCCGAGCCGGATTATCTGCACGTGTTCAATCTCTCTCAGCCGCCGGAAAGTCTCCTCAAGCTGACCTGTTGACAGAGTCAAAGCGTCTCCGCCTGTCAGAAGAACATTTGTAACCTCAGGATGCTTGCTTACATACTTGTAGGCCGCATCCCAATCCTGTAAATACTCTTTTGCTGACCTGTCAAAGACTCGTTTACGAAAGCAGTATCGGCATATCCCGGCACATTGATTGGTCACCAGAAACAAAGCAACCGAGTGATACTTATGCTCAAGCCCCGGTATAACCGTATATCTTTTTTCATCTGAAGGGTCGCGCTGGCCCCACTGCTCAAGCTCACAAACATCCGGAATCACAATTCTGCGTATCGGGTCGTTCGGGTCATCCCAGTTAATAAGCGACAGATAGTAGTCGTTCACACGGAAAGCGAATTTCTCCGTAACCTTTTTCAGCTCAGCCCGTTCTTGCTCACTCAATTGCTCTAACTGTTCTATTTGTGTTATGTATTTGACCTTAATGGCTACTGCCCTTTCTAATTTTGAATTTTTACTTACCTTCTCCCCGTGTGGATTCAGTCTCCGAGTATCTTTTTTCGTATATGTGTTTTCGTTGAAACACCTGAGCAACAGTCACCAGTATTATTTTTATATCGACAAAGAAGCTCGTAGTTTCCACATATTTAACGTCCAGTTCGAGTTTTTCTTCACGCGTTAACTCTCCTCGTCCGGATATTTGTGCCAGCCCCGTCAATCCCGGCTTAACAAGCAACCGCTTTTTTTGCCTCTCGTTCCATTCCGCCATCTGCGAGACATACAGCGGCCGAGGCCCGATAATGCTCATATCGCCTTTTAATACGTTAAATAATTGCGGCAGTTCGTCAAGTGAATATTCTCGTAGAAACTTCCCAACTCTTGTCAGCCGGGCATCTTCGCTGGATTTCGGACTCGGCCCAAACGGCTCAGCATCGGCCCGCATCGTCCGGAATTTGTAAGAAACAAACGGGATGCCATTTTTGCTCGCTCGCTGCTGCTTGAAAATAGCCGGCCCTTTGCTGCTAACTCGTATCGCTATTGCAATAACCCCTAAAACCGGCAGCAGTAATACTACGGCGGGTAAGGATATACAAATATCCAGAATTCGTTTACAAAGTTCTTTCATAAAAGTTTAGCAAGATAAAATCACCATAGTTTGTAATCGTGACCCCTGAATGCCTTGTAGGAATCACGTGTTGGGAATGAAAAATAGCTGCCCTCACCTTCTGGATAAAATGGCTGTTCCACACCTTTTGCTATTTGCTTAATCGCCTCAATTAAAAGATTTGCCCCTTTGACTTTGGTTGTCTTTAACATATGGTCTAATGTGGTGTGTGGCGGAATCTCCACTTCGTCCTGCAATATAAGTTTTCCGGTGTCAATTTCCTCTTCGATGTAATGAATACTAATGCCGACACTTTTCTCACCACACGCCATCGACCAGTAGGTCGGATACAGCCCGCGATATTTCGGCAGCTTAGCTGTATGTATATTGATACATCCATATCTCGGCAGGTTTATCAGCTCTTTCTTGAATATCTGGGTGGGCGAAACAGAAATGACTAAGTCGATATTCAACTGCTGACAGTGTTGGATAAAAGCCGGTGAATTGATATTTTCAGAGCACAAATATGGCTTATTATGCGCCTCGCAGACACGCTTGACGGAGTAATATCGGCCGGTAACATTCAGTGGAGTAAAGGTGTCCAGGATTTTGGCCTTGGCCAGTCGCAGTCCCTGAGAGAGTATTGAGCCAAGCCCAAAAACTTTGTAAAACTTGCAGGCAGCTGTAAGCTTGCTCGGTAAAAGTGGATTCCTTGCGCAAACAACCTCTACTATATCTTCATCACAGTTTGTTAGAAGCAAATCTATGGACAAAGGCAGATAAAACTCATCTTCCTCAGTTATGACCAGTATCCGCATTTGAGTTATCCTACTCCTTTATCTGTAAAGTCGAAAGAGCTTCTTTGATGGATGTGAATTTAAACTCGGACAAAAGTCTTTTGAGCTTATCAGGATTGGAGCCCCGTCCTATTATCTGCTGAAGCCGGTAAGCAGCCGAGCCGATGGATTTAACTTTATGTTTCATCTGAATATCCGTCGGGTCCAATTCGTAGGGATGAAAGTAGAATACCCTTAATTGCCGGCTGGAAGATTTTCGTATTGCTGAAGCTATTATCCAGTATGGCATTATTCGCAGATAACCACCACCGGCAATCGGCAAATTCATCCCTAAAACTCTAACCGTTGCGGGCGGAAATTCCCACAAACCCTCTGAAAGCTTATGTGGATACCGTCGCGCATCTGGAATACCATACAGGCCGCGCTTTATGGGGAAGATACTCGAGTCATACTTAAAGCCGAACTTGCTTAGGACCTCTAGTGCCCATAATGAACGTTTAGTAATCGACCAGTATGGTGCTCTATACCCCAAAATCTGCTCACAGTCGGCTCTATGCAAGTGCTCCAGTGCAATTTTAAGGTCATCCTCGAATTCCTCTTGGCTCATATTATAAACTAATTTATGAGAATATCCGTGCGTAGCAACTTCATGTCCTCTGTTGAGTATTTCTTTGACAATATCTGGGTAATGTTCCGCCACAGTTGCTAAAACGAAAAACGTGGCCTTGTTGCCGGTTTTTGAAAGCAAATCTAAAGTTTTAAGCGTGTTATCCACAACGCTTGGCTCGGGCTTAGTGCCGTGTTTTACGTCCGTATCCTTAAAAAGGTCTAACGAAGAATGATACCAATCTTCCACGTCGATAGAAATGATGTTAGTTGCCTTTGGCATTTTGAATTAAGTCCTTCACATACACATTAGCATCCATCTTATCGCTATTATAGGTTACGTGAGTAACAAACTCAAAGCCCATCCTGCGATAGAACCCGTTGGCCTGCAACCTGTCACCTACCAGAACCTTTATTTTGTTAATCCCCCGTTTCTTAAATTCCTCAAAAGCGGCTTCTGTAAGGAGCCTGCCTATTCCTTGGCCACGCGCATCAGGTGACACAGCCACGGAAACAATCTCTGCCTCCGGCAAATCATACTGGGTCTTTTCTGAAGGATACAATAAATCCTGGTAAACACTTTTAACCGTTTTCCAACGAAGCAATTTGGGTAAAATCAAAAATCCTGTTATTAGTGAATACTTTTGTAGAAACCTTTTATAGAATTTTGACAGGCTGGTAACCCCTGTGATAAAACCTATAATGTTACCATTGTGGTCAGCGGCTACAAGAGCAAAACCGTATTTACACTCTATAAAAGTTTTATACAAATATTTCAAAAAATCTTTCCCCAGATAACTGGCAAAGCCATAATTAATTTCCTTTTTGTGCAGCAGCACAATAGGGTCAATATGGCGATAGGTTAATGGAGAAATATTAATTAGTTGATTATTCTTTTTGTCTGCCACACCCATATTTAAGTAATAGAATCGGTCTCCAGCGAGCTAATAAATTGGTGTTACCCCTTTGATATGCAGCTTTGCAAGTTGCGGGGCATGTGTGGTTCTTAGCAGCTTAAACTCAATTTGGCTTAAACCCCCATTCATACTTATACTTTCACCGATTCAATAACTCCGAGAGCTTTCTGAGCCAGTTTGTCTCTATCAAATTTTTCGACCGCAACTCGCCAGGCATTTTGTCCCATTTGTTCTACTTGCTGCCGATGCGAATTGAGATATAATATTTTTTCAACAAACTCATCGAGATTACACAAATCACAACCAAAACCTGATTCATTTTCTTCCAGAATCTTTCTTTGCCAGCCGGAATAATTCAAAAGCACCGGCTTGCCCGCACTGAGTCCGTCAAAGAACTTGTTCGCAGAATTATGCTCAGAAATAGGAAATTTTCCTATAATTACTAAAGCAACATCAGCTGCAGCAAAAAAATCGGTAACCTTCTCCTTCGGGACCGCCGGCAAAATTTCTACATTTGTCAAGCCAAGTTCCTTTACCCTGCCCTCCAGAGCCGACTTTTGACCACCCTCACCAATCAGCACAAACATAATATCGCTATGCTCTTTGAGTCTTTCGGCAGCATCAACAATAAAACCGAGGCTATTTACCTTACCCATTGCACCTGCATGCAGCAAAACAAGTTTATCACCCCATCCTCTTTCGCAGCGAATCGTAGAGCCATCCACATCCGGACTGAACATATCTATATCACAAGCGTTCGGAATCACAATAAGAGGTTTCTCTTCCTTAAGCCCTTCCAGCACTTTTTTTATACCATCAGCTTGGCCCGGTGATATCGTGACAATCGCAGAGCTTTTTTTGTAGATGGTTTTTTCCAGCCATAAAACTATCTTGATAAAAAAGCTGTTTTGTATGATCCCATACTCGATTGGAACCTCAGGCCATTGCTCTCGCACTTCAAAAACAAAAGGAATTCTCTTTAACCATTTCGCCACAAGGGCGGGTACTCCAACCGGTAGCGGCGTACTGGTTGCAAAAACTACATCGACGTTTTTAATAAATAATGCCACCACCGATGAAATAACCGAGAAAGCTAAAAACGACAAAATCCTCTTGGCTATCCCCATCTGCTGCCTATATGGAATACGAAGCGCAAGAACATCAAATCCCTCAATTGCAACTTTCTTTACTAATCGCCCACTGGAATTTTTCAAGTCGCCATATGTAAGCTGGGCTGTGGTAGTAAGCATAGTTACTTTGTGGCCTTTAGTTACCCACCGGCGGGCAAATTCATAGGAACGAGTGCCGGAAGAGCCCTTAGGGGTAGCAAAGTATTGATGGATATAAAGAATGTGCATTCGTGATACTAATAATTAGCTTGGTCAAGTATTTTGGAATATTCTACCTTAAGCTGTTGGGTAACCTTATGCCAGGTGAATTGTGATTTAATTAGCTCACGCGATTGTTGCCCCAATGCTTCGAGAAAATCTCTTTTTTCATAAATGGATTTGATTGCCTCGGCAATCGATTTCGGATTGCCTTCGCATACCCATCCACCGCCCTGATGAACCACATCGGCCGTATTGGTTCCAGGCGTTACTAAGCAAGGGCGCCCTAATGCCATTGCCTCGATGACAGCCATAGGCATACCTTCGAAACGAGAGGTGTGAACAAAAACGTCACAGGCCAGAAAATAGCGAAGTTTTTCTTCGTCATATTTTGGGCCCAATATTTTGACGTTATTTCTTAAGCCGAGTGATTCCAAAGCTGAATGAAAGGACTGCTTATCTCGCTTTGTATAGAACGGTCCGATCACAAATAGCTTGCATCTAAGCCCATTAAACTGTGATTTTAGAATTGCCATTGCCTTCAGTAACATATCGAGCCCTTTATGATATATATCTATACGGCCGACAAAACCCAGCACTAAATCACCTTCATGTCCAAAATCGCCCAAATCGGCGGGGGACAATTTTTTTGCGGCTTCCAATAGGTAATCATCCACACCATTGGGTGCTATTATAATCTTTTTTACATCAAACAAAGATTGAATTTCCTCAGCTTCCCTTGGGCATAAAGCATGTATAGCCGTAGCATGCCTCACATAAGCGCGAAAGTACAAAAAATTTGCGAAGCTTTTTTTAGTTCGCTTAACGTTCTGAGCCAGATAGGTCATCCCTCCGTGGGGGGTAATTATGTAGGGCCAACCGAGTCGTCTGCATCTCCGGGCCAATGCGACGTGAAAAGAAGTGTAAACACTGTGAAAATTTACCAAATCTGGTGTACCCAATTCTGTTTGTATGCGCGTTATCCAACCCTGAGATATTAACCAGGGATTGTAGTGTCTTCTGCGGAGACCTTCGAGCATGTGAACTCCAGGTAATTCTTCAATGGACTTTCCCTGTGGTAGCGGCGATGACGACAACAATTCCACTTTGAGTCCAATAGCTGCCTGCGCCAAGACGAAACCGCGAATACTTTGAGCCACGCCGGTAGCGCTGCGCGCAGGTTTAACTGGACCAACATGCAGTATTTTCATGGAAATAAAATGAAAATCTCCAAAATATGACTATATCTTGCCTCTAAAAGACTGCCTATCTATCTTGATTACCACCTTAAGCTGTTTCTTCGATTAGAGCTGTACCTCGCCGCTTAAGAAATGGAGCAATGAACACATAATAAAATACAATGGCTAAGACCATACGCCAGAAAAGAAATCGCATGATATTGATGAGATCAATTCCTGACATCTCAATTGCAGATTGCAGCATACAAGCGGTTAGAAACAGTGCCATCTCAGGTTTCCGTGTGAGAATTGTATTAATTATTTTGAAGACTAATCCGTGCAACAAGGCTAAAATTAGGCTACCGGCAATGAGAAATGGCCAGCCACCCAACAACCAAAAATGTCCCAAAGATGTCACGCCTACCTGGTGTTCTCTGGTAATGTAAAACTTGCTAATTCCATAATTATTCAAAACAAAATTACCGGCATATTTGGCGTTGACTTCAAATTCCATGCGGCTAAAAAGCTTTCCAGGAATGAATGCTATAGCAGTTTCCTTTAGATACCCAGCTGGGGAAAAACCTACATACGGTATCCTCTCAGGAGTTTCGGTTATTATAGCGTGCCCACCAGAGAAAAACAATCTCGTAAAGACGGCGTCTGCCCACTCAGCTTCCTTGGCAGCATATCTCCATCCTTTCAAAGCGTGCATACTCCTGCCAAAATCTTCGTAACCCGCCTTGCCAACGAAGTATCGCACCGTATTGCCAATAATCATATACGTCGGAAAACCCAGGAGCAAAATCAGGACGAACAACAGCTTGGTCCTACTCCGTGCACGGCTTAAGAAGAAATAGCCGAGCAAAAAAGAAAATATGGGCGTAATGGCGTATCTGCGTCTATTTGCGAGCGTGAAGAAAAAAACCATCAAGCCAAATAACACTATGAGGAACAGTTTGTCCCTATGACGCATATATGTGGCTTGAATACCTGCTACCAGAGGAACATAAAACGAATAAAAAAACAAGGTACCTGCTATCCCTCCTCCCGGCAGTTGCAGGATTCTCGTCACGGCAAAAAAACCAAATGTGAATAAAAGAAAAAGCAATGTCACGGAATTCAGGCGGCGTCCTATGGGTTCCGCGATATGTGTATAAGGCTTTTCATTACGAAGAATATAAAAAATGGTCGTCAAATAAAGTATCAAAAATGTCAAAATAACTGTTTGTAGTCTTACACTTCCATTTAGTAGTTCAATATCTGGCGTAAATATCGCAAAATAAATCGTACCCAAACACCATCCTATAGTGGGCCACAAAAGGAAAGTAATTACCAGAATGGAGCAGAGCGAACGTTTGTTTGCAAGTTTAACAATGGCTGTGCCGACAATCAGACAATTTAAGAAAGCGAGAGATACACCGACCAAATGTTCAGGACGAACCCCAATGAAAATAGCAACACTTGTCGTTAGCAGCCCAACGATTACAAGCCATTTGACCCATCCCGGCTTAGTGGCCACAACATCCTCTGGATAGACCTCCTGCACGTAAGAGGAAGGTAGCTCATCTGCATATTCATAATAAAATGGGTTCATTTTTTCTACCTCCAAAAACTTTCTAATCTAAATCAGCTAAAATAAATCTCTCTCAATTTCGCCACAGAGTTTTCTATGGTAAATGGAAACTCCTTCAAAAACGCCTGCCGTTGACTCTCGGGCATCCTTGGCTGCTTTAGGGCATGCAGAACCAACCGTGCCCACTCATCTGCAGGGGTAGTCAAAGGTAAAAGAGTATGGTCTATACAGCCAGCTGCCGCCTCCCGAACACCAGGAATGTCTTGAGCAATCACCTTTAATCCGGCCGCAGAGGCCTCAGTAATAACTATCCCAAAGCCCTCATTACAAGAGGGAAACGCAAATACATCTGCAGCCAACCAGTACGAATCGATATTAGGTCGCCCTGGAATAAAACGAAAATGGTTTGCGAGACCTTTCCTGTGAACCTGTTCTTCAATTGCTTCTTTCAGTTCACCTGCTCCGATTAGCAGGAAATACACATCTGGTGCTTGTGCCAGGACGTGTTCGGCCACCTGGACCAGAAACGCGTGCCTCTTATGAGGCACAAATCTTGAAACATTGATAACAATTGGAGCATCTTCCGGAATACCTAACTCCTGACGTACCTTGTTTCTATCCACTGTTTGGAGAAAACGGTCAGTGCGGATCCCATTGTAAATTACCTGTTTGGTGGGGTCATTTCGCCAAGCTGGCCCGAAAAATGATGTTAAGCTTGCTTCGCTTGGGCCCACAGAGATTGTCCCATAGCGATTACTCCACCTCTTCATCCACCAAACATAGAAACCGCGAAAAGGCTGTGCCGCCTTCAAGTCCTCTACAGGGTGGATATGATTGATACGCTTAGGCACTCCCGCACGGGCGGCCAGCATAAAAATAAGTCCCGAAAAGTAATATGCGTGACTGTGGATGATGTCGTATTGTTCGGCACGCAATAGTTGGATAAATCGGCGGCAAAAGCTCCACAATTTCTTCTTGTCCAAGGGGCAAAGCCAAATCTTGCCGCCCAAGCTCTCAAATTCTTCTTCATATGCATCCTTGACGTGTTCCCCAACACACACATCAATCTGCAGTTCATCCCGGCTGGTGTTGCGCATAACATCCATAATCCATGTCTCTACTCCACCACGCCTTAAACCCCTAATAACATGCAAAACACGCAATGGTCTTTTAAGGTTTCTAACCATCTTTACAACTTTCCTTGGATATTACACCAGCTTATAGGGCAGACTCCTGAATAAGACCTTTGCTACAAATTCCATATCACCCACAATTAGTTTATCAAGCTTTATTCGACCCAACTTATATTATATCGACAGATTTCTGAGGCAACTGTGCCCCAATAAATTTTTTAGATTTTGAAAGCTCATATATCAGGCCGGATTTAATTAAGGCTCGCCCACAACTTCGTCGATCGTCCTTCGAATTTGCTTTTGAACTTCATTCAAGGAAGTTCTGCTGTTAATGTATTCTTCTTTAAATGCGTCTATTTTGGAGGACGTCCTATAAGGAAACACTTTACATCCGTAGCAATAGCCTATGATCAAGGCATGCATTCGCCCGGAAACAACTACCTGGGATTTTGCAATTTCTTTTGTCAGTTCTTCCAAAGTGTTAATATCTAAAATCTCAACATTAATACTATGCTTGTCGTGCAAGATTTGCTTTAGTTTCTCTACGGAAGGCAAATCCTGTCGTCTGCTGGTACAAAACAGCTTTATCTGATAATCGTCGTTAGAATATTCTAGCATCCGGTCTTCCCAGTATTGTAAATACTCATTCTCGTCCGGGCCAATATCAGGATCGTCCCTCGTCATCTTATAGAATTCGTAACTTGTAGGGCAAAACAGTGCCCTCTTTTCTTTATGGGGCGGGTACTTGTATATTTTGCTTATGTAAAAGACAACATCAGGAATCAGCTTGGATGAAACGCCAAAGATATTTTTCAGAACGGATAAGGAATCTCTATCCCTGACGTAGATAGCATCCACCGACTTGAGCGATTTCCTGTATAACAATCTATCGAAAGCTGTATATCTCTCCGCAGCTCCGACTCCTATGAGTATGACCTTTTGTTTGTGAAGTTTCTTAAACAAGTAAACCCAAATGAACATTGCCAACCCAAATGCGCCATTCGACTGAATAAGTTGCCCACCTCCTATTAATATCAGGTCATAGCGATTTGCCTTTAAGTATCTAAGAAATATCGGCCATCTCCTTAGTAACCAGCGTAATTCCACAGGAACCAATTTCCTGACGAGGCTCTTAAACCAGCTCTTAGAGAGTTGTTTGCATTGGCGGGCCGGCATACCTTTCGGCTTTCTCTGCCCCGAGAAACTTGTACATTGCACTGTGCAATTAGCATCCTCCAAAAGTCGCTGCAGAGTATCTCGAACGGCTTCATCTCCAAGATTGCCTTTCCTGCCTTCGTTTATAAGCAGCAATCTCTTCATATTCTCATCGCCTGCAAACCAACGATAGCAAAAAAGTTCTATCATCTTTATTCATAGCTACCCTGTAGCTTATCAATAGGTAAGGTATGCTTAAGAATAGAACACCAGCACATAAGCGGAGGAAAGAACTCAGGTCATACATCTGACTCAGACTCCACCCCGCCAACGATACTAAAGTGGCCATTAGCAGAGCTAGTATCAGGTCTTTAAAGAATATAAATTTTGCCCGACCTAATAGCACGGCGGTATAAATGGGGGTAAAGAATAAGTTTTTGCTTGTCAGACAGAATAGCGGCGCCAAGGCGGCACCGTATAGCCCCAGGTTTGCATATTTGATTAACAGTACCGACACTATCACATTCATTGCTCCACCGGCTAAAATGACGATTGCGGGGACTTTAACCTTGTTCAATCCCCTATATACAGAAAAAAGCGGCCTGACAGTTATATTAACTATCCAAGGGCCAAGTAGTAACCAAGCCAAAGGACTCAAATCAGCAAACTCTGGACCAAGCCACCACTTCAAGAATGGACTTGACAATCCGCATAACAAACCTACGGGCAAAGCGATTATCAACCCCATGTATTTTATTGACCGCTTTGAATGATGCACTAAGACATCCATCTTCTTCTGAGCAATATGTTCATATACAATGGGAGTAAAAACATTTGCCACAGCCGTGCCTAACATGCTCAAGAGGGAAACCAACAGGACAAAGGGCCCATATCGACCAGCTTCTTCAGAGCCTAATAAGATGTTAATAATAATCAACTGAGTACTCAAATATAACAGTGCCCCGATTTGGTTGATTGTCAGCCAGCCTCCCATCCTTGCCATATCGTGCAAGGCGTCCCACCTGTATGACTTCCACGCGAGGCGTAACTGTGGCGTTAACAGACTCCTTAGCCAAATAGAGCCAACTAATAAAAATAAACCCATCACACAATAGGACCACCCAACATATTCAAGTGACGGGCCCAAATATCTAAAACACAGCACCAGAATCGCAACCCGTAGCAGCTTGCTGAGTATCTTTACTAAATTCATAAGGTCAAAACGATGCTTAACCAAAGTGCTGACTAAAAACGGGCTGGTGACTGCGATAAGAAGAGAGGATAACAAAACACAAAGAAGCAGCCAACTTGCGCTGGTCTCATGGCCCGCAGGAACGTTGAATATGGACGGTAGTAACAATGCAACCACAATGAGAGGGGCGCAAACCAGCAAACATGCTGTCACTATAAAAATCAAGGCAGTGCTGAAATATATGTTACACCGCTCTATTTGATTCTGATTGAAATAAATAGCCACAAAGCGACCCACCGTATCGCTGATCGACCTTGAGAAAAGGTCGAAATAGGACGCAATTTGAGTAACCAAGGGTATCATCCCATATACAGCGACTCCTAAATGAGATATAAAGTAGCGGGTAAGCCACAAACCGATTACAGAGCTTAGAACTATCTCGGTTACGTTCGAGAAAACGTTGGCTAATAATCGACGTTTTGCTTCGTTTTTGGCTTGCATCAATTTCAAGGGCAAGAATTATTGTCTGTACACAATTATCCCACGGATATAGCAGAACCGAAGGTTTCCTGACTTAATTCTTAATTCATCATTTTGGCGGGAATAACATCACTTCAAACTTGTAGCAACGGTT
>Ga0209636_10006713_pt1 | contig 11754 bp, 6 predicted proteins | sample DeeMarSWOR152_54_FD_187464 | JGI IMG/M metagenome (GOLD analysis project Ga0209636, IMG submission 187464) | Marine sediment microbial communities from White Oak River estuary, North Carolina - WOR-1-52-54 (SPAdes) (version 2) | ecosystem: Environmental > Aquatic > Marine > Intertidal zone >... | reverse complement strand
GGATGACTGGTGCCGAAAGGAATCTGCACCTGGCTCAATCGAAGGTAGATTCTTTGAGTGAGCAGTTGAAGCGGATAAAAACTCTCGAAGCCCAAGGGACAATTTCTCATATGGAAGTCATGCAGGCACAATATGCCCTGGATGCCGCCCAAGCCGAATTGAAACTTGCCACCCTGGAGATGGATGTCCTTGAAAAACTTAAGTAAAGGACAGGTTTTTTCTGTTTCATTGTCCACCAGCAGGGATCGATCAGATGGTCGATCCCTGTTGATTTTTAATCCATCTGGATTTGGAATCCGTCCTTCTGTTATTAACTTGTGTAAGTTAATCCTTTTATATTCAGGTATTTAAATATAGATAGTACTCTAAAGAGAAAGAAATGTGACCAGAATGTGACTGATTTGATTGTAGAAATAGAGCGTCTGACTGCGAGTCAGAAGGGTGTAGGTTCGAATCCTTCTGGACTCACTAAAGTAAATCTGTGTTTTTCTCTAATTAAGAAAAGAAACTTGATATCAGCTACTTTGACTTTCTACTAGAACAAAGTCATTATCAGGTGATAGCGCTGATAAAAGTTTGCTAAATTTTTCAATAGTGGGAATTGACTTGCCTTGCTCGTATCGGGCGTATGTGTTGTGTGACTTCGCACCCAGTCGCTTGGCAACTTCCACTAGGGTAAGACCTTGTTTCATTCTTTGTCGACGGAGCAAAAATGCTGTCAAGGTTGATAGGTCAGGAGAACCCAGTTCAAAATAATGTCCCTTTCCTGGAAAAACCTCAACTTCAAATCCTTTTTTATTCACAAGGGACTCGATGGCGTCAGCAATCATCTCATAAGCTTCTTTCTTTGTATATCCCTGTGTCACCACGCCAAGAATCGGAACTTCAATAGCCCAAAACTTGCCAGCTTTAAACACGCGTCCTGCTAAGCGCATCAGTCACCTCCTTTAGCTTCTTTTAAAATAGCCTTTGCGGTATACTCATTGATCTCATCATGTCGTGGCACGGCTATTTCATACTCACCGTTTGTCCAAATATCGTGTCTGCGTCCATGTCGATTCAACTTAAAACCTAACTTCTGCAATCTTTTTTCGAGTTCCCGCCGCTTCACGGAACAATTTTACACATAAAAGTGTAAATTGTCAATAGAATAAGCTTAAATTTTCGGTAAGTGTTGAACTGAAATTTTTTAAATCTGTGTGTGAAAATTTTACATGAAGATATTCCCTGGGAAACATTGCAATTTGTTGAATGCAGTAATAAAATCTAAGGGCACATTTTGGTCACAATTTGAGTTGATACGTAGATATTTTCTTCCGTAACTCATTGATTCTAAAAACGGTGCGCCTGTAGCTCAGGGGATAGAGCGACGGACTCCGGATCCGTAGGTCGCACGTTCGAATCGTGTCAGGCGCGCCACTTTCAATTCTTTGAGAAAGAGGGGATTACTGATTCTTCAACCTAGCCAGCCTCTTCATCGCATCCTCGACCTCAGCAATATCAGGGCCAGCATCCTTCCAGAGGCAAGGAATTAACAACTATCCTTTTGGTCTAAGAAGTTCTTGGAAAGGTTTGTAATCGCGGAGTGGTTCCAAATCCATCTCGTAATGTAAATAAGCCCCATATCTTAAGCCCTGGGCAAACGCATTCCGCAGGAGAAAAACTGCCTGTTCTTTTTCGCCGAGAAGCGATGCAATACGGGCACACATATACGTATGGACACCGAATAAGTAAGGACGGTCAACACTTTCTAATTCCTTGAAAATCTCAAGGGCTTTATCTCGTTCACCTTTTCTGGCAGCCAACACACCAATCCTGCCTTTGTATTCAATATTTTCTGGATCGTCCTTGGCCAACTCTTCAAAAACAGCTTGGGCCTCTCCCCACCGTTCAGCAGTATACAGCGCTGTCGCCAGATCATGCCGCATTCTTTCATTTACCTCCTTCATTTGAAGCTTGTCCTTATACCACTCGACTGCTCTGTTCGCTATTTCCTGGTAGGCCTCCTTATGACCTTGTTCGCGAAGTTCCTGGGCAGCTAGAAGCATGACGTCGCCTGGAGTTCCACTGGAAGAGACTTCAACCAAGCTCTCATCTATCACCTCTCTGACTGCATCTATCTTTCCAAGCGCTGCCAGAGCGCGTGCTTCATAAGCACGAAGCCATAATATGTTGGGATAATATTTCTGGCCCTTCCGCACTTCTTTTAACTCCTGCTTATAGTTTCCCAACATGTGAAGAGCATGGGCCAGAAATTCAAACCTCCACAAGTACATTCTAATGCTGTACAGAATTTCTGGGCTAACAGATACCATGTTCGCAAACGCTTCCACAGACTCTTGGGGATGGTTGTTAAGCAGGGCCGTAAGTCCAAGGATGTAGTTTATAGTTATTTCTTTCGGAGCAAGTTTTTTTTGCAATCGTATAAAGCGAAGCGCTTCATTATGTTGACCTCTCAACAAAGCCATGTGCCAGTCAACTGAATGACAATAAATAGGAGAAAGCTGCTCCCTGTGTTGGTTAATAAAACGCAAAATTGATTCTGCCTTGGCATAATCACCCTGAAGAAGATATGCTGAAGCAATGTACAATCTTGGCAGTATAAAGGATGAATCGATCTCAGCTGCACGTGCAAAATGTTGAATGGCTCTGGGATAATCCACACCGAAGAATTCTGCTCCGAGCACAAATTCTCGATAAGCCTCATAGATAGGAGTTTTCATAAGCTTAAGTGTTGATTCATCCCAAGCTTTGTTGAAGTAAATCGCCAGGGAACTCATGATCGTTTCACGTAGTGCCTGGATAACTTCCATCTTCTTATCGACCGACCCCTTGACAGGCTCTATGGAGTGGATGAGCTTTCTGCGTTGAGCATCTGTTATGCTGGCATGGAACTGAATTTCCTCGTCCGCCAAGTAGTAAACTCCAGAAACTAAAGTTCCTGCTCCGGTTTCCTCAGCCAATAAAAGAAGTTGACCTCTGTCTTGAGGAGCACTGGTCTCAGCAGTCATTAAAGAAGAATACTGTAAAATCGTCATGGTAGGCACAACTTCTGCCATGCCCGTCTGAGAAAGTCCCTGAGTGATCCAGTCTGAGACCATTCGGCCCAGAGGGTCCAAAGATTTATCGCCAGTCTGGTTCTCAAATATGGCTACAGCGACAAGGTTGGGATCAACTTTCAGCCCTCGTCCCCAGAATAATATCCCTGCTATAGCCACACACGCCAAAATTATCAAGGCAGGGATGAAGACTTTCTTCAAACTGAATTTGACTGTTATCTCTTTTGAGGTAATAGGCTTTCTTCTTGGCACAACCCTTTCTTGTGTCGGAATTCCTTTTTCAATATTTTTTAAATCAAGGAGGAACTCAGCAGTGCTTTGATATCTATTCGCCTTATCTTTCTCCATACATTTGAGTATCAAGCGGCTTAGGTCTTCGGGAATATTGGTGTTGAGCTCTTTCGGGTTTTGAGGTGCTTCCACTCTCTGCTTTACAGCGACACTTAGAGGCGTATCTCCCTCAAAGGGAACCCGGCCTATCACCATCTCAAAGAGAATAATTCCCAGAGAATAGATATCAGAACGCTGGTCTGCTTCCTTCCCATCTACCTGCTCAGGAGACATGTACTCCGGTGTGCCAATAATCACTCCTTTTCCTGTTATCCCTTTTGCTTCAAGGGAACGGGCAATCCCAAAATCCATGATCCGGGCATTCCCCTCTCTGTCAATCATGATATTTCCGGGTTTTAAATCACGATGCACGATACCTAAACTGTGAGCCTCCGCCAATCCCTCGCAGACCTGTATGGCTATGGAAAGCGCTGTTCCGACATCCAGCCTCCTTGCTCTCTTAACGAAACTCTTCAGGTTCTCGCCAGGAACATATTCCATGGTGATGTAATGCATACCCTGGTGTTTACTGAGATGGTACATACGACAAACATTCTTGTGGGATATATCGCGGGCCATCTTCAACTCGTTCCTGAAACGCTCTATGGTGTCTTTATCAGCAGCAATCTCAGGCTTTATAAGCTTTAAGGCTATCTTGGCTTTAATCTCTTTATCCAAAACCTTATAGACTTTCCCCATGCCACCTTTGCCCAGTTCTTCAATAATCTGGTATCTACCAGCAAAAGTGGAGCCCGTGGCAAGTTCTTCTGTTGGTGTTTCAAGAGTCTCTGTGACAGGGATTTCCTTTGATGAAGGAAGCGGAGTACCGCACTTTTTACAGAATTCTGAGTCAGAGGTGTTTTCGGTTTTGCATTTAGGACACTCTACACCCATTCTTCCCTCAATTTACTTAGGGATAGCATAATAATTAATGAGCGGGGTGTCAAATCAAAGATAGACTGCTGCCCACGTCACAAATACGTCACAAAAAGTGCCTAAACCTGCCTAATTATGGATACGGATGCTTAAGTAAAAGAGAAGCTTTTAACCCTGAAAATCGGGTTTTTCCCTGGACTTCAAAACCATAGAGCGACGGACTCCGGATCCGTAGGTCGGGCGTTCGAATCGCCCCAGGCGTGCCAGCTTATTTCCTTATTTTTAGCCATTTATCATGTTTTTGTCTTTCAACTCTAGTACCATAGTTTCAGCGTAATTCAGTCATTTTTGTTACACATGTGTGACATGAGGAGAAGTCTATTTTTGTATAGACAGACGCACTGGACTCAAAATCCTCCGGGAAGAAAAAACGGATTTTCCCGTAAATCGAACTAAACCAGCAACTTACTGAAAAATCAATCTCTTACGCGAAAGGAGTGAGTTCTGTATTGTACCAATTGTCTGTATTGTTTGCATAAAACTGTACAAGAATGTGACACACTAGGCGACACAGTGGTTTGGCGGCTGTTGTCAGCAAAAGGGGATTTTTTGATGGAAAAAACGCAACTTGATTTCAGGAGTTAATATATTCATTTAATCCAATTAACACTGAGCAACAAATCAACTCAATCTTAAATAAGGGCATTTATTTAAAAATTCAATACGAAATAATAGGACATAAAAGGGCAAAATAAGACAAAACCTATAAAAGAGTGATGTTATTTTAAAATACATTGACAAATTTTTATTTCTTCCTATATTAATAAACGTAGTAATCATTCAATTTTTTCACTGCAAAAGGGATGACTGATTGCATAGTGCAAAAGGAGTCTTTTCATATTCATTTGGAAATGTCGGAGCAACGGAATAATTGATTATCTATGTCTTAGAAACAATACTATGCAGTGATTGTTAGAAATTACAATTAAAAGCAAAATGAAAATTCTTGATTTTTATTTTAAGAGAGTTTTTTCTTCTGTTACGAGAAATATATAGAAATATTACTTTTTCAGAAATACAAAATAGAAAGGGGGAAATATGAAAGAAAAAAAATTATTGAAACCAAATCTTCCGGCTTTTGGAAATTACAAATTTACGCTGATGATGGTAGTCTGTATTGGAATGATTATCTCATTCATACAGGGCTACGTTTTTTCTCAGGTTCAAGAGGAAAAGGAGTATAAAATTGTTCTCAAGTCACGAATGATAACGCCTGAGCCGGGCATCAAACCACAGCTTCAAGAGAAACTGAAAGCTGAACTGGAAAAAGGTGAGAAACGTCACATTCTTATTCAGATGAAGCGCTTTTTAGACATTAAGGAACGTACCGAGCTCGAGAAGAATGGTATTAAGTTGCTATCCTATGTGGGTGGCTACGCGTGGTACGCCTTGATAAGCGAGGCAACGCCGCTAAAATTTACGCAACCCGATGTAGTCAAGCGCATTCCAGCGTTTGGATTGATTCGCTGGATGGGAGCTATTGAACCCATGGATCGTATTGCTCCTGAAATACTAGAACCTCGAATGGAAAAGTGGATAAAAACCAAAGATAATCGTGAGCGATACTCAGTTTATTTTTTCAAGGATGTTTCGATGGAGAACGCACGAAAGATCATCCAAAATTTTGGAGGCAAAATTGATGAAGAAATTGTTCTGATGAGAGGCTTCTTGGTGGTGTTTCCTCCCGATGTCCGGAATCGCTTGATAACACAGGATGAAGTGAAATTGATCGATCTTTACCCCCCTAAAGACATCGATTTCAATGACGGCTCACGAGCATGGTGTAATACAAATCAGGTTCATAATGCCGGGCTTGACGGTTCAGGAGTAATACTTGGAATTTGGGAAGCAAGCGGCCTGCCGCGTGATCAGCATGTTGATTTAACAACAGGCCGTTGCCACTGGGAGGAAAGCGTGCAGAACTTGCAAGTCTCTGGACATGCTACTCATGTCTGTGGAACGATTATTGGAACCGGGACTGGGCTTGCAGCTCGTATGGGGCATGCTCCGGGTGTGGGTGACATCCGTTGCTACAGAAGTGGCGGGGCACCAGGCGAGATGTCTGCTGCTATTCAAAATCATAGCATTGTTGCATGCAACAACTCCTGGGGAACAAGTGTTGGCTGGGATCAGGTCTGGGATGCGATGAATAACCAGTGGGTTTGGCAGTATGAACCAAATAGTCCCCAGACAATTTTCGGCGATTACCGCTGGTCCTGTCCGGCTTTTGATGAATTGGTCCGTGACGAAGGATTGGTAATCGTTTTCTCAGCAGGAAATGACCGGAATGATCCGCCCCCCGTCAATGTTACGGCCGCTCAGCCTGGTGACTGGGATCAGATCGCTGGAGCTGGCGGTTGGAACGGACATCACACTATTCCGCCGTATGGAACTGCAAAGAATGTGATTACTGTTGGGGCCATAAATGATGCAACCGGATTGATGTCAGACTTTAGCAACTGGGGGCCAACTGATGACGGCCGAATTAAGCCTGACATTGTAGCACCAGGCGTGAGCATTTTATCTTGCGATGATACGGATTCTGATAACAATGGAAGCTTCGATGATTACAATCCCTTAAACGGCACTTCCATGGCGGCTCCGGCAGTAACCGGGATTGTGGCGTTATTGATTCAGTGCTATCGTGAAGAATATCTGGACGAACCAACATCTACATTAACCCCTTTTCCTTCGACAATTAAGGCATTGCTATGTCAGTCTGCCCAGGACATGGGAAATAATGGCCCGGATTATCAATTTGGCTATGGAGGAGTCCGCGCCGATGAAGCACGTCAATTGATTCTCGATAAAAGATTTCGTGAGGGAGTGATTCTTGCGGCAGATGACCAGGATATCTATAGTTTTAATGTCACTGCAGGCGATCCAGAGATCAGGATCACCTTGGCTTGGGATGATTACCCTGCAGGTGCTAACAATCCCGATCCAGCAATCATTAATGATCTTGATATCGTCCTTCAGGATCCGGCCGGCAACTTCTACACTCCTTGGCATCTTCATGTTACTGCGGATAATCAGGCGATAAATCCCGCAACTCGTAATTCTCATTCTGTGGCCTCAACCAGCTTGATACCAGAGGCTGATCGTGATCGTTGGAACAATGTCGAGCAGGTCTATATAGATTCGGTACTCGTGGGAGGACCGGTTCCTGGAGGAACATGGAAAGTAATCTTAGAAGCGCACGCTCTTCCTGAATCCCCTCAACGTTATTCGCTCGTAGCAAACTACGCATTGGAAGGTGAAGTTGATGTCATACAGGTCCTTGACCGCTCGGGAAGTATGGGTGGTAAGGTTTCACAAGCTTCAACAGATACTAAGATAAAAGTGCTCAGAGATGCTGCTGATCAATTCATCCAGATAATGAAACCGAACATTGGAAATCAATTGGGCCTAGTTCAATTCAACCAAGATATAGTGCCCTTTGATCCTTCCCATGATGCGGATTTATCAGCATTGACTACCGCTAGGGCAACGTTACTGAGGTCGACAACCGTTCCTTCCATTATTCATGGAGGAAGCACCTCAATAGGCGATGGATTAGATGAAGCTCTGAATCAGTTTCTCAATTTGCCCCTTGCTTCTGAACATGATCAAGTAATATTGCTCGTAACCGACGGCAAGGAAAATACTTCCAAAATGATTTCAGATGTACAACAGAATCTGATTGACAATCAAATAGCAGTCTATCCACTCGGTCTCGGATACAGCTCTGGGATTAATGAAGGCAAGCTCACCGATCTTGCAGAGGCTACCGGTGGTACATATCGAATCACGAGTGACAGCCTGATATTCCGCAAGTTTTTCATTGAGATCCTTGCAGGTGCTGTAGACTGGTCGGTGATTACCGATCCGATCGGAGAATTGACAAAAGGAGAAAGCCCAACAGTCCCTGTAATCATTACCCCAGACCAAGTTGGAGCTACTTTTACTGTTTACTGGGAAGGAATCGATAACGCGGTTAATCTTGAACTTATCACTCCATCAGAAGAGGTGATTAGTTCAACCTGTAACAATAGAGGGATTCGCTATGGAGAACATCCCCGTTACAGCTTCTACCAGCTTAACTTTCCATTGAGCGGTAGTTTGGCAGGAGAGTGGGGAGGTGAGTGGAAAATGAGGCTCACAGCGACAGACCAAATTAAGGAGGGCATAAAAGTTCGCTATTCGACGTCAGCTTTCGCCGAAGGGGGAGTAAAACTCAATGTTGTCTTTGGCAGGCTTTCTCATTTGACGGGTGATGAAGTCCTTCTGAAGGCGAAACTGACAAGAGAAGGATTGCCTGTGACTGGAGCGACGATCAATGTTTATGGAAATGCTCCGGCCGTCGGAGTGGGCAATCTCCTCCACAATGGCAAGGTTAGTATGACTGCTTTGAAGAAAATTCAAGTGATCAACGGAGACAAGATAAGCCTGATTGACAGAAAGTTGCAGATTTTGCAGGAAGCTGCAGGCGAAGATATTTTCCGTCGCCGATCTGCGGACTTGATACTTTACGATGATGGTCTCCATGGAGATAATGCTGCAAACGATGGTATTTATGCAAATAGATTCATTGAAACAAGAATCCCCGGTTCTTTCACCTTTCGGTTTGTCGCTTCAAATATTCCTGTCGGAGGAGATCTCACAACGACTCGCGAATGGACGAAGTCGGTCTATACCGAGGTCAATATTGATCCTGATTTTTCTAAAATCTCACTAAAAATAATGGGCGTTACCGCTGATGGGATTAAATACAAGGCTTCAGTCGTTCCCATAGATAGGTTCGGGAACTATCTGGGACCTGGTCATAATGTGGTGGTTTCTGTTGTTATCGCCGGATCAGAACGCAAGATTCAGCTTGCAGACAATATTGACGGTACGTATACAAAGGAGATTTTTCTGACACAGAATGAAATCGAAGCAGGTGCGGAAGTGAAGGTTTATATAAATGGGAAAACGTTCACCTCCGTTTTACCTCCGAAATTCCGTAAATGGTCGGTCAGCTTCCATCTCGGATCCGCCCTACCAACCGGCTCTTTTGCTAATGACTTTGATCTGGGATTTAACGCACTTCTGGACGCTGACTATCACATTACACCCCAGCTGTCCATTGTCGGCCTTTTCGGATACAACAGTTTCAGATCGAAAACCACAGGAGTAGACGATACCTATTGGATTAATCTCTCGGCCAACCTGAAATACCGATTACTAAATAAAACGGTATCTCCATACATAAACGGAGGCTTGGGATATTACATTCCAGAGACCGGAGACAAAGGCTTTGGTGCTAATCTGGGATTTGGCCTCAATTATGACTTTAGTAGTTCCATCACATTTGAGATCGGTGCTGACTATCATGCAATCTTCGGGGAAGATGTCCAGTTCCTGCATAGTCATGCGGGAATAATTTTAAAATTTTAGGTAAGTAATTCTCTTTTCATGAGAATTTTTATTTCAAGCAAAAGAGGAGGTGATTTTCTATGAAACAAGACAGAGTAAAAATCGGTACCTGGCCCACCCCTGAAAAGCCTGTGTGGATCGATATCCCAATAGGCCTTTTGAAAGAGTTCGAAAAGGAGGCAAGAATCGTAGTCAGGCATCCCTATATAATTGGCATTCCTGTTCCAATGTTACTGCTCGAAAAATTCCGGAAAGATCCTAAAGTTTTCAAAGATTTTACAGAGAAATTCGATTTAATGCTCGTACCAAGGCATTGAATTTCAAAAGTGGGCCCCTGAGTAATGATAGGGCCCCCACATTTTCCAACCAGAATTAGGATTCTGAAAACATTTTTCTTAATATTAAATTTATTAGCTGAGGAAAGCTGAATGTCCGATATGAATAATAATATACAAAATAGTCTTCTCGAAATGCCTTTCCTGAAGAACATCGGGCTTTTAATGACATATAAATGCCAGGTTACATGTCCACATTGTATTATCGAAGCGGGGCCTCATAGAAAAGAAGAGATGTCGCTTGACGATGCATTCAGATGGATAGAACAAATATCTGAATACAGGAATAACTATATAAAAGTACTTGCGCTTACAGGAGGAGAACCTTTTTATAACCTCGATAGCTTAAAAAAAATATCTGATTTTGGAGGATCAAAAGGATTATTCGTTTCCGTTATTACAAATGCTTTTTGGGCCTCGAGCAAAAAAGAAGCTATAAGTATCCTCAAGGACCTTAAATCCATTAATATGCTTTCGTTCAGCACGGATGTTTATCACCTGAAATCGATTCCCTTTGAAAGGATAAAACACGCCGTCACAGCGGCTAAAGAATGTGATGTTCCCTTCACAATATCCGTCTGTACGGAAGATAAAAATGATATAGAATATAGAAATCTAATAAGCAGATTAACTGAAATCACGAAAAAAGATACTATTGTAACAGCAATAACCTTTCGGGCAGGTCGAGCTTTAAAAAAGCTGGAAAACCTCAGATTCAGAATGAGTACAGAACCACCAATCGCAGCCTGTTCGGCTGGCAGTTCTCCGATAATTTTTCCCGATGGAAGGGTTTTAGCCTGTATCGGGCCGATTATTGATTTGCCTTTTCCTCATCCCTTAGTCCTGGGAAACCTGAGAGAGGAATCTCTGTTTGAAATACTTGATAGAGCAGAGTCGAATGCTATTTTGCATGCGATAAGGGTTTGGGGACCGCGGAAATTAATATCGATTTTAGAGGAAGCGGGATCGAGTCAATTTCTGCCTGATAAATACATTGAAGACAGCATATGTATGTGTTGCTATAGTCTACTTGCAAATAGAAAAAATGTGAATTTCTTGAATAAATTGTCAGAGGATTTCGAATTTAAGCGTAAAGTGGCATATGCACGAGTTCATTATTTGAATGAGACAAGGATGGCTGAACTTTATCAATTAGAAAAAATCATCCTTAGATAAATTATTGAAGTAAGCCAAAATTATCCACTCTAGAGGGGGGTCATAGTGTTTAGAAAATTTCGTCTTTTATTAATCATTGTTTTAACAATCCTAATTATTCTTCCAGTTTACTCTGAGGCGGTTAGGATCGCTTCTTGGAATATCCTTAATTTCCCAGGAACTTCCGGATCTGGTCGCGAAGATGATTTTCGAAAAGTCATTGAACAATTGGATCTGGATATTCTCGTCGTCCAGGAAATGCTGAGCGAGGACGGAGTCAATCAGTTCCTCAATAACATCTTGAATTATTCATCTTACGGAACGTATGTGGCAGCTCCATTTATTAATGGGCCTGATTAGTATGTCGTCGAATGATTCGGACAAACCCTTAAGCGACGATTTTGCATTCTCATATTACTCCTAAGTTAAGCCCTCCAGCAAGTTTTTTATTAAAAATGAACGATAGATTTTCCTCCTCTGCTGCATTGTCTCTGCTTTTATCCTCTGCCTTTGTTCCAGGATTTTCTTGTCTCTGCCAAAGA
>Ga0209636_10006712_pt1 | contig 11755 bp, 11 predicted proteins | sample DeeMarSWOR152_54_FD_187464 | JGI IMG/M metagenome (GOLD analysis project Ga0209636, IMG submission 187464) | Marine sediment microbial communities from White Oak River estuary, North Carolina - WOR-1-52-54 (SPAdes) (version 2) | ecosystem: Environmental > Aquatic > Marine > Intertidal zone >... | reverse complement strand
CCCTGAGTGGTGGATTCTACCCAGTCTCCGCAATTGTCTGTGACGACAACATTATGCATGTTATAAGACCTGGTGATCATGGTTCGACCTTTGGTGGCAACCCACTCGCTTCAGCGATAGGTATCGCAGCAATCGATGTGGTTGTAGAGGAAAAACTCTCTGATAATGCCTATGATTTAGGCAACTGGTTCATGGGCGAATTGAGAAAAATCCAGAACCCAAAATTCAGGGAGGTAAGAGGTAAGGGACTACTGATCGGCATCGAGTTGACCGAAAAGGCACGACCGTATTGTGAGAAACTAATGGAGCTAGGCATACTGGCCAAGGAAACGCATGACACGGTCGTTCGGTTTGCTCCACCGCTGATCATCAAGAAAGAAGATCTAGAATGGGTCCTACCTAAAATTGAACAAGTGTTCAAGACACCAGCTGCTGCGTAATACACAATTCATCATATTTTAGCCCTGTTTCCTAACTACTGAATCAACTTCCCAATTCCAACTTTTTACTTCTAACTTCTTACTTCCTATTTATTACTACTACCTACTACATACTGGCAAGAGGAAGTCAGTCTATATAAAACACTCCGTCATAAATATACTTCGCCGGACCTTGCAGATACAACTTATCTTTGATCGTAACCACCAAGTCGCCCCCCTTGGTGCGGCAAACCACTGGAGACTGCGTCATGAACAGCTTTGTTGCGATATACGCCGAGGCCAGAGCACCGCTTCCGCAAGACAATGTCTCATCTTCGACCCCACGTTCATAGGTTCTTACGTGAAGACCATCTTTTTCCACCTTCACGAAATCTACGTTTGTACCCTCGGGTTTAAACGTCTTATGATTCCGGATCGCTTCCCCCAACGCTTTTACATCTACCTTTCTGAAATCCTCAACGAAGATGACACAGTGCGGCACACCAATCCGCAAAAAATTCGCGTTGTATTTTTTCCTACTCACCGTGAAACTGAAGTTCAATCTCACGTCAACTGGTGGTGCCACCTCGACACTGACTTCGTCATTCTTGTAGTAGTATCCAATCGGCCCAGAGGCGGAAGCAACCTTACCTTTGTCTCTTATCAGACCAAGCCGGTAAGCATAGCTGACGACGCAACGAGCGCCGTTAAGACATGCCACGGCCTCACTGCCATCGCGATTAAAATAACGCATCTCAAAAGGGAATTCGGCAGATTGTTCTAATAGAATGACACCATCTGAGCCTGCGCCCAACTGGAAGTTGGCAAGGTTTTTAGCAAAATCAGAAACACTCTGGTCTGTAACATTTACAGTAAGGTATCCATTACGGTTATCGATGATCAAGAAGTTGTTTCCGGTTCCTTCCATTTTGGTAAAGAAAATCGGTTTCATTATACTCCTTTCATTATTCTAAAATAATTTACAGAATAACTAACGAATGCGATAGTCATTACTGGGATACTCAGGTACATAAAAATATTACCGATAAAATTCCAGCCAATCGTAAAGGCAAGTATCATTGACCCAAAGGTGAACCCCGTGATTTTCCCGAAAGTGTTGGATGGTTCAACCACGGTCTTGTTCTTCAAGAGAATGTAACTACCGAGCAAAATCAGAAAATCCCTAAACACAATCACTATCACAATCCACAAAGGTATCGTTTTTATATAGAGCAATGTTATCAGCACTACGGCGAGAAAAATTTTGTCGCAAAGTGGGTCAAGAAACCGCCCCAATCTTGATTCCTGATTTAGCTTTCTAGCCAAATAGCCGTCCAAGCCATCAGACAAGAGGGAGGCAAGCATTACGAAAAAAGCGACCAGCCGTTGACCACTGAGCAGGAAATACACGATAAAAGGCAACGAAACAAGACGTGTGATCGTAATAATGTTCGACACCGTCATGCTCGTCATTCTGTGCTTCTTCATATCAAGGTCGGTTATTTTTTCCTTTTTTGCAGAATTTCTCGGGCGTGCTCCACAGTCTTGGCCGTGATTTCTTTGCCACCCAGCATCCGCGCGAGCTCCAACTTCCTTTCTTCCTCAGATAGCTTCATCACATGGGTGAACGTCGATTTTTCCCTTATCTCTTTCTTAACCAGCACATGGCTATCTGCGAAGGCGGGAATTTGCGACAAATGGGTTATGCAGATAATCTGATGTTTCTTACTGACCTGTGATAACAAATCGCCGACTGACTCGGCTACTCTACCACCAATGCCAATATCAACTTCATCAAATATCACTGTAGGGATCTTGTCAACATCGGACAATATCGCCTTTAAACACAAGGTTATTCTTGATATCTCACCACCCGATGCCACTTTTCTCAACGGCTTCAATTCTTCACCAGGATTTGTCGAAATGTAGAATTCGACTTCGTCCTTACCCGTAACACCCAGGTCAACGTCGCCAAACCTGATGTCAAAATCTGCCTTTTCCATACCCAACTGTTTTAGCAATCTGAGGATCTGTTTCCTCAAATTAACTGCAGACTTGCGCCTTCTCTCCGATAGATCACCAGCCATTTTCAGAACATTCTGCTCAATCGCCTCGATGTCCTTCTTCGTTTTCTCTATTTCTTCATCCCGCGTCTCGATAGTCGTCAATTCGTCTTTCATCCTTTTCAGGTAGCCGTATATCTCTTGTACCGATTTGCCGTATTTCTTCTTCATCTTGGCGATGGTGTCCAGTCTGCCTATCACCTGATCCAGTCTATCCTGCGAAAATTCAATTCTGTCTTGATAGCTACTCATTACACGGTAAATTTCATCGATGGTTGTCAGAATCTCATCAATTCTATCTTTGTGCTGAGACAATTGAGAGTCAAGATCGGATAGTTCATCAAACGATCTTTTGATTCTCGAGACTTTCTCTATCACGGATCCATCCTGTTCGTACAGATCGTCCAATAGCTCCTTTGCCAGTGATGCCCGCTTTTCACTTGTCACCAGCAAGTTTTTTTCGAGATTTAACTCCTCTTCTTCATCGGGTTGGAGATTTGACTTTTCGATCTCATCGATCTGAAATCTTAGATAATCGATTCTTTCATCCCTCTCTTGTATCTGCTCGAGCAACATCCTGAGTTTCTTCTGCAAACTACGGTAATCACTATAGTCTTTATGATAATCCGTTTTCAAATCTTCCAAACCTGCATATGCATCCAACAGTGAAAGATGATTCTTCTTATCAAAAAGTGATTGATTCTCATGTTGTCCAATGAGATCTACCATATCCTGGGCAATCTCACGCAGATAACTCTGACTCACCATGCGGTCGTTTATGTAGGAATTCTGCCGTTTGCCTCTTTCAATGACCCTACGGACTATTATTTCGTTATCTGTTTCAATCCCTGATCCCCTGAGACGTTCCCTTATCGCCGGGTTGATATCATCAAGCACACCAGTTATTTCAGCTGATTTCTTGCCCGTTCGTATCGCATCGTCATCGATTCTTGCACCACAAAGAGAAGCAACCGCATTGACGATCATCGACTTCCCGGCTCCCGTTTCTCCAGTAACCACAGTAAGACCACCCTCCAATTCAATCGTGATATCTTCCATGAGGGCGAAATTCCTCACCCTCAACACCCTAAGCATCTTCTCTCCCACCCCACTGCATCTTTTCCCTCAGCGTTGAGAAAAAAGTAGTATGTAGTGGTTTAATGAGCTTGATATAATATTCTGCTTTCACAAACGTGATTGTCTGCTTTTTCCTTATCAATTTGCACCGCTGACCGTCAGCAACCAGAACAGCGCTTCCTTTTATGCCAATTTGAATCTCAACCTTACTCTTTGCAGGCAAGACAAGAGGACGTACAGACAGTGTATGCGGTGCAATGGGCGTTAGAATAATAGCTTCGGTATCGGGCAGCATTATTGGACCGCCCGTTGCTAGCGAATAAGCGGTTGAGCCGGTTGGTGTGGAAATGATTATACCATCGGCAATAAAACGACAAACATATTCGTTGTCGATGACCGCAGAGAACTCGACGACACGCCCCGGTACGCGCGTACTTATCGTAAAATCATTCAACGCAAAGAATATCCTGCGGTCAAAGGTGGCCTTCAGCACCATACGTTTCTCGATCTTGAACTTTTTTTCAACTATTTCAACTAATGTATTGGATAATTCTCCGAAGGTCACATTAGTCAGAAAACCCAAACCCCCTATATTCACACCGAGAATTGGTGTTCCTTTCTTCCCATACGTATTTGCTGCCATGAGTAGCGTACCATCACCACCCAATGCCACCACGAAATCTGGCTTTTCGGAAACGCTAAATCCCTTTGCACGCAACTCCTGCTCTGCGAGCTCCAAATTTTTCCTCGCATCAGGCTTTTTTGTATTAACAACTATTTTAGCTTTTTTCATTAATGGCTCCAAGGAAAAGAAATCGCTGCTTATTACACGGGTCCTTGCAGAACATAAACGATCCGATGTTCTGGGTAGCCAAAAATACCTTCAGACTATCAATCGAATCCTCGTCGATTTCCAACGCGATGACACCGGCGTCAGCTAAATGCCCCCTGCCTTCGAGTATTACTCTTTTGATAAACTCTATCCCCTGCTTGCCGCCATCGATTGCCGTAAGTGGTTCGAACTCCCTAACACTCTCTGGTAGCATTTGCATGCGCTCACTCGGAATATAGGGCGGGTTTGATATGATGAGATCGAATTTGTCTTTTATTCCCTCATACAAGTCGCACCGTACAATACTAATCTGTGATTCCATTTTCAATGCAATTATGTTTTCGCGCGAGTTCTGAATCGCACTCCCTGAAATATCGGTCGCCAATATTTCTGCATCGTGATAAAGATCGGCGAGCGCAATACTGATCGCGCCACAGCCAGTGCCAATCTCGAGAATCTTTCTTGGGGCGTTTGGCAACATCCCCGGGATTAGTTCGATAAAGTATTCAGTTTCCATCCGTGGGATAAAAACACCGTGAAAAATCTTTAGCGTATAATTTCTGAATTGTACTCGATTAGTCACGTATTCGATTGGCATACCATTCTTCAGCTGCGCTATCCTCGAGCGCAGCATTACTCGCTCCTGCTCGTCGATCGAGTTGCGCATATATAACTCAAACCGCGGACGATTAATGAGTGCAGCTACGACAAGCTCTGCCTCGTTGCGGTCCACGTTTAGATCTTCACTTACTGCTTTGATCAGTTCTCTCATGCTGCTCAAGTTTTTCAATGACTTCATCCAGATCACCATCCAAAACATGTTCTAGATTATACAGTGTGAGACCAATTCTATGATCGGTAAGGCGGTTCTGTGGAAAATTATAGGTTCTTATCTTCTCACTTCGGTCGCCGGTACCAACCTGCTTCTGACGCTGCGCGTGTATTTCAGCATCCCTCTTTCGCTGTTCGGCTTCGGCAAGCCGGGCGCGCAAAATCTTCATTGCTTTCTCACGATTTTTGTGTTGAGATCGTTCGTCCTGACACACCACGGTCATACCGGTCGGCAGATGCGTCAAGCGCACCGCCGAAGAAACTTTGTTGACATTCTGCCCCCCATGACCACCTGCTCGGAAAGTATCAATCCTTAGGTCATTCGGGTCAATTGCGAGTTGGGCTTCTTCGATCTCTGGAAGCACTGCTACGGTAGCGGTTGATGTATGAATCCTGCCGCCGGCTTCAGTCTTGGGAATACGTTGTACCCGATGCACGCCTCGTTCAAAGCGGAATCGCCGGTAAGCATTTTCACCGGATACCAGAAAAATAATTTCCTTAAACCCACCGATCTCGCTCGGATGCGAAGAAAGCACTTCAGACTTGAAACCGTGATACTCAACAAATTTCTGATACATTCTGAATAGATCTGAGGCAAACAAAGAGGCTTCATCGCCTCCAGCTCCTGCTCGTATTTCTACGATGCAGTTTTTCTGAAATTCTTCAAAATGAGGATTAGACAAATCTTCGATTTCGTTCTTAATTGTCTCAAGCCGTCCGGTTAAGGCTTCAAGTTCCTTTCCAGCAATTTCCTTTAGCTCTGGATCAGTGCTACTCAGCATTTCATTAACGCCATCGATTTCTTTCACGGTCTTGTCGTGTTCCTCATATTTCTGGACGAGTTGTTCCAGTTTCTTATATTCACGCGAAATATTTGCGTATTTCTTGGGGTCTTTCAGTGTCTCCACCGATGCAAGCAGTTTGCGTAGCTCTTCGAGCCTCAATTCCTTTGCTCTTCTTTCTTTGATCTGGATTGCCATGTTTTGTGGTTGTAGACTAAACGGTGTTATATTTTCTCAAATTTCTCTTTTAACGCGATATACCTTAAATAATCATCTAAATCAGTAACGCCTCTTATTAGCAGACTATTCTCACGCAGAGCGACAAGATTGACCTGAACTAGTTTGTTCACATAATCCTTTACTTTATTCTCGCTCATGCCGGTTATCTGAGCAAGACCCTCAATGGAAAACGGTGAAATTTCGATACCACCCTCTGTTTCCTTACCACTCTCTTTAGCTTTGGTTATGATGTGAGCAAGAACCCTACGTTCCTCGCTCTTAATCGTCAACAACCTTATCTGCTCATCTGCTGTGCGCAGCCTGCGCGTGAGTGTCTCTAAAACGTATTCAATGAGTGGATTCTCCCGCAGTTTTTCCTTGAATGATTCTTTATCTATTACCAGCAAGGAGACCGGTGTCACAGCGATTGCCCCTGCCGAACGGGGTGAACCATCGATAATTGCCATCTCTCCAAAGAAATCACCTTCTTTCAATATTGCCAAGGTCTTTTCTTCATCACCTTTACCCTTAGTGATTTTTATCTTACCCTCCCGAATAAGATACATAATCTCGCCTCGGTCACCTTCATTGAACAAGACTTCACCCGCCTGGAGCTGCTTTTCCATGCCTTCCACCATAAATCCTCCTCAAAGTATATTGTAATGAAAAAGTACCAAAAGTCAATGCCATTTCCACCCAAATCTGTGATTTGGTTGTGAAAATGAGCATCCCGCACGTTTTCGAGCACATGCCCACGGGTATATGACATATCAATCACTCATGGGACGTATGAACCCTCGAAGATACATTAGTCCTTTCCCGCCCGAAGACATCGCCTGTTTGATGAATCAAACAACTGCAACCCACAACCCGTGTAGTCGCCCACCCGCCTGAGGCGGGTTCTGGAGAGTGAAGCTCTTCGGAGATTTATTGGGCTACAAAATACGTCTGACAAATCAAACAACTACAACCCACCTCCTAGTTGTCCAATCCCCCGGCAAGCTCTGGGTTGGTTTATTGGGCTTCGTGAATCCGATAAATTGGTCTGTTTGATAAATCAAACAACTACAAAATCCCTCCCTATGTAGTTGCCCGATTTATCGGGCCCCGTTGAACAGCGTGAGCGCCCCACTCCTGTGGTGGCGTCTTCTGGCCTGCCGATCCGCAGTTTTGTAATCTCCATAATCTATCTGTTCATCACTGTCATCAATCCGCAAAGCAGACCGCAATCGTTGTTCTGCGTCTTAATACTGACTTAACGCCTGAACGAAATACTAACCTTGATGGCTGATTTCGCCTGCACCCAAACCGCTCCAGATTAAGCGTGCGGAGCAGGTCATAAGCTGCTTGACATTTACGGCTTTTTGTTTATAATGACTGACTAGTCAGTCATTATAAACCATTCCCCTTTAGATAAGGTCTAATGGTCGGAGATTGAACTATGAGAAAAAAAGAAGCTAACATACGAGAAAAAATCATCAAGAGCGGCCTGAAGATATTTTCCCAGAAGGGCTTCTTCAAGACCACAGTGGATGATATCGCCCAGGCAACCGGCGTGGCCAAAGGCACGGTCTATCTCTATTTTAAAGACAAGCAGGACCTTTATATCGCGACTATTGACGAACATTTCAGCCGAGCAATTGCAGCACTCCAGGCAATCGAAGCCAAGGCAACCACATCCAGTGAAAGAATGGAGGAAATTGCCATCAACTTCATCGATTATATCAAACATCTGAAAACTACCTATATGTTATTCACGTTTGAAAACATCAATTTGAAAGGCAAAACACTCAAGCAAATGCATATTGTTATTGAACCCAAGATACAAGCAATGATCGAAATAATCAGTAATATTATAAAGAGTGGTATCCAAAATAATGAATTTCGCAAGGTTGACCCTAAGGTCGCCGCATTTTATTTTATCAGCACGATACGGGCGATTTTCTTGAGTAGTTTTTACATGTCTGATATATCCTTTAAAACGGACACTGTACTCAAGCTGTTTTTTGAAGGACTAAAGAAAAGGAGGTAGTCAGTATGTTAATATCTGGAATTCTAGCAGCAACGCTTCTTGTCGGAGCAAGTGATAATATTCAATTATCTATTGGCCCAAGCTATTCTTCATATCTTCTTTTCCAAAATGATGAAGAAGCAAAAGGAAAATGGAACCTTGGTGGTGAAATCGCTATCGACAACATCATACCGAATATAGGCCTCAAGTTGAGAGGAACCAAACTATGTTATGAAGCACCTACGGAACAAGGTCCCTATGCATGGGAATACACACCTTTGAGCCTCTGCACCAGTTTCAATATTCTACCCTTCTTAAAAACACCTTGGCTCCGGGTTTCGGTTGAAACAGGCCTTGGCCTGTACTTCTGGCGCGGATTATACGAGGGTGAAGTAATCGTTCTGCCAACCGGCGAAAAAGCCGAGGAGAAAGATATTGGATTTGTTGGAGGCGCTACTGTCCAGCTCAGACCCATCAAATATTTGGGTATCGAATATGCTATGCGTTATAACTATATAGCTAGTACCGATATCTATAAATACGGATTTGACGATAAGGATGACAAGATATGGGAAAACGGCGTGGGTATCAAGTTCATACTACCTTTACGGTAAGGGTGTTCACCAGCCGACAATTCAAATTTTACTTGTTTAGGAGGTATTAATGATATTTATTTTAACATTGCTCATCAGCATGGGAAGTAATGATACTTTAACATTTACTGTTGACGAGGCGATCGATTTTGCTTTGCAGAACAACCCTGAAATCGAGCAGCTCACGATCGGGGTTCAGAAATCAGAGGAACAGGTCGGACAGGCTGTCTCAAGTTTTTACCCAAGCGTCTCTGCATCCGGCTACTTTGCTTATGTAACAGATGTTCCGATAATCGAATTCGACAGCATACCGATACCGTTCGGAACCAATGAGAACTACAATGTTCAACTTTCATTGCAGCAAGTGCTTTTTGCCTGGGGCAAATTGTACAATGCCTATAAGATTTCAGACCTCGCGCGTGATATAGCTGAGCTCACTTTAGCTAGAAAACAACAGGAAATCCGTTATGCAGTAACTGACGCGTTCTATGGTCTGCTCGTACTCGAAGAGTATCTGACGCAAGCCCAAGCAAGCTTGGATCAACTGGAAAGGTTCGCCGCGTCGGTTGAAACGCGTTACAGGGCCGGGCTGGTTTCCCAGTTTGATCTGCTACGTGCAAAAGTCCAGGTTGAAAATCTCAAACCGGGCGTCATCCAAGCAGAGAATGCGTTGAACTTGGCACGCGAAGGGTTCAAGTTGCTTCTGGGCATGGACTTGGATACCGAATTCGGGTTATCCGGCGAACTTAGAATGGTTGACGAAGAATTCATACTTGATGATCTGGAGAGTCAAGCCCTGCAGAATCGTTCAGAGATTAAGAACCTCAAAAAAGCGGAAAGAATAGCCCAGCTGAATCAGGCGATCGTACGGCGCACGAATCTACCCACCCTAGTCGGGGGTGCCTCGTATGAACAGCGTAAACCGTTTGGTATCACGGGTGGCGACTGGGGTTCTAGTCTCACCTTTAACCTCGGCTTTCAGTGGCCACTTTTCAGCGGTTTCAGCAACCTACACAAAAGCCGGGAAGCAGCATTGATGCTAAAGGAAGCACGGCTTGTACTGGAAAATCTGGAAAGGGCAATTCGAGTCGAAGTAAAACAGGCATATCTGAGTTTCCTGGCCGCCAAAGAAGCGATTGATGCCGCTCAGGAAAATGTCGGTCAAGCAGAAAAAGCATTTGAAATAATCGAAACAAGATATAAGAATGGCCTAGCGACGAATCTTGAAGTATTAGATACAGAACTTGCCTACAGGCAGTCGCGGGTGAATTATCTCACCGCACTCAAGACATATAATACATCGCTAGCCGAGATCTATAAAGCAATTGGTAAGGAGGAATAAATGCGAAAATGGTTGATTATCATAATAGTCGTCGTTGTCATACTTGTGGCCGCCGCCGTAAGAATAGGCGCCTCAAGACGCGGCGCGCAAACTGAGGAATTTGTGCAGAAAATCGCGGTTGAGGTCATGCCCGTGACCCGCGGCAATGTAACCAGTACGTGCGAAGTGTTGGGCAGCATAATGGCTGACAAAACAGCACAGGTCTTTCCTGAAACAATGGGGCGGATCACGAAGATACTTGTAAAAGAAGGATCGTATGTAGCAAAGGACAATAATCTAATGGCGATGCGCACCGAGACAATAGGTTTTGAATATGAAGAAGGATTTATCAAATCACCGATCAACGGTAATGTCGCGAACATAGCTGTTGATGTTGGTGCGATGGTCACGCCGCAAGCGCCGGTTGCCGTGGTTATGGATTATGCACGCGTTCAGGTCGCGTTCAACATCGGCGAAGCGAATATGAATTGCATAAACAAGAACGATCGAGTCATAATTAATATCGACGCCACGCCAAACGAGAATTTCGAAGGCATCGTATCCGAAGTCACGCCCGTCGTGGATCCCATGACACGCACGCTCGGCGTCACCGCGATCATCAATAATTCGAAACGACTTCTGAGACCGGGTATGACTGCACGTGTAACAATCAACCTTGGCGAGAAGAAGGACGTTTTGGTAATTCCAAGAGATGCTTTGCTGGACGGCTATCTCTTTGTTGTAACAGACAGCACTGCCGAACGCCGAGATGTTGTTGCCGGCATTATCGGCGACAAGAATGCAGAGATAATCAGTGGGGTAAAGGACGGTGAAAGGGTCGTCGTCGTCGGACAACAGCGACTTGCCGGTGGCGAAAAAGTAACACCGATTTTGAGGAGTGAACTATGAACCTAACCGACGTCTCAATAAAAAGACCGCTTGCCATATCGATGGTCTTTTTGGCCATCATCATATTCGGGTTCATCTCGGTCACCAATCTACCCGTAGACCTCTTCCCTAACGTTACTTTTCCAATGATGATTGTATTAACGACTTACCCGGGTGCCGGACCCGAAGAAATCGAAACACAAATCACCGAGCCCTATGAAAAAACACTGGGGACAGTAAATAATATCAAGAAAGTCACATCGACAACGTCTGAGAATATCTCAAATATATTCCTTGAATTCGAATGGGGAACTGATCTCGATGCAGCATCAAATGATGTGCGTGACCGCTTGGGATTCATTACTCCCTACATACCAGAAGATGCTGATCTACCGCTTATCTTTAAGTTCGATGTATCTCAGCAACCAGTGGTCATGTATAACATTTCCGGTGACATCGATCCCCTTGAACTCGATCAGATCGCCGATGACATTGCCGACCGGTTGCAGCGTGTCGGCGGTGTTGCCGCGTCTTATGCAATGAGCGGCACGATGCGTGAGATACAAGTCATACTCGACCCGATTAAACTGAAAGGCACGGGTATCACATCAACCCAGGTAATGGAGATACTACAGGCTCAGAACATCAACTATCCACTCGGTAACATCGAGTCCGGGAGAAAAGTCTATATATTGCGTACGATTGGTGAGTATAAAAAT
>Ga0209636_10006711_pt1 | contig 11758 bp, 7 predicted proteins | sample DeeMarSWOR152_54_FD_187464 | JGI IMG/M metagenome (GOLD analysis project Ga0209636, IMG submission 187464) | Marine sediment microbial communities from White Oak River estuary, North Carolina - WOR-1-52-54 (SPAdes) (version 2) | ecosystem: Environmental > Aquatic > Marine > Intertidal zone >... | reverse complement strand
ATTCCGGTCCCCCATCGATCAAGGTCCAGACATGCCTCCGTCTTTGGTGCGCCACAGCATAGATCACATCAGGATTGCAGGGGTCCAAATGCACTTCACTGACTCCTGTATGTTCACTGATTGTCAAGATAGACTTCCAGCTCTTTCCTCCGTCATTGGTTTTATAGAGACCTCTTTCTCCTCCAGCGCACCATAAAGGTCCATAGGCTGCTATATAAACAACATCCGAATTTCTAGGGTCGATGACAATCATGCCTATATGTTCGGATGTCTTGAGTCCCATCTGCTTCCAGGTCTTTCCTCCGTCTTCAGATTTATAAACTCCATCACCATAGCCAACGCTTCGCTGGTTGTTGTTCTCGCCTGTGCCAACCCAGATGACATGGGGATTATTGGGATCCATGGTGATACAGCCTATGGAGTATGAGCCTTGTTTGTCGAATATCGGTTCAAAAGTTGTTGCCGCGTTTACAGTTTTCCAGACTCCTCCCGATGCTGTAGCCACATAAAACTCGCTTTTTTTGTTGGGGTAGACAGCAAAATCAGAAATCCTGCCTGAAGTCAAGGCTGGTCCTATCGACCTGAGCTTAAGTCCTTTCAATTCTAATTCGTTAAATGGGTCTTTTTCTTTGGCTTCACTTTTCTTAGCCTGGGCTTCAATAAAAGTGAAACATACCAAAAAGACCAGGATAAAAAGCAAATATTTGATGATTTTTAGGCGCATAAAATCCTCCTTGTTTGTTTTTTTGTTCCTTCAGCTTAATCTATTGATTCATAAAATTCAATCCGTATAAATTTGCCCTTGCCGGCAAAAATATCTTTAGCTTATTATCTCCTTGGAGATTCAAAAGAGTTTTCAGAATCCCTGTTGTTGAGTTGGAAAGTCATGCTCAATAATCTGATTGCTGTAAGCAGAAAAGAGATTTGTTTATTTTGACATTGAATTCAGCCCGTGCTATATGTTTTTCTTGAATTCGGGAAAATAAGAGATAATAATAGAACCTGAATTTTTGCCCGGAAAATAGGATAATTAAACCAATAAACAATGCTTGAAAATTGTAATACATAAAAAAGGAGGAACATGATCATGTTTAATCGGCAATCTTCCAGGCTTTTATTTCTCATTTTGAATATTTCGATCATTGGGCTATTTTTATGTTGTGCTCAGAAAAGGGAGCCGGCTGATTTAGTTTTGACCAACGGGAAGATCGTTACTGTTGATGAAGCCAAACCAGAGGCCCAAGCGTTAGCGGTTAGAGGAGATATCATTGTGGCTGTGGGAAACAATAGAAATATTAAGCCTTACATTTCTGGAGAAACAAAAGTGATAGACCTCACGGGAAAGTTGGCCATTCCTGGTTTCATTGATGCCCATGGTCATTTCACCAGCCTGGGACGATCCAAGTTGCAGCTGGATTTGACGAAAGTCAAGAACTGGGACGAGGTGGTGGCCATAGTCAAAGAAGCTGTAAAAAAAGCTAATCCCGGAGAGTGGATTTTGGGTAGAGGCTGGCATCAGGAGAAATGGGATAAAATCCCTGAACCGAATATCGATGGGCTGCCCTGTCATCACTCTTTGAGCAAGATTTCTCCTGATAACCCGGTTTTATTGAGCCATGCCAGCGGACATTCCTCTTTTGCCAACGCCGAAGCGATGGAGCTGGCAGGAGTCACAAAGATGACTCTTGATCCCGAAGGAGGAGAAATCGTCAGAGACTCTAAGGGGAATCCGATTGGAGCATTCCGAGAAACAGCCCAGAGATTAATCGACAGAGCGATGAGTCATTATTTAGAAAAACGCTCTCTTGAAGAAATGGAGGCTGAGAGGCGGAAGGTGATTGAGCTTGCTGTGCAGGAATGTTTATCCAAAGGAGTTACCAGCTTTCATGATGCCGGTTCTTCATTCGAAACCATTGATTTGTTCAAGGAATTCGCTGAAGAGGGCAAGCTTGGGATTCGACTTAATGTTATGATCAGGGTAAATAATGAGCTCCTGAAGGAATACCTCTCCGAATACAAAATCATCGGAATGGGGAAGAATCATTTGACTGTTCGAGCCATTAAAAGCTTTGTTGACGGGGCTCTAGGTGCACACGGAGCCTGGCTATTGGAACCCTACACAGACCTCCCCAGTAGTGTTGGATTGAACACCAACCCAGTCGAGGAATTAAAAGAAACCGCCCAAATTGCGATTGAAAACGGCTTCCAGTTCTGTGTCCATGCCATAGGAGATCGAGGTAATCGCGAAATTCTGAACATTTTCGAAGAGACATTCAAAGCGCATCCTGATAAAAAGGACCTGCGCTGGCGCATCGAACATTCTCAGCATCTCAACCCAGAAGATATTCCACGGTTCGGTCAATTGGGCGTGATTGCCTCAATGCAGGCAATCCACTGCACTTCTGATGGACCTTGGGTGATCAAACGGTTGGGAGAGAAGCGGGCCGAAGAAGGAGCTTATGTCTGGCAAAAACTCATGAAATCAGGGGCAATTATTTGTAATGGAACCGATGTCCCGGTCGAAGATGTCGATCCTATTGCCTGCTTTTATGCAGCAGTTACTCGTAAACTCAAGGACGGCACGCTCTTCTATCCAGATCAGCGGATGAGCAGGGAAGAGGCTTTGCGTTCCTATACCCTTAATTGTGCCTATGCCGCTTTCGAAGAGGATATTAAAGGATCATTGAAGCCAGGAAAACTGGCCGACATTACAGTTCTTTCCAAAGACATCATGACTATTCCTGAAGATGAAATTCCGACTACCGAGGTTCTCTATACCCTTGTCGGTGGAAAGGTGATGTATCAAAAGTAATTATTAGCTCCGCTCCAGACAATTTTTCTTAGCAACCAAATTTAGTTTCCGGTATACTTAAAGGACGATGAATCTTGATCAGCTGAGAAAAGATGCTCTAGCCATCTTCCAGGCAGGTTTGAGAGCGGTCAATCCTGTCAATGCCGTAAAACAGCATATGAGTCTCCAAAATGATACGCTGAACGTTGGGGGGCGAACTTATAATTTAGCAAATTATGAGAGTATTTATGTCATCGGCGCAGGCAAGGCTTCAGCAGCCATGGCTCAGCCTGTGGAAGAACTTCTTGGCGAGCGATTAAAAGCCGGTTTTATCAATGTCAAGTATGGATATACTCTTCCTTTAAATGTCATCCGGGTAAATGAAGCAGGGCACCCAGTTCCAGATAAAGCAGGATTGCTCGGAACCAAAAAGATTATAGAATTAATGAGTCAAACAGGGGAAAAGGACCTGGTGCTATTTTTGATTTCTGGAGGAGGATCAGCCCTTTTGCCCTGTCCAGTCCAAGGTTTGACCTTGGAGGATAAACAGCAAATGACAAAACTCCTCCTTGAAGTTGGTGCGACTATCCATGAAATCAATGCTTTGCGAAAGCATGTCTCTCGAGTTAAAGGCGGGCGTTTAGCAAAGTTAGCCTATCCATCCACTTTAATTTCATTGATTCTCTCCGATGTCGTCGGGGATAACCTGGACAGCATTGCTTCAGGTCCGACAGTTCCCGATGAAAGCACCTTCGGCGATTGTCTGAATATTCTGCAGAAATATGAGCTCCAGGATAAAGTGACTCCCTCGGTGCTTGAATTTCTCAAGGAAGGAGCTCAGGGTAAACATGAAGAGACACCCAAAGCTGATGATCCTGCCTTTGAGCGAACCCAGAATGTCATCATCGGAAGCAATATTTTGGCTGTTAAAGCTGCCGAGAAAAAAGCCCAAGAACTGGGATACAACAGCCTTGTCCTCTCCACCCTCATCGAAGGGGAGACCAAGGAAGTGGCCAAAGTTCACGCTGCTATCGCCAAGGAAATACTAAACACCGGCAATCCTCTTAAGAAGCCGGCCTGTATTATTTCCGGTGGAGAAACAACCGTTACCCTCCGAGGCCAAGGGCTCGGAGGGCGCAATCAGGAGTTCACCCTGGCAGCAGCAATCGAGATTGATGGATGGGATGGGGTTGTAATTTTAAGCGGCGGCACTGATGGAACAGATGGTTTCACAGATGCTGCTGGAGCAATCGCTGATGGGATGACTGTGAGCCGAGCTAGAGAATTGGAATTGGATGCTCAAGCGCACCTCAGAGAGAATGATTCTTATCATTTTTTTCAACCGCTCGATGATTTGATCATCACTGGCCCTACTTATACCAATGTTATGGACCTGAGATTGGTGATTGTTGCCTGAAAGGAGCTTTCTTTGCCGAGGACAAAAATTGTCTGCACTATTGGCCCTGCTTCGAGATCTCCAGCAATACTGGAGCAGCTCATCCTGGCAGGCATGAATGTCGCGCGGCTGAATTTCTCCCATGGAACCCAGTCCGAGCACCAGAAGGTCATTGCGGCTATCAGGAAAATATCTTCCCGACTGAATAAGCCCGTTGCTATTCTGCAGGATTTGGCTGGCCCAAAGATCAGAATTGGAAAGGTCGAAACTGGTCAAATTACACTCAAATCCGATGCTCAATTTACTTTGACCACCAGAGAAGTTCCTGGTAATGAGCATGAAGTTTCTGTTAACTATTCTGAGCTACCTGAAGATGTTCATCCTGGAGACTCTTTGTTGTTGAGCGATGGTGCCTTGGAGCTTGAAGTCCTGGAAACGAGCGGGCAAGAGATTAAATGTCGAGTGATCATCGGTGGTCCGCTCAGTTCATTCAAAGGCATCAATCTGCCAACTAGCTCCATCAAAACCCCGAGCTTGACTGAGAAAGATAAAGAGGACCTCGCTTTCGGTATCGCTCAAGGCGTCGATTATGTCGCCCTTTCTTTTATTAGAAGGCAAGCGGATGTAATGGCAGCCAAACGCTTTATGGAAGAGATAGGAAGTGAAGACCCCATAATCGCCAAGATTGAAAAGCACGAAGCCTTGACCAATATCGATGAAATCATCCCGATAGTGGATGGGATTATGGTGGCTAGAGGTGACTTAGGTGTAGAGACGCCTCTGGAGAAAGTGCCTCTGGTTCAGAAATTATTGATTCAAAAATCAAACTTAGCCTGCAAACCTGTGATCACGGCTACTCAAATGCTTCGTTCTATGGTCGACAATCCTCGTCCAACACGGGCTGAAGTCACAGATGTCGCCAATGCTGTTTTAGACGGCACTGATGCCATCATGCTCTCAGAAGAGACAGCTATAGGGAAATATCCTGTTGAAGCTGTATCAATGATGGCCAAGATTGCCGAGGATGCTGAATCTGGCTTTCCTTTCGATGAGTGGATCCAACGTGTAGAACAGGAAAGTGAGAAATCCATCCCTGAAGCAGTATGTCAGGCGGCCTGCAAGCTGGCAGAAAGTTTGAATGCGGCATCGATTATCACTTTCACCCAATCTGGGAGCACTGCTCGACTGGCTGCCAAATATCGTCCTCGGCAACCTATTCTGGCGCCAACACCTCTGGAAAAAACCTACCGAAGCCTGGCGCTTATCTGGGGTGTGGTGCCGGTTCTAGGTGAAGGCATAAAGGATACCGATGAAATAGTCGATAGAGCCTTCAAAGCCGCTTTAGAATCCGGACTGGTAAAGAAGGGACAGCGGGTGGTCATCACAGCTGGAGCCCCTGTCGGTGTGCCAGGTACAACCAACTTTGTCAGAGCAGAAGTGCTGGAATAAAATCACCCAGCTATTTGAAAATCATATTAGCTAAATTATTTACAGTATTATTCATTGTGAAGAGAGTTTGAGCTGATGAGCGGTCTAGGAATTATTGTTATTAAGCAAGTACAAATATAGTTTAAATGCCTGGCTCAGCTATTTCCCTTTTCTCCAGAATATGAATGGACCAATAACTGGAAGATAAGAGAGGTGGTTTTTTTTCAGCGGGAATATTCCTCTACTCACCAGTCGAATGTCTTCGATAGTATAAAATGCCTGGGGATTGAACTCTCTGATGATTCCAGCCACATTTTCTATATCATGCCGTCTAATAATGATATAGATCACATGAACCTTTCCTTTTACACCTTGGGCATCAATGCTTGTTACCCCATAATCTTTTTCTCTTAAATGCTCGATTAACTCAGTCGCGTCTTTTTGAGTAATAACCCGAATAAGTGAATTTCCTATGGCTATCTTTTTCTCAATCTGAAGGCCAATAAAAGTCCCCATAGCAAAGCCAGCACCATAGGCAATATAGCAGGCAACATTGTTGAGGTTTTGCATAATCACTCTTATGGCAAGAAGCCAGATTATGACCTCAAAAAAACCAACCACAGGAGCGAGATATTTCAGCCCTCTGGATACAAAGACGATTCTCACGGTGCCCAGACTGACATCCAGAATTCTGGCGAGAAAAATCAACATGGGCAAAACAACCCATTTGAAAATTTCCGAGCTGACGATTGGCTCTAAGTTCATTTTTTACTCCTAAATGCTTATGACATCTGAATATCCAGCAGAGATAATCATTTTAAAGGCCTCATCGACTGTGAGGTCAAGGTCTATGACTTCATCCTCCGAGGCAAAACAAAAAAATCCAGAAGTGGGATTGGGAGTGGTGGGAATGAAGATTTTCAACATTTTCTTGCCGTTCTGTTGAGGGATCTCGTCAGTGATTTCTCCCGTAACAAATCCGATAAAGGATAAACCCTTGATCGGAAATTCAAGCAATACGGCACGAGAAAATATTTTTCGTTCACTCACGATACCGGTTGTCAGGTGCTTGACGGCCTGGTATATGGTTTTAATAACAGGAATCTTGTTCAATATTTTCTCCCCCAGTCGCAAAAGCTTTTTTCCGAGAAAATTACTAGCTATTAACCCTACAATGATTATCAGCAGAAGAGCTATGATCAACTCGATCCCAAAAAATGGCAGATAGGTCTTCGGATGAACTGAAGGAGGTAAAAGCTTAAATGTATTGTCGATCAAGTTGATAACAGCCTTGAGAAGCAATATGGTTATCCACAAGGGAACAATAATAACCATTCCGGTGATGAAATAATTTTTAAAAATATTTTTTATTTTTTCTTTTAGCATGATCATTTTCCTCCTTCTTCGAGGTATTTTCGCAGGATATCGAATTATAAAATCATCGATTAGTTTATTCGAAAATGCAAGCTCAGTAAATAGACAAAGGTTTCATTACTCCTGAATAAGGATATTTTGAAGAGGAAGCTTTTCTAAAATAGAAAAATTAACAGGTTGGGACTATAGGTGAGATTAAAAAAAAATAGAACCGTCCCTATCTTATTTTTTCGGTTTAAAAAATAGAACCGTCCCCCTCTTATCCTCCCCCTCTTATCCCCATCTTATTTTATTTAAAGATTAAATGTTGCTATAGGATAAATCCCGGTTTATAATTCACAGATTTGAACCATCATGACCATAAGTGCTAAAATCTATACAGTGGAGAAAAAATATTTCATAACTTGAGAGTATCTAAAAGGAGAAAGAAATGAAATTCCATACTGCGCTGCGGCCCTGGGCAAACAGGCGCCTGGAAAAGATCGAAGGTGTGGACATGATAGTAGGGATTCCCTGTTTCAACAATGATTCCACAGTCGAACATGTCATCGATATGGTCAGTGAAGGGATTGCCAAGCATTACCGTGATATGAAAGTTCTTATGGTTATCTCGGATGGGGGGTCAACAGATGACACCAGAGAACTGGCGAGGGATAAAACCGTCTATCCTTTTATCGAAAAGATTGTCACCATCTATCGAGGACTTCCAGGAAAGGGGAGTGCACTGCGCATGATATTCGAAGCTTCTTCTTTTTTAAAGCCGAAGGTTTGTGTTTTATTCGATGCCGATTTAAGAAGCATTACTCCAGATTGGATTAAAGCTCTGGCAGATCCTGTCTTGACTCATGGGGAAGATTTTGTTGCTCCGGTTTATTCCCGTTATAAGTATGATGCCACGATCACCAACAATATTGCTTATAATCTTATCCGGGCCTTGTTCGGCAAACGCGTTCGCCAACCCATAGGAGGAGACTTCGCCCTTTCTGAAAAAACAATCGACTTTTATAATAGCTGCGAGCATGATGTCTGGATGACCGATATTGCCCGCTTCGGGATCGACATCTGGATGACGACTTCAGCGATCATCCAGGATGTTTCTATTTGCCAGGCCTATCTGGGAGCAAAAATTCATGATGTCAAAGATCCTCTCGAAAAACTGGGACCCATGTTCAGACAAGTGGTTTACCCGCTCTTCCAGCTGATGGAAGATCACTCGGATAAATGGAAAAAAATCAAGGAAAGTACTCCTGTTCCAACATATGGGACACCTCCTTCCAAGGAGCCTGAGGCTTTTTCTGTAGATCTTCCAGGAATGATTGAAAACTTCAAGGGCGGTTTTAACAATTTCTCAGCTCTCTGGGAAAAGATCATTAATCCTGAGAGTTTTAAAGCACTAAAAGAATTAGCAAAGAATAAGAAGAACGAAAATTTCCTCATGCCTACCGAGGATTGGGTAAAGATTGTCTATGATTTTGCCGCGACTTTTCATCACTGGAAGAGGGATAAAGGAAAGTTGGTGGAAATCATGCGTCCCCTTTATTATGCCCGGGTGGCGTCCTTCATAAATAGAACGAAAGAGATGAATAACGAACAGGCAGAAGCGGTTATCGAACAACAGGCCCAAACCTTTGAGAAGCTAAAGCCTTATTTATTGAAAAAGTGGGAAAAAGAGTGATTGCTTTTTGTTAAAGGATAACGTTTATGAATCAATTGAAAATCTTATTTGCCTCTTCAGAAGTCACTCCTTTTGCCAAGACTGGTGGTTTGGCTGACGTCTCGGCATCTTTACCCGCTGCTCTCTCCAAATTGAGTCATCAGGTGATCATTGTCATGCCCCTGTACCGCTCAGTCATGGAAGGTCAGTTTGAACTGGAGCCAATAGAAAAATCATTTGAAATTCCGATGGGGGGAAAGTCTCTAAAGGCAAAGGTTTACCATGCAAAGATGAGCCGCAATCTCTTGGTTTATTTTCTCCAGCGCGATGAATTCTTTGACCGCAGCGGATTATACGGAACATCAGAAGGAGATTATTTTGACAATCCTGAGAGATTCATCTTCTTCAGCAGAGGAATCCTTCAGCTGAGTAAGCTGATTGACTTCCAGCCTAATATTATTCACTGTCATGATTGGCAGACCAGTCTGGTGCCCGTTTACCTGAAGAGCTTGTATAAAGATGATTCTTTTTTTCGTCGGACGAGAACCATTTTTACCATCCATAACCTGGCTTATCAAGGGGTATTTTCTAAAGAATACATGGAAGTCAGCGAACTGCCTTCAGAGCTCTTTTCGATGAGAGGGCTTGAATACTACGGAAAGATGAACTTCATGAAAGGAGGGATTGTTTTTTCTGATGTCGTTTCCACGGTCAGCGAAAAATATGCCCAGGAAATACAGACTCCGGATTACGGTTATGGATTAGAAGGGGTCCTCAGAGAAAGGAGAGGCGGCGTCTATGGAGTGTTGAATGGAGTCGATTACACTTCGTGGGATCCTGAGACAGACTCTCACCTTGCGGCTAACTATAGTCTAAAGAGCCTGGATGGTAAGAAGAAATGCAAGGAAGATTTGATGAGGATCTTCAAGTTTAAAGGCCGGAATGAAGCTCCTCTGATCGGAATAATATCCCGCCTGGCCGAACAAAAAGGATTTGACATCCTGGCCAAAGGGATAGAGGAGATGATGAAGTTGGATTTGTTCTTGGCGCTCTTGGGGAGTGGTGATGAAAGATACGAGAAACAATTTACGAAACTCGGAGAGAAATATAGAGGACGCCTTGGAGTGAGAGTTGCCTTTGATAATGTCCTGGCCCATAAGATCGAAGCAGGCTCTGATATGTTCCTGATGCCTTCCCGCTATGAACCCTGTGGTCTGAATCAAATGTACAGTTTAAAGTATGGAACCATTCCTGTCGTGAGAGCTACCGGAGGATTGGATGATACTATTAAAGAATTTGATCCAGAATCGGGAAAGGGGAATGGATTCAAATTTGTTGAATATTCATCGAGAGCTATGATTGAAAAAATCAAAAAAGCTTTTGAAATCTACCAGGATAAAAAATTGTGGTTGAAACTGATGAAGAGTGCCATGAGGGAAGATTTCTCCTGGAAGAATTCAGCTTCTAAATACGTGGAAATCTATAATCGAGCTCTCACTGGAGATTAGAGATTCAGCCTGAAGGAATTCATTACGAGAGAGATAATGCTCCCCCCGAATGATTTTTTTAATTATGATTAAGAGGAGATTTTTCACTTGACTAGGAAAAAAAGCAAAAAAGCAGAACCGGATCAAGGAATAAAAGAAAAAGGAGCAGTTCTTTATGGCCCCACTCTTTTTACAGATTATGATATCTACCTTTTCAAGGAAGGCAACTCTTTCCGGCTGTATGAAAAAATGGGGTCCCATCAGATGTCTGTTAACGGTGTGGAAGGTACTTATTTTGCCCTGTGGGCTCCCAATGCCAAAGGTGTGTCAATTATTGGAGAGTTCAACCAGTGGAACCAAGAAGCTCATCCCTTAAGTATCAGATGGGATGGCTCCGGCATCTGGGAAGGCTTTATTCCTGACATCGGAAAAGGTTCTCTTTATAAATTCCGTGTTGTTTCGACGCATCGTGCCTATGCTGCAGATAGAGGCGATCCTTTTGGGTTTTATTGGGAGATCTCACCCCGCACGGCTTCCCTTGTTTGGGATCTGGATTATGAGTGGCAGGATCAAGAATGGATGAAGAACCGCGGAAAACACAATGCTCTTGATTCTCCCTTCTCTGTTTATGAAGTCCACCTTGGTTCATGGCGGAAAGTTTCTGAAGAGAACAATCGCTTTCTGACCTATAGAGAAATGGCCCCTGCTTTGATCGATTACCTAAAAGAGATGGGTTTCACCCACGTGGAATTCTTGCCTGTAATGGAGCATCCTTTTTACGGCTCATGGGGGTATCAAACACTAGGATACTTTGCCCCAACAAGCCGGTATGGTGCCCCCCAAGACTTTATGTATCTTATCGATCAACTGCACCAGAACGGCATCGGAGTTATCCTGGATTGGGTGCCTTCTCATTTTCCGTCTGATGAACATGGATTAGCCTACTTTGATGGGACGAATCTTTTTGAGCATCAAGATCCCAGAAAAGGCTTCCACCCGGATTGGAAGAGCTGTGTCTTTAATTACGGCCGGAATGAAGTCAGAAATTTTCTGATAAGCAGTGCCTTCTTTTGGTTAGACAAATATCATGCTGACGGCCTGCGAGTGGACGCGGTGGCTTCTATGCTTTACCTGGACTATTCAAGAAAAAAAGGAGAATGGATTCCCAATGTCTACGGAGGCCGGGAAAACATCGAAGCCATCTCCTTTCTCAAAAGACTCAACGAAGCCATCTACGAGGCTTTCCCTGAGGTGCAGGTCATGGCAGAAGAATCAACAGCCTGGCCAATGGTCACCCGCCCTGTTCATCTGGGAGGCCTTGGCTTCGGGATGAAATGGAATATGGGGTGGATGCATGATATGCTGGACTATATCACCAAAGATCCTGTTCACCGGAAGTATCATCATAACCAGTTGACCTTCAGCATTTGGTATGCCTTCTTCGAAAACTTTGTTCTTCCCCTCTCCCATGATGAAGTTGTTCACGGAAAGGCATCCCTTCTTAGCAAAATGCCCGGTGATGACTGGAAGAAATTTTCTACTCTGCGCCTTCTGCTCGGCTATATGTACACCCATCCAGGCAAAAAACTTCTCTTCATGGGAGGGGAATTCGGACAGAGGAAAGAATG
>Ga0209636_10006710_pt1 | contig 11760 bp, 8 predicted proteins | sample DeeMarSWOR152_54_FD_187464 | JGI IMG/M metagenome (GOLD analysis project Ga0209636, IMG submission 187464) | Marine sediment microbial communities from White Oak River estuary, North Carolina - WOR-1-52-54 (SPAdes) (version 2) | ecosystem: Environmental > Aquatic > Marine > Intertidal zone >... | reverse complement strand
TGCCTGCACAGCAAGATGGGGTGGTCAATTTTTCTTAAAATACTGATACTTGTACCAATTAAAAGGGAAAGGAGTTGAGATGAAACAGTTACCAAGAACAAGTGCGAATGGAATGACCCGGCGGGAGTTCCTGCAGACGGTAGGGACCACTGCAGCAGGCGTTTCAGTAAGCTCTAAGAGTTTTTTTGCGGCTGCCGGACCTTTTGCGGGCGCAAGTAGTCAACAAAATAGAACCGCTCTGGTGCGGGGTGCTTTCATCTACCCCCCCACCAAAACACTGAGAGAAGCAGGTTATTACAGCTGGCCGGGGTCAACCTTTGATGCTGAAGGGCGTCAAAAACAGTACATGGTTGCAATTGAACGGATGGAGCAGGATTTAGGGATGCGCATCTCGATGGATAAGAAACCACTCGACGATGCGGCAAGTGTAGCGCGGTTTATCAATGAAGTCAAACAATCCAAGCCCGACGGTTTGCTGCTCATACCTTTTAAGAAGGGACATTGGGGACATGTAACACGTATCTTTGAAGAAGTTGGAATTCCAACGGTTGTGCTCGCCACTTTAGGCATCCTCCTTGTAGACCACATCAATCAACTCAGGGAAAAGACCGGTGTGTATCTGATCAATTCACTGGATAATCTTGCTGCCGTGAAAGATGGTATGAACATGATTAGAACGGCGCACTGGATGAAGGGAAGCCGTATTGTTAACATTGCTGGTTCGGAGCTTAAAGAAACAACAGTCCCACATTTTGGCACACAAGTTCGGACCATCCCGCACCAGAGGTTTTATGATGAATTTCAGCGTACTAAAGCCACAGACGCAGTGAAAAAGCTTGCGTATGCTTATTCGAATAATGCTGAAGATGTGATCCAGCCTACGAAAACCGATGTTCTCGAGGCTGCAAAAACATATTTTGTCCTGAAACGACTCATTGAAGCAGAGAAAGCCGATGCGGTAATGATGGATTGTTTGCCCGGCCTCAAGAAGCCTCGCAAGCACGTGCCACCGTGTATGGGCTTTATGAGTTTGAGGGACGAAGGGATCGCTGCCGGCTGTCAGTCCGACCTTAGCGCAACACTGACCTTAATGCTGGTACAGCAGCTCTTCGACAAACCCGGATTTCAGCAGAACGCTTCTATTGAGACGGAGAAAAACCACTATTTCGGTGCACACTGCACCTGTGCCTCGAAGTTGAACGGTACGAATCTTTCTTCCGAGCCATACATTCTAATGAGCCACTGTGAGGCAGGGTGGGGCTGTGTTCCTCGAGTCCTGTGGAGTCCTGGGCGGGATGTTACTATGGCTCAGTACTTTCCGAGAGAAACGCCCCAGATGGTCATTTACAGCGGGAAAGTGATAGATTGTCCGAGCATTCCGCAAACAGGCGGCTGTCGCACGAATATAGAAATGACCATCAACGAGTTAGATGACGTATGTGATGTAAAGGGTATGCATCAAGTTATATTCTATGGTAATTACGCCAAACAACTGAGAACTTTCTGTCAACTTTACGGCATCAACGTCGTCACTTAATGGCGTGAGATGTTTATACCAGAGTTGAAGATGAAAAAGTGGCTACAGGTTAAGAACACATTCGTGAGATGCCCTGGCAATGGGCAGATCGTTCAGGTATTATTGCGATTAGAAAACTCAGCGGTGCAGATGGTCTTAGTTTAAACGGGAAATGTTCGTTTACAGGAGGCTTAACATTTTTGACTTAAAGGACACAGCAATCGGAGGCTTTGATTGAAGGCCTTAGTCTATACGAAACCCTACAGTTTTGAATATTGTGATTTTCCCGAACCTTCAGCAGGCGCTGATGATGTGCTGATTCGTGTCAAGGCCTGCGGGATTTGCGGCTCTGACGTTCAAGGCTCTACAGGCAAGACCGGCAGGAGGATGCCTCCTTTGATAATGGGCCATGAGGCGGCCGGCATTGTTGAAGCAACGGGTAAAAATGTAAATGGATTCAAGAAGGGAGAGAGAGTTTGTTTTGACTCAACCGTATACTGCAATAGCTGTGAGCAGTGCCGGGCAGGTTTTTATAATCGCTGTGAAAGCCGGGAAGTGCTCGGCGTCTCTACCACGGATTTCAAGAGGCATGGTGCATTTGCAGAATATGTTGCGGTTCCGTGGTGGATTGTCTCGAAGATTCCTGATCAGTTGTCTTTCGTACATGCAACCCTTTTGGAGCCAGTATCAATAGGTGTTCACGCCGCGAACAGAGCGCCCCTATCGTCTGCCGATTCAGTTGTAGTTATTGGGGCCGGTACAATCGGTCTTTTTATTTTGCAGGCGGTCAGGCTAAAAGGTGCCGGGAAGGTCATCGTGTCGGATATTAATGAATTTCGACTTGATGTGGCAAAAAAGCTGGGAGCAGATGAAATCCTCAATCCTGAAAAATCAGATCTGAAAGAATCCGTTTTTGAACGGACAGGGAATAAAGGAGCAAATGTTACTCTTGAGGCGGTAGGTTATGCAAGCACTTTTCAGGACGCCATTTCGGTGACGAAGATGGGGGGACATATTGTCGCTGTCGGCAATTTGGAAAAGATGGCTGAGTTCGATTTGCAGGAGTTCATCACCAGTGAGCTTACCTTTACCGGCTCATACGCCAGCTCAGGCGAATTTCGTGATTGTATAGAGTTGGTAGCCTCAGGCAAAATCAACGTAGAGCCGTTAATCAGCGATGTTTTACCGCTGGAAGACGGGGCATGGGCTTTTGAGCGATTGCTCAAGGCCGAGGAGAATTTACTTAAAATTGTTTTGGAACCTTAGGTTTCGTGGTGTAAAAATGTTAGAACTTTTTGACCTTTCACAGAAAGTAGCAATTGTAACCGGAACCAGCCGGGGCTTGGGGCAATATTTTGGCCGGGCTCTTGCCAAATCAGGAGCTGATTTGGTGATTACCAGCCGGGATTTATCAAGCCTGACCAAATTCAAGCAGGAAATAGAATCCCTTGGTAGAAAGGCTTTGCCTGTTCAGCTGGATGTTCTTTCACAAAGTGACATCGAAAATATGGTCCGCATGACCATAAATGAATATGGGAAAATTGATATCCTGGTCAACAATGCGGGTCTGAATATCAGGAAACCAAGTACTGATGTTTCGCAGCAGGATTGGGATACCGTATTAAACACCAATCTCAAGGGAAGCTTCTTTTGTGCCCAGGCAGTAGCCAAAGAGATGATAAAACGAAAGCATGGCAGAATAATAAATGTGGGTTCCTGTACGTGCGTTTTCGGGATGGAGGGGATTGTGCCTTATACAGCGAGCCGGGGTGCTATTTTGTCGATGACCAGGAGCCTGGCGGCAGAGTGGGGCAGGTTCGGAATCACTGTAAATGTGCTCGCGCCCGGATGGTTTAAGACGGCACAAAATGCCGTGTTATATGAGAATAAAGAATGGGTTGATTATATCACAAGTCGGATTCCTCTAAATCGCCCGGGACGGCCACATGATCTTGACGGCACAGTTATCTTTTTAGCTTCGGATGCATCGGAGTATATTACAGGTCAGATAATTTTGGTGGATGGTGGATTTACAACCGGAGCAACAAAAGCCATTATCTGATAATATCGAGTGAAAACCTGTTATGTAATTATCTGAGGAACATAGGTTATATGGGAAATGAGGTTTTATATAAACAACCGTATGTTGTAAAAGAACGTTGAGCATTAATGGAGATATAATCATGAATCGGACAGTTCTGCTGATAGCATTGTTGTTTGCATTTCTAATGTTGCCGCTTGTCACCCGGGTTGAAGCAAAAGTCCTTCGTCTCGGTATAATCGGCCTCGATACTTCGCATGTTATTGCCTTTACGAAGGTTATAAATGACCCGGCGAAAAACTATGACTGCAGAGTTGTTGCAGGCTATCCCGGTGGTTCGCCCGATATTCCTGCTTCGGCTAATCGCGTGGAGAAATTCACTAATCAACTGCGTGACGAGTTTGGCGTGGAGATTGTCGAAACCATTGAGCAGCTTTGCCGGAGGGTTGACGGGGTGCTGCTGGAGAGTGTTGACGGCCGGCCTCACCTGGAGCAGGTAAGACCAGTAATAGCGGCGAAAAAACCCGTCTTCATCGACAAGCCCATGGCGGGTAATCTGGCAGACGTAATCGAGATATTTCGGCTCGCTAAGGAAAACAAAGTGCCCTGCTGGTCGAGTTCTTCTCTGCGTTTCAGCCCCGGTATTATCGATATAAGAAACAGCAGCAAGATAGGCGAGGTGCTTGGCTGTACGGCATTCAGTCCCTGCAGTCTGGAAGAACACCATCCCGATCTTTATTGGTACGGTGTGCACGGTGTCGAGATTCTTTTTACCATCATGGGACCCGGCTGTGAATCCGTCAGACGTATACAAACCAAAGATACTGAATTCGTTGTCGGTCTTTGGAAAGACGGCCGAATCGGAACTTACCGAGGTATTCGGAAAGGAAAATCCGATTACGGTGCGTTGGTTTATGCCACAAAAGGCACCGTCCAGAGCGGCAGGTACGGAGGCTATGAGCCTCTTGTAGTTGAAATAATCAAGTTCTTTGAGACCGGTCAAGCGCCTGTTTCAGCGGAGGAAACAACCGAGATTTTTGCCTTTATGTCCGCCGCCGACGAATCCAAAGCTAAAGGTGGTGATGCAGTTTCTATAGCTGAAGTTATCACGGAGGCCAAAAAATATAACGCTCTTCAGCGTATTCGGAAAGGCAGTTGATGAGTACTTTAAAACGAACAATTTTATTGTTTATCGTTTTGTCATTATGCTGCCAGTGCAAAGCGGAGCAGGAGAAGGTTTCCGGTGATAACCTGCTGACTAACGGTGACTTCGAAGAAGGACTTTCCGGCTGGGGCAAGCTCTGGACCCGCACAACCGGCGGCAACGCCGTGATTGATAACCGATTGTCTCATGGTGGGCGCCGTGCGATTCGTATAGAACACAGCGGTCGACAAGATTGGAGTTTTCATCAAGAGCGGACACTAACGGTCGAGTCCGGCCAAATCTACGAATTCAGCGGCTGGGTACGCGTGGAGGGAGAAGGTACTACAACATTATTAGTCACCTTGCGCGGCGAAAATGACAAGGTAATCGATTGGACATTTGGTGCCGTACAGACAGGTGCGACCGACAAGTGGCGAAAGTTGAAATCTCGATTTATCATTCCTACCGACGGCAAGACCATTTTGCCTCGATTGATTGGACGCAGCCCGGCTAAGGTGTGGCTGGACGATGCTACATTGAACATGGTCGGCACGCTGGAACAGCTTCGGTCGAAGAGACTTCCCGAAACGCTAAAGGTTTCCAACGAAGTTTTGGAGGTCACGGTTCGTGTGGCCGATGCTGCTCTTTCGGTGCTCGACCGTCGAACCGGGCGGAAATGGAAACAACGCCCTGCCGCAGAAACTGTCGTCCTCAATGCCAAGGTGGACGGAGACAGTGTTGTCCTGCGATTGTTGGAGCCGTCAAGTATGCTAAATATAGATGTTGGCATAAGACTGGTACCCAAGCAATCCGAGATGATTGTAGCAATTGCCGGTCAGGGAGATTTGGCAAAAACCTTACGGTTCCCTCATCCTTTTGTTACAGGCAAGGGGAGTTACCTCGTGATGCCGGTCAACGAGGGTATAAGTTATCCTGTTGACGATGAGAGTTTGAGTACGATGTGGTATCATCTTTACGGCGGACACGGTCTGTGTATGCCGTGGTACGGTGTCACGGACGGCAAGCAAGGTATAATGACCATTGTGGAGACACCTGATGACGCGGCCGTCCGGGTGCCACGCCTTGAGGGACTTTTATGCCTTTCGCCTGAGTGGCAGGCTCAGAAAGGCAAGTTTGGGCCTGAGCGGCGGTTGCGCTACGTCTTCTTCGACCGGGACGGTCACGTGGCAATGTGTAAGCGGTATCGCTCTTATGCCAAAAAGGTGCGTTTACTCAAAACATTAGAGCAAAAGCGCAAAGAAAATCCGAATGTGGATCTGCTTATCGGGGCGGTGAATGTCTGGTGCTGGGAGCGGGACTCGCTTTCCTTCGTTCGTGAAATGAAATCCCTCGGCATAGACCGGATACTTTGGAGCAATCGACGTTCCCCGGATGTTATTAAGACTATGAACGAGATGGATGGAATCCTCACGAGCCGGTACGATATATACCAGGACCTTATGGACCCGGAGATAGTTAAAGAAAAGCTTCGGGGGCTGCACCGCGACTGGACCCAGGCAGGCTGGCCGAAAGACATTATGCTCGACGAAAATGGAAACTGGCGTAAAGGATGGCGTGTGAAGGGAAGAGACGGCAAGATGTATCCATGTGGCGTTTTATGTGACAGGCAAGCGCTTAAATATGCCAGGCAGCGCGTGCCCGAAGAACTGAAAACCCATCCTTACCGCTGTCGCTTTATTGATACAACGACGGCTTCGCCCTGGCGTGAATGTTACGACCCGGACCACCCGATGACTCGCAGCGAAAGCCGACACTGGAAGATGGAACTGCTGCGTTTTATGTCTGAGGAGATGAAACTGGTTACGGGAAGCGAGACGGGACACGATGCCGCAGTTCCTTATGTTCACTATTTCGAGGGCATGCTCAGTCTCGGGCCGTATCGTGTGCCGGATGCCGGGCGAAATATGATAAAGCCCTGGGACGAAGTTCCTGAGCGGGTCGCTAAGTTTCAGGTGGGCCATAAATATCGCCTGCCGCTGTGGGAACTCGTTTATCATGACTGCGTAGTGGCACAGTGGTATTGGGGTGATTACAATAATAAACTGCCTGCGTTGTGGGACAAACGGGATCTGTTTAACATTCTTTACGGCACGCCGCCGATGTTTATGTTTAACAACCAAATATGGAAGAAGAACAAGGCCCGCTCTGTCGAGAGCTATAAGAACGTATGTCCTGTCGCCCGCGCCGTCGGCTACGCCGAGATGACCGACCATCGTTTCCTGACGGCCGACAGGAGTGTTCAACAGACTAAGTTCGCAAATGGAATTAGTGTCACAGTCAACTTTGGTGATAAGCTCTACCGCCTGCCTGATGATAAAAAAATCGAGCCCATGGGCTACTTTTTATCAGGAATGTAAAAGGGGCATTCTTGACCGCTTAAAGCGAGTTTCAAAAAGTTAATTTTTACAACAGGAGGACAGCCATGAGCAGCGCCAAGGAAGCTGATGTGAGCAAGCTGGACAATCCAGCCTGGTCAAAGGCTAACCACCAGACCAGAACTGAACTTTGCGTATAGGGAGGTAACGAACTATGCGAAGCCAAAGGGAAGATGGAGTGTCGGCCACAACGAGAGTGAAGGTATTGAGCCCCGAAATTGTCAACATCGCACAGGGCCAAGGGTTTCATGGTCTGGAAGCCGGTATCGCTGCACGCGTTATAGGTGAGTGTGTCGGCGGCGTGCCGGGGTCTGAGTCCGTGGCAGGTAATCTAACTGTTCACATCGGAACTTGGGAGAACCATATCGTTCCCGACAGAAGCTTCCAACAAGCTGAAGAGGCAAGGCGGAAGTACGGCGATATGGTGGTCGGACTAACTCGTATTAGAGGTGTAATCGGGGTAATGCCCGGTGAGTCCCGAAGATTCGGGACACTCGAAGGGGTTAGCAGTAAGATGCAGAGGGATGAGGTGGCGTATGCCATACATTGAGATGGAGAACATAACGCCAGCGAAATTAGCCCTCATATCAGAACGGGCCCAGAAGGAACCGAGATATCAGTTTACATGTTTAGCACATTTGCTAAACGAAGGGTTTCTGAAGGAATGCTACTATATGCTCGGCAGGGACCGAGCCGGTGGCAAAGATGGTGTAAGTTGGACCGAATATGGAAAGCGGTTGGACGAGAACCTTAATAACTTGGTGGTTCGAATGAAGGCTAAGCGGTATAAGCCGTTGCCTGCCAAACGTGTTTATATACCGAAGAACGGACACGAAAAGCGTCCACTCGGCCTGCCTGCACTTGAGGATAAGATAGTGCAGAAGGGGATTGCTCGGATATTAGAGGCAATCTACGAAGCGGACTTCTTGGACTGTTCGTATGGTTTTCGCCCAGAGAGGAGTTGTCATCAGGCAGTCAATGCTGTGGACAAGACGATTATGACCAAGCCTATCAACTATGTGATTGAGGCAGACATCAAGTGTTATTTTGACAATGTCTCGCACGAATGGATGATGGAGTTTTTGCAAGTCCGTATCAAAGACCCCAGCTTTCTGCTGTTGATACGCAGATTTTTGAAGGCGGGGTACTTTGAAGCAGGCCAAATCGTTGCGACCGAGCAGGGTACACCGCAGGGTGGCAATCTCAGCCCGATGCTTTCCAATATATTCCTGCACTATGTGCTCGACCTGTGGTTTGAAAAGAAGGTAAAGCCACGGGCCGGAGGAGCGTGTGATTTGGTGCGTTATGCAGATGATTTTATCTGCATGTTGCAGTATGCCAGTGATGCGGAGCACATAGAGCAAGCACTGCGGGAAAGATTTGTGAAATTTGACCTTGAGTTGCACCCGGAGAAGACCCGCGTAATCAGTTTCGGCAGATATGAGCGACAGAACGCGAAACGGCGGAAACGTAGAGCCAACACCTTTGCCTTTCTGGGCTTTACCCACTATTGCGACATAAGCCGCAAGGGTAAGTTTATAGTCGGACGTAAGACCAGCCGTAAGAAATTCCGTATGAAATGCAAAGAGATGAACAACTGGCTTAGAAAGATACGCAATTTCAAGAAGGTTAAAGAATGGTGGCCGATTTTGCAGGCTAAGCTGCGAGGCCATTATGAGTACTACGGCGTCAGCGGGAATATGCGGTCGTTACAACGCTTTCACATGCTGACGTTACGTATGACCCTGAAATGGCTCAATAGGCGCAGTCAGCGTAAGTCTTTCAATTGGTTAAGTTTCAAGAAGTATTTGGAACAGTATCCGCTGCCGGAGCCAAGAATAGTGCACAACTTATATACGCTGTCGCCTGTTTTGTGAGTTTTACTGAAGAGCCGGATGTGGGAGATCCACAAGTCCGGTTCTGTGAGGGGCATTGAAGTTCCTCACAAGGTTAAATATTGTGGCACTCTTGATACCGAAAGGCAAGAGAAACAGAGAAAACAAACTAAACCTAAATGAAGGAACCATATTATGTCTACTCGACAAAGTCTTATCGGAATTTTCAAGATTACCTGTATCGTGTACCTGGTTCTGATATCATCCAGCTTGACCGATGCTTACGGCCAGTGGGTGGAACAGACGATAAATTTGGAGCCCGGCTGGAATTCGGTTTACCTTGAGGTCCAGCCGGAACCTCGGGAATGTGAAGTCGTATTCCAGAACATACCCATCGCAAGCGTGTGGTGCTGGAACCCGAAGTCTTCTTCGGCACAGTATATAAGCACCCCTCCTTCGCCGGAGTCACTTCAAGTGGGACATCCGCTGTGGCTGGTATACTTCCCACCGGGTCAACCGGAGCACATAGCAACGAGCCTTTTCAAGGTCATTGGCGGGAAGGCCTATTTGATCAAGCTTAACGGCATCCAGCAGGTTCAGTGGACAGTTAAAGGCAGACCCCGTTTGCCGAGTATAGACTGGCAGACCGAAACATATTTTCTCAGTGGTTATCATTTGACCAATGATATTACAGCGCCGACTTTCGGAGACTTCTTTTCCGCCTCACCGGGGCATGAGGGACGGCCGGTTTACCGGCTGGTGGAGACAGGCGGGAAGTGGGAATGGCAGAACGTCAATGCCAATGATCCCATGAGAAGAGCAGAAGCCTACTGGACATCTTCGCAGTGGAGCTCCGATTTCACAGGTCCTCTGGCGGTTGGAGTGGAGCAGACAGATGGTTTGGTGTACGATAAGATCCTTGTCGAACAGACTCTGACGATTCGCAATCTAAGTGACTCCAACACGACGGTTGACATAACGTTGAGCAGCTCTCTGTCGCCTCCGGATGGAGCATACGAACCGGTTGCCGGTGACGTCCCCCTGCTGTATTGGGTGGGACCGCCGGAATCGAATTCTCCCTGGCAGCAGCTGCCGCCGACGCTGTCCATCGATGTGAAAAGTTTGGGCGAAAAGTCTCTGCGTCTTGCTGTTAAGCGTTCGGCCATGCCTGGAGAAGGACTGTACCAGTCCATTCTGGAGGTTGATAACAACCAGGGAATGACCATACGCGTTCCGGTATCGGCAGAGTACACGGACCTGACGGGTCTGTGGGTAGGATATGCGGCGATAGTTTACGTTAGCCAGCCCGCAGATAACAACTACCCGATTATGCCCAAGCCGACCGATTCCGAGTTTCAATTTCCCCTGATTCTGCACGTTGATCCCAACGACAACGTGTATCTACTCAGGGAGATCGTGCAACTCTGGAAGAACGGTGTCATGGACACGGACCCGATTACCGGCATGGATTTTGTGAAAATACCGGGCCGATTCGTGCTGATTACCGATGAAAGCCTGTTTTCGGACCCGAATTATGGCGGGGCCAGCCTTCGTGATGGACAGCCGCGGGGTCGAAGAATCAGCTCCGCCGCCTTTTCATTTCCGCAGCCTGTCAAAATGCAGCCTGTTCCAATGAGCGAGCCTTTCGGGTTTGAAGGGGCCGTATTTGAGCTGGAATCGCCAATTGTGATTGCCCCGGATGACCCGCTGAATCCATTCCGGCACAAGCTTCACCCCGACCATGATGAGCCATCGGAAAGCTACGAGGTAACGCGAAATTTGACGCTCGAGTTCACTTCCAATGTGGCGGGGGCATCTTTGATGGCAGGCTGGGGAGACACGGATATCGGAGGCGTCTACAACGAGGTTCTTACGGGACTTCATAAGCAGGAGATACACGTAAAGGGAACTTTCCGGCTTCATCGTGTAAGTCGGATAGGCATATTAAACGACGGAAGGTAGTCATTAAATCAGTTGGGCAAAATATATTAGGAATGAGAAAATGGAAAAGCATGGTTTTATCTCAGTCGTGGCAATACTGTTGTTCGTACCTGTGGTATATGGTGCAACCATAACCGTTGATGATGACGGCCCGGCCGACTACAGCAGCATCCAGGCGGCCATCAGTGATCCCTGCACCGTTGATTACGACGAAATCGAGGTGGCGCCGGGAACGTACAATGAGGCCATCAACTTCAATGGCAAGGCGATAAGGCTTTACAGCACCGACGGCCCTAATAATACCACCATCGACGCGACCGGACTGAGCTCATCGGTCGTGACCTGCAACAGCGGCGAGGATGCCAATACCATCTTAGAAGGCTTTACGATCACCGGGGGCAATGCGACGAATGGCGGTGGGATGTACTGTGAGTCAAGCAGCCCAATGGTGACCAACTGTGTGTTCAGAAACAATGAGACCGGCGAGTTCGGCAGCGGCGGCGGGATGTACAACTACAATAACAGCAGCCCTACGGTGACCAACTGTGTGTTCAGAAACAATGAGACCGGCGAGTTCGGCAGCGGCGGCGGGATGTACAACTACAATAACAGCAGCCCTACGGTGATCGACTGCAACTTCAACAACAATACGGCCAGCTACAGCTGCGGCGGGATGTACAACTCGCAAAGCAGCCCCACGGTGACCAACTGCACGTTCAGCAACAACACAGGCAACGGGATGAGCAACTTCAGCAGCAGCCCGACGGTTACCAACTGCACATTCAGCAACAATACGTTCGTCGGGAATAGCGGCGGGATGTACAACCAATCGAGCAGCCCTACGTTGACCAACTGCAACTTCACCGGCAATTCGGCTGGCATGAACG
>Ga0209636_10006709_pt1 | contig 11760 bp, 14 predicted proteins | sample DeeMarSWOR152_54_FD_187464 | JGI IMG/M metagenome (GOLD analysis project Ga0209636, IMG submission 187464) | Marine sediment microbial communities from White Oak River estuary, North Carolina - WOR-1-52-54 (SPAdes) (version 2) | ecosystem: Environmental > Aquatic > Marine > Intertidal zone >... | reverse complement strand
AAGCCCCTAGACAAAACCGAAGAAACGAAAATTTCAGCAAACCTCGTCAACGAATTCACCCAAAAAACCATAGCAGTTCTAGATCAACATGAAGTAAACAAAAAACGCGTCGAAGAAGGAAAGCTAAAAGCAAACGTCATCCTCGTCAGAGACGCTGGTCACCGTCTGCCAAAATTTCCACATCTCAACCAGCAATATGGTTTCAGCTTCGTCTGCTTAGCCGACATGCCTGTTGAAAGAGGAATATCCAAACTAGCGGGCATGCACATGGTAGACCTTCCTCCTCCATCTAAAAACCTTGAAGAAGACTGCAAACTAAGAGTGGAAAAACTACTAGAAACCCTGCCCCTCTACAACTGCTTCTACATACACATCAAGGGACCAGACGAACCAGGCCACGACGGAAACTTCAACCTCAAAACCCAACTCATCACCACCGTTGACAAACACTTCATCGGAAACATGCTGCAAAAAATAAACCTAAAAGACCACGTAATCTGCGTCACAGCAGACCATTCAACACCCTGCAAACTAAAAGCCCACAGCGACGACCCCGTGCCCCTCCTCATATCAGGCAACAAAATCCAAGCTGACAAAGTTCAAAAATTCTCCGAAAAAGAATGCAAAAAGGGAGAATTAGGCATTTTACCACATGGAACCGAACTCATGCCAAAACTAATCAGGCACCTAAAAGAATAAGAAGTGATTAGCCTCTTCTTAAGCCAAGAACCAAGCCAACGACGAAACTGCCTACAAAGGGAGCGCTGGACGCTAGAGCTGTAAACCCTAAAGGACCAAGAATGCCAGCGAATTTTGTTATAGTTGCGACTAGTTCATTCAGATTCAAGTTGACGGCGTTTGTATAGACCAAGTACATGAGTATAAAGGCGAAAACTCCAATGGTTAACGCCAAATGCGAGAGCCTCTTAATAAAGTATCCAATGAAGTAACCGGCGAAAACACCTATAATTAATGCGTAAACAATGGGGATTACCAATCCTTCCATTTTCATTTTCCCTCATCAAGAGCGTCGTCGATAAATTACGGTTCCACATCTTTTGCAATGATAAAAGTTACCTTCATTATCATGCTTTCCCTCGTAGATCTCGCCTCTGCAATTAGGACACTCCATTTTTTCACCTTCCTTTTGCCTTACGTCCTCCTGAACAGTCTGTACTCTAAGGGTTCCCGATCGAAGTAAGGACAAGACTCACACAAACCCTCGCTCACAGTTTCCTTCCACATTCCACAATAGATTCCATTTGGCAAAGGAATAGCTTGTTTACATTCGTGGTAGTCAATGTTTATACCGCTGCGCTTTAGATCTCCACGTTTTTTTCCACGTTTACGGTACGCATCAAGTTTCTTTAGTTCTTCCAATTGCGGAAGCTTCTTCAATTCCTTAACTCGCGAAAGCATTAGAACATCACTAAGGTCTCGAATTGATCCGTTCTACTAAAATGGGTTATGAATTCTAAAAACTGATTTTGAATATAGATTTGCATTTCATAATTGATTTTTATCGTGACCCCCGTACCCTCTCTCGGAGTTGACGATGAGCGCCAAACTTCAAGAAATTCGAAGAAAAATTGCCAAGCTTGAGAAGGAAACGGAGGAACTACGGCGTCTTAAATCCGATTGCGACGATGCTAGGAAATTCCGCGGAATGCTTGTTAAAGAAAAAGCCGATTAGACTGGCGGTTTAGTCAGTTTTCTTTTTTGTTGCGGCACTTTCATCCACTTCTTAAACTCTGGACTTGGCGGTTCCCTTTCAAAGAGCTGTCTCCGGCGGAACTCCAGCAAATTATTTTCTTTCCCTAAAAATTCCGCCGCTGTAACAACCTTGTAACCTACTTTTGATGCAGCATCAAATATTGGCTGAGAGAGATTTCTCCATTTCTCGTCTCGAAGGGTGTGGTGTTCCAAAATGGTTGTTGACACCCTTTTAGCCAGGCTTTCTAGATTTTGCATTCCCTGCTTTATGTGTTCTTCTTTTACTCTGAATCCCGCTAGGTAGGTTGGAGGTCCGCCCACGATGACTAGTTGAGGTTTTTCAGCGAGAATTACGTCTAGAGTAGGAGTGTACATGGGTCCCTGAACATCCGATGCAAACAAAACCCTTTCATCACCACATTCAAGGGTAATCATCAAAATCCAGCCCAGCGCCGAGTTTTCAGGTCCATGGAAAACCGGGTCAGAAAACTTGAGCTTTGTGTTTCCAAACTCGAAAGTTCTGCCGTCAGCTATCTCCAGCCTTTCCGCGTAGCTGCCTCCTGTTTTCTTGAACATCCATCCTCGGCGTCTCTGGCTGAAGTTGACCATGGAACGATAATTCTTGACAAGAACAAGCTTTCCATCGTAGATTTTCTTGGCAACGTCAGCTGAAGACCAGTTGCAGAACCAGTCGGTGTAGGAGGGTGTGTGATGGTCAAAGTGGTAGTGGCTTATGGTTACAATGTTGGCTTTTTCCGCTGCTTTGGATATTCTTTCGCGGCATTCCGCTATGGCTTGGTATTCCCGTGGATGCGGAGGATACCCTAACCGCTTCGGAGCCAACGATGCTCCAGCGTCCAAAAGAATCTTCGCATCTGAGGTTTCTATGTAGGTGCACATGGACCTTACGCCGAAACTCTCCTCGGCTAAGGGAACAACCTTGATTTTCTTAAGCATTCTTTCTCAACACGCTGTTCTCAGCTATACACTTTTATGTTGGATTAGCATTTAATGTTGCCTTGGTGGGCGATGACGACTCTGGCCCCACTGATCAATGATTGAGATCTTGAGTGCGAGAGCCCACTCTAACCGTAACGTTTGTCTTTTGAAGTTGCAGAGGTCGTCTTTCTAATTTTTGGCGCAGGCTGTTGTTTCCGAAAAAATACTGTTTTCAACATTCTTCTGTTATTAGGATCCAAATATGCGTGGTTATTCCCATTTTGGTTCTCTTTTCTCAAGGAATGCCATAGCGCCTTCCATTGCATCTCTGCTTTTTATTATTTCCTCAAATTTCTCCAAACTGTATTCGTATCCGTCTAGTCCCCTGTTTATCGCTTCCTTCGTCATTTTTATTGCCAAAGGCGACGCCTTCTTCATTTTCTCTGAAAACTCAAAAACAGCGTCCATAAGTTTTTCGTGCGGCACAACCTTGTTTACCAATCCTATTCTAAGGGCCTCCTCCGCGGAAAACCGCTCGCAAGTCATGATTAGTTCCTTCGCCTTCGCCCTTCCAACTTCATCGGCGAGACAGATCATTGCGTATGGACAGGTTACTCCACGGAGGGGACCTATGAACCCGAAAACTGCTTTATCCGAAGCTATGGTGATGTCGCACATCAAAGCGTATTCTGCGCCATGGCCAAGGGCGTAACCATTCACCGCCGCGATAGTTGGCTTCTCAAGATTGATGAGTTTTGTCACAGTAGATTTACCTGAAGAAACGTCAAACTCCTCCCGAATCATCTGTATAGCCTTTTGCGGATCACTGAAGTCAGCGCCTGAAGAAAAGGCGTCGCCGACACCCGTGAGGACTACAACCCTTACTTTATTGTCGCTTTCTGCATCTTTAAGGGCTTCTCGAAGTTCCTCTGTTAACTCTAAGGAAATCGCGTTTTTCTTTTCTGGTCTATTAAACTTTATAATTGCTACGCCGTTTCTTTTTTCATACAAGATGTTTTTGAAGTTCACCCCTACTCCTCCATTATGAGAATTGGTTATTGCGTAGAGTAATTTAGTTTTGCGCGCGCTTAATCTTTTATTTCTTTGACTGCGCGAGCCTTTCCAGAAGATAGATTAAGCCATAAATTGTCCAGCCGACGAGTAGCCACAATGAGACTTCAAGCATTGTGCGTTGCAACTCTGATGACTGGACTAAGCGCTGGATTATATTAAGTATTACGATTTAGTAAATATTTTGGATTTAGATTCTGAATACAGATGCATGTACTTTTCTACTTTAGAGTCGCCATACCGCGCGCATTTAGGCAACAGAAGAAGAGAAGGCTTCTAGGCTTTTGGTTTATACTTCCGCTTTTCTCAGACTTCAATTTCCTTTTAAGAGACAAAAACCATAAATTCGCTTGTTTACCAATCAGAACTGAGGACCCCCCTCATGCCTCAATATTTCAGTGTTTTCAAGGACGAAAGCAAGCTCGACATCAACTATGTTCCGCCACGTCTCCCCCACAGAGGACCTCAGCTCAACCTTTTAGACCAGTTTTTCCGCTTCGCCATTGAAAGCCCTGGAAAAATGACGCAGCGGGTGTTGATTTTGGGGAAGATTGGAACGGGTAAAACGGTTCTTTCTCAGCATTTTGGTTTGAACATAACGAAGGAGGCGGAGGAACGAAATGTCAACCTCAACTACGTTCATGTTAACTGTCGCGAATGCAGGGGAAGCCTCTTCATGATTCTTCAACGGACCATCCTGAAGTTTTATCCTCGTTTTCCAAGGCGCGGCTATTCGGCGGAAGAACTGTTGCAGGCGCTCATGCAGATTCTCGACGAAGAAAAAGCATATTTAATCTTGGCGCTAGACGAGTTAGAAGCCCTCATCCGCAGTGAAGGATCAGACCCCATCTACAACCTCACCCGCATCCAAGAAGACCGCCTCAAGGCTCCTCAAAGGCTTTCCCTCGTATGCATCCTCCGCCAACCCGAACACCTAGAGAAGCTGGACCCAAGCACAAGAAGCACTCTTCAACGCAACGTCATCCACTTGGAAGAATACTCGAAACCGCAACTCGGAGACATTCTTAACGACCGAGTGAACCTCGCCTTCAGACAAGGAACCGTCTCCACCCAAACCATGAACCTCGTCGCCGAATTAGCCTATTCAGAAGGGGGAAACGCTCGTTACGCCATTGAGCTTCTCTGGCGAGCTGGCAAGTACGCTGACGCTTCGGAAATGCGAGAGGTTTCTCCCGAGTGTGTTCGAAAAGCGGCTGTCAGCGTTTATCCGATTGTGCGGAAGGACATGATCTCGTCCCTCAGCCTTCATGAGAAGCTGTTTCTTCTCGGTGTTGCGAGGCATTTCAAACAAACCGACACCGCTTACATGTCGATGGGGGAGGCTGAGGATGCCTACGCCATTGTTTGTGAAGAATACGGTGAAAAGAGGCGGGGTCACACTCAACTCTGGAAGTATGTCAAGGAGTTTTCTGCCTCGAGTGTAGTTGAAACAAAGGTTTCTGGAGAGGGACGATGGGGAAAAACTACCCTCATCAGTTTGCCTCGGGTTCCAGCCTCTGACCTAGAACAGGAATTGAGTAGGGCTCTTATGCATGGGAGGTAGTGAATTTCGGTGGCGATAGAAGAAGTTTTTTCTTCGAAGGGGCGGGTGAAAATTCTCAGAATCTTAGCGGAGATTGGGGAATTGAACATTTCAGAAATCGCTAGACGAGCTGGCTTAAACTATGCCACGACAAATCAACATCTGCTGGTTCTGGAAAACCACGGTCTCATTCGCCATAAGAAGTTTGGGAGGATTCGCATCTTTCGCTTTGACGAAGAAAATCCTAGGGCGAAGATGATCAAAAAACTCATAGAATTTTGGGAACAAACAAATAAGCCTTGACTTTAGGTTCTGGGGTGTTCTGTACAACGAAGATCGTGTTTCCAGCAACCGTATTTCAATGACCACAATTAGAACACTTCATTCTGAGTATCCTAGTCATGTATGCAATTGCCCATTATTTCGTTTGAAACAGAGCCCTATATTAAACGTTTTTGAAATTTTAACTTTCAGATTTTTGTTCGGTTCTTTCCTTCTGGATACACCGGACGCCACCTAAGCCGACGACCCCAACACAGCCATTACATGAAATACAGTCAGCGGTTAATCCTCCAATTCCCTTCAGCCATTTATTTGGAAGGTCGGGTTCTCGAATCAACGGTCGGGATAGGGCAACGAAATCTGCGCTTCCTTCCGCCAGTATTTTTTCAATTACGTCAAGGGATCTGATTCCACCGACCAGAATCAATGGAATATCAATCACTTTCTTGATTTCTCTAGCGTATGGTAAATGGTAGGCTTCCTTATCTTTAGACCTAATATTAATTCGGCTTTCCGGAATAAAGGCTGGTCTCCAACCAAGTTCTTCTTCACTACGTGTCGTGACTTCCCACATGCATCCGCTGGTTTCAATGGCTGCAAACCCCGTTTTTGAAAGCCTTTCTGCAGTCTTCTTGGATTCGTTAAGGTTTATTCCGCCTTCCAAAAAATCGTCGACGTTCATCTTTATCAAAATAGGAAAATCCTTTCCTACCTTTTCTATGGTCCTTTTGTAAATGTCTTCAACGATCTTGACTCTTTTTTCGGTGTTGCCTCCGTATTCGTCTGTTCTTCTGTTTGTGTAAGGGGAAAGAAACTCGCTCAAGAGGTATCCATGGGCAGCGTGGAGTTGAACAGCGTCGAACCCTGCTTCTCTTGCCCTTCTCGCTGCTTCGGCAAAAGCCTCGATGGTTTCTTCTATTTCTTCAACAGTCATTTCTCGTGGCATTTTATTCACCATAGGCTCAAAAACGACAGAGGGAGCTATGGTGTTTTCTAAGAAAAAGGATTGACGACCACAATGAACCACTTGTATCGCAACTTTGCAACCATCGCCATATTCATGGACTGTTTCTGCGATTTTTCTCAATCCTGGAATTAGATGGTCTCTGTCTATTCCCGTCTGCTGAGGCATAGCCTTACCACTTGGTTGCACATAGGCATACCCGGTTATTATTAATCCGACTCCCCCTTCAGCTAAAGTTTTGTATAATTTTACGAGTTCGTCTGTAACGCTGCCATTTTCAGAGGCCATGCCCTCATAGGTGGCGGATCTAACTAACCTATTTTTGATCACCATCCCACCAATTTCATTAGGTCCAAAAACCAAAGATGCGATCCTTTGAGATACCTCTAAATCACTCACTTTACCACTTCCGATCCAATCTATTTGGCATAATTGAAAGAGATAATCCTTTACAAACAATACCAATTTTACATCTATTTGTCTTTTGCGAATTTAAAACTTGTCACTAGTACACATGAAATCCTAAGTCTGATGCCTCTTCCGAAATTCTATTAGTTCTTTTGGGACATCTGGATGTTCTTTACCTAAACTTTGATAGATACTCCTACTATTATATTAACAGAGAGCCGAAACCCAACAGGGACTACTGGGTACCGAAGATAGAAGTAAATAAAAAGCGCGACGCCGAATATATGAGATTGCTTGAGTCGGAAGAGTGGCATTCACATGTCGATGGTTGACGTAACTGCGAAACCGGAGGTTTATCGGGAAGCCAAGGCGAAGGGAGCCATCAAACTGAAGCCTCAGACCATACGGTTGATTAGAGAGGGAAAAGTTGAGAAGGGTGACCCTTTTCATGTGGCTAAGGTTGCTGGAATCTTAGCGGCGAAAAACACGAGTTCCCTGATCCCGTTGTGTCATCCTTTGCCCCTAACCAGCGTGGAAGTTGATTTACAGATTGTTGACGATTCTACGGTGGAGGTGGAGACAACCGTTAAGACTAGGGCTCAAACAGGGGTGGAGATGGAGGCTCTTGTCGCGGCTACGGTGGCTCTGTTGACAGTTTGGGACATGACCAAGCAATACGAGAAGGATAAACGTGGACAATATTCTCACACGGTCATTCAAGACATACGTGTGGTTCGGAAAATGAAAGAGGAAGGCACATGAGCGAAACCGCCCGCAAACACAAGGCTGAAGCCCCTAAGAAGCTGAACTTTGCGGTTGTCGTTTGCAGTTCTTCTCGCTATCAGGACCTCAAGGCGAGAAAGCCCGTTGACGATCCTTCCGGTGATCTAATCGTTGAAACTTTACAAAGGGCTGGTCACAGTGTTGTCTCTAGAGAAATCGTGCCCGACGACAAAGTTTTGATCGGAAAAAATGTTGGCAGAGCCTTAGGATCAGAGGAAGTGGATGCAATCATTCTGTGCGGTGGAACCGGAATCAGCCCCAAAGACGTGACCATTGAAGCGGTGAGACCTATGTTGGTCAAGACTTTGCCAGGTTTTGGAGAGTTGTTTAGAAAGCTGAGTTTCGACGAGATTGGTTCGGCGGCTGTTTTGACTCGTTCCTTGGCTGGTGTTGCGGATCAAGGGAAGGCTGTTTTTTGTATTCCCGGCTCTCCGCAGGCTGCTGGACTTGTTTTGGAAAAGCTTATTTTGCCCGAAGCGGGTCACATACTGAAACACGCTCGCGAAAAATAGTGATGCCTAATGATTTACGACAATTATGGGCGGCCTGTTCTTAATCTAAGGATTTCCGTGACCCAAAAATGCAACATGCACTGCCCCTACTGCCACAGAGAAGGCGAAACCAACCCTTCCACTGTTATGTCTGCAGAAGAGATTGTCCACATAGTCAACATAGCCCTAAGCCTCGGCATCTCCCGAGTGAAACTAACCGGAGGAGAACCCCTCCTTCGCAAGGACATCCTTGACATCGTCGGAGGCATCGCTGAACTTCGAGGCTTAAGAGACCTGTCCATGACCACGAATGGAACCTTCTTGGAAGCCATGGCGAAGGACCTAAAGATGAAGGGATTAAACCGAGTGAACATAAGCCTTCCCACCCTAAACCCCGAAACGTACCGCAACCTTATGGGAGGTAACCTAAGGGACGCCATAGAAGGAGTTAGAGCCGCCGTTGAAGCTGAACTATACCCAGTGAAACTGAACATGCTGGTGCTCAAGAACGTAAACGAAAAAGAGATTGAGAGAATGATTCAATTTGCAGAACGAACCATGACAATTCTGCAGCTAATCGAACTGGAACCCCTAAACCTCAGCGACGCATACTACAAGCGTTACCACCTTGACTTGAACGAAATTGAGCAGGAGTTGAAGGAACAGGCGTTAGAGGTCAGAACTCGGGAAGACATGCAGAATCGACGAGTCTACTTCCTGCCTAGAGTAAAGGTGGAAGCGATTCCTCCAATCGAAAACACCGAATTTTGCGCCCACTGCACCCGCATCAGAGTGACAAGCGACGGAAAAGTGAAGCCCTGCCTCATGAGAAACGACAATCTAGTAGATATTCTTACTCCCCTGCGGAATGGAGCCAACGATGAAGAACTGACAAAACTCTTCCTTGAAGCTGTTAAGAGACGTGAGCCATATTATAAAACAGCTAAGTGCAGAATATGGCAGAGCGTTTAGACTAGGTAGTAATCCATAACTTTTTTCAAGCGTTTTGGCGGAAGCTCCGTGACAGAGAGTTTCTTGAGTATCCTAATCATGTGAGGCTGAAATCGAGTGAGGTCTGTAAGGGTTACGAGACCGATGAGTTTCCCCTCGTGAACAACAGGCAGCTTCTTTATCTTAGTTTTAAACATGAGTTTCACAGCATTCTCGATTTCCATTTTAGGTTTCCCCAGTATGAGGGGCGCTGACATAATATCTGAAACCTTGACTTTTTCCGGATCCACGGATTTGGCGAGAACCCGTGTGAGCATGTCTCGTTCCGTGATGATTCCGACGGGTTTCCCTTTGAGGACAACGATGAGGCATCCTATTTCGTGTTTGTTCATGATTCTTACGGCTTCGTGAACAGTGGCATCAGCGTCTATTGTAATCACTTCATCAACCATGACGTCTTCGACGTTGAGGGACATAATGGCACACCAGATAATTACTTGCAACACTGCGAGGTTTATACATTATTACCCCCAAATCTTGTTTACAAATTCAAATTGCCATTCACGTGTTGCCTAGGTAGATGGAGTAAAAGTACGTTGGAGGAGCAAGCTTTTCCTACCGAAGAGACAAGATAAGTAGGGGGATGAAAACTTTGAAAACGAGGTTGCTGCAACTGATGAAAAATAGAAGGAGCATCCGAAAATACAGGCAAGACCCCATTCAACTAGAAAAAATCTATGAAATATTAAAGGCTGGAAGATACGCTCCCTCCGGAGCCAACTTGCAACCATGGATCTACATCGTAGTCACCGACAACAAGCTTAAAGAAAAAATCAGAGAAGAAGCTGAAAAGACAGAGAGTAACTTTCACAAAAAGGCTCATAAACCATTCAAAAGATGGCTTAAAGAACAGAAAATCACTCCAGAAAAGAGTTTTCTCACAGAAGCCCCGGCTCTAATTGTGGTCGCTGGCTTAACCAAAGCTCCTTACTGGCTTGAGTCCACGTGGGTCTCCGTCGCCTATATTTTGCTCTCCGTGGAAAGCCAAAACTTGGGAACCCTCACCTATACGCCTCCAGAAACGGTTTTCCTAAACAAGCTGCTAAACATCCCAGACGATTATCACCCAGTCGCAATCTTGCCCATAGGCCGTCCAGCAGAAACTCCGTCTCCTGAAAATCGTGTCCGAAAGCCCTTACAACAAATGGTTTACCTAAACAGATACGGTGATAAGTCTGAAGCTTCAGAAACTATCAGGGAAGGGAGATGGGATATTGACTAACAACGTTTCCTCGAGGAAATGGATGTACGTATCTCTAGTTCTATTGGCGCTTTTGGCATTAAACAGCTTCTTCTTTGCATACACCTACTTCAATGTTCAATCGCAACTCTCGGACCTCCAATCCAGCTTGTCTGACCAAAAACGTCAGCTTCAAGGCCTTCAGCAAAGAATCCAGATTCTTCAGTACGTAAACAAAAGCGCTTATCTGCCATTGCCTCAAATCTACGACCTGCTAAAGAACTCGGTTGTCTTAATAACAACTGAAACTCAAACGCAAACGGTTTTGGGCTCAGGCTTCGTCATTGATGAGGAAGGCCACATAGTGACTAACTACCACGTAATTGAAGGCGCAGAGGATATCGAAGCAACTTTTATAGATGGAAACATCATTGAGGCAACGGTGGTTGGCACAGACATCTACAGCGACCTAGCCGTTATCAAAGTTGAAGCCACTTCTGAAACACTGCATCCAGTAGTCCTTGGAAACTCTTCCGACCTGATTGTGGGAGAACCAATCGTTGCCATAGGGAACCCCTTCGGATTAAGCGACTCCATGACCGCAGGCATCGTAAGCCAACTTGGAAGAGAACTTTCAGCTCCAGGGGGATACGCAATAATAGACGTTATTCAAGTTGACGCCGCCATAAATCCTGGAAACTCGGGTGGTCCCCTTGTGGACATGAACGGCGACGTTGTTGGAGTAAACACAGCTATAATATCCGGTTCCGGGAGTTGGGCGGGCATTGGATTCGCCATCCCCTCAGACACTGTGAAAAGGGAACTTCCATCGCTTATAGAAACCGGTGAATACAAACATCCTTGGATAGGCGTTTTAGGCCAGGACGTTAACGTAGACATAGCAAAGGAAATGGGATTGACAAAGGTGCAAGGTGTCCTTATTGTTGAAGTTCTTCCAGACAGCCCAGCGGATACCTATGGTTTGAAAGTTGACGACGTAATCATGAGCATAGATGATGTAAACGTGATAAAACTTAACGATCTGCTCGTTTACATGGAGAGAAACAGACATCCTGGAGACTGGATAGATCTAACAATCATCAGAAACGGTGAAGAAATCAACATATCATTAAAGCTAGGGGAGAGACCGCTACCCTGATACGACAATTGAAACATAGTAGCGGAAAACACTCCATATCAACGTCACATCATATTTGTTTCAAACGTGATTTTACGTGCGCATTCCAGCATAAACCGAGGAGAAAATCCTCCCGGACTTCGTTAATTCGTTCATTCGCTTGACTTCATCCCACACACAGAAAGGCTGGAAACAAGTGAAGGGAAAGTGAACGAAAATGTCAATTAAGGTGTCAGA
>Ga0209636_10006707_pt1 | contig 11762 bp, 16 predicted proteins | sample DeeMarSWOR152_54_FD_187464 | JGI IMG/M metagenome (GOLD analysis project Ga0209636, IMG submission 187464) | Marine sediment microbial communities from White Oak River estuary, North Carolina - WOR-1-52-54 (SPAdes) (version 2) | ecosystem: Environmental > Aquatic > Marine > Intertidal zone >... | reverse complement strand
TAGCGAACTAAACGTCATCACAAAATAACTCCCAACATCCTTTTTTACAGGGCAAGCGTAAAAAGTAGAATACAAACTTAATAAGCAAAATAATCTTGTAAAAGTTTTGAGCAAATGGGCCGGTCGTCTAGCATGGTTAGGACATCTGCTTGACGTGCAGAAGGTCGCTGGTTCAAATCCGGCCCGGCCCACCAAAAATCATGGTTGTTTGCTGTATTGACGTTTTGAAACTTGGTGATCAGTTGTTTTAGGTGATTTTCAAACGTTTTAGAAAGATTAAAGCCTAATTCTCTCGTTTTCTTGACTAATTCAGAGTCTAGATACAATACAACATTTCTTTTATGTGTCATTTTGCATTCGCATCCGTTTGCGCGCGGTGGGATGGAAGGTTCTCTGTTATAAGTTTGGTGCTCTTCGATGCGCGTGCATCTTTCAATGCAGTAGGGTATAAAGTAGCCCCTATGCTTTCACAGGATCTTGGGTGTCTAAAGTTACCTTTATCAATTTGATTAACCTTGACTTCCGTCTTATCACCAAAGCTTTGTCTTGTGTGCTTCTTTCCAAGTGAAACGGAAACCATCTATGGAAAGTTCCAGTACCCCACAGTCTATACTTCCCACCTAGAAACGTGAGATTTTCAACCCACACATCTTCAATATCAGAAGTTCTTAATTTTTTGTCAAGTCTAGGAGCATAGTAATCTTTTATGATAACCAAATCTCTATAGATTTCAAGCTTCTTGTCCTGAAAGATTGGTTCTGTCATCTCTTTCAATCCTTCGTATACTAAGTCAAATATATCCGCGCGCGAAACAGAAGAATACTCAGAATGAAGTTTTCGACAAGACTTGCTTAGTGTTTGAACAACATTTTCAGAATCTCATTTTCAGGGTTTGGTGTTTCAGGATGCCGACTGAAGGTTTTGAAATATTTCTTTGTTAGTTCCCTGACTTTTTCTTCATCATCTGAGTACTTCATGTGCAAAAGCTCATGTATTAAGGTGGCTCGGGCCCTGTTTTTAATATAAGAATGAAACCTTTCTCTTCCAAGTTTTTGTCTTAGTTTTCGGCAAAACTCCAATCTTTTTGGATAGATATGGATTTCGCCTTTGCTATTACACCTCCCGGCAAGAACGTTTCCGTTATCTTTCCGAAACGGAAGAGTCATAACTTTGACACTCGCAACTGCATCTTCCTTTATATTTTCCCTTTTCAGCATCCAACAGATAAAACTCTGAAACACAGGCTTTCTCAAGGTCTTGAAGACAACTGAAGCATACTTCATGTGAAAACCAAGACGTGTATGAGAAAATCTAGCAAGTTTCTTAGGGCGAACAGATATTCTCATCCTACTTGACATCAATCCCTACTCATTCCCATAACCTGTGCTTTCTAATAATTTCCCGATGAAATCCAGAATTTTCCAAAACAGGTTAGTTATATTATTCTCAGCATTGTATATTAAACTTGTCAGTGAGCAAATATCTTTTACTTCCCTTTTTCACGCCCGCCGCATTCGTAAATCTGCAGACATTGATATTTTGGTATATAAGGCGAAAAAGAAGAAAAATTTAAGCTCATTATCCTTGAAAAAGGTCATTTTGTCCATCTTTTCTGAATAGAAATGTATATATTCCAAGCGTAGTGCTCGTATAAGACTTCGGGGGTGAAATCGTGCTCCGTTCAGAGGAAGAAGAATTCTGGGAGAAAGAGTGGGAAGAAGAGGAAGACCACGACGAAGAAGAAGAGTGGTAAGATTATGGGAAAGAAAAAAGGAAAGAAGGGTAAGAAAGGAGAAAAATAGAAGGCTAACCCAAGTTTTATTCAAATCCATCTTTTTTTGGAGAAGCGTATTAGTGCATTGAATGGATGCCTAGAAGTTATGTGTAGGCGAGGGATCGTCGTCTCTCCCGCCGCGTCTGTTATGTTCCCCCCATACATATTAACTGGGAAAATCCATTCGTGCACGCGTCCGCTTGCGCGCGAAGCGATGGCAGGTTCTCTGTTATAAGTCTGTTGATATTGCGCTATTATATCTCTATTGGGTCGCCTTTAGGCTTTTGATCTTTCTGTTTCTGAAGTGTAACCTCTAAGACGCCGTTCTTGTATGAAGACTTTACTTCTTTCGGATTAACCTTGGCTGGCAGCTCAACTTCCTTGTAGTATTTTCGTTGGGGTGTATCCACAGAAATCGTTAAGCTTCTTTCTGTACCATGTAGTTTGATGTCTTTCTTCTCTACTCCTGGTAGTTCCACTATGACTTTGACTTCGCCATTAATGATCATTACATCAGCTAAAGGTTCTCTCTTCTCTTTGACGTCTATGTGAGGTCTTCCCAATCGAGTTTCAGGCTTAACGTTCCCAAACTCTCTGACATTTGGTTTCCCGTCTGGACCTATTGTTAGGCTGTAGCCATAGACGAAGGGTCCCCACTCATTTACTTTGGTTCCATCTGGTAGAGTTCGTTCTCGGACGAGTTCTCTGGGAGCTTTCTTAGAGAGTTCTGTAAATTCTCTTTTCATCATTTGTTCCATTTCCTTGAAGAATTCGCCAAAGTTTCCGAAGTTGCTGCTAAAGAAAGGACGTCTTTTCCTGAACCGCTTCGACCACCAATCTTCTTCTGCTGACAGAGTTTGTCACCTCCTTTCTCCTTTGATAATCATATCTAGTTTCTCTCAACGCTACTTGAATGGTCTTTTGGGCATTGGTCGGCGCTTTCTAGGGTTAAGTGGTTCAAAGGGGTTGAATGGATCAGGCGGCTCTAGAGGTTGAATTGATAAGTTTTCCAAAAATTCGTTAGATAGCATCCTCTTTTACCTCCTATAGTTTTCAATTTCCTCAAGAGTTTTCATCAGATGCCTTAAGACGAGACTCATCATTATGAACCCTCTCTGCCCAACGTCTGAACAACGATATCTTCCTCGGGAGACCTTTTCCAAGAACCCTCCTTCTCTGAGTTTTCTGGCGTTTTCCCAAACGATTTTTGGATTCAAATCTAGGTCTCGCATGAAGTCCGCGAAGTTAATGGTGCCGTCTTCCTCCTCCATGAGCCGTTTCATCATCCCAAAGCGAGTCTTATGGGATAGTGCATCAAAGATCTTCGAGAATCTTTGAAAGTCTGCCTCGAAAGCTCTCAGTTCATTTTTCAATTGCTCTCTTGGCCAGTCTGCAGGAGAAAGCGGGATTTCAAACAAGACTTCTCCATTTCGAACTAGTTGCAGTTTCAGCGTCATGGTTCTTTGCCTCTTATTACCATAGAGTAATTACTGTTTAGTAATATATAAACATTACTTTTTGGTAATAACCTTTTAGTAAAAGTTCTCAATCCATAATATCTATGGAGCCGCAAGAAAGTGGGAGTTTGAGCACGCGGCTTGTTAGCTTTCAGCTTCTTTGTTTTCTTCACTTTCATGTTTGAGAGATTTTGTTGATATCTCTCGGATCAGTGGTTTCTCTTTACCTCCTTCTATCTCGATCCTTGCATTCGGATATTTCTGCTGAAGCTGTCTCCTAAACGCGTTAACATCTGTGTCTTTTCCAACTTTCGCCTTAACCTTTGTTCCTTCAGGAGTTTGAGAAACACTAATCGAATATCCGGCTGAAGAAATATCATCGGTCAACAATTCTTTGTCGTTGAATAGTGAGCCTCCAAACAATTCGTCTATAATACTACGTTTCTTCTTGCGAGGCATCATATTTACCCAATATTTGAAACAAAGTTGTATCTTAAAAGCTTATCAAGCGAGGACGCGCCGCCGTATCCATGCGCATGAGCAGAAGTTCGTCTATTAAAGTTCTGCTAGGCCACCACCAATTCATAAATGTTTAGTGACACTATTCAGTTTGTTAGAAATGTTGAGTAGGAGTGCGAAGTTGCCTTACAAGGCTGTTGTTAGATATGTAAACAAGGGGGAAGCTGTTGAACAGTTTGATTTGTTAGACGAAGTGTTAGATTTCCTGGCAACTCGTATGGGACATGTTTTCGGAAGAAAAGAAGTTATCGGAATTTTGATATTAAAGGAAGACTGAGTTGAAGGTGTAGGTACACCATAAGTTTTATGTTCTGTCGATTCCACCTTTATATTGATTCAAGGTTTTTCTGGCCACGCCGCCTGTGGAAGAGGAGGCTCGCAGAACCTTGAGTCGCCCGCGCGTGTGCGCAAATCCAGACAGATAATAGGTGTTGACTCGGTTCGGCTCAAGAGCTTTCTCTTCTCACAGATTTCGAGGCTTATACCTTAAATTTGTGGTCGGGACAATGCCACAAACAATAGGAGTCCAATCACTGCAACAATCATAACCAGAAACACAAGGAAGTCTTCTTGAGGAATTCCAAAAATGTAATGGCGTACGTCGTAGTTGAAGGTCACCGTCTTACGCTCGGTTGAAAATGAATTGTCAAAATGAAGCTTATAGGTTCCTTCCTTCGAAGCTGTAAAACGAAAGTCTTTAACACTTACTCTTTCTTTTGGCACAACAGCTTCTCCGTTTGGGTCGGTGATGTTAAAATCAATGTCGTTGTTGGAGCCGCCGACGACGCTTATTCTTCCAGAAACCTCATCGTCCACCTTCAAACTAATGCTTTCAACTTTTTCTTGCTCAGCATCCACATAGATTGTCCGCGAAACGGCGCTAACCGCGTTAATGCCCAGTATAAGCACACCTAAAAGAAGGCAGAACATGAAGAAAGAATGAACTCTCATTCTAGTCACTGTTTATCTCGCCTGCTGTTTCATAAGCTCGACCAAGGCAAAAAAGTTATGAAATCAAAATTAATATTCAGAAAACATAGCAATTATTCGCTTCTAACAAATTAGAACGCGTAACCAAAACAGATAAAACAGAGTATTCTGCAGTTTCATTTTAAACGAGGCAGAAACCCTATGCCTACAGAAATCTCTGACACAGAAAAATTTGTACAAATTTCTGAGCATGCTGACTACTGTGCCATAAAAAGATTAGAGAGAACCGTGAAGCTTAAACTTCGAACATCCAAACGGCTATACACTTTAAAAGTGAAGCCATCACAAGCCGAGGAGATTATCAAGAAGCTTAGTTGTGAGATTCGTGAGGTTTAGCACCTAAGAGTCTTGCAACTTTTGAATGGCATTTTTCGCAAAAAGTTTTCTTTTTTCTGTCTGTATCGAGGATAGAATTAGAAAAGAACATGACACAGGTGGGATTTTGGCAATGTCTCAAACCCAAGGTGTGGCCAATCTCATGCACTGCTTCTTTTACGTAACGGTTAATGAAAAGTTCTTGGTTAGCTGGGTGTCCATAAAATTCTGGTTTAAGCCGAAACAACGATATGATGGCAGTTTTTCCTGGGCATGTGGCTTCTCCGAAGACAAAGTTGAGATGGGACACATAAAGGTCGACTTCCGTTACTCCTAATATGCGGTCGGCTTGAGTTTGCTTAACATAATTGTTAATTTTTGCCAAGATATGAGTTGAATGGAATTGCTGTCGTGCCTTATTATATGCGTCTGCGGGAATCGGCATAATCTCGCCGAGAATTAAGCACTCAGTCTCTGGATAAATTTCCACTATTCCGCTCTGAATTTTCTTTGGGATATCCTCATCTATTGTTCCAATGCGCAAAATAGCTAGTCGCATCGTGGTTCCCTTAAATCGTAAACGTATCTCCAGACCTTGGCGCCACTGCTTCAAATTCCATTTCTTTCTTTATCCATTTGGCGAATCGCTTGCAGTTGCCTTCAGCGCCATGTACCACATACACCTTGGGGCTTCCCTCTAAGCTCTTCACTGTTTCTTGAAGCTCGCTGGCTCCACAATGAGACGAAAAATCGAATTTTTCAACCCTAGCTTTTACCTTACGCATTTTTCCATCAATAACACATCGACCCTTCTCTAACAATTCTCGCCCTGGAGTCCCAGGAATCTGGTAGCTTACAAGAAAGATGGCATTTCGACTTTTCTTTGCAAGTTTCTGCACATAGAAAGCTGCGGGGCCACCTTTTAACATTCCCGCTGGCGATACTATAACACCTGGTTTTTTTGGTGCTCCTCTTCGGTCACGCCAGCCTTCTACCCAAGTGGCGGAGTGAACTGCGTCCATGAATAGGCGAGGGTCTCTCAAAAAGGCAGTGTGGTTCATCATAATTCGGTTGGTTTTTCGGGCCATTCCATCGATGGTGACTGAATGGTCGAAATGGTGAGCTGCAAGTATGCACGCAATTTCTTGAGAGCGTCCAACGCCGAAAGCTGGAACAAGAACTGTTCCGCCATTTTCTACAACTTCCCTTATGTTTTCTACAAACTCCTTCTCTGAAGCCTTCCTATCTGCATGGTCTTCATCTGCATATGTGCTTTCGATAATTAATGCGTCAAGCTCACCATAATCTTTGTCTGCTCCATGAAGGAGGTGAGTTTCAGTTAAATTGTAGTCGCTTGTATAGAGCAGCCTTTTTCCTTCTGCCTCTACCAGAACCTGGGCACTTCCTGGCAGGTGACCTGCATCTAAGAGTTGGATTTGAATATCTCCAATAGCTCTCAGCTCTCTGTAATCGAGGTGCACAGAGCTACGCAGCATTGTTCGCAACTCGATATATTCGAAAGGAAGATAGTAACTCGACAAATGAATAAAATCTGAAATCAAAACCTGCACCAAATCGAAAGAAAGCTTTGTCCCAAATACAGGTATTTTCTCATGAATGTGAAAAACAGGAATAGCCCCAGAATGATCAAGATGGCAATGGGTCATAGCAACGGCGTCAACATCCTTGGGTTGAACATGCATTGGAAATCCAGGCTCATGATTAAGCATGACACCGTAATCCAGCAAGATCTTGGTTTTATCAGTTGTTACATGCAGAGCTGATCTTCCAACTTCTCTTGTGCCGCCGAGAAACCGAATTTTCAAAGGAACCGTGTTCACCATCCATAAATATTTGTAAACTTCCAGTTTTTCCCTCAATGATTAGACAATCAAACATTTAAATCATAGCATCTGCCAAGACCGGCTTCACCCAGCCCTTTTTGATAGCTTTCAAAATCTCATCAATATCCAAGTCTGCGTTCACCTCAGTATAAGCGGTCCACATATGCAATGGTGCATGTGCGTCGCTTCCAGCGATGCCTGGCAAGTTTTTCACTTTGGCTAATTCTTGTGCCATCTTGTTCTCTCTTAGGGTTGCTGTGGGATTTATGACTTCTATTGCATCGGCGGGTATCTTCTCTGCTAGGTCGCCTATTCCCTTTATGCGGTAGGGATGCGGTATAACGATGGTCGCTGCTCTTGCTTTGGCAAAGTCAACTACTTCCCAAACCGTAGAAGCGTAGGAGGGTTTCTCTTCAACGCCTAATAGGATAATGTCCCCCTGATGCGTTGACACTTCTATTCCAGAAATGATTGTTATGTCTTGATAAGAAGAAGCGAGTTTGCGTACTTCCATGTAGCCTTGTAGGGTGTTGTGGTCTGTTATGGCTACTGCCTTTATGAAGGGATGTGCATGGAGTTGCTCCACAATAAGTTTAGGGCTGATTATTGAGTCTCCTGAATATCTTGTGTGTAGGTGAGGGTCTATTCGTGTCTTCATTTTACACAACAGTTTCTTGTATTGCTTTCAAGATTTTGTTTAATGCATTCTTGCCCCATAAGGGCTTAGTTTTAAGCATGGTTAAGGGCAGTCCTCTTTTTCTGCAAGCTTTTTTACATGCAGCTGCTATTTTTCCTTTCCATACTTCTGAATTTTCTAGGAGTATAACTCTATCGTAGTTTGTTTTCACTATGTAGTTCTCAATTTGCTCTGCTACGTAGTCTATTGTTTCAGCATCGAAGGGAACGGTAGCTTCATATTGAGAAAGCGGGTAGACCTCGTCGATTTCGGCTGGCACCACCCCAAAGGGTGCAGCATAAGTGCAGATGTGGATTCTGCTTACTTTCACGGCTATTTCTTGTTCAATTGTCTTCCATAGTCTTCGTTGCTCTTCTGACTTGTGAAAAGGCTTAGTCGTGGTTTGAGGCAGCAAAACTAAAATCTTTGCCTCTTTTGGCGGTGAATAGTTTGCCAAAATTCTTTTTCTATGGCGAACAATTTCTGGGCGAGTTAATCCAGCTGAACTGAAAAAGAAGAGTCCGCTTCTCTTGGTTACTGGGCTGCTTCTTTCAAGGTAGTCCTCATATTTTTTTAGTCTTTTCAAAGCTTGAAGCAGAGAAGGATGCCCATGTGCCTTTATTTCTAGATATTCCCAAAGCCTGCCTTCAACGATGGCTTGCTTTATCCGCTTTATTTCGGAGAAGCAAACATAGAGGTTGTGTTGAGCAAGCAGTTTCTGTCTTTCTTTTCTCGACGTTTCCTTCAGAGTTTTCGGGTCATTTCTCGTGCATATGGGACAAGAGCACGGAAAATATGCGAGTTCCCTCAGCTTTTCAGTTCCATATTCCGTCATGTAACGGTCTTCTCGGGCGTAAATTGCGTAAGCAGCCGAGTCGAAGAGATCACAGCCCAAAGCCACAGCTAGCGCAAACATGAGGGGATGTCCAGCTCCAAAAAGGTGAAGTGGACGGTCAAGGGGCAAATTCATTTTGGCCGTCAAAATCATGTCAACAAGTGTGTCGAAGAGATATTGCTCCATAACCGGCGTTGGACTTCCAAGAGCATGAATCTCAAACGGCAACTTTCCCATTTCACTTGCTGATTTTGCCACAAGGTCAAGATAGTTTCCGCCTTGAACTGGTCCAACCCAGACAATGTCATCACGAGTCTTTATCCTTGACAATTCCTTTGCTCTTTTCAGAGTTTCCTTAACAGTATGTTGCGCATGTTCCCTTAAGACTTCCCAGCCAGTTGGCACATCCAGTATTGTGGCAATGTCTGCGTTAATCTCTTCTTGATAGCTCACGATTTCTTCTGGGCTGACCTCTACGCCTCCGTATACTAGAATCTGGTATGCTCCAGAGTCGGTCATTAAGACTCCGTCGAAATCTAGCAGCTTGTGAATGCCCCTGTGAACGGCTCTGTCCGCAAAATGCTTCTTTACTATGTAAGCGTTGGTTATGAGTGCCTCGCAGTTAAACAGTTCCCTCATTTTTTTCGGTGGAATCGGCTGGACTGCTGGATTGATGACTGGCAATAACGCTGGTGTCTCGAACACTCCGCTTTTGGTTTTTATTTTGCCAATTCTGCCGAGAAGGTGTCTGTCTCTGATTTCGAACGACATAGAGCCATATCCGTCATAACATAATCTAAGGTTGCACTTATGTGATTAAGGATGGGTTTTCTGCGAGAAGCTTGCCCAACTCCAAGTAAATAAAAGCTGAGGCTTGCTCAACTTTCATGAAGGCCTTCCGTGCAGTATCGTTGAGCTGCTTGGCAACATCGTCAGTCGAATCGGCGGAGTACATCAGGCGGCAGTACCTGTATACGCCTTCAAACCTGAGGAAAAGGGCGTCCTTCATTTCCAAAAGTTCTAGTACACCCTTTGCATTAAGGCTTCCAATCTTGCCGTGATACTTATCCCTAACCTTTTCTGCTTCAGCCACCATAGAACCTAGTTTCTTTTTAATCGAAGCTGGATCTGTACTCTCGACGAGTTGTGAAAGATCCCAAACCATCTCTTTAATCATAATTAGCCAATCCAACCTGTTCTCAATTTTATCCGCATCAATTTAAAGTATGCGCCTTTAGGATCAAAAAGAAAAAGAGTTCTGCAGGAGATATCTCCACTGCGGATGAGGTTCAAGTCCGGTCTGGGACGCGGTACATTGTATGCATGTGAAACAATTTTTTGACAAAACTATAAAGCTTCAGAAAACATATGAAATGCAAATGGTGGTATTGATGAAGCTTGAATTGCAGGACTTCTACAAGCTACTAGTTCGACCGACTGTTGTTATATCTACAATCTCACCGGGTGGAGTCTCCAATGCTGCGCCTTTCAGCTGGAACTCACCAATGGCTACTAAACCTAAGCCACTCTTCGGTTTCTGCTCAGGTTTGACCCATGACACATGGCGAAACATAAAGGAAAACAGAGAATTTGTGGTCAACATGGTTGGGGAGGACTTCGGTCCCCTAATGGAGATAATGGAGAAAGACTTTCCCTATGAGGTTAGTGAGATTAAAGAATGTGGATTAACGGAAGTCAAGGCCAATCACGTTAAGCCGCCCCGAATCCAGGAAGCCTTCGGTTGGCTGGAATGCAGAATGACTAATCATGTATTACTTTCCGAGAGGAATGTTTGGATAATAGGCGAAATACTGGACGCCGAGGTGAAGGATGAAGCTATCGACGAGGTCGTAGACGTAGCTAAAGTGAAACCCCTCAACCATATCTGGGGGGAAGCCTTCGTCAAAGACATGAAGATAACAAGGTTCAAGAGAGCCTAAGATAGATCTCGTAGGCACCCATGGGTAGCATAGGATATTTTAAGCAAGCCAAAAAAAGGGAAGTTTGCAGGGAAACCGGTGACCATCTCCACTTGCTGTGGTTATGTCTTTAATGATGCTTATAAGGACAATCATTCTCTATTATGCCAGCTTAGAGGAACATCTACCATGACTTGCGCCGTCAAAATATACGAAAAACCCACCTTAGCTAACCCTGTTCTAATCGAAGGTCTCCCGGGCATAGGGTTTGTCGCCAACATCGCAGCGTTACATCTCATTCAAGAATTAAAACCCAAGCTTTTCGCAGAAATCCGCTCCTCTTCCTTCCAAGACTTCGCAATTACAAGCGAAAATGGCAAGGCTCGTTTTCCAATAAACGAGCTCTACTATCATAAGGGACGAGATGGAGAACGTGACCTTATCATTCTTTATGGCAACACCCAAGCCTTGACCACGGTGGGACAATATGAACTGTGCGGACTCGTATTGGACATCGCAGAGAAACTTGGATGCCGCTACATTGTAACGCTGGGCGGTTTAAGGAAAGGAGAAAAGGTTGACACTCCCCCGAAGATTTATTGTGCAGCATCAGACCCAGAAGCGCTGAAAGATGCGTCTAACTTGGGCGCAGAAATAATTGAAGGACAAATTTTTGGTGTAGCTGGGCTTCTTGTTGGGTTAGGTAAACTCCGAGGCATGAAAGGTTACTGTCTCCTCGCTGAAACCCTTGGCTATTATCCAGATGCGTCCGCAGCTCAAGAGGTTTTAAGGGCGATTAGCAAAATGCTACATACAAACGTCGATCTAAGCCGGTTAAATTTAGCTGTGGAGACAACTCGCAAAGTTCTTGAATCGTTTGGTCTCGCTTCTCAACCAAGAGAAAAGAAAGGAAAAGAGGAGCAACGTTTTCGCTGGCATATTTAGCTTTTGGTTTCGCTAACAAACTGGTCATAAACCTTTTGAACTCTTTCTGCGGCTGGTCCTGTGCCTTCAACCACACCTTTTTCTGTAACCTTAATCTTGTCCATAACCCAAATGAAGCCCTTATCCTCGTAAAGCCTAACCATTGTTGGAAAAACCTTTCCCAGCCGTTCAGATAGGGCTTTGAGGTCAAAAGGTTTTTCTATTGCTAGGACTTGAGCAACTACGCCACCGTTTAAGACCACTCTATGTATGACATGTCCCTTTTCATCTTTAGCGTCAGCCAAACAGAGACTTAACGTGTCAGGGTTTATGCCAACAAGGTTTCCTGTATAAGATTTTCCATTCACAGTTACAACCATAACTGGCCTATCTAGTAAAGTTCCGATTTCTCCGAAAAACTTTCTCTGAGCCACCGACAATCTTCTTTCACCTTCGCATTAATTAATCACCGTTGCTAAAAGGGTTTTTTGTTTGTAGTGTAATTTTGA
>Ga0209636_10006706_pt1 | contig 11763 bp, 7 predicted proteins | sample DeeMarSWOR152_54_FD_187464 | JGI IMG/M metagenome (GOLD analysis project Ga0209636, IMG submission 187464) | Marine sediment microbial communities from White Oak River estuary, North Carolina - WOR-1-52-54 (SPAdes) (version 2) | ecosystem: Environmental > Aquatic > Marine > Intertidal zone >... | reverse complement strand
GGGTGGCAGCCACTGAGAGAACCCGGTGAGCGAAGTGGATGGTGTTTCTCGAGAGTCTATAATTCAGAATCCAGGACCAATCCTCCGGCTTTGTAGCATAAAAAAAGCTCGGAGTCATTTGACTATTCGCGGCCTACATCGATCATCAGTGATAAAGTGTGGAGTCTCGGAGATTTTTAGCCGTTTTTTATTGATTTTTGTTAGAATATATGTTAAAATACCCACATGTTTGCCGAAAGGCAAACATAAACCGCCAGCAGGCGAAAGATATAGCGGAGAACCGCACGTTTTCGTATCAGCAGATACCCGCCAAAAAGCATTATCTGTCAAGCCAGACAAGGTTTTGAACATTTAAATTTGTGTAATTTGGATTTGTTTAGGATTTAGGACCTGTCCTGAGCGGAGCCGAACGGATGCGAACATCATCAATCAGGCCGGACCAAAATCGTCCCGTAGCGCCGAGCCAAAAATGGCTAACCGGCGAATGTGATGATGTTCACAAAACTCTCGGATTGTGTCCTCCGCTATTACTATATTCTTGTTCATACATCTCTCCTGACAAATCCTGAAGATTCAAATTCTATCATATCTAAAACCACAGCACCCGTCAAATCAAAACTTGACCTGAGCATAACTGAAGGATCCCAACCAAAGATCCAACCATATTTGTACCTTGTGAAGCGTATCTCGTTGGGAAATCTAGACTTGGCAATTCGACATTCGGCGTTCGCTATTCGATATTCAAACCACCGCTTTCAGTCCTTGTAATCGGCGGTTTTGCCTATATAATAAGCCCAATCAGTAATTATGGAGACAAGATATGGCTAAAATTACCAAGCTCGACGACATCGTATCGCTGTGTAAGCGAAGGGGTTTTATATTTCAGTCCAGCGAAATCTACGGCGGCTTAGCGAGTTGCTACGACTATGGGCCGCTCGGCGTGGAATTAAAGAACAACGTCAAAAAAGCCTGGTGGAAAAGCATTGTGCAGATGCGCGACGATGTGGTCGGGCTCGACTGCAGTATCCTTATGCACCCAATGGTCTGGAAATCGAGCGGGCACGCCGACAAATTCGCCGACCTGATAGCCGAATGCAAAAAGTGCAATACCAGAACCAGAGTCGACCACCTCAAGGAAAAAGTTACTGAGCAAACCCAGGAGCATACCGAACATATCGATATCGATGCAGCTATGGCCAAGGCTCAGGACCTGAGCAACAAGGTATGTCCGGCCTGCGGAACGGTTGGACAGTTTACCGAGCCGATGCCTTTTAAGCTGATGTTCGAGACCCGGATGGGCGCCAACGTCGATGACTCGATGACGATACAGCTTCGGCCGGAGACCGCTCAGGGAATCTTTGCCAATTTCAGAAACGTTCTCGATACCACCAGGGTAAAGATACCTTTCGGCATCGCCCAGATTGGCAAGAGCTTCCGCAATGAGGTAACGACAAAGGCCTTTATCTTCCGGACACGCGAATTCGAGCAGGCCGAGCTTGAGTTCTTCTGTGAGCCGGGCACCGATGAGCAGTGGTTCGAGCACTGGAAGCAGGCCCGCTTCGACTGGTACCTTGGATTAAATTTGAAGAAAGAAAATCTTCGTTTCCGCGAGCACGATGCTGATGAGCTTGCCCATTATGCCAAAAGTTGTGTGGATGTCGAATACAGGTTTCCGTTCGGCAGCGGCGACTGGCAGGAGCTTGAAGGCATAGCCAACCGCACGGACTACGACCTGCGGCAGCATCAACGCGGCATAAGAACCCTCAATAAATGGTATGAAAACGACCGGGAGCTGACGAATATCGAATTGGCAACAGAAGCCGAGCATTATAATAAAGGCCCGTTATCTTATTTCGATGACGAGAAGAAACAGCGATATATCCCTTATGTGATTGAGCCGAGTGCCGGCATCGACCGCAGTGCGCTTGCCTTTCTGGTCGATGCTTACGACGAGGAGGAAGTTCGCGGCGAGACAAGAAACCTTTTAAGATTTCATCCCACTCTTGCACCCGTGAAAGTCGCTGTCTTCCCGTTGGTTAAGAGAGAGGGAATGCCGGATATAGCTAAGAATATCTACAACGACCTGAAAAGATATTTCAACTGCTTTTACGATGAGAAGGGTGCAGTCGGCCGACGTTACCGCAGACAGGACGAAGCCGGAACCCCGTTCTGCATCACCATCGATGGCCAGACAAAAGAGGACACCACCGTAACCGTCCGCGACCGCGACTCGATGGAACAGGTAAGGGTCTCAACCGACCAATTGCTAAACCACTTACTGGAGAAACTGGAGGTGTAAAAAAACATACATAAAGTTTTGAAATCAATACGTTTTGGCTCTCAAACTCAAGGCAGTTGTTATTCAGGCGTCAGTCCCTGAATGTCTGCATACGATCAAATAGACATACATCTATTATTTATTCTTCAATATCTTCGTATTCTTCATCGATCGCTTTTGCAATTTCTATTATTTCGACCGCATGATTTCTCATAAACTCCCAATATACTCTTGCATCCTTACTGGTAATTGTTGCTTTTCCCGCTTTCAGGCTTGAAAAATAATCTTCAAGACGCTTCAATGCAAATTTTGTATCTTCATATTCATATTTGATTGAATCATAAGTATCCAAACTTATTCCTCTTTTCGAAAGGGCATTTAGAAAGTTTTCGATCGCTTTCTTGATCATTTCAATATCAGCCAATGCCATTTCCGGTGGATGGTGCATCGGACTCGAAATACTTTCAGACATGCTGCCGCAGTGATATCTCACGTCATAACCAAATGAATCTTCAAGTTTCTCATTCTTGAATTTCATTTTATGTTCCTCCTCTTCCTTCTTAAGATATTTGACTACATCCTTTAGAACTTCCGTAAGATGCCTTCGTTGCTCCTGAATACAATCATATATAGACACGGTTTTCGTTTCAAACCTACCGTCGCTGTGGTCGGACAACAACTCGAAACCTTTTACGTCTAAAGATACCCTCATAATCCGATGAAAAGATAAGACATCCCCAGCTTTTTTCTTGGAAGGGTGTCCTATGCTTTCATTTCTTATTTCCCTGATCTGCTTGATGCTCTGATATTTTCCAAAATCTAACTTTATCTTCAAAGCTTCACACAAGTTCTTAACTGCGTCTTGTTGAGCATATAAACATTGCAAAACACCGTAAGTTAAAAGATACAGCTTTCCATGATCATTTTCATTCTCAATTGATAAGAACGCATCGATAGCTAGCTCAGTGTCTTCTATAACATCCATGCTGGCACACAGTTGATGCCAATGAGGTAGAACCTTTCGGATGTTATAAGCTTTCCTCGGCTTAGCTATGAGTTCCCGGATTTTGCTTGTTTTACTACCCATAATTCACAAAAACTAAGTAGGTTAATACTCTTCTGCAAGTTCGTAATACTATGAGATTGCCAATTCTTCAATTAGCTAAAAGTTCTATCCTGTAGAATAATCTTCTACGACCAATCCGTCAATCAGTGTCAAAAATCTTTTCAATTCTTTGAAATCTTTGGACTTACAGTGTAAAATCCATGCTCATGAATAGCTAGGACCTATGAAGTACATTCTTAGACGAATGTCCATGCACAATACGAAAATGAGAGTTAAAATGCCAAAGAATACTTATATCTCTGAACTCAAAGAACGTGAAGGTAAAGAAGTTACATTAGCCGGCTGGCTTTATAACAGCCGGGCGAGCGGCAAAATCCAGTTTCTAATCCTCCGTGACGGCACGGGCTTATGCCAATGTGTCGTCGAAAAAGGCAATGTCACTGACGGGCTTTTTGGGCAATTAAAACATCTCGGCCAGGAATCATCATTGACTATAACCGGCACCGTTCGGGCGGACGAAAGAAGCGTCGGCGGATACGAATTAGCGGTAACCGATGCAAAAATTATCTCACCGGCGGATGGTTATCCTATCACGCCGAAGTCACACGGTATCGATTTTCTCCTCAAGCACCGTCACCTGCACTTTCGCTCGCAGCAGCAGTGGTGTATCGGAAAAGTTCGCCATACCGTTGTTAATGCCATCCGAAGTTTTTTCAACGACAACGGCTTTGTTCTAATCGATACGCCAATCCTCGCAGCCACAGCCGGTGAAGAAGAACAGACACTTTTTGAGGTCGATTATTTCGGTGCCCCTCTGTACCTTACCCAGACCGGGCAGTTGCATCTCGAATCGGCCGCGATGAGCTTCGGCAAGGTATATTGTTTTGGGCCGACCTTCAGAGCCGAAAGGAGCAAAACCCGAAGGCATCTGACTGAGTTCTGGATGGTCGAGCCGGAAGTGGCGTTCATCGACCTTGATGGCCTGCTTGAATTAGCTGAAAATTTCGTCTCCTTTATTGTTGCCCAGGTCCTGCAAAATAACAAAAACGAGCTTGTAACGTTAGAGGCCGGCATTACATCACTTGAAAAAATCAAACCGCCTTTTTACAGATTAACTTACACCGAAGTAGTTGACATCCTGACCAGCCAGAGGACGCGGGATTTTCTCAACCAACAATTAAAAGAGCTGCAAATCCAAAAGCAGCAATTGGAAACCAGAATCAGCGAGCTTGAAAAACAGCAGGCCGGCCAAATAAAACAATGGCAGAAAGATAAAATCGCTGCCGAGCTGATTGAATTGCGCACTGTCCTTACTGAGACGAATACAAAAATCGAAAACAATCCCAAGCACGCCGAACTGGCCGCCGGTTTTCAATGGGGCAAAGACCTCGGCGGCTCGGATGAGACCATTATTTCACAAATGCACGACAAGCCTGTCTTCGTTACGCACTATCCCAAAGAGGCCAAGGCTTTTTATATGAAGGCCGACAGGGACAATAAAAAGGTGGTTTTGAATTTCGATTTGCTTGCCCCGGCTGGCTTCGGCGAAATCATCGGAGGCTCAATGAGAGAAGACGACCACGATTTGCTGGTCGCGCGAATCGGCGAACAGGGCCTGGCTGTCGAAAATTACGAGTGGTACCTGGATTTGCGAAAATACGGCTCGGTGCCGCACGGCGGCTTCGGACTCGGTGTCGAAAGAACCATCGCCTGGCTGACCGCCCAAAAACACATCCGACAGTGCATACCCTTCCCAAGAATGATGGACAAAGTTTACATCTGACGGCGACGTTTCATCCCGCCACACCGGAATTCGATGGTTGTTTAGCTGAATGTCACGACCTCTTGTACTAATTCTATTTATTGATTGCCGATCTGCTGCGACGCACCTGCCGAGACGTGGCTCTGGCACGGCAGGTCGCGGCGAGTTACCTGACTCTGTCATTCCTGCGAAAGCAGGAATCCAGGCCTTCATATTTTGTATAATGTATAAATTTTTTCGGCAATTTTTAACTACAATTGCTATTGATCTCACGGCCAAAGCAGACAAAAGAAATACTTACGATACATCAAAATAAGAGCCTGGGCGTTTGATACGCATATCAAATGCCCCTGTAAGCTCAATTCAACAGTGACCCCAGTTACTCAACCTTGAACCACCCTTCAGTCAATGAATTATCCTTAAGCCAGTTTTCCTCCAGCAATGCCATATCAGCTTCATCGACCCGGCAGTCCCCGTTGAGGTCCCCTACCAATGGCACATAGTCCGGCAGTGACCGGGCCGCCTCGCAACTGTCGTTATATACGTTGATAGTCACCGTGTCCGAACCGGAGTATTCACCATCAAAGGCCTCCAGTTGTAAGACATACTCGCCCAGCTCTGCCAGGGTAATATTCGTGTCTTCGGCGGTCGCTGTCTCTATGACGGCAGCCCCTTCACTGGGTTCACTAACCACCGTCCACTGCACAGTGTAGGGACTTATCGCACCATCGTCAGTGACAGTCGCGTCCAGATTCCCGGTCCTGGGACCCCCTTCCAGCCAGCTCACTACATCCGCGCCGGCGTCCACTTTGGGAGGCATATTATCTGCAAAAAAACTAAAGATAGGACCAACGACCGGAAAGGCAGCGGTGCTGTCAACATAGGTATCGACTGCCCAATAGTACCGTGTCTTTGGCTGAGTTTGCACGACTACCGAAGTCACGTTCTGCTTGTTAACGACCTGGATGGCTGCCGGGTCGGTAAACAGTTGCAGGGCTTGCAGGTCGTCGGTAAAGTAAACGTCAACAGGTACCGGCTCACCGGGCACACACGGATCAGGCAGAGTCCAGCTCAGCTCCACCGCGCCGGGTGATACTGAACTACCATCGACCGGATTCGGATTAAGCAGTGAGAAAGCCGTCAACGTAGTTTTGCCTTCATTCGTGACGTTATAATCCAGGCGCAGCGCGCCTCTACCGTCATAGCCCGTAATCCAGCCGTCGTCGATGTAGGTTTGAATTGTTGTGGTATCATCGCCGGCAAGAATCAGTGTGCCTATGGTAATATCCATTGAGCCGGAGGCGGAGGTCATACGTAGATCGGATGCCGTGATAGTGCCGCCGTGGAGGCTCACCGAGCCGGTGCCCGTCTGGCCGGGTATCACCAGGTTGCCGCTTAGCTCAATGGTACCGCCTGTCATATTGAGCGTACCGATGCCGCTCCAGCCGACCTGCAATCCCCCGGTGGAAAATAAGCCGCCGCTCATATTCAGGATGCCGTGCCCGATGGAATTATCCACACCGATGTAGGCCCCATCTGCCGTAAGTGAACCGCCGCTAATATCCAGGTTTGTGGTGAAGCTGGAATTGCCGACCCTCAGTGTAGAGCATTGTGCGATAATACCAGCCTGGATCTCGCAATGTGTGTCATCCGGCTGATCGATTGAAACGCTATCGGCGCTGGTCGGGACGATATCGGAACTCCAGTTGGCTGTTGTGCTCCAGAGATGGTCGCCCCCCCCGTCGTCCCAGGATATAATCGCCGAGGCACTGTCGAACAGAAACAGCGGCAGGACAAAAGAAATCAAACATGTCATTTTCTTAAACATTGTATTTCTCCTTACAAATCGTTGTTTAGTTTTCGTAACAAGAGAAGTTAGAAATAACAATTTTTTAGACATGATAGCCCTCCTTCAAACAAAAAGTTTAAAAAACGATTTTTGTGCTTTGGCCACACACCAAAACACCGTTGTCTTGTCTACTTATACCAAATCAGCTACCTCCTCGTCAAGGCAAATTCTTTAAATCGGTCTCGGTGTCGAAAGAACCACCGCCTGGCTGACCGCCCAAAAACACATCCGGCAGTGCATACCCTCCCTGAGAGTGATGGACAAGGTTTACATCTGACGGCTATGTTTTATCCCGCTACACCGGAATTTGATCGTTGTTTAGAGGAATGGCACGACCTCTTATCCCAATTCTATTTATTGATTGCCGATTACCTGACTCTGTCATTCCTGCGAAAGCAGGAATCCAGGCCTTCCACTTTGTATAATGTATAAATTTTTTCGGCAATTTTTAGCTATAATTGGTATTAGTCTCACGGCCAAAGCAGACAAGAGGAATCCTTACGATACATAAAGCAGAGTTAAGCCGGAATACGGCAGCCATAAAATCGAGCAGTTGGCGAAAGAGTTGGGCCATAATAGAGCAGATTTGTATTCATGCATTCAGTTTGCGCGTCAATATCCCCAATTGTCTAACACGTTAGAATGTTTATTCTGCAGCTTACGGGGCCTATACGGATTAAGTATAGGCCCCGAATTATCACAAAGAGCTGATGCCTTAACTTCTCTACTCTATCTTTATATTCTCACAAACGCCAATGAGGCTGCATCTGTTACTCGGTGCTGTAATTCCACTCGAGCCAGTGCTCTTCTAATATGGCTAAGTCCAGTTCATTGACTATGCAGTCCTCATTGATATCTCCGGGTATCAACTCGAATCCCTCTTGATTCTTGGCGTGCTCGCAGGAATCTGAATACAATACGATTTGCATGGTGTCGGTAGTACTATATTCGCCGTCACCGGCTTCAAGCTGCAATGTATACGAGCCAACCTCTATTACCGTAACCGTGGGATTTGCCGCAAGGGGGTCACTGATCTGGGACGGATTTAATTCATTAGGCTCAGCGATCACCGTCCACAGAAGCGTGGCAGGCCCAGGTCCGCCGTCTTCGTCAGAAACGACCCCGTCAAGCTGGACTACCCTTATACCGTTATCCTGCCAGGTAGCAATATCATCGCCGGCATCGACAACTGGTGCCGTGTTGGAAGTGTTGAATGTGAAAATGGGGCTCAGGTGAAACGGCTCAGTGGTGCTGATACTGGAGTCATATAGGTCAAATGCCCAGTAGTAAGTCGTTAGAGAGGCCAGCGCAACTGATACTGACTCAACCGCCTGGTCAATGACAACCTTGGGATTGCCCTCGACGTTGGGATCAGTGCCGAAGTAGACATCACAGGTTACGACGCCTCCCGGAAGGTTTGGCTCGGGTAACGTCCATTGAAGCTGGTTAAGACTGGAACTTGTGGCCGAACCGTCCATCGGATTCGGATTAAGCAAGTGTAGAGCTTCCAATGTGGTTTTGCCGGGATTCGTAACGTTATGATCCAACTGCAGCGTGCCGTAGTCACCATAGGCGGTAATCCAGCCGTTGTCGATGTATCCCTGGATGGTCGAGACAGCATCGCCGTTTATTATCAGCGTACCGGCTCTGACATCCATAGTGCCTGTACCAATGACCCCACTATTCAGTGGCCTCATCGTTAATACGGCGCAGGTAATAGTACCGCCATTCAGTTGTATATGACCGATATTGAGAGAGGCAGTACCTGTATTACTTGGAATCTCAATAGTACCGCCAACGTTAATCGTACCGCCGGTCATTATGAGAGTGCCTTCACCCCTTCGCCCAACCTTCATACCGTCCAAAATTTCTATAACTGTGCTGCTGCCACTGACATAACATATCCCATGAGAGTCATCACCGTAAGCTATATTAAGATCGTCGCTAATCGTCAGTTTTGCACCATCCGTTACCCACAGTTTGGCAGTGCTGCCGTCGCCCGCCCCGTCACCAACGTAGAGTCTGTCAGCAAAGGCGCCATTTGGATCGACGGCAAAAATGGTCGCATCAAGAATCGGGTAGTCTCCGCCCCCGCTTCCCGACTCTATTCTCGTGCGATTGCCACTGTCCCCGATCATGGTGGGCAGACCATCGGGCCCCCAGTTCGCTGGACTGCTCCATAAGTGATCGCCTGGGTGACCATCGTCCCAGTCTCTATACTCTTGGGCCAGGGCGTTACCGGCCCCAGACAGCACCATCACAAATAAAACCAGGTAAAACAATTTTCTAAACATTACATTCCTCCTTTAAAAAGGTTAAAAGGCTTCTGCAAAATTGATATTCCTAATCCAGGATTTCCCATACACATTTCACTGAAACACTCCCGCAAGCTTCAAGTCTCATAATACCGTAATTTCATCTCAATTTCAACAATATTCCGGCAGGTTCAACATGCCGTGCTGCAAAAGACACCAAAAAAATCGAGCACGTACCTTAAGAAGTCGCCTCTTCCTACTCTTTTGACACACCGTGGCTATTATCCTCCATCCTTGAACCCGGTTTTCAGCAATGCCACACATCTTCCCGGCCTCGCAGGTATTGTCAATAAACACAACCGCCGGATTTGACCAAGGATTTCCCGAAGAAGCATCCTCGGCGCAGATACTTCCACCATCTGGAATACCACATACCGCCCCGGTAAGCTCAATTCGATAGCGACCCCGGTTAATCGACTTTGAACCACTCTTCAGTCAATGAATTATCCTGCAGCCAGTTTTCTTCCAGCAATGCCATATCGGCTTCATCGACCCGGCAGTCACCGTTGAGGTCCCCTACCAAAGGCACATAGTCCGGCAGTGACTGGGCCGCTTGGCAGCTGTCACTATATACGTTGATTGTCACCGTGTCCGAACCGGAGTATTCACCATCGAAGGCCTCCAGCTGCAAAACATACTCACCCAGCTCTGTTAGTGTAATATTCGTATCCTCGGCAGTTGCTGTCTCTATAATCCCAGCCCCTTCATTGGGTTCACTAACCACAGTCCACTGCACAGTGTAGGGACTCATCGCACCATCGTCAGTGACGGTCGCGTCCAGATTCCCGCTCCTGGTACCCGCTTCCAGCCAGGTCACTATATCCGCGCCGGCGTCCACTTCGGGAGGCATATTATCTGCAACAAAGCTAAAGATAGGTCCAACGACCGGAAAGGCAGCGGTGCTGTCAACATAGGCATCGACGGCCCAATAGTACCGCGTCTTTGGCTGAGTTTGCACGACAAAAGAAGTCATGTTCTGCTTGTTAACGACCTGGATAGCTGCCGGGTCGGTAAACTGCTGAAGCGCTGTCAAGTCGTCGGTAAAGTAAACGTCAACAGGTACCGGCTGACCGGGCACATTCGGTTCGGGCAAAGTCCAGCTTAATTCCACGGTGCCTGATGTTGCAAGGCCGTCATCTGATGGGAATGGCTTAAGAGGATGAAGACCACTTACCGCTAAAATGCCCAGTTCTTCATCGGTATCCACCACAACCTCGCCAACTCCGCCATAGGCCTTGACAATGCCGTCGCCAATAGCCCCGGCCAGATAGTCTTGATTTTGCGTCGTATCCCGAAGCATTATGGTACCGCCCCGGAAATCTATACTGGCATTGCCAACACTCCGCAAACCAGAAGCATCACTCCCTTCGAGGATGTTAATTGTGCCACCTTCAAGTGTAAGAACCCCAGTCCCCGTCGCGGTTTGAGCGACATTGAGGTGTTGACCGAGTATGTTGATCGTTCCACCTTCATACACGGTAAGGTGCCCTTCGCCCAGACGGCCCACATAAAGACGCGCCATGGAATTCAGCACACCGCCATCATAAACCTCTAAAACACCGGCATTATCACCTACATCGCCTTCGCCATAACCCAATATGTGCCAATCGAGGACCGTTAGGCTTCCTCCAGCGACTATTCTCAATGGGCCTCCAGCGTGATCAATCTGGAATACCGTACCTGCATCAAAATCAAGTATGCACTCAGACTGGCCATTAAAATAAAGCTTGTCCACGGCCGTGGGTAATGCCCCACCCCAATTAGCAGGGTTGCTCCATAGGCCCCTTTTCGACGGCCCACCCCATGTCATGTCGGCATGAAGGGTGCCGGCCAGACACAAAACAATACCTGCACACAATACAACTCGAGTTCTCATGATACATCCTCCTGCAAAAAAGGTTACAATAACAATAACTATATTTTGGCCACACACCAAAACACCTTTGTCTTGTTTATTTATACCATATCAGCCGCCTCCTCGTCAAGCCAAATTCCTTAAAATGGAGGGATGCCGAACGTTCGTCTATGGCGATTTCGATATTGTTTGAGGTCATTGCAATCAATCGCAAACAAAAGCATATACGTAAAGCGCGTACGCGCTTTACGTATTCGATATATGAACGCAAAAAATGATTCAAACCAATTATGCTCACTTAACAGTTATTAGAAATTTTATATCGCAAATAAAGTAGATTTAGTGTATATGATTTCAATGCTCTGTTGAAAAGCCACAAAAACTGTCATTCTGAACGGAGCGCAGCGGAGTGAAGAATCTCTTCACGGCTCAAGAGATGAGATTCTTCGGCTTCGCCTCAGAATGACAGTCCATGTTTTCAACAGAGCATTATTTCAATTAAGCGTTTCCAATAAGGGATACTGCGTATAAAATTGTGAAAAACAGTCCTGCGAGGACATAACGAAAAATGAAAGGTAACGGGTATGTCGGTTTCAATGAAAACTTCAACAGCTTCTCCCGTAAGTCCCGTAAGGGAC
>Ga0209636_10006705_pt1 | contig 11765 bp, 12 predicted proteins | sample DeeMarSWOR152_54_FD_187464 | JGI IMG/M metagenome (GOLD analysis project Ga0209636, IMG submission 187464) | Marine sediment microbial communities from White Oak River estuary, North Carolina - WOR-1-52-54 (SPAdes) (version 2) | ecosystem: Environmental > Aquatic > Marine > Intertidal zone >... | reverse complement strand
CCTTGTCTTTCCTTGTGCCTGAGGGAGACGCTTTGAGTGAGAGAAGACTGAGTGAATTTGGTGAAGTTGGGTTTCTTATCAAGCCTCGAGGCCCAAAAACTCCGGCCCACCAATTTATACCTCGTTTAGCCCAAGCTTTCATGGATTCCATCGGGCAACCCTTCCGTGAGTTTGATGTTGTAGTGAGTTCAGGTAGCAATTTTTGTGTTCCACCGGCATTAATGGCGTGGATGCGGGGTGTTCCTGTGGTCAGCATGGAGAGCCCTGTTCGTTTCGTAAAGCCGTCAAAATCAGCTAGGGTATTACAGCCTTTTTCAGCGATAACGGCTTTGCACTGGGAGGAGCAGAAGAGACTGTTGAAGGGTGTAGTAGTCGGCCCTATGCTTCCTAAGCCTGAGGGTGAATCACAGAGCAGAGGATACATTCTAGTTGCAGGAGGCACCTATGGACACAGGCTTTTGTTTGACACTCTGGTGGAGAGCAACTTGCATAACGTTGTTTTACAGACGGGTAGAGTGGACCCCGCCCCATATGTCGAGAAACATCCTGAGTGGAAGGTGATAACTGTCACAGAAGCCTTTCACGAACTTCTATCAGGTGCAGAACTGGTTGTGACCCACCTAGGCGTAACGGTGTTGGAGGCAACAGTTTATAAAAAACCTGTTGTGCTGGTTCCAAACCCCGAGTGGACAAGAACTGGCGGACCAGAAGATGCAAAGTACTTGGCTAGAAAAATAAATGCGGTGCTGGTTTCAGAAATAAGACTGGACAACCTTCTAGACGCTATAGAAGAAGCGAAAAAAAGAAAGGTTCCTACTCTGCCAGATGGAGCTCAAAACCTCGCTAACATGATAATGAGGTTGTTGAAGAGAAAGTAGAACAACTATTTATATAGTGATTGAAAGTTTAATCTCTGGAACAGTGAAAAAAGGAGTCTGCTCTCCAACAAATTTGTGGAGGTTCTAGATGAGGGTTTGTGTCGTTGGATTGGGAACTATTGGAACGCCTACTGTCAAGTACATCCATGAACATGGGTTTGAAGTGTATGGATACGACCTAACCAAGAAATCGTTAGACGGGATAAAAACATTCACGGACTGGAAAAGGGTTCCTGAGTCCGACATTTATGTTGTTGCAGTCACATCAGATAACGTTGAAAACGTTTGCAAAAAGATTTCAAGTAAAGACAAGAGTTCTTTTGTTGCCATCGAAAGTACGGTTCGAGTGGGAACCTGCAGAAAAATTGCAGAGACGTTTGGTTTACAAGCCTTGGTTCACTGCCCTCACAGATATTGGGACGAAGACCCAGTTAATCACGGTGTAAGACAACTAAGAGTCATTGGAGCAATAAATGAACAAAGCTTAGAAAGAGGTTTAGAATTCTATCGATCTCTTGACATCCCTCTTCACATTTGTCCAACCATCGAAATAGCGGAAATGTGTAAGATTGCCGAAAACGCCAAGAGGTTCGTTCAAATAGCCTTCAGTGAAGAACTCAAAATGATTTGTGCGGAAAATAAAATTCCGTTCGATGAAGTGAGAAAAGCTTGCAACACAAAATGGAACATAGAAATTTTGGAAGCAAGGGAGGGCATCTTCGGTTCATGCCTACCCAAAGACATAAGGTATCTAAAGCTTCTAACGAGTCGTTCACCCTTGATTGACGGGGCGATTTCGACTGATGAAATCTACAGAAAACGAAGAAAAAATATTTGAAGTGACATTTATTAGTGCACAGTTTTAAGTATCGATTACAGATAGAACGCTTAGAGAAGCTATGCATAGCTTAAGGACTTTGGTAACCGGAGGAGCAGGCTTTATAGAGAGCCATCTAGTAGACCGATGCGCGCCATGAAGAGGTGGGCGAGGCAGAGATGCTGGTTTTACGACGTGAACGTTGTGTTGGCGAAGTGATCAATGTGGGAACCGGAAAACCAACCACAGTCAACGAATTTGTAAATGTTCTAATGGAACTTTTTCAAGAGACTGGTGCGAGGTATGCATGCATGTCTAAATATGTACCACCGAGAGCGGGAGACATTCGGCATAGCTGTGCGGACATCAGTAAAGCTGAGAGAGCTTTAGGTTATGCGCCGAGAATCGGATTGGAAGAAGGGACAAGACGGCTGCTTCAAAGTTCGGATGTGAAGGCGATACCATGAAGGTTGTGATGATTAACGATTGCGCATTTGTCGGGGAGACATTGATTAAGTATTTGCCCAGCTACATTGATGTGGTGCATTTGAAACGAACGAGGAAGTTTCTTGATAAGACGGTCAAGATCGCTTGGCAAATTTTGAGAGCGAAGGGAGACATCTATCATTGTCATTATCTGCTTCAAGACTGTTACATTACAGCAAAGCTTGGAAGACGCCCGCTAATTGGGCATGCACATGGAACTGATGTGAGGTGGAGCATCAACCATTTTGCCTGGAAAAGGATTGTGAAGCATGACTTGAAGAAATGTGATAAGATACTTGTGAGCACCCCAGACATACTTGATGCGACGAAGATGTACCGAGAGGACGCTGAATATCTTCCTAACCCAGTGGACACCGAGCTTTTCTATCCTAAACCAGTTGAAGTTCATAATGGAAAGTTGAGAGTCCTCATTGCAAGTGACTCTAACTGGGATGTGAAAGGTACTGATATAGCGATACGTGCTTTGAGCAGGTTGAAAGACGAAGTTGAGGTTTTCCTCATTCATAAGGGCAGAGATTTCGCTAAGACTGTGGTCTTAGCGGGATCTTTGGGTTTAAATCTAAATATTTTGCCAGAGACGGCTCACGAAAATATGTGTAATTACTATTGGAACGCTGATGTGGTGATTGACAGGTTTAAGTTGGGGTCTTTGGGAAAAGTTTCGTTGGAAGCCATCGCTTGTGGTAGACCAGTGATAACTTATGTCTCTTCCGCATATGAGGCTCAGAAAAAATTTCCCTTGAAGAACGTAAGCACCATCGAAGAAATAGTGAAAACTCTTTGTAATGTTTCTCCCGTGCTATGGGAAGACGAGTACGCCTATGTAACGGAGAAACATAACCCGAAAAAGATCGCCAAAAGTCTAGTGAAGATATATGAGGATGTTATGGAGAAGAATTGAAAATGAATATTATGGTATTAGGTTACAATTTGAAAACCAGATATGACGCATCACAGTATTATTTGATAAAACAACTGGCTGAAATGGGAAATGTGATATTATACGGATTAGAGCGGCTTCCGCAGAGGCTAGTTCCAATTTCCTATTTTTCTAGTCTACCTCTTTTTCCCAAGATCGACCACAAAATAGGTACGCTTCGGCTTGGGCTAAGAAGAAGATTGAGAAGTGCACATGTAATAGAGGATATTGCGAGGGTGGCTCAAGAAGAGTCTTCAGAAGTTATTCTTATGGAAAACGTCTTTCCATTAGCCACCCAATGGAAAACTCTTAATCAAGTTAAAATTCCCAAGGCATTGATTGTTACAGATTTTCATAGAGATCCAAAAAAACTTTTGAAATACATAGAAGAAAGCCATATTGATTTGGTTCTGTTCGGATACAAGCAATGGTTGAACATACCCAGAGTTAAAAAATGGATAAGACGCAAAAAAGTGAGCGCTAAGTGGTTGCCTCATTGTGCAAATACAAAAGTCTTTAGGGATTATGGCTTACCAAGAAGATTTGATGTTGTGTCAAGTGGCCGCTGTTCGCAAAAAGTGTATCCACTTAGAGTGGCAATAAGAGACACTTTGAGCTCAACCTCAGACATCAGATTTTCGATGCCTAAACATGCGGCATACGAGTTGGCTAAAGGAAAATCTCCATCAGAAGTTCTAGTGTTCGAAAATTATGCCAAGTTTTTATCCCAGGCCAAAATATTCATCTTCGGCTCATCTATTTACAATTATGCACTGATGAAATATACCGAAGGGATGGCTTGCAATACTTTAGTCATGGCCCCGATGCCTATGGATGGAAAAGATTTACATTTTGTTCCGGGCGAAAATTTTGTGGAAGTAAACAGAAGTAATTTTGTTGAAAAAATTCGTTATTATCTAAAACATGATAATGAACGGTGCCAAATAGCCTTACGGGGAATGCAAACCGTAGAAAAATACCACACTGTCCAAAAGAGGGCAAACCAACTAATAACATATTTGAAATCTATTTGTTAATAGTCACGGTTTGTTAACACCATACAGAATTTTGAGCTACCTTCCTGTTCATAAATTGACTATGTACGGTAGAAGTCGCAAATTGAGCGTACACACTCAATTGCCCTCGAAGTCAGACGATAAGAAAGATTTCGGATCTTTGATGCACCCATAAATTCTAATAATGCGTCTATGGCCCGATCGCCACTACAGCCATCTGCCTTATACATGTAGTGTTTCACACATCGGGTCCGTTCTTCGTCAGGACTATCTATTCTATCGAATACCTTCGATAGTACTTCAGCTAGCTGAGGCAATTCTGTGTGATACATGCCCGGCTGGGGTTTATATAATTTCGATGGTGAAAGAATCTGTATACTAGGCTTATTGGTGATCATGAACTCACGTAGAGTGGAAGAACAGTCGGAAACGAGCACATCAGCGAACCAGAACAAGGGAACGATATTATCAACCCATCCTGTACCCCGACAAGTCTTACCTGGTGGAATCAAACAGTTTATCCCGGGTAGCTCACGGTGTTTTTCCATTAACTTGAGCAGCTCTAGACCATACCCATTTAAACCAATATTTGGATGAGTCTTGACAATCAAATTGAATCTATTTAACTGGGAAGCATAAATAAGCCGTTTACCTATTCTCGCCGCATCCCTAGCCACGCGGGGACCAAGTGATGGCCAGAGCGTTGGAGCGTAAATCACAGTGTTTGTAAAAGGTAGCTTCAAATTGCACAGTCTTCTAACATTTTCCATTATTTCTTTTGGATTTTTTGAGAAATAGAGGTCGAGTTTAGGGAAACCAACTACTTTCACACGTTTTCTCAAACACTGAGGATAGCCTTCTGCGAAGTATTCACCTGGCACGAGCCACCCCCTCCATAACCGCGTTCGAATATTAATCCGGCTGGAAAAAAAAGACCGCACATTAGAGTAAAACCCACGTTCAGAATCGCTTAAGCCATGATAAAGAATAACAGTCTTATCCACCCGCTCTTTCCAGCCATAGGCGTAGTATGGATGTGCAGTGACATATAGATCAGCGTTTGATACAACCTTCTGTCTTTTAGTTAAGTAGGCAACCTCAACTCCACGTCTTCGTGCCGCTTCTAGAAGTGGATAGGTAAACTGTTCATCGTTAAAATTGAGCTTAGGTAATTTCAAGTTTCTTCGAGGGTTAACCAAGATAACGATCATATTTTTGCCACCGAAGAGATATATAGGGGCGCGCTGGAGGGAAATTGGAACTCATACGTTCTTTGCACCCTTGCTCCATTTTGGATCAATCGCTTCATCATCCTCGTAATATATCCATTTTTTCGTTGGTACTTTCCAATTGCTACCATATCTATATTCTAAGTATTCTTCAACATCAAAGGGTGTGTTAAATTCTATTTCATAAAGCGGAACAGTTGAAAGGTTTTCAAAATAGCGTTTTGGGATGATCACTGGACGCTTCCAACCGTCTATGTCCAATATTAACCAAATCACGTCCCCAAGGAGTTTTTTCAATGGTGATGGAAGTAAAAACAAAAAGGGCTCCAAGCGTGAGAGTTTTCTGAGTTTTTTATTGGAGGTATGCCTTTTTCTAATAAAGAGGCCTTGCAATTTCGGGTATTTCTTTTCGCTCAACACCTTTACGTACCAATGTAATATGTTTGCAACAATTTTCTCTTCTGCGAACCATATGCGGAAGGCATAATTACCTCTCTCACGATATAAGCAAACCTCCACTTTGCAGTCGGATCTTTTTATGCTAACAAGTCCCTCGCGTGCATTCAGAACCACCTTAAACCCTCTTTTCTTAAATTCTGGAAACAGGGAGGAAATCTGTTTTATGTTATCATACCATGTCCCTAAATCAACGTCTTCATCCCATTCAATCATTTTCCCATCTCTAACGGCGCCAAGTAAAGTTCCTGATTCAAGCCAGAACTCGATATCATTTTTGTCAAAAATGTCTTTTACATCTCTTAGATTCCTCAACGCTATCTCTTTATTCATTTACTCACCCCTCCAGATGTCTGATCTTAAAAGAGACTCCGAAGCTACAGACACGTACCCCTCCTCACCTGCCAGATGTGTGTGCACGCTATCATATATGTAAGGGCTAATCAGCCCCAAGGGCCTCCATGATTTTCTTCAATAAGTCAGAGTGTATCCCTGTCAAAACTTTAGATCCTTCCACCAAAATATACTACGCGCATTTTTGTCTCCAAAATTTTTAGGAAGTGGAGAAAAATAAACTTTCTTGACAATGCATGCATACGACACGAGTTCTTTTTAGGTTGATGGGTCAGAGGAATATTCTTGCGAACGAAGGCTTTAAAACATGTGAGAATAATAAAACGTCTGGACTAGGTTGCGATATGTATGGATCACCTTACACACATTGGAATGGCATACAAGCTATTGGAATCTTGCGGATGTGACAAAACGGCGGCACTATATTCTTTGCTACCTGCAATTGATAGGGAGCCAGCACATTTCCACAGAGTATACGCCCACATAATTTCAAACTTCCCAAAAATCCTCACTACGGCAATCCATGTTTTTTCCGATAATAATGTTCCGGTAGACGAGAATTCATACGAATATAAGAGGATAAGTGGCGATAAGAAGTATTTTCTAAGGCTTACAGGCGAAGCCTCTTCAATAATCAATGATAAAACTATATCAGATCCTAGTTCCGCTAAAGTAAGTGGGGCAGTCGCACTACTTTCCCACATATACTTTGATACTTTCAACAATCCTGTTCAAGCCTTTCTCCCTGAATCGGTTTATAGCTCAGGGCAGTGGGAATTCTGGAAAAACGTAGGATACCTAACTTTTAGGTCAAAATTCTACAGGGAGGACGTAATCCAAACTTTCAGAGAACGATTATTAAACGACAAGATATGGAATACCAAAGCGGACCCGTACACTCTGGTTAAGGCGATGATAATCCGTATGGGAGACTTGTCACAACCAGGAATAGGGTACGAGATCATCGATTGGAAAATCCGAGAGTACCTCAGGTTTCTAGGATTAGACGAGTACAAAAGACCTGATAGAGAACTGCAGTTTTGCAAAAACCTAGAGAAGAAAATCGAATCGCTTATTTATGAATGCTTAGAGTCAAAATAAACAATCAGCAAGTAGAATTCGAAAAAACATTTGCATGCATGCATATTATATGGTTTCTCACCATTTCTTTCTACCCTCTTATTTACAATCATGAGGGCATATCTCTTATGTAGTGTGCGCGCATAAGCTCCGCCAAATTGCGCATACTTGAAGCTCAATATGATCCTAAGAATACTCATCCGAGCATATAAAGACTAGCGGCTTATTAATTCTCGAAAGCACCATACCAACGAAGGTCAATCATCAAACAAAGCTTTTTTGAATCTATCTTTTACAACTTCGGGCTCATGCGAAACTCTCGGTATGGGTTCTCCACCCCTCTTAACCTTCGCTAGTAGAAAGGATGGCCCATCTGAGGCAACCAGCTCCCTCATAGCTTCTTTTAGCATCTCAATACTGCATACTCTTTTAGTTGTCCTAAAGCCTGAGGCTTTCGCGATCTCTTCCAATTTTGCCATATTAGACGCAGTAGGTTGACCACCAGTCGAGTCGTGCGATTCGTTATCTAAAACTACGTGAATGAGGTTTTTTTGGCAGAGTTTCCCTATCGTGGTGAGCGAGCCCAAGTTCATTAGGACGTTACCATCCCCATCTATCACGATTACCTTTTTATTCGGTACAGATATGGCTAACCCCAGCCCTATGGAAGATGCCAGCCCCATAGAGCCCAACATATAGAAATTATGTGATCGATCCCTAATAGCGCACATCTCTCTGCTGATCATTCCATTGGCAGATATGACTAATTCATCTTCCTTTAACAAATCAGCAATTGCCTTGATCGCTTCATACCGCTTCACTTGATCACACCTCTTCGCAGTAACAAAGCCACGGGAATCTGCCGTTTCTCCATATCTCTAACAGCAGACGAAACCTCTTCCTCAACTCTTTCCCGTGAGAGTATTTGGAATGGAATTCCGACGCTCCTCAACAGTCTAAGTATTGCCTCTCCCATTATAAGATGCTCAGGAGCATCCTTACCACGGTATCCCCTCCAAGAAATCAATAAGAGCATAGGAACTTTGTAAAGTAGAGGCAAAGAGGCCAATGCCCCAATGGAATTGCCTATACCTGAGTTCTGCATGAGCACCACTGACTTGTTTCCCCCCAAATAGGCTCCAGTCGCTATTCCTATCGCCTCTTCCTCACGAGTAGCGGTAATGTAGATTACATCCCGATCACTCATTAAATTGCCAATTATCTCTCTCAGAATCGTACAGGGGACACCTGCAAAAAAGTTGAAGCCGTACCCTTTGAGAAGTAGACAGAATTCATCGGCTTTCATCCAAATCAGGCTCCAGTCGAACTTTTTGAAGATTACGCTATCTCCGAAATTTATATCTCTGCCTATTCTAAAAACATTTTTTGCACACATGTTTAATAGACTAATTAAATAAAACCACTTTGGGGAGAGTAGCTGTGAATTTCACGTTTATTGTGCCTCAACGAATCTTTTTTGGGTGGAATTCTTTAGAGAGAATTGGTGAAGAGCTTAAGAGGTTAGGTAGTGAAAAAACCCTCATTGTGACGAGTAAGGGTATGGTGAAAAGAGAAGGCTTTTTCAAGCTGACGACTCTGATCAAAAAAGAAAAATTGTCTCCTGTGGTGTTCAATGGGGTGGAACCTGAACCCTCAATGGAGACCGCTGAAAAATGCATGAGAATAGCAAGAGAGAGCGGTTGTACCTTAATTATTGGACTTGGGGGCGGGAGCGCCATAGATGTCGCAAAAAAGGTTGCCACAGACTTGGAACTGCCCAAAATCATGATCCCAACAACCGCGGGCACTGGAAGCGAGGTAACACACGAATCCGTTCTCAAAGTTGAAGGAAAGAAAAGAGCCTTCGTAGACGAAAGACTAACTGCAGATGTAGCAATTGTTGACCCAAGCTTAATGATGACAATGTCCAAAAGACACATATCGAGTTCGGGGATGGACGCTTTGGCACATGCTATCGAATCATATCAATGCAAGAAAAGCAACGAGTTAACTAAATCCCTAGCTCGCAAGGCATACCTGCTCATAAAAGGCAACATAAGGAAGGCTATCACCCACGATAAAAAAGCCATTTCCAACATGGCGCTAGCCAGTTTAATGGCAGGCATGGCGTTTGGAAACTCGGGAACTACGCTTTGCCATGCCCTCACTTACCCTTTGTCCAACAAAGGAATCCCACATGGGGAGGCAATTGCGATTGTGCTGCCCCATGCATTGGAATTTAACAACTTCGACAAGAAGGTGATTTCGGAAATAAGGAAAATAGTAAGAGATGTCGGCTTGCCAACGAGTTTCAAAGGAGATGCCCACGAAATGGCGACAGTTGTAATAAAAGATAAGAGACATTTGTCCAACAATCCAAAAAAAGTAACTTTGGAGGATGTTGTCTCGATTTACAGAAAAGTGGTAGAGGATGCTTAACAGTGAAGGCTCTGATACTTGGCTCGGGGAGGGGTAAAAGACTTCGTCCTTTAACCAAAAGCAAACCGAAGCCGCTGATAAGAATAGGGAATAAAACCCTTTTAGAGCATCAACTTGACAATTTGATCGAATGCAGCATTATTGATGTGATAATAACAACGGGTCCATTCGAGAAAAAAATAAGAAAGCATGTAAAAAATGAATACCCTTACCTCAATGTTTCTTACGTGAATAACCCAAAGTATCGTACAACAAATTACATCTATTCCATGTGGCTAACGAAGGAATTGATCAACAATGACATAATCTTGCTTCATGGTGATTTATTATTCGAGAAGAACCTTGTAGAAAAATTGATCAAAGAAAAACACGCAAATTGCGTCTTGGTGAATAGAGAGATCAAACCTCCTCAAAAAGATTTCAAGGCTGTAATAGAAAACGACAGAGTGATGAAAATCGGTGTGGAATTTTCCGGAAACAACGCTTTTTTCTCCGCCCCCTTCTACAAGTTCTCAAAATCAGATTTCGTATACTGGCTCGAGGAGATAGAAAAATTCGTCAAAAAAGGCGATTTGAAAATTTATGCCGAAAGCGTTTTTAATCAGATTTCTGATAAGATCATTCTACACCCATTGTATTTCACCAAAGAATATTGTATGGAAATAGATACTAAAGAGGACGTACAAATAGCAAGAAAACTATTTTTTCAGGAAAGCTAGCATGGGTCCCCACTCTAATAGGGTTCGTAAGGCATAGCTTGATCTATAGAGATTTATTGATTTGTTAGACGTTGGGACCCTCTATCTATGCATTCGTGCACCTGCAGGGTAACTAACAGCTGAAGAATTTATGCTCTAGAGAGATGCTCTCACAAACTGAAATTTGTAGCCATTTAACTTGGCTGGTATTACAACTCGAAACCCACTGCATGTATACCTCGCACCTCTTATATACGTCCTTACAAACATCGATAAAGAAGCCCTGCTAAATGCGGTATGTCGTGGATTACATGGTCAAGAGTGAGATCAAGCTTAGATACTCTGGATTTATCGTATTTGCATCTAAGCTGCTCAGCGTTGCAACTGGAATTGCCTTCGTTCTAATGATCACTAGAACCGTGTCCGAAGTGGAGTTTGGAATCTGGGGAAACATCAACGACGTTTTCAGTTACTTCATTCTACTCGCTGGCGTTCTCCCGTTCTGGGCAACCCGCTTTGTAGCTAGAGAACATTTCGGATCAGCTAAGACGGGGCTTGTTGGTAACATATTCATATCAATCGCATCAGCCTCTATCTACCTTGCATTACTTCCATTAATTCTATCAGCGCTACAAATTGGCACCGCCTACACAATCTTATACGCCATCATATCCATCCAAATACTTGAATTATACACAGTATCCGTCCTAGAAGCAGTTTTACTTGCCAAGCAACCGCAAACCATCGGATACGGCCTACTCGCATATGAAGTCTGCAAGGTCACTCTTGGCTTCATCCTGATCATACAGCTCAAACTAGGCCTGCTGGGAGCAATTTACAGCATGATCAGCTCACACGTCATCCAAATCATATTCTATATGAGACTCACGGCCAAAGAACTCAAGGAAAGCGTCAATTGGACCTACTTAAAGGAATGGCTGAAAGCTTCACCAATCAACCTCTATAGCATAGTTGGCAACAGAACCGCAGCATTCCCACTAATCTTTCTATTTATATACGGAGAGTTAGCGCGATCCTATTATGGAGCAGCCGTCACAATAGCCAGCGTCGTAGTCTATTCAACGTTCCTGGCATATGCTCTGTACCCAAGACTGCTTTCCGAAAGCAACACCAAAGACGTATCGACCTCGCTCAAAATGGTCTTAATGTTCGCTGTTCCAATGACCACGGGAGCCATGGTCCTGTCCGACTCTTACCTAACGATACTAGGGGTGGTCTACCGAGAAGCAACACCTGTTCTCCTCCTCTTGGCAATAAATGCTTTATGCTCAAGCCTATCACAAGTATTCAGCACAGTTGTAGCGGGAACCGAAGGACTTGACGCCAAAGCAAAGATTCCATTCAGGGAACT
>Ga0209636_10006704_pt1 | contig 11766 bp, 7 predicted proteins | sample DeeMarSWOR152_54_FD_187464 | JGI IMG/M metagenome (GOLD analysis project Ga0209636, IMG submission 187464) | Marine sediment microbial communities from White Oak River estuary, North Carolina - WOR-1-52-54 (SPAdes) (version 2) | ecosystem: Environmental > Aquatic > Marine > Intertidal zone >... | reverse complement strand
CGATGAAATCTTCCGTTCCAATAATCGCAGTGCTCCTGTTTTTCTTGGTAACACCGGTGCCCAGCCAGGCACCGGAACGTCGAATGTCGTCGGAGATGTTTGGCTAACCGTAATCCACGACGGCACTAACTATAAGCTCTCCATCGATGATGGAGCGACCTATGTGACCGTTCCAGTGGGGGGTGACCCAAACCAGCCGGTGACAGACCCGCGAACCGGTAAAGTCCTGTACGTTGATAGCACGGGGATAAACAGCACCGGCACCGAGATGGTGAGTGTGCCCGGAACATACGATGTATTTAACGTTCTTATCGGTGCTCGCAATGTGCTTCAGAATGAAAAAGGACTTCCGATTAATCAATTACAGGAGCTGGTAAACAATTCATTAAACGCCTTGGACGAAATAAGGAATCTGTTGGTGCAAACCGGCGTGGCCGTTGGATCGAGGATCGGCTTCCTGGACAACCTGAAAGACGGGCTGAAGAATAGAAAGTATGACACGGAAGACGAGGTAACTCGTCTGCAGGAAGCGGACGTTGCTCAGATAGCGATAGACCTTTCTCGGCGAGAAATCCTATACCAGATGTCGCTTTCAGTGGCCGGGAAACTCATGTCTATCTCGCTGCTGGATTTCATCCAATAGCTACCCACAAAGGCTGGGTCCGGAAAGATGGCTGTCCACCAACATATATTGTCTGATTTTTATGCACATTTGAGGGTGATGCCCGCAAGATCACAAATAAACAGGCGTTGCGGTCAGCGGCATGGAATTTGCACTTATTCCACCAAGTTACCTGGTTACAGCGACAGGACCAGTACGTCCGAGAATTAGGAGTAAAACGGATGACGATGGAAACTGATTCGAATCAGTATCAGAGAGGTTTGGAATTAGCTGAGATTGGCCGATATGAAGAAGCTCTGGCCTGTATCGAGGAACACCTGCGAGGAGTCCCCGAAGATGGGCAGGCCCTGAATGATGCCGGAGCGATTCTGCACTGCCTGGGCCGCTCCGATGAGGCCATCCATCACCTCGTTAAGGCAAGAGAACACCGAGGCGACTGTGCTGAGATCCTTTGGAACTTAGTAGAAGCCTATCTGGCCAACGGCAGAGCGAAGCAGGCCGTGCCGCTATTTGACCACATGGAGCGATTGGGTATCTTGAACGCTGACATATTCAACCGAACTGCCAACGTATTCCTGGACCAGGGCAACAGAGCCGATGCGATTGAAGTTTTGCTTCGTTCCCTGCAGCTCTGGCCAGAACAAGAAATCCTCAAGCCAATGATCGAAGTGATTCGCAGCCAGAGGCCTAAGATTGCCTTCTTCTGCAGACGCAGCGAGGAGGCGAAGTTTCTGGTCGACATTTATGAATTTGCCGAACGTCGTTTTCCAGTCCGGCTTTTCGAAGATCAGGATGTCGATGAAATGCATCAGCTAATGCAATGGAGTGACATCTCCTGGTTTGAATGGTGCACGGATATGGCGGTAGAGGCGTCAAAGCAGCCAAAGGTCTGCAAAACGATTATTCGCCTGCATGACCATGAGGCATACGATACGTGGCCAAGCGAGGTGCAGTGGGACCATGTCGACATGCTCATTACAGTCGGTAATCAGTTTGTCAGAGATGCTCTGCTAAAGCAGGTTCCTGATATGAAGAATCGTACGCGGACCGTAATGGTACCGAACGGGGTCAATCTTGACAAGTTCAAGTTTCTCGACAAAAGCCCCGGCAAGAATCTGGCTTGCGTGGGTAATCTGGGCGTCAAAAAGAACCCTATGTTTCTTCTGCAATGTATGCAAAAGCTGCACTACCTGGACCCGGAATACAAGCTATTCGTGGCAGGAACCTTCAACGAGCCCATGCTCGAGCAGTACGTCAGGCACATGGTGCAGGTTCTTGAGCTGAGTGATGCCGTGCTCTTCGACGGCTGGCAACGAGATATGAATTCCTGGTTGCAGGATAAACACTACATCGTCTCTTGTAGCATCGGAGAAAGCCAGGGTATGGGCCTGTTGGAAGGTATGGCCTGCGGACTGAAGCCGGTTATTCACAATTTCCCTGGCGCAAAAGAAATATTCCCGCCGAAGTTCGTATTTAATATCGCTGAACAATTCTGTGAGCAGATTCTTTCCGACCAGTACGAGCCCAGAAGATATCGTGGTTTTGTGGAAGCCAACTATGCTCTGAAAGAACAGTTGAGCAAAATCCATGGACTTTTTACTGAACTCGAAGCCGAAATTAATTTGCACAAGACGGGCGTAGCGCTTCGTGATCGGCCCTCAAGCGAAAGGCTGGCAGGCATCACGTTGCCGCCGCAATGGGGTGACTTGACGTTTGGTGGAAACGCACGCTCGAACTCCGGAATGGTCTAATTCTTTGCCGACATTGAGATGTCAGAACCTGTTGAAAACTATGACAGACAATCCAGACGCAATGACATGCGAAGGGAAACCCGGAAGAGGTCCGGCCCGCTCGTCAGTGTGCTCATTCCGACGTTTAATCGGCCTCGCTATCTGTCCGAAGCGCTGGCCAGCGTCCTACACCAAAGCTACGGAAACCTGCAGGTCATCGTAGTCAACGACGGTGGCGAGGATGTCAGCAATATCATTGATTCGTACCGCGATCCGCGATTGGTCTTTATCAACCGAAAAGAGAACCGAGGCAAGGCGTTTTCGCTCAACGAAGCCTTGACCCGTGCCGAAGGTAAATACGTCGCCTACCTGGACGATGATGATTTATATTACCCCCGTCATATCGAGACGTTGGTCAACGCCTTGGAAAATCAAACCGGCTGCCAGGTCGCCTACAGTGACTTGTACAAGGCATACTGCAAGATCATGCCGGACGGCACCCGGCAGATTTTAGGCAAGGTGGTTGAGATTAGCCGGGACTTCGATCGCTTCCTTATGCTTTACTTCAACCATGCTCTTCATGTCTCGCTGATGCACCGTAGAGACCTGATAGAAAAGACCGGCCTGTACAACGAGCAACTCAATATCCTGATTGACTGGGACATGACGCGGAGGCTGGCTTTCTTCTCGGATTTCAAACACGTGCCGAATATTACGGGTGAATTCTACAGCTCTGTCGGCGAGTCCGATAGGATATCCGTGCAGCGACGCAGAGACGAAAGCGAGTACGGACGGAATATTTTGGCGATCCGAAGCACCAGGCCAGCCAAACCGTGGCCCATGATTGACGACCTGTCAATCATCCTGGTGGCAGATAAGCTGGATAAACAGGCAGGGCAAACGATCGGCTCAATCTGGCGACATACGTTCTATCCGTATAAGCTCTACGTGCCGCTGCCGCAAGCTGATCTGGACAGGCTAAGGACCGATATGCCCAATATTGAACTCCTATCGGTTAGGCCGCTATCCTCGCAGAACCAGCAGATAGACGCAGCGCTACGCCAATGCGAAGGCCCGTATGTTACCGTCGTGCCGAGCGGTTTTCCGGTAGAAGAAATGTGGGTGGAGAACGCCCTCCACGCGCTGATTAACAGCCGGGTCGAGCAACAGGGATTTGAGTTAGAAGGTTCAACCGATCTGCATTGGGCAGTAGTCATCAGGAAAGACGATTTGCAGCGTGCTCGACAACGTTTTCCAGACTTATCCCTCAAACAATCTCTGCGGGCTGCGGGCATAATGCTGCGACAGCCAAATGACGAAGAAATACCCTTCCAGTTTGACGATTTACTTCAAGAAGCTCAGAGAGCCGAAAAAGATGGAAAATGGATACAAGCCGCGCAGACGTTCGAGTATATCGCTAACCATTTCCAAAACGAGCTCTGGATGAAAACACTGGCGGCACGGGCTTTCTATCGAGCGGGCAACCATGCCAAAGCCCTCGAATTGAGCAACGAAGTCAATCAGCAGCGTCCGACGGTTGACACGCTTTTGCTGGAGGCCAAGGTTAGCCGAGAACGGAAGAATTTTCACCAGGCCATCACACTTCTCCGAGGAGCAGAGCAAATACTTCTCAGAAAAGCGGACCATTTCGTGCACGCTGCGGCAAATGGATGCCAAGAATAATCAAGAAATTCAGAAACACTTAGAGGATAAAGAACTGCTATGGATGTGACACAGGACAACAATGTAACGGAACACAATTGCACCCAGCACTACGAGGTCCTGCAGGAGCTGGGCGATTGTTACGCGTCTGTTGGCAATTACGACCAGGCCCAGCGCTACTATGAAAAGGCGGCGTTATTGGGGCCGGACGAGGCGGACCCCTACGTTGGACTTGGCGTGGTAGCCGTGCAAAAGGACCGCCTCGATGATGCTGAAATCGCCTTTCGGGTCGCGTGTCGCCTGGATCCAAACTCCGCCAAGGCCCATGCCGGCCTGGCCATGATCTCTCAGCAAAGAAAGGATTATCAGAAGGCATTCCAGATGTACATGAAGTCTTTGGAGCTGGACAGCGACAACATCACGGCGCTTTTAGGGCTATTTCAGACCTCTTGCCAGATGGGCTCATTCGCAAAAGTCATTTATTATCTGGAAACCTATTTGAATATGCATCCGGGCGATCGATCAGTGATGTTCTGCCTGGCCGTCTTATACATGAAAGAAGGCCGACTTGAACCGTCCAAGAAGATCCTCCTGGACGTATTAGCTCTGGACCCGGCTAATCAAGAAGCGGCCAATCTCCTGGAAGAAGTCGAGCATAGGCTGGCCCAAGCGTCACCAACGCAGATGCAGTGTGCCTGCCGTTCTCCGAAAATCCGAGAGCAAGGTTAGACGCTTATGGATCACAGTGAAATTTCGCTGGAAGAACAGCGACAGCTCTTAAGTGAGCTGGAGAATTTGTTAAAAGAACAGATCGAGCTAGCCCATCAGGGCAGGATCAGCGGCGTCGAGAAGCTGAGCGTAGAAGCTGACCGCCTTGTTGGTGAGATCGCACGCGCAGGGATGCTGGGACTGACTGAACTGCAGAAGCGGCAAGAGCACCTTCAGAAATCATATGAAGACCTGCGGTTGGTCCTCACAGCCCAGAAAGCCGACGTCTCTCGAGAACTGAGGCGGATCCGAAAAGGCAAGAAAGTCATAGGTGTGTACCGCAACAGTATCTGATTAGCCATATGAAAGTCTTATTCGTTTTTGGAACCCGGCCGGAAGCCATCAAAATGGCTCCGATAATTGAAGCGATGGCACGAGAGCCTGAGCTTTTCGAGACTCGCATTTGTGTCACCGCGCAGCATCGGGAAATGCTGGATCACGTCCTGGATATATTCGATATCCAGCCTGACTACGACCTCGATCTCATGAGCGAAGAGCAGGCTCTGTCCAGCCTCACCGCCCGCATTTTTAATGCCCTGGATCCAATCGTCGGCAAGGAAAATCCAGATTGGCTTTTGGTACAGGGAGATACAACAACGACCGCGGTTGCCAGTCTGGTCGCATATTACCATCGGGTAAAAGTTGGCCATGTGGAAGCTGGCTTGCGCACGCATGACAAGTTCCACCCATTCCCAGAAGAGATTAATCGTCGGATAGCTGGCACGGTAGCAGATATGCATTTTGCCCCGACTGAAACGGCCCGGGAGAACTTGATTCGCGAGGGAATTGACAAGCGGACCGTTGTCGTTACGGGCAATACGGCTATCGATGCTCTATTTCAAATCTTGCAGCGTGGGTACGATTTTCAGGAGCGGTCGTTAGCGGACATTCCTTTCGACAAACGAATCCTTCTGGTGACCGCACACCGGCGCGAGAATTTTGGAGGACCAATACGAAACATCTGCAAAGCGCTTGAAGTAATCGCCAGCTCTTACGCCGCCGATGTGCATATTGTGTATCCTGTACATCTTAATCCGAACGTGACCAGACCGGTGCACGCACTGTTGAGTGATATTCCAAACATCACGCTGTTGGAACCGCTGGATTACCTGTCTTTTGTCCATTTGATGAGCCGGTCTCACATTGTCCTTACTGACTCAGGCGGTCTGCAGGAGGAAGCCCCCAGCCTGGGCAAACCCGTTCTCGTCCTTCGCCGTGTCACTGAACGACCGGAGGCCGTGCAGGCACGCACGGCAAAGGTCATCGGCACCGAAACCGAACGAATTGTCCAGGAGACCCAACGCTTGTTAGACGATCCTGCGGCTTATGCCGAAATGGCCAATGCCGTCAACCCCTACGGAGACGGACGCGCCGCAGAGCGAATTTGTGAAGCTCTGTCAATGATCGTTACGGAAAGGCCACTTGCGTATGTTAGAAAAGGCTATTGATTGGATAAAGACCAATTCGCTTCGAGGGCAAGGGATGGTAATCAGCTCTCGAAAGGCGGTCAGCTACCCTGAGGTGACAGGCTATCTTATACCGACGTTGCTCTCAGTGGGGGAACGCAACTTGGCGTACGAATATGCGCAGTGGCTACTATCGGTGCAACGCGAGGATGGTTCATTCGGTTTGAGAGAAAACAGTTACGCTTTCGACACGGGCCAAGTTGTGCGTGGCTGGACACAGATGATTGAACGAATGCCTGAACTGGAAGAGCCCTTGCATCGTGCCTGTGATTGGGTCATCGAGACTGCTGACGGCACAACCGGACGGCTGTTAGTGCCTCCGTCCGGAAGAGACTGGAGTCTGGGCCAACGAGGGGAAGTAAGTGAAGCAATTCACCTTTACGTACTGGCGCCACTTCGTCGGGCAGGAGAGCTACTTAACGAGTCTCAGTACGGCAAGTTTGTCAGTAAGAGCGCGGACTTCTATCTCAAAAACGTCTGTCTGACAGATTTCTCACGGCCCAATGCGCTCTCTCATTTCTACGCCTATGTTCAAGAGGCACTGGTCGAATTAGGCTATGAGGATCAGGCACAGCGGGGCATGGCTTCCGTCGCTGGATTTCAGCAACCTTCTGGGGCTGTGCCCGCGTACAGCGATGTCAATTGGATCTGTTCGGCCGGTCTGGCACAGTTTGCTCTGGTGTGGTATCGTTTAGGTCAGACCAAGCAAGCGGATGCAGCACTCAGCTTTCTTGAGTCACTCCAAAACTCTACTGGCGGGTTCTTCGGTTCTTACGGCGTTAGCGCAGATTATTTTCCGGCTGAGGAAATTTCCTGGGCGGCAAAATACGCCGTGGAGGCGTGCCAACAACAGATAGCCAGTCATTTCAATCAAACTGCCAACATTTACAGAACAGACATCACAGAGACAGATGGAAGAGTACAGGCGATATTCCGCCATTTGGGCGATCTAAATGGTAAGCGTGTGCTCGATGCCGGCTGTGGCAAGGGACGTTACTTGGCGATTATCAAGCAGCATTACCCTGGAGCCGACCTGACGGGCCTGGATATATCTGCGGAAATGCTCAAACATGTACCGCCAGGCATTCACACAGTGCGCCACGGCATCCTTAATATGCCGTTCGCCGACGAGCAATTCGATGCGATCATTTGTATCGAAGCGCTGGAACACGTTGTTCAGGTCGAACAGGCCATCGCCGAACTGACGCGGGTCCTGGTACCAGGTGGGACTCTGCTAATCATCGACAAGAACAAAGACAAATTGGGTGCACTTGAAATGCCCAGATGGGAAAAGTGGTTTGGACGTGAGGAGTTGCTGGGTATGTTGAGAGCTAATGGGATTAAGGCTACTGCTGAATTGATTGGGCATGATAATGTGGTCCAGCCTGATGGGTTATTTATTTGTTGGACGGTTGAAAAGGGTGTGACGCGAAAACAAGCGGATCTTATGACTAACAATGACATGATTTTAAAAGACTATTTGAGTGAGGGACGCTGGGATGAGGCCGCAATCTATCTGTCTCGGCAGGGAAAGAATAACATGCCCAGTGGAACCGTCACTCAAGTCATTTCCTGGATGTTAGATGATGTTGATGGTAAAAAGCAATCTGAATACATCGATCGCTCCCAAAACGAAAAAACGAATATTTCACAAGTGGTTGAAAGCGATCTTTGTGTCGGCTGCGGTGCTTGTGTGGGTATCTGCCCCGAAGAGAATGTGCTCCATTATGATATGATTAACGGAATCCATTCTCCCATTGTAGACTCATCTAAATGTACTCATTGCGGGCTATGTTACAAGGTATGCCCTGGAGTCAGAGCATTCGCACCTTCACAAGATGACGCCTCTATAGGACTATACGATTCAGATATTGGCCATTATATTTCACTCCTGGAAGGACACTCATTCGATCAAGAAATCCGTAAAAATGCTGCTTCGGGGGGCATCGCGACGGCGCTACTCAGTTGGATGCTTAAAAATAAGAAAGTTGAATATGTAATTTGTGCTGATTTTTCATCCGAATCTCCATTGAATGCCGGTGTAAGAATTGTTGACAATGAGGAGGAAGTCGAGAGAGCCCGAGGCAGTAAATATCTTCCTGTCCCCATTGCAGAAGCCATCCAATTTATTCTACATAACAAAAAGAAATTTGCGATTGTAGGGTTGCCTTGCCACCTTCAAGCATTTAGAAGCGCTGAAAAATTGAACAAAAATATTAAGAAGTGCGTCAGTTTATACCTGGGTCTATTCTGTCAAAATGTTTTAAACTATAAAGGGTTATTCCTTTTTCTTTCTAAAAAGAATATCCATATTGAAGACATAGTTCATTTTTCTTTCCGAGGCAATGGTTGGCCGGGCGCGATGACTATTGAGTTGGCATCAGGGAAGAAGGAATTTATCCCCCTGTCAGAATACTGGAGAACGCTTCAATACTTCTACCCCCTCCGATGTCAAGCATGCCCTGACGGTTTGGCAGAGCATGCAGATATATCAGTTGGTGATGCTTGGCTGCCGGAATATGGGAGCGGAAATCCCGGGATGTCGGTGTTGGTGACAAGAACAACCCGTGGAGATCGATTGTGTAATGAAATAATTCAAAGCGAAGACATCCTTGTAAAGCAGTCTAATTTGGATAGAGTCAAACAATCGCAGCAATGGCTTATTAGGCACAAGAAGAAGTTTCTCAAATCCAGAACACGAATACTGGATTTATTGGGAAAACAATTGCCCTGCATTGAATGCGACAGAATAGGAACTCTGAATTTGGAATCTTCCCTTGAGACATTAAAGCGATTGCAAAAGGCATCTATACAGCGTCAGTTATTATTCGATGAAGCGAAAGCCAGTAGCTCTTGTAATTATGTTGTTTCCAAAATTGTAATTATCAATCAATGTGGAATGTGGAATCTTGGAGATGAAGCGCTTTTTCATTCCACTTATGAGATGCTGCGGGAATGTTTCCCCTATGCTGAAATTTCAACCGCAACTCATACGTATGAGGCGGACAGAGAATATATAAATACGAAACTGTTCAAACATTTATTGGTGGATAAAAATCAGGTTGATGAGTATAACACGGTAAGGTCTCAGCTTGATTTCCTGGGAATGGACTTGGCCAACGATATCGCCCTTCAACGTTGCTTCACCGGGCCTGTCAGAGCACTTGTTAATGAGTATGTCACAGCAGATATAATTGTATCCCGCGGCGGGGATAATTTGACTGAAGATTATGGGTATCCAGCGAATATTATCAATGCTCTGGCTCTCGCATTATGGCTTAAGAAAAAGACCGTCATCCTAGGAGACAGTATTGGTCCCTTTTACAGCCAGCGGCTTTTTACTGAAACAACCAATATTTTTCTGAATCTTCTGGCAATTTTCGTCAGGGAGAAAATATCCTACAATTATTTAACACAAAAAATGAAGATACCTGCAAAGAAGGTTTTTTTCTATCCTGATATGGCCTTCCTTCTCAATAAAGATCGAAATACGCAGCTTGACGAATTGAAAAAGGAAATAGAATTTGACGATTCCCGAAAATATATTGCTTTATTCCCCAGTTCCTTAATCTATCGTTGGGTCACTTTTGTAAATGATCAAAATGATAAGAAACGCGCTATAACGGATTTTCACGAAAAATTATGTCGCTACTTAACGGCAGAGTTAGGATATAAGGTCCTTCTACTCCCCCATGTATTCAAAGATAATAAAAGTGACAGGTCTGAAGCGGAAATAATAAAGCAAAAGTTCACGGATAGCAAGGATGTGATATTGCCGCGAAAAGACTATCATTTCTGGGATTATCGATTGCTCATTGAAAGAGGTTGTGATTTTGTCATTTCAGGAAGAATGCATCCTTGTATATCCTCTTTGAGTGCCGGGAAGCCGGCAATCAATTTGTGTTACAGCCATAAATCCGAGGGGATTATCGGGGAATCATTCGACTGCAGAGAGCTGCTCGTTGACATTCGAAGGGCAGCAAATGGAAAACAGCTCTTCGATCAGACTATCCATGCCATATCAGTTGTCTTGTCCAATTACGATGGATATATTCAAAAAATCGAAAGCACTTACGGAGACCTATATAATCGGAAATCGATTTTGAGAGATTTGTTGAAGAATATCGCGACTGGAGAGGAATCATAGGCGTACAAATATTTTCTGAGACAAGAGATTTTGCTTGTCCCCAGTCAATTTAATTTTAGCAACTTTATAAACAACAGGAAACAGATCCGATGGAAATTCTATATTATGGTGCCTGTTGGCCTACAAACATTGGCAACGCTTTCATCGACCTGGGATCAATTCAATCATTGAAAATGGCAGTGCCTGATGCCCATGTTTATTTTGTCAGTGAGTTGCCAACCTGGATGTTTAGTCGTTTGAAACACAGAGAAAATGTTTTTAGTCTGGCAAAATATGTTGATTGTGACTATGTGGTTGTATCCGGGATGAATTGCTGTGAGGCATTTATTCAGACAGAAGGAGAAGTGATAAAGTATCTGTCGGATAAAGGTGCTAAGGTCGTGTTTAACGGAGGTGGTCAGCGCACTTATGACGATCTTGAAACACAAGACTTTAAAAGCTTTCTGAGACAGATAAATCTTGTGGCGTTTATTTCCAGAGATTCTGTTACTTATGATAATTTTGCTGATGTGGCGCCTGCTTCTTTCGACGGTGTGGATTGTGCTTTTTTCCTGCCGGAAGCCTATCATGTACCCAAAATGAATATTGAAGATTTTGTAATATTAAATTTTGATTCATCACTAAAAGATATGAGTATTGTTACAGATAAAAAGATCATTAATCTGCATCATTCAATGTGGCCAGCTATACCACAGAATCATATTCAGGACAAAGAGTGTTTGATTTCTGATGTTCCATACGACTATTTATCCCTTTATGGGAATACAAGTGCTACATACAGCGATCGTGTTCATGCCTGTATTGCCACTTTAGCCTATGGGAATGCTGCACGCCTGTATTCAAATACCCAAAGAGGCAATTTGTTTAGACGCGTTGGAACTGGTGAGATTGATCACAAATTGACTCACGTGAATATGACATACTTGCAGAAATTAAAAAATGATCATATTGAGTTTTTAAGAACCCATCTGAAATAAAAGAAAGCGATTAACCCGATTAAGGGACGAATAGAGAATGGTCGACGACAAACAAGGATTTATTTCACAAAGCGAAAAGGTTTCTATTGTATTGCCGACTTACAATCACTTAGAATTCCTGCCAACCGCGATTCACGGCATCTTAAAGCAAACCTATAACGACTTTGAATTAATAGTAGTTAATGACGGCTCTACAGATGGAACGCGTGAATATCTCGATAGTCTGAAGGAACCCCGCATCCGCGTTATCCATCAGGATAATAAACGTCTGCCCGAAGCGCTAAATACCGGCTTCCGCGCCGCCCATGGAGAGTTGCTAACGTGGATCTCAGCGGACAACTACTGTGCACCCATCTTTCTGGAAGCGTTGGTCGGTGCAATGGATGCATATCCC
>Ga0209636_10006703_pt1 | contig 11767 bp, 7 predicted proteins | sample DeeMarSWOR152_54_FD_187464 | JGI IMG/M metagenome (GOLD analysis project Ga0209636, IMG submission 187464) | Marine sediment microbial communities from White Oak River estuary, North Carolina - WOR-1-52-54 (SPAdes) (version 2) | ecosystem: Environmental > Aquatic > Marine > Intertidal zone >... | reverse complement strand
CAGCCGAATACCGATATTGGCGATCATGCCCCGGTATTCAAGTTTATCCTGAACATAAGCACCAATTTTGATCGGTGATTCATCGTAATACCACCAGTTCCAGGGAGCCTCAATAAATGGCTGAGTCGTCTGACCGTGGTTGATCTCCCTTCGCTCGTGAAATTGGGTATAATCAAAACTAAACCCGGCTTTGATTTCATTATGTTTATTCACCTGTGATACCAGGTCGCCAGCCAGACTGATGCCCCAGTAGCGGGAATGATCCTGTCCGCGTCCGCCGCCAGACATGAGAAAATCACCCAGAATATCATACTTTTCAATAATTGAACCGATCTTGCTCCCCACATAGCCGAACGGCGCTTCGTCATACCATTGACTGCCAATCTGTTTGATGCCGGTCAAATCTCTCAAGCCAATGGGCTCCTGTTTGGTTCGATAATTGGTGTATTCCAGCCTGAGATCGTAAAAGGATTTGGAGCTCAGCACATGATTGAACATCAAACCGCCACGATACTGCTGGGTCTCAATCGGGTTGTAATTGGCATCATGCCACATATAGCGCCAGTACAGTGCATTGCGGGCGTATTCCGTGCCCTGCCGGCTTCCAGTAATCATGCCATTGGTATCATCATAAATCGATCCGCTGACACCTCTTACCAGCATAAAAGCGTTGTTGAACGACAATTTCATCGCAGGCGATAAATAGGAGGTTAATTTTAGCAGCGTTGTACTGGCAATCGAATTACTCCTGCTAAACGGGTAAGCCAACTGCAGGTTTTCATAACGCTGTGATAACATGAAAGCCACCGGTGTGAATGGCAGTTTTCCGCTTAATGAGACATCGCCGATGTAATCAGGTTCATCGGCATATTTGCGGAGACGATGTTGCCATTTCCATAGTTCAAGCAATGCCTGGGGAGTCATATCGTTGGATGGATCTGCATCAGCAAGGAACTGTCTCGCCACCTCGTTCCAGCCCACAAAAGTCAACGGATATTTTTCTTCATCGACCATTTGCTGGCTTATGCCAGTAAATGCATCAGCGCCGGCATAGACCTGCCAGAAGGGTCCCTCGGTACTGAATGGGCTTGGCCCAAAGTGTTTACGTGCTGGTGGACTGATCCTGGCATCTAAATTTAATGAATATTTATCCAGGCTGCCTTCTTTGGTGATCACATTTATCATTCCCGAACGAATGTCACCGTACTCGGCATTAAACCCACCGGTTAATATTTCGATTTCTTTGATCGCTGTCAGGTTTAAGGCAGTTAACGGCTGTTGATTTCTCTCGTTTCGAGTGGAAAGCCCATCGATCACGATGTCGGTTTCATTGAGCTGTCCGCCGCGAATTACCAGACCTGATCCTTCTTCTGAAGCCGATAGCGTGATTCCTGCTTCAGCAGCCAGGATTTCTTCGATATTATCCAGCGGTCGATCCTGGATGGCTTGTTCGGTCACAATTTTCTGGCTCGAGGAAATATCCATTTGAATTACTGGTCTGCTCGCCTCGATGGTAACTGTCTCACCTTCCAGTGCCTGCTGTTTCATTTCAAAATCCAGTGTCGTGGTCTGGTTGACATTGACCTGCACGTTTTCCTGTACCAGCGTGGCATAGCCCATCATAACGGCTTTTACTGTATAAGTACCAGGGGGAATGTTAATGATAAAGTAATACCCCTCGGCATCCGTCGCTGCTCCCATTGTGGTGCCTTCAATAATCACATTGGCACCAGCAAGGGGATTTTGGGTATCCTTTTCAAATACTCTTCCTCGAATTTTGCCGGTTCTCGCGGCCCAGGCATTATCTGCCAGGACAAAAACCAGCAACAGGAACAGCATAAACAAAAGATACCTGACCTGATTCTGCTTCATGTTTGTTCTCCTTTAATTTGGTTCAAAAACTTTGTGTTTTGAATTTGGAAAACTGATAAAATGATTGATATTTTTGGGTTTATCACCTCCTTTAAGCTTTCGATTTATGAATGACTTTTAAATTTTGAATCCATTTTTTCCCCAATAGATAGAAACAATCTTCCATCGGTAGATTTCTAGAATTGAATGATTCGCCGAAAGAGAATCCAACAGATATTTAAAAATGTTTTTATCAGTTGGATTGTTTCTATCCGTTGGTAAATAATTTTTAGGTTTATGATTAAAATGTTCCTATTAATCCATTGAATCTTTTTATCCCCTGTCTAATCTGTTTGGAATTTGGAATTTTCCCCATCATTTAATATCCTTAATCCAATTAAAATTCTGGTATTCATCAGGATGCGTTGCATGCACCAGCACATACCATCCATCCCCCGAACGATCCACGAAAACGAATTCCGTTATCCCCTGGATTGCATAATACCAGATTTGTACCGGCTTATTAAATTCTGTAGTTGAAAATTGACGTTTAATTTCAACTGGGGCGCCATACTGGATATAAATTCTCCCCATATCCGAATCAATACCGCCAGTGAAGCTCGCCTCTGCATAAGCCATTCGCTTAAAATGCTCCTGCATGAATTCGTTTTCAGCCGTCTCTGGATTCGGATCTTTCGACTGCCAAAAATTGATCAAGAATTCCTGTTTGCCCCGAAGCGTCAATTTTTTAAACAGCTCTTTTTCTTCGGCAGTGGCGATATATTTGATTTGATCAAAATATTTTTTGATATTATGTTCAGTCATCGACAGGAGCATATCCTGGGCTTTATCGCTGCTGGAAACGCTAAAATACCGCCAATTCGTAGTCGATTTCCCAGACAGCAAATCAGTGATACGCAGCGTTAATTTATAAATCCCCGGTTTTAAATCAGCCAGGGGAATGATCTCAACTCGTGAACAATTGGAACTGGTTTTGGGTATCGTCGGTCGCTGATGAGAAGCAACTTCTTTTTCTGAAATATTTTCAATCTTATAATTGACTGAATAAGATGATGGATTTTCAGGCTCAAATAAAAGATGATTGATCTCAAAATAGATGTAAGCATTGGGCGTCTGTTCAGAATAAGAAAAATTTCTCGACGGATTGGGAATCATCAACAGGCCATTTTTCTCAAAAACACTCGGTTTCACTGCTTTTTGAATATGGTTCACAAAGTGGAGATCACTGATCGAAAGCTCCCCGGGAAACTTTCTTCTCACCAACGATTTTTTTACGATTCCTTTTTTACCTGAAATAGAATCTGCCATTGCAAGCAAAAGCGACAAAGAATCTGCCGTGGTATCAATTATTTTTGTATCTAAAAAAATTGTTTCCGAATCGCCACTCAGTTGGACATGCTTTGTTTCGATTGTATCTAATAAGGTATGGTTGAGCGAATCGAACAATTGAAAATTGATTCGAAAAATAGCAACAAGATTGAGTGTATCAGCTCGACTTAACAATTGGCTCAGATCAACCGAATAAACAAACTCAATTCGACTTCCACCCTTTAAAGCCTCATATTGACAAACATCGACGTAAAACTCGATGCTGCCAATACTCTTGATGGGCAGATCATATTCATCTGTTGGATAAGACCAGCTTTGATTGATCAATAATAAGATGAATATGATAATGGCGATCAATTTTTTCAAGTCAAAGAGATTTTGCATAAGCGTTTTTGTGTATCAAATCTAAAAGTTTAACTTTATAAATCCCCAACTGATAAAAACAACTCAACGGATGAAAATTAAAAAATAATATCTGTTGGGTTGTTTCTATCCGTTGGGAAAAAAAATTGTATCTATCATAATTGTCACGTTTCCCATCTCATGTCTGCTGTTTCGCTTAAAAGAAAAATCCGTGTTAATCAGCGTCATCCGTGTCATCAGCGTTCTATAAGGATTTTTTCTATAATCCAATCGTCGGTCGTAACGTCAACGACCCATCCGCATTGGTTTGTTGATGACACGCCCAATTCACAGGATAACGCACACCTTTCACTTCCAGTTCTGCTTTTAATTTCAATCCTTTCCAATCCGTTCCCTGGGGCAGCCTCACCATTGCCTGCCGCACACCCCGGGTCAATGGATAACCGGGATCGAGACAGCCACCGACATTGACCGTGCCTTCGTCACTGAAAACCGTAATGCGCAACACGCCTGGCACACCAGCAATCCCATCGTTGACAAAGCCAAACACCAGTCCAGGATAGCCATCTTTCTCAAACTGCCAGATCCACGAGGGACGAATCCGATAACCGATGCGTCTGGCAATACGATCAATGGGCTCTGGATATTTTTCATAATAGCTCAAAATATTGTTCACCGCGATATTGTGCCAATTCCACAACGACCAGTAATTGGCACCGAGATCAATCACATGAGAGATAATATTTTCAGTATAAGTAATTCCTTCATCAATCCGCAGTTTGTCGGGATCGCTAGTGGTCATGCCGACTTCACTGATGGCGGCAATCCAGGGGGGACGATTGCTCAATGCTTCAATCTGGGTATTCTCGATGAAAATGGTATCGGTGCGAAGCCAGTTGTGTGAACGAATGGTGCGATCGAGCAATTCGGAATTGCCCACCCAACTATAATCAGGCTGGGTATTGGTCACCAGTGGCGTCTTTGTCCAGAATTCCAATTGCGTCTCAAACATCTTCACAAATGTCTGCTCGGCAGTGTAGTTATCGGGAAATGGGTGACCTGTAAAGGGCCAGCTATGTCCTTCGCCCCAGAAACCGTACATGAATGTGTCTATATATTCCACCAGTGGATTGCCATTCAACTCATCAGCCAGCAGGGCATTGATCTCACGAAACGCTGCTTGATACTCAGCATGATCGTAGCGGGGCATTTTGTGTTCTTTTTTGGCGCGAATACTATCGCGGCGTGTTTTCCATTCGCCTTTTAATTTCACATAAGGCACTTTTTCAGCCAGAAAATCCGGCACGCCATATTCAGCAATATCGGGATTTTCCAGCATGATACGAAAACCGACTCGTTTGTTATATTGCCGTGCTAGATCAAAGGTAATCTTCCAGTATTCAGGAAAATCCAATCTCCCAGGTCGTTTTTGAATATCACGCCAATTGGGTCGGATATAGATTTTCTGGGCAAATGGCAATTTGACTAAATCCTCAAGCGATTTCTCTAACGACTCGCCGTTGATTTTTGGTGGACCAATATCCCCGGAAACATAAACGACCAGGCCCATGCCATAATTTGGCACAATTTCTTTACCTGGCGTTGTCGCCATCACCACTTCGCTGCCGGGGACGATTTCCTCTGGTGGATATTGTGGAAAAGGACCCTGGTAAAGCCGGTCTTTCACCGGGGGACCAGAGCCAAAATCGTAATGATCCCAGTTATGGGCTGGAATAAATGCTGAGGCGCTTTTTGTAACGATGCTTGATGCAATGGCTGCTGCTCCGGCGGTTTTGAGGAAGGTTCGTCGTTTCATGTTTGCTCTCTTTTTTTGACCGCCTGATGGTGAACCATCAGGCTAAGATATGCAAGGACGATAAATCGCCCTATTTTTTTTAAATCTAATTTTTTCTATCCTTGCATGGCCGATTTTATAAGCCCCTCGATAAGAAGCGCCATTTATGGCGCTTCCATCTATTAGCCTGATGATTTACAGGTTGTCCGAAAACTGATTCAACGTTTTCAAGAAACACAATATATTGCGGTCAGGGACCGCAACTACCCTATATATGGTTAGAAGTCGTCCCTGACGGCAGCTTTTAGCACAGCCTGTTCATTATCAGGCGGAATTGTGGCATACGCATAATCCCTTAAAATCTCCCCAATTTTATGATGAATCAAATCCTCTGGATCATTCCGAATCTCTCCATCTCTCACTGCCCAATACTGGTTCGGCAAATATTGACTCAACAGTGATAAAGGCACTGGATTCCCTTTTAAATTACTAATCAATTTCTTTAAAGCACCATCTATTTCTGGATCAGGCCAATAATACCTGATCCGATCACTGAAGCTATATTTTCGGGCAAAATAAAGTGCTGCGTCATCGCCATGATAATGTTTTTGCCAATATTTTTGATTTTTTAGCATCAGCTTTTCAATGACTGATATAATATTTGATTTAGCCTCTCCTAATTTTGCAGCAAGATATTCCTGTTCCATTTGAGCTAGTGCAAAAACTGCTTCCCGAAATGCAAAAGTCAATGCCGGGCCGACTTTGAGAATGGCGAAATGATCTTCGACCAATTCCTTCAATTTTTCTTTCCGTTGATAATCGGTCGAATGGGCTTCATAAACTAAGTAATCGTATTTTTCAATAAATTGAGAAAGATGTCGCGCCTTTTCCCGATCATATTCGATGACATGGGAATCATCAAATTCAACTCCAGGCTGAACAACAATGGCAATCACCCGCTCATAAGCTTCTTGTAAGTTTCTGGAATAAAATGCCTTTTTTGTGACTTCGATGGTTTCTTCCAGATCATCAACCGAAGTCGGTGTCTGTTCAGCTAATTCTTCCTGAGCACCACCAGGAATGGGGACTTCAGTTCCGATCACATATAATGGTTTGTTGGTATTTTTTTCAGCAGCCTTCTCTGAAACAGCACAGAGATCAGCAGCTCGTTCAGCAATCGTTTCGGTAGTTAATGCAGAATATTCATCCCCTGGATCATCAGCCAGGCTCATACTGGTATCGAGGTGAATTTTGATATAGCCCGCCTCGATGTATGCTTTGATTTGATCCCTGGCACAGTTCATTGCCTGCTCAGCCGGCTGGTTTTGCCAGACATTAGGTCCCAGATGATCGCCGCCGAGAATCACCCGCTCGAACGGAAAATTCATTTTCTCACAGATTCCCGAAACATAAGCAAAAAAATCCCTCGGCGTCATCCCCGAATAGCCACTAAATTGATCAACCTGGTTGGACGTGGATTCAATCAATAGATCGGTATCATCTGCCCAGGCTTGCCGCATGGCGGCTTCTAATACGTAGCGATTGGATGAACAGACTGCACAAATTCCAACACTTTGTCCGCTTTTATGAGCTTCAATTATTTTAATAAGGGTATCATTCATTATTAAATATCAATAGTAGATTCCCCAATTACATGATTAACCAGTTATCCAATTACCTTAATTACTTTATTACCCAGTAACTAATCCCCCGAATCATCCTCTAACGCCATCAAGAACGCAGCAATTACAGCGAACACCATTCCCGCTATAATTATCCAGTGGGGAATCACTCGATAAATAGCTAAGGAAATAATCACCGTAATCACCGGCGCCAGTGCATTGGTCATCGGGCTGACGATAATCGCTTTGCCATACCGAAAAGCATAGACCAGGCACAGGGCACCAATTGCATTTAAAACTTGTATCATGGCAGCGAGATAGGGTCCCTTAAATCCCCAATTAATTGTTTGAGAAAAATCGGTCATAAAAAGAGCCAGGGGAACCAGCAAAATCCCGGTTACCATCATATAAAAGAAGATACTCTCCGCCTTCATAGTTTGATTGGCTAATTTCATGAAATAGGCTTGAATTCCCCAGGCTAAAAACACCAGCAAGGCAAAAATAAGCCAGAGGTAACCGCTAGTGGTGGATGTCCCGGGATGTTGATACGATAGTAGCGGGATGGCTATTAATGCCAGAACAATTCCAATCCAAGCCAGCTTGCTGGCACGTTCTTTTAAAAATATGTATGATAAAATAATGGTGACCAGCGGCGATAATGAAATAATTGGGAATATGAGATAGGCGGGTCCCTGGGTTAGTGCTTTGGTGAACAGAATAAGCTGTCCACCAGCTCCTAAAAATCCAATAATAGCGCCATAAAAGATTGACTTTGCATCGTATTCCAGCTTCCAGTTGATCACTCGCAAGGCAACTAGCGCAGGGATAATCATGGTGAGCGACCAGACGGTATATCCCAACGTGGCGGGAAAGCCAGCCTTCTCTGTAATTTCTATCAATGCACCCCAGACACCCCAGAATGTTGTTGTGATGATGGCAAATACTAACCAGAGCTTTGTTTTCAAAAGAAACCTCCCTCCGAAAAAAATTCCAAATACCTATCTCCAAATTCCAAATAAAGTTCAAATTTCAATATTGACATGAAACGTGAAACAGCAGACGTGAGACGATAAAAAGTTAGAATTCCAAAACACAAATGCTCAAAATCCAAATTAAAGTGTATCGCCAATTAGCGAATCAAAGTGATAAAACCAATCTTCTCGACAGCCGCTAATCATCTCACGTTTTACTTATTGCGTTTCACTTTTCACATATCACGTTTGCTGTTTCATGCATACCAATCAGGCGATAATCAACTCAACATTTTGCGTTAATAAACTCTGTCGATCTTTTCCATCAATCCCCTCGTCGGTAATGACACGATCAATTTTATCAATCGGAACAATAAAGGCAAAACTTCGTTTGCCAAATTTACTGGAATCGGTTACCACGATGGTCTCCCGGGAAATTTCCACCATGACTCGATTCAGTTGAGCCTCGGATACGCTGGGAGTAGAAATGCCATACAACGTGTCAATTCCATCGACGCCGAGAAATAATTTATCGCAAAAAAAATCCCGCAATGTTTTCTCTGCCTGAAACCCGACCAATGAAAACGATTTGGCGCGCACCATACCGCCCGGCATAATGATCTCAATTCCTTTTGAACCGGCTAACTCGGTGGCAATATTCAGTGCATGGGTGATTACGGTGAGGTTCTGGAAATTCTTTAATTGACGGGCGATTTCCATGGTGGTGGTACCCGAATCGAGAATAATGGTATCGCCTTCCTGGATCAGCTCAACCGCTTTTCTTCCGATTCTTCTTTTTTCTTCGGCATGTTTCCGGGCTTTTTCAGACAGCGCCAGATCCATAGCCACTTTGGTCTGTTTGATGGCACCGCCACGGGTGCGATATAATAAGTTTTTATTTTCTAAATAGGCAAGGTCATTGCGGATGGTAACGCTGCTGACTTTAAACCGGTTGCTTAATTGTTGGACGTCAACCTGTCCATGTTCTTCCAGCAGCGCAAGAATTTTAGAGCGTCTATCAGCAGTGGAAATCTCTTTTTGATTTTCCATTTTGAAGACTATTGTTTTATTTTGAAAGTTTATTGCTTTCGTTTCTTTGTTTTAAAAGATAAAATATTTTATTTAGAAAGTCAAGTGTTTTTTTACAATTCGGCAATAAATATTTAAAAATTGTGATGCCTACAAACAAATCCAAAGATGTAGCTTTATTTTGGGGAAGCGAACCAGTTCAACATTCATAAAAGCTAATATATTGTAATAATGAGAATTAACCGTCTTTCACTCGTTATCTTAAGCAACCGGCGAGCCCAGAATAACCGGTTACTTCTACTATAATAACATTAAATTAAAACGATTATTTAAATTTCAAAAAAATTGCTTGACAAGATAAATATATTTTGTTATCTTGTATTAAGAAACGAAACAAAAGCCAATCGAAAGATAATCGGTGCATGTATCGAAAATTTTTAGGATTATCAGAAGATAATCTAATTGCTAAAGGCGCTCAATTCACCGCCAAAGAAATCTTTCAACAACCATACCTCTGGGAAAAGACCTATAAACTCGCCGGTCAATATAAAAATTCGATTTTTAAATTTTTGCAGCATCTATTTTCAAAACCAGATTTAGATATCATTTTTTCCGGTGCTGGCACTTCAGCATTTATTGGAAACAGTCTCAAAGGCGTGTTTCAAAAAAATAGTCGTTTGAGGACCCGTGCCATTGCCACAACAGATATCGTCACCCATCCACAATACTATTTTTCAAAACAACAAGCGACGTTACTGGTTTCATTTGCCCGATCGGGTGATAGCCCGGAAAGCCTTGCCGCTTTCAATCTCGCCAATCAATTTTGCGATTCAATTTATCACCTGATTATCACCTGCAATCCGCAGGGGAAGCTGGCAAGAAATGTGAATAGCGAGAATTCACTGGTAATCGTTCTGCCGCCGGAAACCAACGACCAGGGGCTGGCAATGACCGGCAGTTTCACCTCGATGTTGCTGATGGCGATTTTAATCTCCAAAATATCCCAATTAGAATCATTGAAAGAGGACATGAAGACCTTATATCGATATGGAAAGAAAATCATTGACAATTACGCTGACCAGCTAAAATCCATCTGTGAATTGCCATTTGAAAGGGCAGTGTTTTTGGGATCGGGTTGCTTGATGGGATGTGCCGAGGAATGTCATCTCAAATTACAGGAATTGACCGATGGTTATATAATTTCCAAGTTCGATTCATTTTTGGGATTTCGTCATGGGCCCAAAGCAGTGATCAATCCGAAAACACTGATGGTGTATCTTTTTTCCAGCGATCCTTATGTCTTTCAATATGAACGAGATCTACTCCAGCATATAAACGCTGGAGAACAAGGCAAGTACAGTATCGCAGTCATGGAACATGAGATGCCCGGCGTTGATGTGAATTTAAAAATCATCTTGAATTCCAATGATAACAAATCGATAGATTCAGATTTTTTGCCGGTCTGTGATGTCTTAATCGGGCAAATTTTAGGATTTTATAAATCTTTGCAATTGGGATTAAAACCTGACATGCCGTCAGCAAGTGGTGCGATTACCAGAGTTGTTCAGGGGGTTAAGATTTACAAGTTTAAAGTTGATAAAGTGTCTAAAGTGAGCTAAAAAAAATCTTTAGTCACTTCAAACTATAGTTACTTTAGTTCACTTTGACCTTGATTACAAAGTTATCACATCTATTTATCCGACCGAATATTATGATAAAAGCATACATCTTAGACATGGACGGCGTTATCGTGGATACTGAGCCGATCCAACTGGAAGCCTTTCGACATTTCTTGAACGAATATCAAATTCAGGTGAGTAAGCAATTTCTGCAAGCGCTGGTGGGTTACTCCATTCAAGATAATATGGCTGATATAAAAGAACAATTTTTTCATAACAGAGAATTTAACATAAGTTCAGCTATAAAAAGAAGGAATGAAATCTATTTGCAACTGATTTCTCAGCAACAACTTGAACCACTTCCTGGCGTGATGGAATTAATCTCACTTTGCCAGCACACAAATATAAAATTAGCCTTAGCATCATCTTCTGATCAGCAACAGGTAGATATCATTATGAATCGCCTTGTCAATAATTTCCGCATAGTATTTGATGTCGTTGTTACTGGAGATGATGTTCAGAATAAAAAACCTGCGCCTGATATTTACCTTCGGGTTGTTGAACAATTGCGAATACCGCCAGAATTATGCCTTGCTTTTGAGGATTCCCGAGCAGGTGTGGAAAGCGCAAAGGCTGCGGGAGTGAAATGTTTTGCTGTAAGAAATCAGTATGCTGAAGAAAAATATTTACAAAAAGCGGATCGGATCATCAATTCAATTCAGGAAGCACTGGACAATCATTTTTGGGGATTATAATTCTATGGGAAAAAAATTTGATGTCATCGTCGTTGGCGAGCTGAATGTCGATCTCATACTCAACCAGATCGAGTCATTTCCTGAAATGGGTAAAGAAAAAATCGCCCAGCAGATGACGCTTACTCTTGGAAGTTCATCGGCGATTTTCGCCAGTAACCTGAGCAGCCTGGGCACCAGAGTTGCTTTCCTCGGCAAGATAGGTAACGATGCGTTTGGCGATTTGGTGCTATCCAGCTTGCAGATGAAAAAGGTGGATACCTCGATGATCTTTCAAGACGAATCATTGGCTACGGGTGCGACCATTGTTCTCAATTTCGGCAATGACCGAGCTATGGTGACGCATCCAGGGGCGATGGAGCATCTTTCGATAAATGACATTTCAACAGAACAGTTGAAAAAGGCAAGACATCTT
>Ga0209636_10006702_pt1 | contig 11767 bp, 7 predicted proteins | sample DeeMarSWOR152_54_FD_187464 | JGI IMG/M metagenome (GOLD analysis project Ga0209636, IMG submission 187464) | Marine sediment microbial communities from White Oak River estuary, North Carolina - WOR-1-52-54 (SPAdes) (version 2) | ecosystem: Environmental > Aquatic > Marine > Intertidal zone >... | reverse complement strand
TTTCATTCGGGCTTTGACTTGAATCCTTCATTAGCTGTTGGATAACCTTGTTCTTATCATCTTCAATTTGTTTCATACTTTTTTTTGGCATATAAAGGCCTAAAACGGGTTTTATATATAAAATTTCTTACAATAATTATTAGTAAAAATACCATGAGTGGTTTGCTAGCAGTACATTTAGCAGTAAAACAATACACCATCAAGAAGTGGGGGACGGGATGCATTGATAGGAGGAATGTGCCTCTAAGTGGAAAGCAGGTACAAAGGTAACCTCCCCAATTTTATGTTCCTGAGTCCCCCAGTTCCCAATGTCTTTTTTAAATAAATATTTTTCCTATTATTTGTGAAAATTGTAAATAAATACGTGTTATATTTGATAAAATGTTGCAAAAAAGAATGTTTTAAGAAACATTTAAATTAGATTGGGGGATTCTAAAAGATCAGGGATGAGACAGTAGTAGCTTATTCAATTGTCGAATTTGTACAAGATTGTACAAGGTAAAAATATGAAAGTGGCAATGATCGGCTGGGAATACCCACCGTTTAAGACGGGCGGTTTGGGTACTCATTGTTACGGGCTTACTCGTAGTCTTGCTGATAAAGGGGTGGCTGTAGATTTTTACATGCCTAAAACTAAGCATAGTGCTGGTAGTGATAAGGAGAATTTGGTTGTAAAAGAGGTTGGGGAGACAGAGATATTCCCTTATGATCGACCTGAGGATAAGGCGTTGGCAGGGAAATTTTTCGAGAGTGTGTACAAATATAATGATCTTCTAGTTCAGAGAGTAAGTGGAGAGTATGATCTTGTTCATTGTCATGACTGGCTTACAATGAAAGCTGGTGTTGCATTGAAGGAAAAAATGGGCGTTCCTCTTGTTCTCACGGTTCATTCAACTGAGTATGATCGTAGTGGTTGGCTTTGTCCGAATGACTGGTTTATCAACATAGAGCGGGAGGGGATGGAGGCTGCTGATCGTATTATTGCTGTGAGTCATTTTACGAAGCGTGTTATTGCTGAGAAGTATGGTATTAATCCTGATAAGATCAATGTTGTTCATAATGCTGTGTATCCTATTGGTGAGGGTGAAAAACAGAATATAGTTTTGTTTCTTGGCAGGTTGACTATTCAGAAAGGACCTGAGTTTTTCCTTCGTGCTGCTAAGAAAGTTTTGGATCACGAGCCTGATTGTCGTTTTGTTGTCGCTGGTATGGGGGATATGTTGCCTCGTTTGATTGATCAAGCAGTTGATATGGGGATATCCGACAGGGTTATTTTCACAGGTTTGCTCTCAGAGGAGGAAGTAAAGCATATTTATCAGATAGCAAGCGTATATGCCATGCCTTCTGTTAGTGAACCCTTTGGTATTACTGCTTTGGAGGCTGTTTCAGCTGGTACTCCTACTATTGTATCTAAGACTGCAGGTGTATCTGAGGCATTTCGTAACTGTCTTCGGGTTGATTTCTGGGATACAGATGAGATGGCTAATAAAATCTTATCTTTACTGAGATATGAACCTTTACACACTACAATGGTTGAGCATGGTAAACGCGAGATTAGGTTGTTTACGTGGGATCAAGTCGCTGAAAAAACACTAGACGTCTACAGAGGGGTATTGTAACTATGCCCTCGGTATGCATCTATTTCGAAGTTCATCAACCAATGCGATTAAATCGTTTCTCAGTATTCAACATAGGTAAAGATAATGACCCTTACTCCACCTATTTTAACAACGAGGTTAACCGTTGGATATTTGAAAAAGTAGCGAAAAAATGCTATCTTCCGACTAATGAATTGTTGCTTGATTTAATCAATAAATTCAATGGTAAATTCCGGATATCATTCAGTCTCACAGGAACATTTGTCGAATATTGCGAACGATTTATACCTTCTTTGCTTGATAGTTTTAAACAACTGTTTGCCACGGGAGCTGTTGACCTTATTGAAGAAACATATTTCCATTCTCTTTCAAGTTTATATGACGAATTCGATGAATTTGAAGAACAGGTAAAGATGCATCGTCAGATGATAAAACGTATATTCAACTATGAACCAAAAGTTTTTCGAAATACAGAAGCGATATATGACAATCGTATAGCTAAAAAGATAGCTGATATGGAATACAAAGGCATTATTACTGAGGGGACAGAGAAGATACTCGGCTGGCGTTCACCCAACTATCTGTATAAGCCGGTTAATGCTGATATAAAAGTGTTGTTGAGGAATTATAAACTAAGTGATGATATCGGTTTTCGTTTCTCAGCTCACGACTGGCCGGGTTTCCCGTTGACTGCTGATAAATACGCCTATTGGATGTCCCAGTGTGAAGGAGATCTCATTAACCTGTTTATCGACTATGAAACCTTCGGTGAGCATCAATGGATCGAGACTGGGATATTTGACTTTCTCAGTCATCTACCATGGGAGGTTTTAAAACATGGCAATCTAGATTTTATCACAGTCAGCGAAGCAGTCAGCAGATATGATGAGGTAGGTGAGATTGATGTACCTTGGGCAATATCGTGGGCTGATGTTAACCGCGATGTATCAACCTGGCTTGGTAACAACATGCAGATAGCTTGTTTCAACGAGTTGAAAGAAATCGGGAAAAAACTAAGAGAAAAGAGGGATAAAGATCTTTTACATGTTTGGCGTCTGTTGCAAACATCAGATCATCTGTATTATATTTCTACGAAGGATCTCGGTGATGGCGATGTCCATGCTTATTTCAGCCCATATGACGTTCCTTATGAAGGATTCATTAATTATATGAACATCCTGCAGGATTTAAAACAGAAAACAGTCTAAAATTAGGTGAGGAGAATATAGCATAATATGAACATAGTGCATTTTTTATGGGAATTTCCACCAGTTATCTATGGTGGACTTGGTGTATTTGCAGATGAAATCACTCGTAAACAGGCATATCTTGGCAATAGAGTTACTGTTTTTTCGTTAAACAAGGATAATAGCCTAAATACCCATGAAAATTTTGATGGTATAGATGTTTATCGTCCGAAAACCCTGGATCTCACGTCAACGTTTTATCTCTTCGCAGATCATGAACTTCGTTCTTGGGGGGATTATTTCAGGTTTTTTGCCGATGTTACCAGTTACAATGTTCTGTCGGCGTCACACCTAGTTGACATACTCGTGAGAAAAAACGGGGATAGATATGATATTATCGATGCGCATGACTGGCTTGGTATAACGGGTGGAATGATTGCGAAGAAGGAGCTAGATATCCCGTTGATATTTCATTTGCACTCAACCGAGGTAGGTCGATCTGTTGGTAGGGGTTCTCATGCTATAAAAGATATCGAGTTCGAAGGAGGGCAGGTTGCAGATTGTATTATAACGGTGTCTCATGCTATGAGTGATGAACTACAGAAGCTTGGTTTCCCACCTGATAAAATACGGGTTTGTTGGAATGGCGTGGACCCAAGTAAATACGATCCTCGTAGAATATCTTTTGAAGAAAAAATGCATCTTAGAAGACGATATGGTATCAATGATGATGAACATTTATTGTTTTTCATAGGTCGTCTCGTAAATGTAAAAGGTGCTGATAATCTCGTTAAAGCATTACCTAATATTTTGAATGATTTTCCAAGTACTAAACTAGTTATATTAGGCGTCGGAGACATGGATGGTTGTCTTAGATCACTAGTGGAAGATTTAGGGTTACAGGAGAAGGTTGTTTTGAGAACAGAATTTGTCAGTGAAGAAGAACGTATTCTTCATTATGCGGCTGCTGATAGCGTGGTCTTGCCGTCTCTTTATGAGCCATTTGGCATAGTCTGCACTGAGGCAATGTCCATGGCAAAACCCGTTGTAGTAGGAGCAAGAGGGACAAGCGGTATGCGTGAGCAGATCGTTCCTGATGGCGAGAAACAATGTGGGGTCCATATAAACCCTTTTAATCCAGATGATATAGCATGGGGCGTCAAACAGATTTTAGAAGACAGTGATAAAAGTGTTCAAATGGGTAAAAATGCACGTGAACGAGTGATTGAGCAGTTTAGCTGGGACATTGTTGCAAATAGAACCCTTGAAATCTATAAAGAATTTGTTTAAACTAAGATTATAATTACATAAGTTACAAATGATTATGAGAGAATGGCTTGTTACAAACGGCCTTGGCGGTTACGCTTCTCTAACATATTCTAATGTTAATACTCGGAAGTTTCATGGTTTGCTAGTTGCTAGTCTGAATCCACCTACGGGAAGATGGGTTTTTGTGTCAAACGTGTATGATAAAATCCAAGTTGAAGACAGAGCTTACGACATAGGAAACTATAATGGCAGCTTTACTTTTGGTTCATTCCCATCGTTTTCTTACAATGTTGAAAAGGTGAAAATCAAAAAAACAATTTTTATGCCACATGAAAAAAATACTACAATAATTAAATACGAAGTTAAAACAGATAAACCAATAACATTTGTTCATACTCCTATAATAAATTCCAGGCATTTTTACGACGTCACTAAACATGGATCTATATCTATTAAACAAGATGTTTTTGAAAATAAAGTCTGTATCACGCCAAGTAACATAGATAAAACACTGAAAATAATACTTGATGACTCATTATACAAACCATTAGAATACTGGAAAGAATTTCATTACGAAAAAGATCATGAAAGAAATGACCCCTGGATAGACAACAATATACACATTGGAGATTTCTATAAAACAGTCATAGGTCCCTGCGAATATTACCTGATTTTAACAATTGAAGATGGTATCTATAGTAACCCTTCATCTACACATCTCAGAGAAATTCAGAGAAAAAAGAATTTACTCGAAAAATCAAATCTCCCCAAAAAATTTGAAAAACTGCCTCTATCAGCTGATAACTTTATTGTAAGGAAAGGAACCGGTAAGTCGATTATTGCAGGGTATCACTGGTTTGGTGATTGGAGTAGAGATACGTTGATATCTTTGCCAGGGCTCACCCTTGTAACTGGGAGATTTGACACTGCAAGAGATATACTGCTCGGCTTGAAAGAATATTGTAGTAATGGTCTGATCCCTAACGCCTTTATGGATAGAACCTCTGAAGCGGTATACAATACAGTAGATGCATCTCTTTGGTATATCGATCGCGTCTTTCAATATCTAAAGTATACTAACGACCGTGTTTTTCTTGAGACGATATGGGATACGCTACGTTCAATTGTTGAATGGTACAAAAACGGGACGGATTATAATATTCACATGGATGACGACTTTCTAATAAGCCATGAACCCGGACTTACATGGATGGACGTAAAAATCGGTGATTACTATCCAACACCACGTGCAAAAAAAGCAGTTGAAATACAGGCTCTGTGGTATAACGCACTTAGAATAATGAGCTCTCTCGCAGAGACGTCTGGAAAAGAAGATACCTATTTTGATATCGCTGAATCAGTGAAAGAAAACTTCAATGCACAATTTGATCAACTATATGATGTGATTGATACCAAGGATTTATCGTTTAGACCTAATCAGATATTCCTTGTCTCTCTAGATTTCCCTATGATTGATCATAGATTACAAGAGAAAATCGTAAAAGATGTAGAAGACAGATTATTAACTGTTTTTGGACTGAGGACACTATCTCCAGATGATTCTAATTACATGGGGAACTACATCGGTGACTTCAATAAAGATTTAGCTTATCACAATGGAACAGTTTGGCCATGGCTTATAGGTCCGTTTATCAAGGCGTTTGTGAAAATACACAATCGTCAGAAAGTTTACCGGGATTATGCATATCAAAACTTTTTAAAACCAATGTTTGACATATTTGATGAAGGTTGGGATGGGTCGATCTATGAAATATTCGATGGTGACCCCCCACATACCCCACGTGGGTGCATCACTCAGGCATGGAGTGTCGCTGAAATACTTCGCAGTTGGGTTGAAGATATTGAAGATTTATCGCCAAAATACGAAGACGTTCTCTTGGTTACATGAAATACGCGTTTAACACGTATTGTTGGATCATTCTATTTGTATTGAAGAATGATGCGTTTATTGCGATGCAGCTTCTCATCGTCCGTATCCAGTTATCCCGGTCGTTATAAAACTTGGGTATTATCCATGTTTCAAGTTTGTTGTAGAGATCGTTTCTATCTATTTCGTCGTCGGATTCTTTTTCTTCTGTTTTTTCAGGTCCTATTGCCCATCCAGTGATGTTTTCTATGCATCCTTCTAGCCACCAGCCGTCAAGGGTACTGAACTGTGGAACTCCATTGTGAGCAGCTTTCATCCCTGATGTTCCTGAGGCTTCTCGTGGTCGTCTAGGTGTGTTAAGCCATAGATCAACTCCTGCAGTGATCATTTTTCCAATTGCTATGTCATAGTTGTGAATGTAAGTTATTTTTACTTTACCTTTTATTGTTTTCATGGTTTCAAAGATTTTTTTTATTGCGTCTTTACCAGATCCATCTTTCGGATGTGCTTTTCCAGCGTATATTATCTGTATTGACCCTGCTTTTTCAGCGATCTGTATCAGCCGATCGGGGTCAGATATCAGCAGATCAGGTCGTTTATAAGCGGTTTGTCTACGGGCAAATCCTATGGTGAAGTCATCATAGTTCATACCAGCGTTATACAGTTTATTGACAAAATCGATGAGTTTCCTCTTTGTCTCTATATGAGCATCCCATATTTCTCGTTTTGATATGCTGAAGGCTGATCTAAGAATGTATGGGTCAGAACGCCAGCCAGGTATATGTTTATCAAATAATCTCTGGAATGGCTCAGAAACCCACGTAGACGAATGTACACCATTTGTAATAGAATCTATAGAATATCCAGGAAACATTAAACGTGATATTTCACCATGTTTTTTAGCGACACCATTAATGTAATGACTAAAAAACAATCCAAGTTTTGTCATATTTAACTTGTTTTCAAAGGTGATCTCATCGAGAATAAAATCTGGAATTATATCACCCAACATAGGCTTAGCATATGATAATTCAAATTGATCATGACCCGCAACGACAGGCGTATGAGTAGTAAATACACACTGCTCCCGAACTCTTTCAACATCCTTCAACTGCTGATAGAGTTCAAGAGTCAGAAGGGCAGCATGTCCCTCATTCATATGGTACTTGTCAATTGTTTTATATCCAAGTGCCTGCAGCATTCTAACACCACCGACGCCAAGAACGATCTCCTGAGCAAGACGATACTTTTGATCACCACCATACAAATGTTTTGTAATAGCACGGTCCCATTCACTGTTTTCCTCAACATTTGAATCAAGATACAAAACAGGGATAATGTAATCGCTTATACCCGTAACTGGATAATACCAAACACGGAGTTTTACCTCCCTACCTTCAACTGTTACACTACTCCTGCCTGGAAGCTGTCTAAGAAAATCTGAAACAACAAACTTTATAGGAAGTTCAATCTGATTACCATTTTCATCAATTTTTTGATAGAAATACCCGTTTTCAGAGAGAAGTGTAACACCCACCAATGGGATATTAAGATCAGCACATGATTTGACTGTATCACCAGCTAGAACACCCAGTCCACCGCTATAAGTAGGTATACGCTCGTCTATACCGACCTCCATTGAAAAATAGGCGATTTTCGGTTTGCCTTCAAGACTGCTAACACTAGTTGTCTGATCTATGTTTTTGCTAGGATTTTCCTCCATCTTCCTACTTCCACCATTCAAAGTAATACTGCTTTTCTTTTATAAAATATTTCATGGAACTTATCCATCTTCTTTTATAATCAATTTTTTTCGTAATTGTAAATATCGTTATTGAATTATTTCCCACTATAATTATAGACAAGGGACTGTATTTATAAGCTTGTTAGAAATATAGTATACGAAGAAAAAATCGAATCTAGGTGGTGTTTAAAACGACTGAAAAAACATGTGGTCTATGTAGCCGTAAGATTTCACTGAGTGAAAACTTATCTGGATTGGTGTTCAACGATGAACACTTTTTATGTGAGGAATGCTGTAATAATAGTTCAGAAGAGAATTTAATGAACTGGACAAAAACCATCATGCAAAACCCAGATAATGGTATGCCTATAGCCCTCTGGCTAATACATGAGCAAAACAAAAATAAAACAATGATGTCCGGAAGAAGATAACGATTCAACAATTTGTAAAATCCAGATAGTTTCAAAAGAATGGTCCTAACTTTATGATATTTTTATCCTTAATTTCTATCCCAATATAAATAAAAAATAAAGATAAAACCATAAAAATCATAAATTATTTATAATCAGAAAGTATTATTAATATAAATGATGAAATCTGGGGGGTTATGATAACGAAAAAAAGAATTAGCAGATTAAATGTTTTTTTGTCTATATTAATAGTAAGTATATTATTAATTGTGGCTTTCCTGCCAACTACTCTAGCAGTAAATGTTGATCGTATTGAGGGTTTTGATAAGGGTCCCTCTTATACGTCTGTTGTTCCTTTGAAAAAAACAACGTTTGTTAATTTCGATGAAGATAGTCTTATTGATGATTATGCGTATCTAGCTGCTGTTCCTACTGCTGTGTTTCAGGATAAGGGTAGGTTGTTTTCTTTTCCTTTGTTGTTTTATCAAGATGAGTATATTGTTGAGGAGGACAGGGAGCGTTCTTTGAATGCTCGTCAGGGTTTGGATTATTTTATGGAGGACTGGATGAGTTATTGTGATGGTAGATTGGATCAGATGACTCTTATTAATGTTCCGAAGAATAAACTGGATAGCAGTTGGAGAGCAAGAGATTACGTGATGATTGATGAGGATAATCCATATGACATCGCGAGTGAAATTGCTCTCAGTGATTGGTCGTATTCAGATAATGCAGTAATGGCAGTGATAGAAGAAGAATATGAAAAACCAGATGAGTTCACTAAAGGAGAGGTAAGCGGCAGTCTCTCTGCATATGATGTTGGTCGTCAACATTTTGAGGTAGAACTACCAACTATTGGAACAGGTGGGACATACAAATCTTTTACTTTAACTGATGAACATTATAAATATCTCATCATGGAAATGTCCTGGCCTAATAATATAGATTATGATTTACAAATTTACGACACCGAGCTAGGAATGGTAGACAACGCAGCGAGAGATTACATTGCTCATAACAAAAAAGGTCTCAACGAAGTAGTAGGATCATACATCCATAACTATGGAAAATGGGAGATAAGTGTTACAGCAGTACCTAAAAAAGGTATATGGCAAGGAGCTGAACAAGAGCAGAATGGTTTATTCTCAGGGATGAGTTTTAAAGAATTAGTAAAAACATTGAAAAATAAAGGAGATGTCGATATTAGATTGTACCCTGGGACTGCTACAAAGATTCCTGAAACTCCTTTTGGCTGCAGAGATGTTGATTTGACGTTGGAATGGGATAACCCTAACATAAGACTAGGTTTTACAGTTCTTGACCCTGTTGGTACCGAGATTTGTTCAAGTCTTTCAAAAAAAGAAATCACTTCAGGCAAGATTGTTGAAAATGAAGAAGGTGAAGCTAGTGTTCACGTAGATTTACTTGGTGAATGCCGAGATGGAGAAAATTATTCTATATGTGTTTTCTCCCTCGACGATGTTGTTGCTCCAATAGATTTTAAGTTAGAATATAGTTGGAGGCAGAATTTTTCAAAAATAGAAGGCGATAGCTTTGCCTCTGCAAGTAACGGTGCTGTTATCGCTAGTAAGTTAAATGCACCGTTACTTTATACGTCTCCAACAGTTTTGCCTAAGGCTACTAAAGATGTTCTTTACAAACTTGGAGTTGAAAACATTTACATAGTCAACATCGGCAGTCATCTCGAGGAAAAGATAAAAAAAGAACTCAAGGAGATTGCAGATATCACCGATTATAAAAAACCTCAGGAAGTTTATGATATTATAAAAGATGACACTGAGAAAAACGATATTATCTTTACAACTATAGATCCATGGACTTATTGGTATGTAAATGAGCGTAAACCAGCTGGTGAATATCCTGGTGCACTTTTTGTAGGCCCTGCTGCTTATATAGCTGCTCACCATAAAAGCCCGGTAATAATCGTAGATTTACATCCACGTTTATCCCAGGCCATTACCTATCATACTGATTTTTGGAAAAGACCATCTAACATTCAACACGTAAGTGAACCATGTTCAGGTAGTATGATGTTATCTAGTAGACAAGTATATGATTTCCTTGAGGACTATGGCTTAGGTAAATTAGAAGAAGGAGGACCTGCTGAACAGTTGCAGGAAACGATAATTACTGTTGCTGGCCAGTATGAGATTGGTACGTCATGGGATCGTGCTTTGACAGGCGCAGCGCTTCCAGGTAGATTTATGTTTTCCCCTGTTGATACTGCTTATTGGATCTCCCGAAATGTGTTTTATCCTGCTCTTATTTTTGAAAACCCCGCATTACAAGACAAGATTTCCTTAATAAATGGTAGTAGCAGCAGAATACAAAGGATAGGTGGACGTCTCAAAGAACCACGAGGAGTAAATCTAGTAATTACAAAACCATCTGGGGCAGAAGAATTTGAATATCCGGTACTACAGACCTATGTCGGATATCAATATAAATTCAATGAGAAAGCAAGTAAGCATTGGGATTTCAAGTATACGCGAGCAGATGGTATAATCCCATATGAAACAGATTCTCTTGATCCTATAGATGACGGTGTTGCTCCTGGTAAATCTGGTGCCTATTACCCTGATCAAAGTGAGACAGAGGTTATACCATTTTATTGTAAAAGAGCTGGTTATGACAGTGTTTTTTCTACAAGTTTCGATGCAGCCGTGGAAGATCTTAACCGTGGAGTAATCATATGGGTAGAGAGCTGCCATGGTACCCATGACGACGGTGGTGCAATAGCTTTATGGGATTCTGATAGTCCATATATTTATGAAGAAAACCCTTGGAGAGCTTATGAGATACCAATTCTTCATCCTGGAAATATAAGAGAACTTGTACGTTTTGTACCTTATTTTCTTCTTGGCACGAAGATACCCTACTTAACCAAATTTCATTTACTAAGTGAAATAGGTTCTACAGAAAACCCAGATGTAACTTGTATAAACCCTCAATTGACATTAATAAATAAATTTTTAACTAACATAGGATTTCCAGTTGATTTCTGGGGAGCCTTGGGTGTTATGATCTACCGGGATAGAATCAAGCATCCTTTACAGGCTTTATCAAAAGGTCTACCGCTCTGGAATATATACCAGGGTGATGGAAAAGTCATTATTTGTCCATCAAGTGGATCTGTACATACACGAGACATGAGAAACGGAATTGACTTTGATGACGCTTTAGAAAATCTTCACTCCTGCGGCTTAAACACTATTTCATGCCTTCCAGCATGCACTTATTTACATCTCACCTGGATGCGACATGGAATGACATATCAAATTATAGACCCCTGGACAACAACAGATTGGTCAGCAGTATGGAACCAAATGCTCATAAAAAGGTTTGCCATGGGAGACACAATAGGCGAGGCATATGAACGAGGCATAAGAGCATGCGGGCCAGAATTTGCTGTTGGTCACTGGTGGTGGGATCGATGGGAAAATGTTGAACTATTTGGCGATCCAGATCTTAGAGTATTTGTCCCAGGAACCGATTACAGTGATGCAAACCGTTGGGAACAAGAGGATACAAAATCATTACGATACGATGAAGACATTTCAATCAACGGTCATATGCCATTCGGTGCAACAAACTATCCACATGAAAAAGAACCGATGACATTCTGGCAGCAATATCTCTGGATAATAGTA